>WNGJ01001908.1_pt1 | contig 21406 bp, 21 predicted proteins | sample 5400611 | NCBI WGS metagenome assembly WNGJ01 (sample SAMN13153375, study PRJNA577476) | soil metagenome | isolation source: 40 cm soil or saprolite under Garry oak tree replicate 1 | place: USA:California | collected 2016-06-15
CCAGGGCGCGAGCGCGGTCAAACAGATTCTGGATTCCGAGGGATGGCGCGTCCGCGTCGTCTCCGACACCCAAATGCTCCTTGCGGAGCTGAAGACCGGGGAATGGTCTCTCGTGATTGCCAATGTAGTTCTTACGGGAGTCGATGGTCACGCCTTCGTCATCTTGCGCGAGCTTGCCAGCGTTTCAGCTGCGGATGGTGCCCGCATCCGCGTCCTGTACCTCATCCCAGAGGCGACCAGCAGCCAATACTTGGTTCATTTGGAAGCCGCGCGCCTTCCCTATGTGCTTCGGCCTTATCATCTGCATGACTTTCTCGAAAAAGTCAGCGACCTGCTCGTGGAAGTGAAGGCCATCGAAGGCCCCATCCGGCAGGTCCGCCATGAATTCGGCGCCTTGCGTAAGAAGAAGAGACTAGCCGCCAAGTCCAACTCCATGTTCGCTTCGCGCGACTCTTTCTCCTACACCGATGAGGAGCTCGCCGAATATGAAAAGCAGGAAGGCGAATTGTCCAAATCCAGGCGTAACAAGCCCCGTATCAACCTCGGCGATCCCAACCGGTAATCGATAAGTCTTTGGTTCTTTGTTTTTGGCAACCCGGCAGGCATTCGCTGCGGCCTCAGCATCCATGAACTTTCCATACCAGCTGCTGCTTCCCGACTAAAAACTTACAACTAAGAGCTCTTCCTGGTGCAAGGAATTCGCCCGCTCCCGTTCTAACCCTGAGTTGTGTCCCCCGCTGGTTCGCTCTGACCGGGCCGGGGCTCACAGAGGAGGCTTTCATGGAACGTTCGATTCTCGCCGCCCTGATCGGCGGACTTCTTGGAATCACGGCGCTCGGCGGCCTGGCTTTTGTCGGCTCGGCGCCGGGCTCATCATCGGCCCTTCCTTCCCGGCCAGAGGGCGAATGGCGGTTACTCGATCCCATCGTCTACGAAAACATCTCCGTCTTCCCCGTCGTCAGCTCCCTGAGTCAGGACACCAGCCCTTTCCTCACACTCGAGGAAGGTCTCGCGACCGGCGAAGTGACCGTCGCCGAGCAAGGTGCTCAGGTCCTGCAGCGCTCGCGCGACGGCCGACCCGTCTATCTTCCGCAATACAACACGGGAGCTTCCGTTAATCAGCTTGTGCTGATCAATCGTAGCCGCCGTCCGCTGCTGCTTCTTGCCGGCGAACTCGTCAGCGGTGGCAAGCAGGATCGCGTCATTGGCAAGGACCGCATCGTTCCCGTCGGCGCGCCTCCACTGCCTCTCGACGTGTTCTGCGTGGAGCACGGTCGCTGGACCGGCAGCTCGCAATTTGCAGCTGCCAAAACTATCGTGCATCCCAGCGTCCGCGAAAGCGCCGCCGTGGATCAAGCCCAGACGAAAGTCTGGGATTCCGTTCGAAACGGTACCAATGCCAAGGCCCCTGCAGCCGCTCCGCGCGCATCAATATCCTCTGAGAATCTCCAAGCCGCCATCGCCGGCAATGGTCGCACTGAAGCCTACGAAAAAATTTACGTTTCGCAGGCCGTCGGCGTCTCCATCGACGATTTCGTAAACGAAGTGCAGCGCCGCTTTGCGCAATCCACTTCCGGCCTGAAGAATGAGCGCGTTCTGGGTGTGGTCGTAGCTTACGGCGGAGAAGTCGTCTGGAGCGACATCTTCGCCTCCGGCGATCTCTTCGATCACTACTGGCGCAAACTGCTGCGCAGTTATGCCGTCGAAGCTCTCACCCGTCCCACGTACCGCCAAGCGGCCTCACGCGACAACGCCAACGAGTTCTTGCGCCGTTTGAACGGCCGCGAAACGCAGGAAACCGAGCCGGGCGTTTACCGCTGGCGCGAAATCAAGGAAGGCCAGCTCGCGCAAATCGAGCTGGACACCCTGCAGCCCAAACCCATCACGCTGCACCGCCTGCTCTTGCATCGCACGAGTTAACGCTGTTTCGCTGGCGGCAACCGTAGGGGCGCTCGCCGCGGTGGGTGCCCTACTCCAACTCTCGCACCGCGCTGCGATCCGACGTTCGTTCGAGCAGCTGCGCGGCTGTCATTTTCAGTACGGGGTGCAGCACTTCCGGCGCAATCTCCGCCAGGGGCACCAGCACAAACCGCCGCAGATGCATCCGCGGGTGCGGCACCTGCAATTCCGGCGTGTCAATCGTCTCCGAGCCATAAAGCAAAATGTCCATATCGATCAGCCGCGGTCCTTTCGCCACTAGCTTCTTGCTCCCCATCTTCATTTCGATCTCACGTAAAGCCCGCAACAACGTCATCGCATCGAAATGCGTTTCCGCTTTCACGGCGCAATTCAGGAACCACGGTTGCTCTCGCAAATCCACCGGCTCGGTCTCATAAAAGGATGAAACTATTTTCACCGCCACGCCTGCATGCGGCAACTCATCGATCGCCGCGCGCAAATTCTTCGCGCGGCCTCCGACGTTCGAGCCGAGCGACAAGTAGACCCTTGTTTCACTCATGTTCTCTCAGCAATCTGTAGGCCTGGGCTGCGAAGTCATTCTTTCTTTCGTAAGTCAGACTCGTGCCTTACTCCGTTTTCGTCGATCCTCACGACCCAGCGTGAGCCGTTGGATCGGAGCCATTTTGGAGACGGCTCTACGGTGCCAGAGGCAATGAGGTCATCCCGATTTCCTTGCTCGTCCACATCCTGATCGAGGCAGTCAGTTTCATCCCGGCGTGCAATACAACCTTGGCTCCATGTTCATCGGTAGAAGTATCTCCGTGAGAGAGGCACAGAAGTTCACTAAATAAGCCGTTGAAACCGGCCCAGACTCGAAGTGCCTTTCCTTAGCTCTACTCACTCATGGCCATGCACTGAAGGTTAACAAGAATTGCGGCTGCTATTTCACCGTGTCGGCGCCGGCCTTGGCGCACTGCGCGTCCTGCGCGCTCGTCGCTCCGCTAACGCCGATCGCGCCCACAATTTTTCCGTCCATCACCAAAGGAATTCCGCCCTCCGCAGCCACCACGCCCTTCAGCGTGAGAATCCGCAGACCTTCTCCTCCCGCCGCCAGAGCATCCTGAAATGCTTTCGTCGGTCGCTTGAAAAGCGCCGCCGTGCGCGCCTTATCAATGGCCACTTCCGCGCTGCCAAGCTGGGTGTTGTCCATTTTCTCGTAGTAAATGAGCGTGCCCGCTGGACCGACGATCGCCACTGCCACTCTCCAATTATTTTTTGCCGCCTCCGCCAGCGCCGGTGCCGCCGCCTTCTTGGCATTTTCCAGGCTGATAGCCGTCCCATACGGATTCGGCATTTGCGCTAGCGCGCTCGCCAACGCACCAAGCACAAACATCACCGCAGCAACAAGTCTCACGACAACTTTCTTTGACATGTTCTCTCCTCCTCAGATTCAAGCAACGACCGTATTAGGGAAGCAACGCAATTCAGGAACGCCTCGAATTTCACGCGCACTGTTTTCGTTCACTTGCTCTCCGCCGTGCAAACAAAATTGTCCGCGTCGTTCGTATCGCCCGTGCCCTTATACTTCGCAATCTGCGGATAGGGACAGAGCGGCCGGGTCATCTTCACACCAGTGGAAGCGTCTCTTCCCTGGTACTTCGTCGCGACGATCGCATTGGGGGCAATCCCCTTCTCCACCCACTGTTCGAGTGCCGTCTCCACGTTGTGCTGCGCGTCCCTCGCGTCCGCCGCTCCTTGTCCGAAGGAATCTGTTCCTGGGCCACCGCTGCAGTGTTGCATCCCCGGCACCATGTAGAGCCGCGCGAACGTCTCAGACTGCCGCACGCCCATCTTGCTCACCACATCGTTGTAATAGTTGATCGTGTTGAGCGCCGAAATCGCCGCATCGTTCCACCCATGATAGAGAATCAGCTTTCCACCGCGCGCTTTGAACGCTTTGAGGTTGGGCTCCGTTGCGTTCAACGTTTTCGCGGTCCTTTCATCAGCCGCTTTCATCGACTGATCGACGCTGGCGTCCTTGTAATTCCAGTCCGCCTTCCCATAAACGAAGTTGGGAAAATATCCGCCGGCGAACGCGAACAGCAAGCTTTTGCCCGGCGCCGGTCCGGTGATCCACGTTTCCCATCCACCGGGTCCCTCTTCTGCTCCGGGCACGTACCCCGGAAAGATCTTTCGCCCTTTCGCATCGTTGGGCCCTTCATACAATTTTTTCAGCGCGGTCACCTGCGCCGTCGTCAGGCACTTCTCCGAGTCGCCTTCCTTGCAAAGCAACGCCGCCGGATCGAAGTGACATTTCTTCGGGTCGCTCACGATGCCGTCGCTCACGCCGTCCTGGGCGTCGCACGCAGCGTTCACCGCGCGCGCGATCGCCGGCAATTTGCTCGGCGGGATGTAGCTTGCGGCATCGAGCGTGGTCGCCTGCGCATCCGCAAGCGCTTTGGTCAATAGGTGCGTCCAGTAATTGGCCGGCGCTCCCGCCAGAATCCCATCGTAGTCTTCCGGAAAGCGTTGTGCCTCCATCAACGCCTGCCGCCCTCCGTTCGAGCAACCCCAGAAATACGCATGCTGCGTATCCTTGCCGTAATACGCCTTGACCGCTGCCTTCGCCACCCGCGTCATTTCGTGGATTCCCCGGTATCCGAAGTCCGCCACTTTTTCGGGATGTCCCAGCGCCCAGCTCGCTTCCACCGCGGTCCCGGAGTGGCCGGTATCCGTACCGGCCATCGCGTAACCTTGCGACACACCGGTTCCCAATTGCTGGTAGCTAATCTCTCCCGCGAATCCTCCGTTGCCACGGCCCTGCAGCTTTCCGTTCCACCCTCCGCCATTCTCACCATTCGCCGGCATCCACACTTCGATCTTGATCGAGGAATCTGCGCTCGGCGTCGCTTCCGCCACCACACGGCAGAACGCAGGAAGCATTTTGTAGAAGGAGGGGTCCCCCCCCACCTGCGGAGACACATTTGGCGAGGGAGTAAACGCTCCTGCTGCGACCGTCTGCGCCGAAAGCATTCTTGCTCCGAGCAATTCCAGTTGCCCTAAGTCCTCGCAAGAATGCGTTCCGGAGGCCGCGTTTTGCCCGTAAGTCCCGCACGGCAGCAGCACTGCACTAACTGCCGCGAGAATCATCTTCCTCATGGCGAATTCCCCCCTGCGTTCCGGCGCCCTTCGCGCCGAAGCGCACGTTAGCCCAAGTCCAAACTCCCGCGCAATCCTTTTCGGGGACGCAAGATGCCCCTCTGTCATTTCAACCGGAGGGGCGGCGGTTCTGGCCGTCCCGGAGCGCAGAAATCTCTCTTCAACTTCGGATTTCAGGTTTAGAATCCGCCCATGCGCAAAGTCGTCCTCGGCCTCGGCATCAGCCTCGACGGCTACATTGCCCGCCCTGATGGAGCGGTCGACTTTCTCTTCATGCCCAAAGACTATTCGATGGGCCCATTCTTCGCCACCGTTGATACCGCCATCATGGGCCGCAAAACCTACGATGTTGCTCTCAAAATGGGCGGAGACGGCTTCAGCGGCTCAAAGATAAAGAATTACGTCTTCTCCCATTCCCAGCCGCCCGGCGAACGCAGCGGCGTCATCTTTGTCAACGAATCCGTGAAAAGTTTCGTCGAGAATCTCCGCAAGCAACCCGGAAAAAATATCTGGCTGATGGGCGGCGGTGAACTTGCCCGCGACTTCCTCAAAGACGACTTGGTCGACGAGCTTTATATCGGCATCGTTCCCGTCCTGATCGGCGAAGGCCTCCCGCTCTTCCCCAGCGGCTTCCCCCAACGCGAATTCACCCTCCTCGAAAACAAAACCTTCTCGAAAGGCCTGATCGCCCTCAAGTACGCCCGCACCCGCAAAAAACGGAAAGACAAGTAGACTGGGTCGTACTGCTTTACATTTACCGGGAAGCAGTATACGCTTCTAAGTGTGATCCGGTCCTTCCGATGCGCTGATACCGAGCGCCTCTTCCGTCGAGAAGCCGTTCGCCGGTTCAAGGCCATCGAGCGCCAGGGCCTTCGGAAACTGGACATGCTCGACGCAGCGCCGGATCTCCGAACGTTCTCGACACTGCCCGGAAACCGATTGGAGCGACTGAAAGGCGATCGAGAGGGCCAGTACGGCATCCGTATTAACGACCAATGGCGGATTTGTTTTTCGTGGCGCGAAGGGCACGCTTTCGAGGTCGAGATCGTGGATTATCACTAGGGGAAGCGAATGGCAAGAAAATTGAAACCGGTCCATCCGGGAGAGATTCTGCGCGAGGAGTTCATGACTCCGCTCGGGCTGAGCATGAACAAGTTGGCCATGGCTCTGCGCGTGCCTGTGACGCGGATCGCGGATATCGTGAACGAACGCCGCGGCATAACGGCCGACACCGCGCTGCGCTTTGCTCGCTACTTCAACAACAACCCTACTTTCTGGATGAATCTCCAAACGCGTTACGACCTGGAAGTTGCCGAGGACGAGATCGCCGCGAAGGTCGCGCGGGACGTCCAACCGTTAGTAGAGATCCCAGAATAAAAACCAAGCGTGACCGAAAACGCACATCTCCACTTTGACTGTCAACTTTTTCAAAACAGTCGCGGCTGGCGGCGGGGGAGTTCGCGGCCAAAATATTCGTACGCGCTCTGCGTGGCAACGCGGCCACGCGGGGTGCGGTCGATCATGCCGATTTGCATGAGGTAGGGCTCGTACATCTCTTCGATGGCGTCTTCTTCTTCGGAGAGCGCGGCAGCAAGCGTGCCGAGGCCGACAGGACCGCCACCATATTTGTCGAGCAGCGCGATCATCAAGTTGCGATCCACTTCATCGAGGCCGCGGGCGTCCACTCCCAGCATTTGCAAGGCTTCTTGCGCCACGGCGCGGGTGATGCGGCCCGCCGCGCGCACTTCCGCGAAATCACGCGCGCGCCGCAGCAAACGGTTGGCGATGCGCGGCGTGCCGCGGCAGCGGCCGGCGATCTCTTCCGCGCCGCCTTCGTCCATCTGGATATTCAAGATTTTCGCCGAGCGGTGAATGATGATCAGCAAATCCGCGGGCTCGTAGAAATCCAGTCGGTGCACGATGCCAAAGCGCGAGCGCAGCGGCGCGGTAATCAATCCCGCGCGAGTCGTCGCACCGATCAGCGTGAAATGTCCCAGTGGAAAGGGATGAATCCGCGCGCCTGGACCCTGTCCGATAATCAGGTCCACGCGAAAATCTTCCATCGCGGGGTACAACACTTCTTCCACCGCGGGCTGCAAGCGGTGAATCTCATCCAGGAAGAAAACTTCCTTTTTTTCGAGCGCGGTCAAGATCGCAGTCAAGTCCCCTTTGCGCTCCAGCAAAGGGCCGGCGCTGGTCTTAATTGGCACGTTCAATTCGTTGGCGATGATTTGCGCGAGCGTCGTCTTTCCAAGGCCTGGCGGCCCGTAGAGCAGCACGTGGTCCAGCGCTTCGCCGCGGCTTCGCGCGGCATCGATGGCAATCTGAATATTTTCTTTGACGCGCTTCTGCCCGATGTACTCGTCCAGCCGCTTCGGCCGCACGCTCACGTCGATACGCGCGTCTTCGTCAAACGCCTGCCCGGACACAATCCGCTCCTGCATCATCCGTTTGGCCGTTCCGTCTGCCATTCTTCTCTGCGTTTCCTCAGCGGTCTCAGCGTCTCCGCGTTATCTTCTTCCGTTCGGATTGCTCGTCATGCTCCGCGCGCGGCGCGCCCTTTTGGAACGCTCAACGACTGCAACGCCCCGCGCAGCAACTTCTCAAAATTTCCCGCCCCGGCTTCGCGCTTCGCCTCCGCGACCGCGGTTTCCGCAGCGCGGCTGTCGTATCCCAGATTCACCAGCGCGGAAATGACATCCGCTTCGATTCCCGCGGGCGAAGACGCCGCCGGTCGCTCCGTCTCCACGGCAACAGCTTCCAGTTTGTCCTTCAACTCCACCACCATTCGCTCTGCGGTTTTGCGGCCCACGCCGGGAATTCTCGTCAGCCGGGCCAAATCGCTCCCACGAATTGCCGGCACGAGCTCCTCGACGCTCATGCCGCTCAGAATTTTCAGCGCCAGCGTCGGTCCCACGCCGGAAGCCGAAAGCAGCATCTCAAAAAAATGTTTTTCGCGCGACGAGACAAACCCGTATAGCGCCAGGGCATCTTCGCGCACGTGGGTGTGGATCAGGAGGGTCACTTCGGTGTGCAGCTCGCCGAGCGCGGCGTACGTGGAGAGCGGCACTTGTACGAGGTATCCGACGCCGCCCACGTCGACGAGCACTTGGTTCGGTCTTTTTTCGGCGAGCCGTCCGCGAAGCTGGCCAATCATCGCTCGCCAGTATTGCCGCTTTTCTTTCGCCCGTCAACGCGCAGTCGAACGCTATCGGCCGTATTTGCCAATGAGTTCGGCTTGGGCAACGATGTGACTCTTCATCGCCCGTTCCAGGTCAACCTTTGTAGCACTTGGTTTGAGATTCAGCTTCATATCGAGCGCATACAGCTTGAAAAAATATCGGTGCGGCTTACCCGGCGGCGGACACGGCCCGCCGAAGCCGATTTTGCCAAAATCGTTTCGGCCTTGCCGCGCGCCGTTGGCAAGCTGTTCTTGGCTCGGCAGCCGCTCCGGAAGCTCCCTTGCGTCCGCAGGAACATCATATAAAACCCAGTGCACCCAGGTGCCCGCTGGAGCGTCGGGATCATCCATGATGAGCGCGAAGCTCTCGGTATTTGCAGGCGGCCCCTTCCATTCCAGCTTCGGGGAGACGTCCTGCGCGTCGCATGTAAATCTCTTGGGGATCACTTCTCCGTCCGAAAAATCCGGACTTGTAATGTGCAGTGCCACGGTTCCTTCTTTCTCCTGGGCAAAGAACTTTCCGGAAGGCCACAGAGAAAAGCAGAGGACGAAAGCGATGAGGGCTGCAACTTTGATACGCGCTGGCATTCCCCGGACCCTTTTACGCGGCGCTATGGCTGCGCAAAAATTCGGCGACTTCGGCGTGGCCACGCTCTTGCGCGAAACTGAGAGCCGTCTTTCCGTCATTGGTCTTGGCGAGCAAATCGGCGCCGCTTGCCAGCAAGATGCTCACAATTCCCAAGTGGCCATTTGCGGCGGCTGTGATAAGCGGCGAGTAGCCGTTTCCGTAACGGTAATTCGGGTCAGCGCCATTGGTCAAGAGCCACGATACGATCGCAGTGTGGCCACTGGCTACCGCTCCGGTCAATGCGTTGTACTCCGTTCCATTTGTCGCTGCCGCGTTGACGTCCGCGCCCCTCCCAAACAGGTATTCGGCCACTTCAAGATGACCGAACACCGCCGCCAGCGCAAATACGGGAAACCCATCGGGCGAGTAGGTCTTCGCCTCAGCCGGCATTTCCTCGACAAGTTGTTTTACACGTTGCAAACGCCCCAGCGCTGCCGCTTCATGCAGTTCGAGCGGAACTCCGCCAGCCAGAAGGACATCGCAGAGTTCCTTGTTGCCGCTGTACGCGGTCAGCAACAAAGCCGATTGTCCCTTTTCGTTGCGGGCACTCGCCAATTCAGGTTCGGCCGCCAGCATCCGTTTGGCTGCTGCCGTGTCCCTGGTTTGAATGACCTGAAAAAACTTGACGGCGTTGCTCATGCCTGTACGGCTCCGAATCCGCTCGGTCTATGGGAAAAGGAGAGTAACGCAAAAGGCTGCCTGAAGCCGAGGAATCTGGCGGCGCGAAGCTTAACGACGAGTGCGGTCTTTGCGCACGGCTTCGTCAATCAGCGCGTCGAGTTCGCTGCGGGTCAGGGTGACATCGTCGCCGGAGTTTTCTCCGCTGTCGCGGGTGATAGGCAATTCCGCTCCGCCGCCCGGCGGGGGCGAAACAAAGTAACGCGGACGCGCCGCCATGAGCTTGGCGACTTCGCGGCTGGAGAGCAAGGCGGGCTCACCGGCCATTTCGGCGGCCAGCGTGATTTTCGCGCTGTGCTCGATGGTTTCCATCCGAAAGAACGCGGTCAGCAAGTCCGGGCCGCAGGTGACGGCGCCATGGTTGGCAAGAAGGAGCGCATCGTAGTGCGGCACAAATGGCTCGATGGCTTCGCTCAACTCCTGAGTTCCTGGGGTGGCGTATTGTACGAGCGGAATCTGTCCAAGCCCAACGATGACTTCGGGAAGCAAGGCGTGATTCAGCGCGCGTCCGGCGACTGCAAATCCAGTGGCCGTGGGCGGGTGCCCGTGGCAGATCGCCATCACATCTGGCCGCATACGGTAGAACAAGAGATGCATCGCCAGTTCGGAAGAAAACTTGCGGTCGCCGGAGAGCTGCCGCCCGTGAAGATCGGTGACGACCAGATCCTCGGAAGAGAGCATCCCTTTGTTCATGCAGGTCGGAGTGGTGAGAACGCTGCCGTCATCGAGGCGCACGGAAATGTTTCCTTCGCAGGCAACGATGTGTCCGCGCTCGTACATCCATCGTCCGGCAATACAGATGTCCCGGCGGTGCTGCTCTTCGCTTTTCGCGTGGCCTGATAAGAGTGAGTCCGGGGTCACGGGCGGACTCCTTCCTGGCTCAGATTTCCGAGCCGTTCAGTTTAAGTTGATCCAGGCACACTCCGTAGCGGAGTTACGGAATGGCTCCTGCCGGCCCCATTTAGAACGGCGGGAGCGAAAAAGAAACTAATACAAGTTGCCTCCAGAAGCTAGGCATAAATACCGCGAAGCTTCAGGGCGCTGGCAACCCGGTCAATGGCCAGCATGTAGGCGGCAATGCGGTTGTTGACTTTGTGTAGTTCCGCAAAGCGTACCACTTCATCGAAGGCATTTTCCATTACGTCGAGGAGTCGCTCGTTCACTTCGCTCTCGCGCCAGAAAAAGCCTTGGCGGTCCTGGACCCATTCGAAATAGCTGACGGTAACGCCGCCGGCGTTTCCGAGAATGTCCGGCACGGTAAAGATCCCCTTGGCATCGATGATTGCGTCCGCTTGCCAAGTAGTGGGGCCGTTGGCGCCCTCGCAAAGAATTTTCGCCTTGACCTGATTGGCGTTCTTCTCGGTGATTTGATTTTCGATGGCCGCCGGAATGGCGATCTCGCAGGGCTGGAAGAGAACGTCGCGCGCGCTCATCTTCGTTCCACCGCCGGGGAAATCCTGGAGTGGCTTCTTCTGGGTGTACACCCAATCGATGACCTTCGGCACGTCAAAACCCTTTTCGTTGTAAAGACCGCCGCCGATGTCCGCGAGGCCAATGATTTTGTAGCCAGCTTTTTGCATGAGGTCCGCGGCCATGGAACCGACGTTGCCGAAGCCTTGCACCACAACGCGGCAGCCTTGTTTCTTGATGCCAAGTTTCGCGAGGGCTTTATCGCAGCAAATCATCACGCCTCGGCCGGTGGCTTCCCGCCTGCCGCGTGAGCCGCCGAGTTCGATAGGCTTACCGGTGACGACCGCAGTGGTGGCCTGACCAACATGCATGGCGTAGGTGTCCATGACCCAAGCCATGGTCTGTTCGTTCGTGCCGACGTCGGGCGCTGGGACGTCACGCTCCGGACCGAGCCAGTTCGCCAGTTCCGCGGTATAGCGGCGCGTAAGCCGCTCGAGTTCGCCGCGCGACATTTTGCGCGGATCGCAGATCACTCCGCCCTTCGCGCCGCCAAAAGGAATATTTACAACCGCGCACTTCCAGGTCATCCAAGTCGCCAGTGCGCGTACTTCGTCGATGGAAACGTCAGGAGCAAAACGTATTCCGCCTTTGCCCGGCCCGCGCACGGTGGAATGCAGCACGCGATATCCGGTGAACACTTCCAGACTTCCGTTATCCATGCCGATGGGAATGTAGAGTGTGATTTCTTTGCTGGGATATTTCAAATAACGGTAGAGCCCCTGTTCGAGTCCCAGTTTGTCCGCGGCTACTTCAAAACGCGCTTCGGCGTTCTGGTAGACATTCATTTCTTCCGGCATGGGAGCTTGCGACATGCGAAATTCTCCTTTGAAGCGGCGCGTCGTTCCTCTGTTCGCACTCAGGGTAAAGCTGCGCCTGGTGAAGAGCCGACGACCATGCGCCCAATGCATAGATAATCCCGACTTATTCGGGACCGGCTTTCCTAACGCAGTTCAACCTGTAATCGATACTCGCAGACTTACAGGCGCGATTTGAAAGGCCAAGGAAGGTGAGCACCAGCGGTCTACCCCGCCGCAGGAACCGCCAATTGGCCGGGCCGCCAGTATACGAACCTGCCCCGAATCCCGCAAGCCGGAGCGTCGACCGCTTTTCGGATGCAGCCACGGATGTGGTCAACGCCCGCGTCTATGAGGGGATCCACCTCCGTTTTGCGGACGTGGAGGCGCGGAAGCAGGGTCGCCACGTGGCCCAGTGGGTCTTTTCCCATTCCCTGCGCTCGGTCGACGACGACGATCACGATGATGGCGAGGACGAGGAGCGATCGACGCGAACGGCTTCACTCAGGCCGCATATAGATGATTGACCTTTGGTTGAACGATCCGGACACCAATGGGTGGGCGTGCATGCGATGCTGAATTCAAGTATTTATGCCGCGTCGCTCAATCCTTCGAAGACCAACTAGGACCTAGGCCGGAAAACCGTGGATGTGGTCGGCTAGGTCACAAGGAGAATATGCCTCTCAACTCGGGTATTTCGCGCGCATGGCGGCAACGGATTTAGCGACTAGCCCCACCAATACCTCTTGATCTACATCTGCGAGCTTCTTGATGTACAGGCAGACGTTACTACTGGTGGTGTGCTTGCCGAGTTTGGCGAGCAACGCCTCGGAGCCGCTGAACGCCCTCGTGATGTAGAGAACGGTTGCGGCCTTGCGCGGCGAGAAACCGACGAGCGGCATATCGCCCTCGCGTCCGCTGTCGTAGGTGTAATGGTAGCTGCCGAAGCCGATGATCGATGGGCCCCACATCTTTGGCTTTTCGCCAGTCGCGCTTTGCATCAGCTTGACAAGCACCTTGGCGTCCGCGCGCTTGCTTTGGTCCGTAAGCGCATCGATGAACGCCGCGACGCTTGCCTTGGTCGGCTTAGTTTTGTTGTCCGCCATTCGTCGTGCCCTCCCGTCGTTTGTTGGCGCACCACTATATCAATCAGGCCAGCCGACTGCATATGTTCCGGTCGACGGGCCATCCGGAAGCTACCGAATTATTTCCGGATTGCCGACAATGCGGAAGTTACGGCCTGGGGCTCGAACCGAAAGGCCAAAGTTTCCCGCAGAACGCGCCACGTCTGTTATGCTACCGCGTCATGCGACGCCGTGAGTTCCTCACCCTGTCCGCGGCCAGCATCGGTGGAGTACTCGTCTACTCGCTTGATCGTGAAGCCTTTCGGCTTTCCGCACAAACTAACCGATCCGTTCGCATTCCTCTTCGGTTTTTCAATCAATCGGAGGCTCTTATTGTTGCCGCCGCCGCCTCACGAATCTTCCCGAGCGATGAAGCGGGTCCTGGCGCGCAGGAAGCGGGCGTCGCTGTCTATATCGACCGGCAGTTAGCTGGACCGTGGGGACGAGACCGCTATCGCTACACCCAGAGGCCGTTTGAAGAGAATGCCCAGGCGGAGTTCGGCTATCAGGGCAAAGCGACGCCACAGCAGATCTATCGCCAAGGACTGAAAAGCTTGAAAGGCTTTGACCGCCTGAGCGCAGGGGAACAAGACGACACGCTGAAGCAAATCGAAACGACTTTGTTTTTCTCGCTCCTCCGACAGAACACCATCGAAGGCATGTTCTGCGATCCGATGCATGGTGGGAACATCGACATGGTGGGCTGGCAGCTAATTGGTTTTCCCGGCCCCCGAATGAGCAACTATGACGATGTCGACAAGCATTTTGGTGAGGCGTTTCGCCCGAAACCCGCCGGCTTACGCCAGGTGACACGAGGCAAAGTCCGTCCCAGCGAGAATCTGGAATGAAAACCTTGCCATCCGCGGACGTTGTGATCATTGGTGGCGGATGGACTGGTCTGCTCATGGCCAAAGAACTTGGCTCGCGTACTGCCCTCTCCGTGGTCGTGTTGGAACGCGGAGGGCCCAGAAAGTCCGACGAGTATGGCGACGACATGGATGAACTGGATTACACCATTCGCTTCCGCATGATGCAGGATGTCTCCCAGGAAACAGTGACGCTTCGGCACGATTCGAGCCAGCGCGCTCTTCCCCTCCGCCAGCACGGTTCTTTCCTTCCAGGCTCCGGTGTCGGTGGCGCCGGTGAGCACTGGAGCGCCGTGTGCCCCCGATTTCTGCCGGATTGCTTCGAATTGCTCACCCACAGTATTGAAAAATACGGTTCCAAGCGCTTGCCCGAAGACCACGCGATTCAAGACTGGGGCGTCACTTACGACGAGTTGGAACCACACTACACGCGCGCCGACTTGCTCCTGGGCATCTCGGGAAAAGCCGGAAACATTCGTGGGAAACAGATCGAAGGAGGCAATATCTTTGAAGGTTGGCGCAGCGCGGAATACCCTACGCCGCCAACCAAGATTCCCTACTTTTCCTCAATGTTCGCCGAAGCCGCAAAGTCTCTCGGCTATCATCCTTATCCGGTTCCCGCGGCGACCACTAGCCGGGCTTACACAAATCCCGATGGCGTTTCGCGCCCCGGCTGCACTTATTGTGGCTACTGCGAAACCTTCGGCTGCATGATCGGCGCAAAGTCTCAGCCTACCAACACTCTCCTTCCCGTCATCGAGAAGCACAAAAACGTTTCGATTCGTACCAGTGCCTGGGTTCGCCGCATCGTGCACGACGCGTCGGAGAACAAACGAAAAGCCAGCGGCGTCATCTACATTGATGCAAATGGTCAAGAAGTCCTTCAGCCTGCGGAGTTGATCTTTCTCGCTTCCTGGACTCTCAACAATACCCGCCTGCTTCTTCTCTCCGGCATTGGGAAAGCCTACGATCCCACCACCGGGAAAGGATCGTTGGGACGCAACCTCACGCACCAAGTCGCTTTCTCCGCTGCCACCGCCTTCTTTGAAACGCCGCTCAACCGCTTCATGGGCTCCGGCGCATCCGGAATCATGCTCGGTGACCTGGACGGTGACGTATTTGACCACAGCAAGCTTCCCTTCCTGCGCGGGGGCACTCTGGGTGCAAGAAGTGCGCGCTCACTTCCCATTAGCGAGTGTGGTGTCGTTCCAAAATCGGTGAAAGCCACGTGGGGCTCGGAATGGAAAAAGGCGGCGCTCTATTATTATGACCGTACCGGCCGGATCGGCTTCTCAGGCGAGCACCTTGCCTATAAGGATAACTACATGGATCTGGATCCAGTCTACAAAGACCATTTTGGTGACCCCTTGCTCCGTCTCACGCTCGACTGGCGAGAGAATGAACGAAAAATGGCCGATCATATGATCGCGAAAGCAATGGAACTCGCTCGTGAGATGGGAGCGAAAGAGGTTACCCCATTTTCGGGCCTGCGAAATTACGATGCAACGCGCTACCAATCGTCCCACGTTCAGGGAGGCACCATCATGGGAAGTTCTCCCGAACTTTCGGTCGTGAATCCGTACCTGCAACACTGGAAGCTTTCGAATCTTTTCGTGCTCGGAGCATCCTCGTTCCCTCAGAACGCCTCTGCGAATCCCACGCCAACAATCCTGGCTCTCACCTATCGGACCGCCGACGCGGTCGTCGATCAGTATTTGAAGAATCCGGCGGCCCTGGCCTGAACAAATCGGTCCTCCAGAAAATTGACAGTCTGTGGCTAGAAAAGTGCTTCTATCGCGAGCGACCAAAACCGGGATATGGGCCATTCCTGATGCGTCGCGCATTCCTCCCGAGCGACGGGGCACTCGGGACTTACCAACGGACGACTGATAACTTCGGAATTGCTGACAATCCGGAGGTCGGGTTGTCCGGCCAACACAAGAGCATTTGTTAGTACAACTGTGGAGACCAACGGGCCTTTCCTAGTTTTTCGGGTGTTGTCGATGATTCAGTTTGACTTGGCGAGCTTACGAGGGTCCTGTGTGGTATCTACATACTCGGTCGAAGATGGACCGAAACCGGTGATCTGAACGACGACAGCTTCATTACCGGTTTCTGCGAAGTGATTCCGAGAGGGCGGTTCAGTGTAGAAACTGCCTGGCGGCAGGGCCTTTAGCTTCGCCTCGGCAAACTTGTCGCCGTACCCGATATGCCAGATGCCGGAGATTACGGTCGCGACCCTGTCATCGCGATGGGAATGCGAAGCGATGCGTGTATGTGCCGGCACGCGAAGCATGATGGTATATAAGCCTGCTTCATCTGGATTGCCCTTCAGAACAACGGTCTCGATACCGCCGATGCCGGAGCTTCCAGTACCCGGGTTGCCCCTTTGCGGGAACTTATACTCCGCAGGAGTAAAGCGTTCTTCGTTTAAGTCTCCGCCAGCAGTGCTTGCAACTGCAGGAGCAACCGGCGGACCATCAAGAAATTTCCGAATTAGCGCCACTGTGTAGGCTGGCCGTTCTTCCATCAGCCAATGTCCTGCACCTGCGACGACCTCCTCCCTCACGTTGATCGCTACATGACGCATGATCACAGCCTGGAGGGTGCCGAAGGACTTCTCTCCACCCACCGCCATTACGGGCATCGTCAGCTTCGTTTGTTCGAACACCTTGTTGTCTTTGGCATCCTGGGAGAACGCAGCAAACTGCGCGAACCCGGCCCGCATTCCACCTGGTTGTGCGTAAGTGGCGGCAAAGAAATTTCTGGTGGCCTCGTCAGGCTTACCTGGGTCGGCGGTAAAGTCATTCCAAATCCTGTCAAAGTAAATACGTTCGCGACCTGCCACCAGCCGTTCCGCGTCAGGTCCACGGAAATTGAAGTGCCAGACGCCGGGATTTAGGAGAATCTCGTTCCAGGGATCAATCCCGGGGATTGGCGCGTCCATAACAACCAGCCGCTCAACCTTATCGGGGTAAGTCGCGGCGTAGGCGTATGCCACCATGTTGCCAATGTCGTGAGCAACAACAAAGGTCTTGTCGTAACCCAACGAGGTCACAACGGCGCGAATATCCTTGGCCTGAGTCTTTTTGTCGTAGCCGCCGGCAGGTTTGGAGGAGCGCCCAATGCCGCGGAGGTCCGGCACTACTACCGTGTGGCCCTTCATGAGATCTGCGGCCAGGGGAGCCCACGAATCGCTATTTTCCGCGTACCCATGGATGAGTACGGCCACGGGGCCGCTTCCTCCCCAACGCACAAAAATGTCTGCCCCTTCCGGACTGTGTATCGTCTTGGCTTGAAAGCTGGACGGCAAGGAAGGCGGAGTTTGGCCTGAAACTGTGGCCACAGCGAAAAGGGCCATTACGAGGAAACGCAGAATCATCGAAACCTCCGTACACGGTAGCAATCGGTTTGTTCGAGGTTACACGAATTGAACTGCGCGAGTATTACGTTTCGGACTGTTCCCGAATGACGGTGAATCGCACACACTTGGCCTGGGAACTTTATCGCGAACCGTAGAGGATTACGGCAAGCGGAACTGGATGGTGACGGTGAGGTGCATGGACACGGGCTTGCCGTCGAGCGATGCGGGCTGATATTTCCACTGCTTCAGAGCGTCCGTGGCCGCCTGTTGCAGCAACGTGGGGCCGGAGACAACTTTCATGGTGGTCACGCGTCCGCTGGCGTCGATCAGCGCGTCAACGGTGACGCTGCCGGAAACACGCTGGTTCTTGGCGAGCGTCGGATAAACCGGAGGCACGGAAGAAATCAGCTTTGCCTGTTTCACATCGCCGCCAACGGGAAGCGGGGCGGCGGGCGCCGATGGCTGATTGTTGGTGACGGCGATGCCGGTGTTGAGCGATTCCGCGTCTGGCTGGTCATCGCTGGTTAGATTGATGCCGGCGTCAGGCTCTCCCACGGTTTGCGTGTGCCGGCCCGGCGAGACTTTGGGTTTTGCGAGACGAACTTCGCCGAGGATAGGTTTCTTTGGCTCCTCTACGGGAGGCTGGGCCGAAGCTGATGTCGCCGCACTCACGCCCGAGTGTACTGGATTCGAGATGGGTTGCGAATTGTGCGCTGCCGGCGCCGATTGAACTGCCGGCACAACACTCAGAGTATTCGAGCTGGATTTGGATTGGGCGGAAGCGTTTGTGAGCGCCGACGGACTTGATTGCGCGGGAGGTTTGGCCTGCGGCAGTTCATTCTCCCGAGGTTGTGACGGCGAGCTGGCCACGGGAAGGGAGGCAACCGAAGCCTGCACATTCGACGCGGGTTGGTAACCTGCCTGGACGTGACCGGACTGCTGTTGCACATACCACCAGCCGCCGCCGGCCAGCGCCAGGAAACCAGCCGCAACCGCTCCAATCAGAAGGCCTTTGCGCGAACTCCTGGGCCGGCTTTCGCGCGTGACTCTATCTTTGTCAAACGGAAGGGCGCTGCCGAACCTGGGAAGCGGCAGCTCCGGGAGATGGAGTTCTTTCACGGGCGTGGAGGTCTCCGCGGCAATTTCTTCCACGTCAGGCTGTTCCGAGACGCGCTTTGTTTTTTCCTTGTCGATCAGTTCCTGTGTCGAGGAAGGCGTGGCGGCGTTGCGAGCAAGAGGCTCAAGCCAGGCCGGAATTTTCAACTCTTCGTCGTCGAGCAGCGATTTCGCGGACTGCGACTCAAGTTTGACGGGCTCAACGCGAGCGGGAGACGCGGGTGCAGGTTCCGTCGTGTGAATTCTGGACTGTTCCAATGCTTTTGCGGCGCTGTCCGCAAGTTCTTTTTGTACGGTCACGGGAGACGCGTGCGGGACTTGCGCCGGAACCGTTTCAGGCGTCTCAGGTTCTCCCGAGAACATCAGATTCGAAAGCTGTTCCTGAAGGCGCGCGGTGTGCTTTTTGAGCGTCTCGGTTTCCGGATCAGCGCAAATCTGTACGGCGGGAAGGGGGTCGTGCTCCGGCGCAGACGGTTTGCCTTCGAAGAGAGCGAGCAGATTCGTAACCGTGGACACTACAGGAGCAGGCAGGGCCTTGGCCGGCTCCAAAAAAGAAGCCTGCACTTCCGAGGCGCGCGGCGAATCAATGAGTGCGGACCCAGGAGTGATAGGGTGCGCGGGCGCGGAATTCACCAGCGGCTCCGGCGCGGGGGAAACCGGCGCGGCGGGGACAACCAGGACGACTGGCGGGGGGGGCGGTGTCGTGCGAACGCTGAGCGGAGCTTCGGGATCGAAGGATGAGGACAATGTAGAAGAGAGCGGTGCAACGGGCGCGACGGGCTTCTGCGGAAGGAGATCTTCCACTTTCGGCGCCGCGGGAAGAACGGATTTCGTTTCGGCGGGCTTTGCTGCAGCGTCTTTCCTAGCAGAAACCGGAACAGCAGGCTTGGCTGCAACGACGCCGGGAGCAATGGTCGCCACGGGCGCGGGCGTCACCTGTTGCGGGGCAGAACTGATACGGTCACCCGGAAAGCGCATGCCCCAGAAGCCGACCACGGACTCCGTAAATTCGAGTTCGACGTAACCGCTGACGTTGCGATAGTTCTTGGATTTGACGACCTGGCAGACAACTTCTTTCTTGGTTTTTTCGTTAGTGAGAAAAAGCAATTGTCCCGGGGCAACTGAAGAAGAAAGACGGATAACGGCGCCGCTGCCGAAGATCAAAACAGTCTTGGTGGACTCGGAGAAAGGCTCGCGCTTGTCGCTGCCGTCCACGGCACGCGCGCCATTGACGGTGACGGGAACCTCCAGCGCAACGGGCTGCTGCTTGATGGCCGAGTCGCCAGGCAGAGCGGAGCCCGACGCGGCGCGCACGGGGCTATCCGGCTTGGTGGTCAGATTTTCGGCGTCTTTCACGCTAGGAGGCATGGGATGCACACTCGCGAAGCTAGACTTTCGGACACGCCCCGCTCGAAGCAGGGCTCCCCGGTGACATCTATATGTTCCGCCCTGCTGGAGAGAGCCAGCCATAGTACGGGCGTACTACGATAGAAACACCTGTCCACATGGACAGGCGAGAATTTCGCGGCGGGCCACGCGTTGCGAGTAGCGATTTGAATGGGCGCAGAAAGAAGGAAAAATTCGTATGGCTATCGCGGAAGAGGCGGCTGGAAACGTTGGTCGACTTCAACCTGATAGCCGGTGACGAGTTTGTTGGTTTCATTGGCCATGCCGATGACGGCTTGGAGTTCTTTGAACATGGCGTCGGTCATTCCTTTGCCGAAAGCGGAAGCGGTGTGCGAGGCGATGCAGTAGTTACAGTTGTTGGTGACGCTGACGGCGATGTAAATCATTTCCTTGGTGAGGGGATCGAGCGCACCTGGCGCCATGATCTGCTTGATGCTTTCCCAGGTGCGCTTGAGCAAAGTGGGATCGTGCGCGATGGCCTTCCAAAAATTGTTGATCCAATCGGTCTTGCGCGTGGCCATGATGTCGTCGTAGATGGCGCGGACTTCTGGCGAGGCGTCCTGGTATTCGATTAGTCCAAATATGGCCATGAGGATCTCCCTGTTTGTTCTTATGAGTTTCTTCCAAACGGTAGCAGGAAGCGGTCAGAACTGGATAGAGGCATTCCATGGCGGAGGAATGCGTTCAAAATGACGCAAATTTCTTGGCAGGAGTCAACGAAAAAAACGTGGTTCAGGAGCGGCCTGACGATGAAATTTTTGGCTTCGTCGAATGAAATTCATAATCCTTGACAGGCGATAGATGCAGGAGGTAAAACTCAGACACCACAGCCATATTGGTCGTATTGCTGAATTGTTTTTGTTAGGTAAGGGCGAGCTGGTCCGGGGGGCTTGTCCTTGTTTGCAACAGGTCACGATCCACAAACTGAAAGCGATCATGGTGCAGTTCGTTTTTTAAGCGTTTCCCGATAGGTCGGGGATGCGGGTGCTGTCGATTTTTAGTTCGATCTCGATAAGGGGGTGTTGATCATATGAAGCGCCTAGTGATAGCAATTGTGATTGTTTTGTCGCTCGCGGTGGGGATGAACGCGCAGACGTTCCGCGGCGCGATCAACGGGACAGTGACGGATCCGTCAGGGGCAGTGATTCCCAACGCCACCGTGAAGGCCACAACGGTGACGGCGTCGGGTTTTCCGGTCTACACCGTGGATAAGGTCGGAGTTACTGCGGGTACGATTTATACGTTGCAAGTCAAATTGAGCCTGCAGCAACAAGCGACGACAGTAGAAGTGTCCGCAGCAGCGTTAACCCTCGACACGACAACGCAAACCCAGAATATGACGATTACATCAGACGTCGTCGCGGATATCCCGCTGAACGGGCGCGATTTCACACAATTGATTGCTGTCGCGCCGGGCTATGGTGGTTATTCCGTGGGCGGGTTTGGCTCGCTCAACGGCACCCGCGCGAATCAGATGAACTGGCAGATCGACGGCGTGGACAACAACGACTTCTGGCATAACATTCCAGCGGTCAACCAGGGCGGCGTCTCTGGTATCGCCGGCATCGTGTTGCCGATCGATTCGATTGATGAATTCTCAGCCCAGACGCAGTCGGGCGCGGAAGCCGGGCGCAACGCCGGCGGTACGGTAAACCTGGTCATCAAGTCGGGCGGCAACCAGATCCACGGCTCGGCTTACTACTTCAATCGAAATGAGTTT
>WNGJ01001777.1_pt1 | contig 21402 bp, 16 predicted proteins | sample 5400611 | NCBI WGS metagenome assembly WNGJ01 (sample SAMN13153375, study PRJNA577476) | soil metagenome | isolation source: 40 cm soil or saprolite under Garry oak tree replicate 1 | place: USA:California | collected 2016-06-15
CGCAGATCGAAGCTGCGCAGCCCACCCTCGATGTGCGCGACCGGGGCGGGCAGGGTCCGCCCGACGAGTGCGCCGAGCACCGTCGTCATCGTGTCGCCGTGGAGGAGGACGAGCGGCTTTCCGGGGCCCTCCCTCAGCGTGCGCCGCAGCATCGCACGCCGGCGCAGATAGGACCTGACAACTTTCGCGAACCAGCGCGGTATGTCCCTGTTGACGCGGAGGTCGCGGCCACCCGTGCCGCGCGCCAACCAATGGTCGGGCTGCCGCAGACCGAACTGATCCAGGAACGCGGGAATCTGCTGCACCTGCTGGCCGGTGGTGCTGAGCACGTAACGGTGGCCGCGCTCCTCGAGCCGGAGCAGCACAGGCGCGAGCTTGATCAGCTCGCCGGTCGTCCCGAAGACGACGAGGATCACGTCTTGCGTGCGCCCGCGAGCCGTTGGCGGGCGAGCACCGCGAGGGCGCGCCACATGCCTGCGCCGTGTGCGACGGCGTACACCGGTGTCAGCGCCGCGAACGACGCAATCTCGAAGACCGGCCGCCTGGCCCGCGACGCTACGGCTCCACCGCCGCCCACCGCCACCGCGATGAGGATGGGCAGGAAGAGAGGCCGCCGGAGGACGAAAAAGGTCAGCGCCGCGCTGACCGGATAGAACCCGACCGCCAGAGCGTAGAAGCGCGACTCGGTTCTGCCATGGCCATCGAGAAAGGTTGAGCCCCGATAGAGTGCGTTGTCGACGAACGAGCGCAGGCTGGTGCGCGGCTGGTAGTCGCAGCCGAACTCGGGCGAGAGATGGATGCGGTGGCGCGCCGCAATCCAGCGGATCAGCTGCGTGTCGTCGCTCACCAGCCTCCAGTCGGACACGCGGGGCACGAAGGCGTCCATGGCCTGGAGCAGCAGCTCTCTCGGCGCGACGAAGCAGCCGGTGCCCTTGGGAAAGTGATCGAAGTCGTCGAGGCCGTAGCTCGTCGGACGCGGGTTGTCGAAGTACCGGGCCCACGCGATGTGCACGAGCACGTTGCCGAACGCACCGAACGGATTCCCGTGCGTTTGCGGCACGACGTGACCGTTCCAAATGGGCGAGTCCGGTGTCAGGCACTCGCCAAGGAATCGTAAGGAGTCGCGATGCAGCCGCACCCGCGCGTCCAAGAGCAGCACCCAGTCGGACGTCGCCGCCTCGACACCGGCCCGGCGAGCCTTGAAGCGGCCCGCCTGCTCACGGGCCAGGATCTTCAGAGGGAGTCTGTCCGCGACTGCGGCCTCCGCGATGCTCGCGCTGCCGTCGGTCGAACCGTCGTCGACGACGATCAACTCCATCGTGAAGTCACCTCGCCCCGCCGCCTCTGCGAGCGCATCGACGGTCGCGGACAGATGCTCCGCCTCGTCGTGCACCGGAATGACAATGCTGAGCGACCGGCTCATCGGCGGTGCGCCAGACCTCGCACGAAGCCGGCGACGTAGACCGCCTGCGTCGCAATCAGCGCAGGAACGGTGAGCAGCCCGGTCAGAGCGGAGCGAAACCGCGCGCCCGCCAGGAGCGCCGACACCACGACGAGCGCAAGGTACGCAGCTACGAGGCCGATCCCGACGTCACGGGCAGAATGCGTCCCGGCCGCGATCAGGATCACACCCGCAGCTGCGAGTGCCGCCGGAAGGAGCGAAAGCAGGGTCGCGCCGCTGAGGCTGCCGGCGCGACTGCGCCGCGCCGAGGCGCCGCGCGCCCGCGCATGACGCCACGTTCCCCGCAGGTGCGGCAAGAAGAGCGGAGCGGGCGCCTCCGAAACCGAGGTGTCGGGCGCGTAGACCGTCCTCCGCCCGCGTTCTGCAAGCCAGGCGACGAGCTGCTCGTCGTCGACCCCCACGGCCAGAGCCGCTGCGTAATCGGTCCGCCGCACTACGACGTTCTCCGCCGGATAGTCCGACACGTTGCGAACATTGCCGGGAAAATGGCGCGAACGTCGCGAGCCGCCACCGAGCCGAGATTCGAGGACCGCGGCGGCCGAGGACTCACGCAACGTTCCGCCCAGCGGCGCCACCGTCGGCGCGACGACGGCCGCAACCGCCGGGTCGGCGAAGAACGGGACCGCCGCGGCGATCAAGTTGCCTGCGGGGCGCGCGCGTGGCCCCAGGACCGCCACCAGCTCGCCGCTTGCAGCCTCAATCCCGGACGCTGGCTCGAGCCGCGGGTAGTCCAGCGCTTCTGCCGCAGGGTGATCTCCGATCACGCTGACAAGCGGCTGCCACTCCGACCGAGCAGCTGCACCGACCAGACCGCGCTTGCGCTGGTAAGTGCGCAGGATCCGCAGGCGGTAGAAGATCGCCGCGGTGTCCCACAACGCGCGTACCACCGCCGACGAGCGGAGCGCCGACCCGGAGAAGCGGTACTCCAGGCGAATCGGCAGCTCTTTGATTCGCCCGTGGCCGAGCGCCGTCGCAACGGCCAGCAGCTCGAGATCGAAGGCGAAGCGCTTGACGAGAAGAAGCGGCACTACCTCGTCCACCACACTCCGGCTGAACACCTTCAGCCCGACCTGGGTATCTCGTACGTCCAGGCGGAACAACATGTGGTTGAGCTGCTGATAGCACCAGCTCGCGATGCGTCTTGACCGCGGGTACTGCACGGTCGAGCCCGGATGGCGCTTCGAGCCGATCGCGAAGTCGAGCTGCTCGCGACGCGCCACGTCGAGGAACTCCGGGATCGACGCAGGATCGAGGTCTAGATCGTCGTCGACGAGCGCAACCCAGTCGCCGTGCGCGGCCAGGGCACCGGCCTTGACGGCATAGCCCTTGCCGAGGTTGCGGTCGTAGTGGATGACCCGTATGTCCCGGTCGCTTCGACTCTCCAGCAGACGCTCGGCGGTGCCGTCGATGGAGCCGTCCGACACAACGATCAGCTCCACCTCCTCGCCGGGGAGCCCTCCGGCAACAACGCGCCGAATCACGTCGACGTTTTCGACGATGTCGTCGCCACCGTTGTAGACGGGCACGACGACTGTCAGCGAGGGCCGGGAACGAGATCCTCGCGGAGCGGGGGCGGCGACCGTAGAGCCCGGCGACGCGCTGGGAACTCTCACTGCGACGATTCTAGGCGCATAGCCACCGGGCGCAGCCGGCGGCAGGGCATCATCCTCTCGTGGAGACTCGCTGGCCCGATTTGCGGTTCACTCGCGGTCGATCCTTGCGCCATTCATGGACAAGACCGTTTCCACGGAACACCAGGAACGTCTTGTGTCGCCGTGTGTGCCGTGTGCGGAGGAGGTTGGACGCTGCCCGAGGTCTCTGAGAGCGAGCTCGCTTCCTTCTATCCCGAGTCCTGCCACGCATACCAGCCACCTATCGGGCTCCTGGGCAAGCTCCAGGTGAGAACACGACAAGCGATCCTCGGTCGAGCGCTGGGACGCTCGCCGTTCCGCTCGCTTGTTCAAAGGCCGCCGGGCCTCCTGCTGGATGTGGGGTGTGGCGGCCCGCGGAGACCTCGGCGTCGCGCTCATCCGACGGGCAACGCTTCAGTAGGCAGGGTTCGGACGTCTATTGCTCGCCCAGGGCTCAGCTGCCTGGTTCGGATACGCGGCTAGTGCTCTCGTCTCACCGCTGAGTCGCGCAGTGGACCGGGCATTGGGTCAGGGGCCGCTGCTCCACGCGGTTGCACTACGCCGTGAGAACGGTTCCACTCCTCTGCAAGCTGCCTGAGATCCGGCTGCCTCGTGCCCCGGAAGGCATCGCGCGCATGTAAGCGGTAGAGCCTCGGATCCCACGACGTTGCAATCGAGCGGCGAAGGAGCGCTGGGAGGCGCATCCCGGCATTCGCCGCCAACATGGCCACCGCATAACCGAACCCCGTGAGCCCGCGGATGACACGCGCTCCGAGAGCGGAGTGGTAACGCGCCAGATAGATATCCAATGAGTTCCACGTCTCGTTCACCTGGCGCTCGGGCACCGACGCAGTCGAGACCTGGCCGTGGTGCAGCACCTCTACGTGAGGAACGTAGTGACGCTCGAGACCTATCCGGTCCAAGCGCCTCGCCAACTCTGCCTCCTCGTTGAACATGAAGTAGGTCTCGTCGAAGAGGCCGATCAGTTCGAGAGCACTGCGTCGCACGAGCATGGCCGACGCCGATACGGCACCTACCCGACGCGGCGTGGTGCCCCGCGACACGACCGCTCCCAGTCGTCCCAACGTCAGCGCCCAAACCGACTGGACAGGAATGCTGACGAGCCGCCACGCTGAGCCCTGCTGCGCGCCGTCGAAGCCACGAATGAGCGGACCCGCCACAGCGACCTCGGGGTGCGTGTCGAGGTATTTCACCAAGCCATCGATGGTTCCCGCGGGAACACGGGTATCCGGATTGAGAACGAAGACATACCGACTCTTCGTCGATCGGATGATCATGTTCTGGTTTGCGCTGAAACCGGCGCGCCACGGTTGGGAGATGACCTGGACGTCGCTGTAGCGCTCACGCACGCACGTCGCCAGACCGTCCTCAGCAGCATTGTCGAGGACAACGACCTCGAGGGAGCTACGCCGGCCGAGATCTGCGCAGAGCGATTCGAGACACTCAACCGTCAGATCCGGGCGGGACGCATGGACGATCGAGACGGTGACATCGATCACCGGCACATCAGCCGCCACGATACTGGAGGCGCCTTGGAACCGGCGCCTCCCGCTCGCAGAGCTATCCGACGCGAAGGACGAGCGTCTTCTGGGAGACCGCTCCGAGCGCATCACGCACGCGGACGGTGATTCGAAACGTGCCTGCGCTCGCGGGCACGCCAGTGATCGCCCCCGTCGTCGCACCCAGCTTCAGCCCCCTTGGCAGAGCGCCGCTCGTCCAGCGCTTGCCCTCGACGCCGCCCTGGCTCGAGATCTTCGCACGATAAGCGCGGCCTGCGGCCGCAGCCGGTAGAGACTTCGTCGCAATCGACAGCCGCTGGCGGACGACTAGCCTCAGCTGCGTTTCTTTCACAGTGCCGTTCGCGTCGACCATGCGAGCGGTGAACGTGAAGGAGCCGCTGCGTGCCGGTACGCCGCTGACGACTCCGTCAGGGCCGATAGCGAGACCCGCGGGAACCCCCGTTGCCGACCACGTGTAGGGGGACTGGCCGCCGGCACCGAGCAATGCGGTACTGAACCGGACGTTAGCCTCCGCAATGTTTCTCGAGAGCTTTGCGGTGAGCGGCGCGAGGACGTTGAGCGTGTACTGCTTGGAGTCGATGCGCGTCGGCCCGAAGTTCTTCTCCTTGGCGGTCGCCTTGACGGTGAAGGTCGACGAGCCCGCCGCGGTCGGTGTTCCCGAGATCGTGCCGGCAGGCGACAACGTCATTCCGGCAGGAAGCGCTCCGCTCGTCACTTCCCAGGTCACGTCCGACGGGAGACCGGTGCCCTCGAGCGTGGCCGAGTACGACGAGCCTACCGCTGCTGCCTTCAGCGCAGCCGTGGCGATCCCCCAGCGTCGCGGCCAGACGTCGAAGGTGAAAAGGGTCTCCGCGCTCTTGTTGTCGCAGTCGAGGAGCTGGATCCACGCACTGAAAGTGCCGGCCTCGGTAGCTACTCCCTCGACGACATGAGTGTCGAGGTCGATCCGCCGGATCGACAGCCCAGGCGGAAGGGCTCCCGACGCGATGACAAGACGATGCGGCAAGCAGCCTGCGTGCGTGCCGATCTCGTAGCTGTAGACCATGCCGACTTCGGCATGCGGGGGCGCCGGGTCCTCCTCGTCGAAGTCCAATGCCTGCGCAACGCCTACGAAAACGCCGGTTGCCACGCCGGCCAAGACGAGAACGTTCAACAAGCGGAAGCGCATTTGTTAACCCCCTGTAAGGAATCTTCCCGAGATCGCCCCTGGGAGCGCCGGAAGGTAGCAGAGCCTTCGGTCGAATCGGCCGACTGGGTTGCGCGTTAGGGTGCGCGAATGTCCGAGCCGGCACTCTGGGGATTGCGACGGAAGCTGCTCGATGCACTGGACAAGGTTGGCCTTGCTCGACCTGCCGTCGGTGCATACGAGCTTGCCCTGGCGGCGAAGGCGAACCTCGCAGAAAGGCGCAGCAGCGCTGCGGCGGGGTTACCGGTACCGCCCGCTCGTTTGCGCGCACAGGTCGGCCCTGCTCACGCGGACGCCGCGTTCTTCCTGCGCACAGGGCGTACCCAGGCCGACCTCATTCGGAGCCTCGTCCGCGAGGGCGGCTCCTCCGTCGAGGATTTGGAGGCGATCCTCGACTTCGGCTGCGGCTGCGGGCGTGTTCTCAGGCATTGGGGCGAGCTACCGCGCACGCGTGTGTTCGGCTGCGACATCGATCCCCGAATGGTGCAGTGGTGCGACGCGAACCTGCCTTTTGCGGTCGTCTCCGTGAACGACCTCGCGCCGCCTCTCCCGTATGCCGACTCGGCTTTCGACCTCGTCTATGCGTTCTCCGTCTTCACGCATCTCTCCGTTCAACTGCAGCATGCGTGGATGCGGGATTGCCTGCGCGTGCTGCGGCCGGATGGTTGGCTGCTGATGTCGACGCTCGGAGAGCACTACCTCTCGCTGAAGCGGCTGACGGAGTCGGAGGAGCAGGCTTTTCGCAGAGGTGAGGTCGTGGTGCTGTACCAGCACTCTGCGGGCTCGAGCCTCTGTAGCGCATACCATCCGCCCGACTATGTCCGGGAGAGACTTGGCGCTGACTTCGAGCTCGTCACCTTTCGCCCGGCCGCCGATGAAGGCAGGCACGACCTCCACCTGTTTCGCAAGCCCGCCATGAGCCGGGCAGGCACCGAGCAGTCGCTCTGAGTCGCTCGCTACGACATACCTCGGCAAGCGCGCTCGCATGGCTTGAGCGGCTCGCGAGCCGACGGCTAGGCGCCGCCGTCCTCTTCGTGCTTGCGCTGGCGGTCTACGCCGTGCGAGCGATCGGTTGGCCGCTGGTCGCGGGTCGCGACCTCGACGAGTACCTCTACGGATACATCCAGTTCCTCGATTGGCATCCCTTGCTGCCTTGGTCGATGCTGTTTCGCACACCTGCGACGCCGATCGTCACGGGTGTCTTGCTCGACCTCGGCGGCGGAGCGCTGGCGGAGCCGGTGATGGCGGTGCTGTTCGCCGGGTCGGTCGTGGCCTGGGCCGCCGCAGCACGTGCGTTCGGTCAACGCGTTGCGCTCCTGGTCGCGGCGGCACTGCTCGTCTATCCCGCGTACGGCCTCATGTTCCACGAGCTGTCGAGCGAGCCGCTCTTCGCCGCAGCGTTCGCGCTCTGGGCGTGGCTCGTCACGCGTGCAGCCGGGCAGCCGTCCGGGCACCGCTTTGCACTCGCCGGCCTGGGCGTCGCGCTGCTTGCGCTCGTCCGTCCCGGGAACGCCGTGCTCCTGACCTTCGCCGTGTTTCCCTTCGTTCTCGCCGGCGATTGGCGTCGCCGGGCGCGCTGGGCAGGAGCGTTCCTCGTCGCAGCCGTCCTGCCGCTGGCCGCGTGGGGAGTTCTGAACGGAGTTCGCTTCGGCGACTACACGCTTGCGCGAGGGGGCAACGCGGTGATTCCCTTCTACCGCGCATTCATCACGGACCGGATCGTTGCACCGGATAACGGTCCGGCCTCCCGAAGGCTGGCACGCGCAATCTCGCAGCATCTCCTGACGCGCAACCCATACAAGTCGTACGGCGTGACGCTGCCCGAGGTCTTTGCCAGCGGTAGCTTTCGGATTCACGAGGATCTCTACCTATTGTCAGACCAGGTCTTCGGCTGGAACAGCGACTACTCCGTGCTCCGGAAAGCCGGCATCGAAGCGGTGAAGGCACATCCGGGAAAGTACGCAAGCGGCGTTACCACGACCGTCTGGCATCAACTGAGCAAATCGTACTTCCGCGCACTCCCCACGGCGCAATCAGGCGGGCATTCCAACGCAGTTGTGCGCAACTCCGGGAAGCGTAGAGTCCTTCCCAGACCGACCGAGGGAGAGCCGATCCCTGCAGGACAGAGCGTCTGGATCTCGCGGCCGGACAACTCCATTCGAGATGTTTGGACGTCTGCGGTTCACCATCATTTCGTGTTCCACGATCCGAGCCAGCGTCCACACTTCGACGCGATCTTGCGCGAGCGTAACGAGCTCTTCTCGGCGCTGCCCGACCGCAGCGGAAACGCACAGCTCGCGCTGCGTCTGAATCAGCTCTCACGCTGGTACCCGCGCCCGATCCTCTGGATCGTTCTCGGTCTCCTCGGGCTGGTCTTGCGCCGACCGCGCCGAGGGCGCGTGCTGGTCGCGCTCGCGCTGGCAGCGTTGTCCGTGATCGCCTTCAACGCACTCGGGCTTTTCGCGGATCCTCACTTTGCACTTCCTGTCGCGCCGGCATTCGTGCTGTTCGGGGCAGGAGCTGCCCTTGGGCTACGCCGAGACTCATGAAGGAACTCCTCCGAAGAATCGCGCATTCCCGCCTCGGGCACGGTGTCTCCGATCTGGTCGTCCGCCGCTACTTCTTCCACTGGCAGATTCGTGAGGAATGGGGACGGCAGGAATTCTTCGCAAACGCTTTCAAGGCGCTTCGCTTCAATGGCATAGCCGGCGACTACGCCGAGTTCGGAAGTTGCAGCGGAACGACCTTCTTCCTGGCGTACCGCGAGGCAAAACGCCATGGACACAACGCGAAACTGTGGGCCTTCGACTCCTTTCAAGGGCTGCCGCGCCCAAGCGAATCGGACCACCATCCGAGCTGGATCGAGGGAAAGATGGTGACCACAGTCGACGAGTTTCATGCGATCTGTAGGAAGCGCGGGATACCGCGGGAGAAGTACGACCTGGTCGAAGGGTTCTATGAAGAGACTCTGCCCGCGCGGTCAGCGACGGACGCGCCGCCGGATATCGCGCTGGCGTACGTTGATTGCGATCTCTACACGAGCACGAGGTCCGTCCTCGACTTCCTCGAGCCGCGCCTGAAGCACGGCATGATCGTCGCCTTCGACGATTACTTTTGCTGGTCTGCAAAACAGGTATCCGGAGAACGTCGAGCGATGCTCGAGCTCACCACCCGCAACCAGAGGTGGGAATGGACCCCGTACGTGCAGTTCGGATGGCATGGGATGTCGTTCGTGATCGAAGACCGGGAGGCGTTGCCGACCTAGGAGAGGCGGTTTGAGCGCGCGGCCAGGCCGTCGCGCAGAAGCACGAGGCTGCCGAGCAGACCGAGGGCGACCGCAACGCTCGTGAGCACGCCACCCCGCGTCTTCAACCCGTGCAGCGCGTAGAGCCCGACCGGCCGATCGCCCCACAGGAGCCTGTGCTGGCACGAGTGCCACCCCTCAACAGACCCGTTCCATGGGGCGTCGCAATGCTGCTCTTGTTGGAAGAAGCCGGCACTCGCGTTCGGGCGCCACATCTCGCCGACGTGTGGGAGCGTCAGCACGAGGCCGAGCGCGAAGACGGCAATCAGGTTACGGCGCGGTGTCACAAGTCGCCGGACGAGGTCCCCAAGCTCCTCGCCGTACGCGACGAGAGCGAGCAGAACGAGCGGTAACAGCCAGGGCAGGCTGAGCCGAGGGCCGTAGCTGGTCCAGCCGAACGGCGTCCACCACGACGCGAGGCCGAGGACGACGCCCCCTGACGCGGCAGCCAGGACGACCGCAGGTCGGACATCGATCCTTCGTCCTGACCGTCGAACGAACGGCAGCACGCATGCTGCCAGGACGAGGAGGCTCCCGGACAGCCAGAAGACGAAGATTCCCCCACTCGGAGAGATGAGCAGCGCGCCGGCGTACTCCAACTTGCGGCTGATCCCGGGCGTGCGAAAGTCGTGGTGGAGGTAATTCGTGTTGAGGACACTTCCGAAGCGAACAACGTTCAGGAGCGATGCGAGGACGATCGCGACGCCCAGGCCCGCGCCGCCCCAGATGAGGTGGGCGCGGATCGGCCGGCCGGTGCGACGGCGCGCGAGGACGAGGCCGAGGACACCGAACGCCACGACAAAGGGATACGAGGTCTCCTTCGTCACCGCGGCGCCGAAGGCGGCCAGCGCGACGAGCGGCGGCGGCGCTTGCAGCACGGCGACCGCGACGAGGCAGACGAGGAGGCCGGTCGCGAGCGTCTCGCCCACGGTCTGTCTCGCATACGTGATCAAGGGGCTGCTGAGCACGATGAAGAAGAAGCCCCAAGACCATGCCGACTGGCCGACGCGCGCCAGGACCAGCCTCGCCAACGCGACCGACCCGGCTACGCCCGCGACGCCGAGAACCACCAAGAGGTGGGCACGACTTGGGTGCGAGGTCCCGCCGAGCTCGATCGAGATCACGTCCGGGATGTGCTGGAGCAGCGGCCAGTATCCGATCGGCGTCATCAACCCCCAATGGTTCAGGGTGCCGGTGTAGCCACAGGCATTGAAGTCATGCGCCGACAGGCACGCGAGCAGCGCGTTGCTGCCGTCGAAGACGAACGGCGTATCGCCACCGACCCACGGAATCGCGAGCGACACGGCAACCAGAAAAATGCTGCAGCTTGCGACGGCAGTGAGTGCGGCGACGCGATGCATGTCGTGCGAACTCTTAACCGATGGCAGAGACAAACGCCTCGGCAACTCGCTCGGCCGCGCGGCCGTCCACCTCGCCGACGACCTCGCCAGCCACTCGAGCACGCTCCTGTGCCAACTCGCCCGGGTGTGAGAGCGCGCGAGCGATAGCCGTGACGACGTCCTCGAAGCGCTCCGCGCGGTAGAAGGCCTCCGACGCCATCAGTTGGCGGTAGTGCTCGCCGCTGACGTTCTTGATCGCCCAGCTCTCCCCAGGAGGCGCGCCCTCGTCGTAGAGAACGCAGACGGTCGGCCGATCATTGACGAGGGCGTCGAGCAGGATGGTGCCTGCATTCGAGAGCACGACGTCTCCGTGCTGCAGGAGCACGGCGAGTGTCTCGAGATCGGTGAAGCTCGGCTCCTGCACGGCGGTGTGCTCCCTGGAGAGCGCGGCAGCGAAACGCTCGCGCCATCGCCGGTCACGCGGATGCGGTCGGAACAGCAGCGAGAAGCGTTCGGTACCGCCGGTCTCGTCCCACCAGTGGACGAGCCGTTCCACGAACTGCTGCTCGAACGGCGCGTTCGTCGGCGTGTTTCCCATGACGAGGACAACCGGGCGCGTCGGGTCGAGATCGAGCCCCCGCAGCACGGCTTCGTACTCTTCCCTGGGGCGCTTGCGGTGGAAGACGTCGGTCTGAGGCCAACCTGTGACGACGATTCTCTCCGCGCCTATGCCGTGATAGCGGACGAGATCGGCTCGCATGACGTCGTTCTGCACGATGTAGCGCTGCAGGTGCGGCGTCACGATGCCCTTGCCGACGGTGTGATCCCAGCTCGCAATGTGGCCGACGAGGGGCAGCCCGTAGCGGCGCGCACCCACGATGAACGGAATCACGGCGTGCATCTGGATGTTGGCGAGCAGGATCGCCGGCCGCTCCGTGCGCAGGCGCTCGATCAGCGGCCGGGGAACATAACGGAACCGCCCGTAATGCCAGCGCATCATCGCCGAGTCGAGCGGTGCCCGGAGCGGCAGCGGTCCGGCCAGTGTCGGGTCGAGGAACCAGTTCTGATGCGCGGCCTGCATGCGCTCGCGGTTGAAGCCCTCTCGCAGGCTCTGCCGCAGTGAGAGCGGGTAGAAACCGACTCTGCGGTCGAGCCAGTCGTCCGCGCGCCGGAAGACCTTCTCGCGGGGCGTCGCATTCGGCGACCGGAGCGAGTCTGGGCGCGTCACGCGCACTCCCGTTGCCCGCACGCTCCACGCCTCCGACTGCTCACTCGTGTCGAGCAGGAAGAGCTCGAGCCGCTCCCCGAGGCGGCCGCGAAGGTCGTCGACGATCCCCGTGTCGAAGAAGAGCCGCGACGAGAACGGGTCTGGGAGGACGAGCCAGACAGGGTTCACGACGCCGTGCGCGTGCGCAGGGCGAGGACGATGCGGTCAGCCAGCGACGAACCATCCAGGCCGTGAAAGCGCAGCGCCTCGAGCGGCGTGCCGCAGGCGGGCCAGCCGTCGACACCGAAGACCGTGAGGCTACGGCCGTCGAGCTCCCGCCGTAACGAGTCGCCAAGCGCGCCGACCGGCGAATGGTCCTCGACGACGAAGAGGTCCTCGAAGGGCTCGACGAGCTCTGCGAGCCACGCGGCGTCGACACGATTCAGCCAGGGCATGTTCACGACCTGAACACGGCTCCCGAGCGTTTCCGCCGCGCTCAGCGCCTCGTGCAACATCACCGGGCCGTACGCGAAGAGGAGCGCGTCGGTGCCCTCGCGAAGCACGGTTCCGCGTCCGGGCGAGGACTCGGCCGTCGGCAGCTCGATCGCGCGCGGCGACGGACCGATCGCGAGCCTGATTGCGACATCGTCGCTTGAATCCTCGATCGCCCAGCGCAGCAGCGCACGTGTCTCCCCCGAGTTGGCCGGCTGAACGACCGTCATGTTCGGGAGAGCGGCGAGGAGCGAGACGTCGCGAAGACTCTGATGCGACTTGCCCGGCCCGGCGGGGATGAGACCGGCGTAGTGCAGCGCATAGACGACCTTCGTCCGTTCGCTCGCCTGGTTGTAGATCTGCTCGTTCGCACGCGAGGCGAGGAAGGACGCAAACGAGTTGACGACCGGCAGAAGTCCCTGGCGCGCCATTCCGGCCGCAGCCGACACCATGTCCTGCTCGGCGATTCCGGACTCGTGGAAACGGTTCGGATGGGCAAGCTCGAACGGGCGGATGCGGCAGTCGGACGACAGATCCGCATCGAGCACGATGAGCTCCGGATGCTCGTCCGCGAGCTCGAGCAGCGCCTGGCCGTACGCCTCGGCGACGTACTCGTCCGTGACGGTGGTGCGCGTGCCGGCTCCTGACTCGGGCTCGCCCTGGAGGCTCTGGCGAGCCGAGTCGTCCGGCCTCTCGACATCCTCCAGCTGGAGCTTCCCCAGGCCGGCCTCGTCCAGCCGGGCCCGGATCAGTTCGACCAACTCCTCGCGGGCACGCGCGAAGTCGTCGTCGACAGGCGCGCCGGCGTGCCAGCGGTAGGTCCCGCCCCCCTCGCGTAGTGCGCGTGGGTGCTCCATGAAGGAGACACCTTTGCCCTTGATGGTGTTCGCGACGAGGACCTTCGGGCCCGGCGCAGCGTCGAGCTCGGCGAAGGCCCGCCGCAGATCGGCGTGGTCGTGGCCATTGCACGACGCGACGTGCCAGCCGAACGCCCCGAGCTTTGCTTCGAGGTCGCCGAGCGCGAGGATCTCGTCTGTCGGCCTGTCGGACTGGAGCTCGTTGCGGTCGACGATGATCAAGAGGTTCGCCGTCGCGTGGTTCGCGGCTGCCTGTAGCGCCTCGAAGTTCTGACCCTCCTGCAGCTCACCGTCTCCGGTGAGCACCACGACGCGCCCACCATGTCCCAGGAATGTCTTCGCCCACGCCATGCCGCGCCCTTTCGAGATCCCCATGCCCAGCGAGCCGGAGTTCGCCTCGATGCCCGGTACTCCCACATCTGGGTGGCCGTCGAGCCCACCCAGGCGGCGCAGTTTCACGAACCGCTGCAGTGGGATCACCCCTAGCGAGTGCAGAACGGCATAGAGCCCTGGGCAGTCGTGGCCCTTCGAAGAGAAGTAGACGTCGCGGTCCGGATGGTCGAAGCCCAGTTCGCTCGTATTCAGTTCCTCGTAGAAGAGGTGAATCACCAGGTCCATAGCGCTGAAGCTCGAGCCGAGATGTCCCGAGCCCGCCCGCTTGACGGCGACGAGCGCGTTGAGCCGGCACATCGCCGCAAGCAGCTCGAGACGGACGTCGGCATCGGCACGAGCGGTGCGCACCCGGTCGAACTCGGCGCGCGGGATCAGGCTCAACTCGGGCACGAGCGAGACGGTAGCGCCTGGGCCGGGTGAGAGCGGCCTAGGATGCGCCGCTCATGCTGATGCTCGCTGTTAGCACGGCGCTCGTCGGGGGCACGGCGCTCCTGCTCTCCTCACGACTCGCCGACGGCAGCGTCATCCAGTGGCTCGTTGGTGCCTACGTCATCGGCTTCGCGGAGATCGTCATCGTCTCGCTGCTGTTGAGCCCGCCGTCTGCGCTGAGCCGCTGGCCGATGTTCGGCGCGCTACTTGCACTCTTCGGCGGCGCATTGCTCTTCTGCCGCCCGGTTCGCTTTCCGCCGTTCCGCGCTGCGGCGGGCTCTGTCCGTCGCGTGCTTCGCGATCCGCCGGTCGGAATCGTCGCGCTCGTCGTGCTTGGCGCCGTCGGCTACTCGATCGCCCTCGGGCTCTTCACGCCACCGAACGACCAGGACGCACTCGCCTACCACCTCGCCAGAGCCGCTTTCTGGACCCAACAGGAACGAATCGGGTACATCCCCGGTGCCCAGGATGTCCGCCTGGACTCGTTTGCGCCGAACGGTGAAATCGCGATGGCGTTCACGATGGTGACCTCGGGCACCGGCCGCTACGCGTCGCTCGTCGAACTCACGGCAGGGCTCGCGACCGCCGTGGCGGTCTGCGGCATTGCACGCAGACTCGGGCTCGGTCTCAGAGAGAGCGTGCTGAGTGGGCTGCTGTTCGTGACCCTTCCGGTCGTCGCGCTACAGCTGAGCACCGGTCTGAACGACGTGATCGTCGCCTCACTGGTCGCGGCGACTGCCTTCTTCCTCCTGCGTGGGACCACCGCCAACCTCGTCCTTACCGGCTTGTCGACGGCGCTCCTCGTCGGCACGAAGCTGACGGGGATCCTCGCATTGCCCGGCCTTGCGCTCGTCGCGTTCAGCGTTCGACGGCATCGGCCGCTGGCTGTTCTCGGAGTAGGGGCGGTCGCCGCCGGGGTCGGTGCCTACTGGTACGCGTTTGCACACATCGAGGCAGGAGGAGCGCCAGGGAGCATCTCCAACGAGCGCGGCGGACAGGCGGGTGTCGTTACGGTGCTGGGACTGTCGATTCGCCTCGCGCTCGACGCTGTGGAGCTCCCGGGCGCAGTCGGCCTTGACCGGCTGTTCTACGTGGCCGCGGCCGTCGTGCTCGCGGCGATCGCCTTCCGCAGCTCCGGCTCGCTGCGTGAGCGAGCGACTTGGGCGGCAATCGCTTGTGGGCTCACCCTCGCCCCCCTCGTCCTCGTTCCGGCCGGGAGCCTGGCTCTCCGTGCCAGCCGGAAAGCATTCTTCGAGCTCGGGCGCTCGGACGTCGGCAACTTGGACGCCGATCGCAGCGCCACCAAGGCGAGCCCGATCTTCTCGTGGTACGGGCCGCTGGGCGTTCTGCTGACACTGCTGGCCTGCGTGCTGGTCGTCCGCGCGGTTCGGCAGCGTCAGCTGCCGGGGGTGGCACTCGTTCTCGCCGCTGCGCCGTTCCTCTGGATCGTCCTGCTCGCGATCGCGGTCCCGTACTGGGAGTGGAACGGGCGCTACACCATGGGCGGCTTTGCACTTGCCACTGCGACGTGGGGTTTCGCGCTTCGCGTGCAACCCGTCGCCTGGGCGGCGGCGGCGGTCGCGGCACTAGCCGTCACGCTCGCCTTCGTCCACCTGCACGATCGGCCTTCGGGCCTACGCCTGATCGAACCGACCGCCGAGCGTTCGGTCTGGAGAGAGCCGGACTGGACCGTGCAGGCAACGGATCATCCCGACCTACGCGCCGTGCTTCGCTTCGTCGACCGCAACGTGCCGCGCGACGCTCGGATCGCGATCCAACCGAGCGTGTGGCCGGTCCGGGGGTACGCCAAGGGGGAGTTGCTGGCCTACCCCTTCTTCGGCCGGGACCTCTCGCGCACCGTCCTGCTCGCAGAATCGCTCCGCCACGCGGCGGCAGCGAAGGCGGACTGGGCAATCCTCCGTGGTCAAAGCAGCGCCCCCTGCGTTCGGGGCTGGAAACGCGTGTTCCGATACGACGTGTGGAGTGGCTTCCGGCGCGTGGCCAGCTGCGGCTGACGCGGGCGCGGAACCGGCTGATCTATCCGTCGTCGCGGACGAATACGGCGTCCTCACCCCTACGCAGCTCGCGGAAGCGAACGCCGGATCTCGCGAGCGCAAGATCGAGGGCCTCACGGCACCCGGGCCGGAAGCGATCGTGCAGCTCGAGGACGAGCATGCCGACGCCGGCCACCCAGTCGGTGTTCTCGGAGAACAACTCGAGCTCGCTGCCCTCGATGTCGATCTTGATCAGATCGACACGGCTCGCCGCCGTGTGCTCCAAGAGCTCGTTGACCGTCACTGCGCGGACCGCTCCCTCCTGACCCGCCGCGTGCACGCGCATGCCCCAGTAGCCTTTGCCTGGGTCCGTGAGCTCGAGCCGGCCGGGTCTAGGCCAGGCGGCACCCTCCACGACCTCGACGCGCGGAAGTGACGCGACGTTGCGCCGAAGCAATGCTGCGTTTGCCGGCATAGGCTCGACTGCGAGGACGCGCGCGCCGGGATACCGCAGTGCAAAGTAGACGGACGCGTAACCGACGTTCGCGCCGAGATCGAAGATCAGGCGTGGCTCCTGCGGAAGCTCGAGGTCGTAGGCGCCGCCGAAGACGTGGTGAAACGCAGCGAGGTCGGACCCTTCCGCCCGCGCGAGAACCGAGTGCTGCGTTCCCGGCACGGCCAGCCGCACGAGCTCAGGTGCGCGCGCTCTTCGCCGGAGACGCCCTGCCAGCGCGTGGGCTCTCCCCGCCAGGCGCCCTAGGGCCACGGGTGTGCGCGCAGCACGTCTTCGTTCACGTCCACCCCCCAGCCGGGAGCCGAGGGAACAGTCAGCAGTCCGGCGCGGATGTCCGGCACGGCCGTGGTGAGCTCCTCTCGCCACGGTACATCGTCGACGTCCACTTCCAGGATCCGGACATTCGGGATCGCGGCGCACCACTGCGCGGAGATGAAGGTGGCGAGATGGCTGTAATAGTTGTGCGGGGCGCAGTTCACCTCGAACGTCTCGGCGAGGTCGGCGATCTTCTTCGCCTGGTGGAAACCGTTCCAGATCACGTCCACCGACGCGACGTCCATGGCGCCCGCCTCGAAGTAGGGACGGAAGCCGCGGTTCGTGTACAGGTTCTCACCCGAGCAGATCGGGATCGCGGAGCCGTTGCGAACGGCCGCGAGCGAGACCGGGTCGAAGGCGTCGACTTCGAGCCACATCAGGTCGTGATCTTCGAGCGTGCGTGCAATGCGGAGCACGCCTTCGGCGGTGAGGTTGAAGTTCAGGTCGACGATCGGCTCGGCCTGCCCTTGCGTTCCTTCGGCGAACGCATCGAGCAACTGCACCAGCGCGTCCTCCATTTCGGGTGACGGATTGCGATCGAGCCCGTCACCGTGGAAGCCGGGCATCAGCACGTGAGGCTCGTTGCCGGGAACGACGATGTTCGTCTTGAACGCCTTGAAGCCACGCTCGACGACTTCGGCGCCGAGCTTGGTGACGTCCTCGTACGACGCGAGTTTCTCCGTGTTGGTGACCTCCCACGCGCGGGCGCGCGTCGTCCCGCAATGCGACCAGTAGACGTCGACGTCGTCGCGCGTCGGTCCGCCGAAGAGCTCGTAGACCGGAACCCCTAGTGTCTTGCCCTTGAGGTCGAGTAGCGCGTTCTCGATCCCGCCGATCGCCTTCTGGATCACCGAGCCCGGGCTCTGCCGGGTTGCCCGGAAGAGATCCCAGACGATCCGCTCAACGGCGCGGGGATCTCGGCCGACGACGTGCGGCGCGAGATCCTCGACGATCCCCGCCAGCCCGTGCGGAGAGCCGTGAGAATCTGTGATCTCGGCCCAGCCGACCGCGCCGTCGTCCGTCGTCGCCTTGAGGAAGATCCACGGACGCCAACCGGCGTCGCAGAAGAGCGTCTCGAGCTGCGCGACCTTCATTCCGCGGCAGGATACGGATGCGACAGGCGCTCAACTCCGGGCAACCTGGCCTCGCCGGAGTCGACGAGTGCACGGGCGCGGGCCCAGTCCTCCTCGTCGTCGACGTTGAAGCCTTCGTGGTTTTTCGTGAAGAACGGGGCCACCACTCGCCCCTCGCGCGTTCCGGTCTGCGAGACGACGCGCGTCCACGCCATCTCGAGGGCGCTGTTCTGCACGTAGATCTCGGGCAGCGCCTGGTACTGGCCGGCGTGCCACGCGACATCGAGATGTGACTGCTCGAGCAGCGGATGCATTACCTTGCCGTCGACGACCCACATCTTCCCCGGGTGCTGCTTCACGAGTTCGACTGCGCGGATGGAGTCGGCTTCCGGCGTCGCCAGTAGTTGCTGAAGACCTCGCTGCAGCACGTCGGGTCCTCGGAAGGGATTGGTTGCACGGACGATTGCGAAGAGGTCGTAGTGCTCGCCGAGCTGTTCGAGCGTGTACTTCAGCCATTCGATGTCCGGCGAGGTAGAGGTTGCGAGCTCGGACGGACGCAGGAACGGGATGTCTGCGCCGTACCGCTGCGCGACCTCGGCAATCTTGCCGCTGTCGGTGGAGCAGACGACTCGGTCGAAGATGCCGGCCTGACGCGCGGTCGCAATCGCGTAGGCGAGCAGCGGGTGTCCCGCGAGCGGGCGGATGTTCTTGTCCTTGACGCGCTCGGAGCCGGCGCGCGCGGGGATCAGTGCGATTGCGCTCGGCACGCGTCCTCCGCTTCGGCCAGCAGGCGATCCAATGTCGGGGCGCGGACCTCGAGCCGCTTCGCCGCGCGCACGACGGCACCGAGGATCGCGTCGAGTTCGGTCGGGCGTCCCGCAGCCGCGTCTCGTGCCGTTGAGGTCGTCACGCTGGCGGGCATCGTGTCAAGGATCTCCCACTGGGCCCCCTCGTCGAGGATGACCCCGTCGGCGGCCGCGACCGCGCACGCCTCGGCGACCGCCGCCGACAGGGTGGAACGCCATGTGCTGTCGGTTCGCAGCTGGCCCAGGGCCTTTTGCGTAATCGCCGTCGCCGCCGCGAGGGGAGCAAGCCGGACGGTCTTCTCCCAAAGGACCGCCTGCTCACTCTCACCGACACGGACATCGAGCCCAGCTTCGCTCAGCAGGTGGGCGGCGCCGTCCTCGGGAAAGATCGTGATCAACGGCGCGGGGGTCGTCTGCACGACTTCCGTCGGACTGTCGCGATACGCCTCGAGCTTTCCGATGCTGCCGGCGAGCACTCGTCCATCGAGGCGGCTTCGGATGGTGTCGACGTGTTCGAGGCCGTTGAGCAAGGGCAGCACCACCGAGGGGGTCGCCTCGATGCGCCCCAGTGCGTCATCGAGCCCGGTCGCTTTCACCGTGACGAGCAGCAGATCGACGGTCTCTTCAAGCCCCTCCACAGCACGAAGACGCACCGTTCTGACGCCAGAGCCATGTCTCAGGGACAGCCCCTGCGACGTGATCGCAGCAGCCGTGGCAGGGCGGGCGATGCACACGACGTCCAGCCCCGCCTCGGCGAGTGGCACGGCGAGCGCGCCGCCGACAGCTCCTGGCCCGAGGATTCCGATGGTGGGTGTTTGTTCGGTCACCTGACTAGACTCGCCTCGTGGACCGGGATCGCGAGACCGCGCTCTCGCACGAGACGAGACCGCGCCTGCTGATCTTCATCGTCGCGTACAACGCGGAGCGCACGATCCAGGATGTCCTCGCCCGCATACCGCACGGGCTCGCAGACGACTACCACGTCGAAGTCCTCGTCATCGACGACTCCTCCCCCGACCAAACCTTCGAACGCGGGGAAGAGGTTCGCGGCTCGCAAACGCTGCCGTTCAAGCTGCATGTGCTCTTCAACCCGATCAATCAGGGGTACGGCGGCAACCAGAAGATCGGCTTCCATTTCGCAATCGAACGCGACTTCGACTTCGTGGCGCTCGTGCACGGCGACGGACAATACGCGCCGGAGTGTCTGCCCGGGCTCGTCGAACCGCTGGCAAAGGGAGAAGCGGACGCGGTCTTCGGGTCGCGGATGATGGAGTCCCGCGGCGCGCTCAGTGGCGGGATGCCGTTGTACAAGTTCGTCGGCAACAAGATCCTAACCGCCGCTCAGAACCGCCTCTTGCGGTTGCGACTCAGCGAGTTTCACTCCGGTTATCGGGTCTACTCGGTGGACGCGCTGCGCCGGATCCCTTTCAGCCTGAACACGAACGATTTCCACTTCGACACGGAAATCATCATTCAGCTCGTACTGGCGGAGCAGCGGATCAAGGAGCTGCCCATCCCCACCTATTACGGCGAAGAACTCTGCAGGGTGAACGGCCTGGCCTATGCGTGGAACGTCGCCGGGACCACTCTCCGAGCGCGCCTCCAGGATCTGAGCCTCCTCTACGACCGCAAGTTCGATACCTCGCCTGCCGCGGGCAACGTCCAATACGAGTCCCGGCTCGATTTCGACAGCCCGCATACATTCGCCCTCGAGGTGGTTGCGCCGGGTAGCCGCGTGCTGGACCTCGGCTGCGCAGGAGGCTATCTTGGCGCACGACTGCGCGAGCTGGGCTGCGAGGTAACCGGCGTCGACCTGTTCCCCCTTGCAGACGGTGTCGAGCTCCACTCCTTCCACCTCCACGACCTCGATGAGGCACCGCTTCCTGTCGACCCGGGCGAATTCGATTATGTGCTGCTGCTCGACGTAATCGAGCACCTCCGCTCACCTGAACAATTCATGGAGACTCTGGCGAAGTCGATGAGGCTGAATCCACAGGCCCGGCTCGTGCTCAGCACGGGAAACATCGCGTTTGCTCTCACGCGCGTCCTTCTACTCACCGGCCAGTTCAACTACGGGAAGCGCGGCATTCTCGACCTGACGCACACCCGACTCTTCACCTTCGCCACGTTGAAGCGCCTTCTCGACGGCGCGGGCTTCGAGATCGTCGCTCTTCGCGGAGTCCCGGCGCCGTTCCGGCTCGCGCTTGGTGAGGCGAAAAGCGGGCTTGTGCTTTCAGGGCTGAACCGACGCCTGATCCGCCTGCGGAAACAGCTGTTCTCGTACCAGATCTTCGCGACTGCTCAGCCCCGCCCGTCTCTCGACTACCTCCTCGATCAGGCGCGGGCGGAGTCGAAGGCACGCGTCGAGTCGAGGGAAGAGTCGAGTCTCACGTCTTCGCCGGATCGGTGATCAGGTTGACGTACTTCCACTCCGTGTAGACGTCGAGCGCCTCGATCCCGGCCTCGCGCCATCCTGTGCCGGACTGTTTGACGCCGCCAAAGCCCATGTGCGGCTCGCTGCCGTGCGTGCCGCCGTTCACGACCACGACGCCCGCTTCGACCTCGTCGGCGAAGCGCATCGCCCGGTGCAGGCTCGCCGTGTGGATCGCCGACGTCAGCCCGTACGGCGAGTCGTTGACGAGCGCGATCGCAGCCTCCAGGTCGGCGACTCGATAGAGGATCGAAACCGGGCCGAAGAGCTCCGTGCCGGAGAGAGCCGCGTCGGGCTGCACGTCTTCGACCACTGTCGGAGCAAGCCACCAGCCGGGACGCTCGAGCCGCTCACCGCCGACCACCACGTTGGCACCCTCGAGGGCGGCGAGGATGCGCTCGAGGCTCGCCTCGCTGATCACCGGCCC
>WNGJ01010550.1_pt1 | contig 21400 bp, 16 predicted proteins | sample 5400611 | NCBI WGS metagenome assembly WNGJ01 (sample SAMN13153375, study PRJNA577476) | soil metagenome | isolation source: 40 cm soil or saprolite under Garry oak tree replicate 1 | place: USA:California | collected 2016-06-15
TCGGCACGGGTGCCTTCATGCTGCTGCATACCGGCACACAACCGATGATCTCAAAGAACCGCCTGCTGACGACGATTGCGTGGAAGATTGGCGATACGGTTGAGTATGCGCTCGAAGGCAGTATGCTGATGGCCGGCGCAGTGGTGCAGTGGCTACGCGACGATCTGCAGATGATTCGCACGTCGGCCGAAGTGGAAGAGTTGGCGGCGTCGGTGGAGAGCGCGAACGGAGTGGTGCTCGTGCCGGCGTTCGCAGGCCTGGGAGCGCCGCACTGGGATCCGTATGCAAGGGGTGCGCTGCTGGGAATGACTCGCGGCACAACCAGGGCGCATATCGCGCGGGCTGCTCTCGAAGGAATCGCGCTGCAGGTGACTGATGTCCTCGGGGCGATGCAGGCAGACTCGGGATTGCCTCTCACGCAATTGCGTGTCGATGGCGGAGCCTCGGCAAACGGGTTGTTGATGCAGATACAGGCGGATGTGCTGGGCATCGATGTGGTGCGGCCGAAGAATGCCGAGGCTACAGTATTAGGGGCAGCCTATTTGGCCGGAATCGCTGTGGGATACTGGCCGGGTAAGGAAGCGATTGCGAGACAGTGGCAGGTAGATCGAGTGTTCAAACCAAAGATGGATTCGAATACGCGGAACAAAGTGCGCGAAATCTGGCACAGAGCTCTGGGACGAGCGCAGGGATGGACTCTCAACGGGGAGACCCAAGGGTGACAGAGCGCGCAGAGGTCATACGCAGGCTGGGAGAACAAGCGGAACCTTGGGACGTGCTCGTCATTGGCGGAGGAGCGAGCGGGTTTGGCGCCGCGGTGGAAGCGGCGGCACGTGGATATCGCACCCTGCTCATTGAACGCTTCGACTTCGCCAAGGGTACTTCAAGTCGCAGCACAAAGCTCGTACACGGTGGGGTTCGATATCTTGAGCAGTTGAACGTCACCCTAGTGCTCGATGCATTGCGCGAGCGAGGCCACATGCTGCGCAACGCCCCCCACCTTGTGCATGACCTCTCGTTTGTGGTCCCGGCGTTCAGCTATTTTGCGCTTCCGTACTACGGGTTTGGTTTGAAGGTATACGAAGGGCTCTCGGGACGGCTTTCGTTTGGAACGTCGAGACTGCTCTCGCGCGAGCAGACGCTGGCGATGCTTCCCGGGATTGCGAGCAAAGGGCTTCGCGGCGGAGTGCTCTATCACGATGGACAATTCGATGATGCGCGGTACATTGTCGCTTTGCTGCGGACGTTTCAAGAGCTCGGCGGCACGGCAATTAATTATGTCGAGGCCACAGGGCTGTTGCAGCGAAACGGAAAGACGGTTGGAGTTCAGGCACGAGACTTCGAAGAGGGTGCGCACTTTGAGTTGAAGTCCAGAGTAGTGGTGAATGCAACCGGCGTATTTGCGGAAGACGTTCTGGCGATGGATGGTGCAGCGCACGGCTCACTGCTGGCGATGAGTCAGGGGACGCACTTCGTTCTGCCACACTCGTTTTTACGGGGCAGCGCCGCGTTGATGGTTCCGAAGACGGCCGATGGACGAGTATTGTTTGCCATACCGTGGCATGGAGCGACGTTGGTGGGAACTACGGACGAAGCGGTAGACCATGCCTCTGCTGAACCGCGTTCGATGCAATCGGAGAGGGGTTTTCTATTCGAACATATTGATCGATACTTCGGACGCAAGCCGAAGCCGGAGGAGATTCTTAGCGTCTGGTCCGGGTTGCGGCCGCTGGTGCGAAAGGGACACGGCGAGACCTCGAAATTATCGCGGGATCACACGATTCTGGTGTCGAAAACCGGAGTAGTCACGGTTACAGGTGGCAAGTGGACAACGTACCGGCGGATGGGGCAGGACGCGATAGACCACGCTGCAGATGTAGCTGGTTTGCCGAAGGTGGCTTCACGGACACTCGACCTGAGATTGCATGGATGGACCGATCAAGTGGCAGGCGTCGCAGAGTCGGATAGAGTGTACGGCGCCGATCTGCCCAGGATTCAGCAGCTGTCCGCTGAGGATCCAAGTTTGGAAAAGCTGCTACATCCTCAACTTCCTTATCGCCTGCGTGAGGTGGTCTGGGCTGCACGACATGAGATGGCACGGACGGTTGAGGATGTACTTGCGCGGCGAACGCGGGCGCTGTTTCTGGATGCCCGAGCCGCGATTGAGGCTGCGCCTGTCGTAGCCGATGTGCTGACTAAAGAGCTTGGTAGAAATGCGGCCTGGCGCGAGAGGGACTTGCAGAGTTTTTTAACAGTTGCGCAAGGCTATGTTTACCTGGGAGAGTGATTCGCTATGGTCGATCTGTCACCTATTGTCGGTGAGTTTGTCGGAACCTTCGTATTAATCGTGCTGGGCAACGGTGTTGTTGCGGGAGCACTGCTCAACCGATCCAAGGCACAGAATGCGGGTTGGATTTCGATTACTGCCGGATGGGCTGTGGCAGTCTTTTCAGGGGTTGCCGTCAGCGCTGCTCTGGGTGACGCAGATGGGCATCTCAACCCTGCGTTTACGCTGGCTTCGGTACTGATGACCGGCAATCCGATCCGGCTGGCGACATACATTCCGGCTCAGATTCTTGGTGCGCTGTGCGGTGCGATCGCTGTATGGCTGCAATATAAACCGCACTGGGAGTTAACCGAAGACACAGACACGAAGTTCGCCTGTTTCGCCACAGCCCCTGCTGTGTCTCGGCCGTTCTGGAACTTCTTCAGCGAGGTGATGGGGACCTTTGTCCTGGTAATGGTGGCCACAGCTCTGTTTTCAAAGCGGGTTGCCCCGGCTGGAGTTGCGGCTGGCCTCGGACCTATCCTAGTGGGGGCGTTGGTTTGGGGAATCGGACTTTCGTTAGGCGGATCGACCGGGTACGCAATCAATCCTGCTCGCGATCTCGGACCGCGCATCGCCCATGCTCTACTGCCTATCGCCGGTAAGGGTGGGTCCGGCTGGCGGTACGCGTGGGTGCCGATACTAGGTCCGTTAGTTGGTGCTGCATTGGCGGCAGCGACGGTGAAGACGTTGAACATGAGCTGAGATCTAGTTCCGATTTGCTTGCAAATGTATTACCGAACAACAGAAGCCGCTTTGAGTCTTGTTGACAGTGGTGTTCACGCCATATAGGGTTTAGCCCGACGTCACCGCTTACTATAAGCGGTATAGGTGAGGTGGAGGTTGAGTATGAGTTTTGTTAAGGTGATGAGGACGATTGCGACCGATAGCCATTTCTTGGTGCCGTTTTTTGTGCTGTTGGCCGGCATCGCTCTGCTGGTGGTATTGCACTAAAAGATAAGTGCGCTCGCAAGACAGAAGGAAAAGCAAGGAGAGATTCATGGCAAGTACGGTGCAGCGGGTGGAGAAAACGGGATTGTCACTGCACAGTTTGGGCGTAATCTGCGGTTTGACCGCGGGGGTGTGGCTGGGAGCGGCCGAGGCCCCTACGAAGCTCGTGAATTCGGGGTTCTCCCCCTTTGCGATCTCGTTATGCATGGTGGCTGGCGTCTTTACAGCTCGCTGGACTTTTCCCACGCTGCTGAAGGGAACTGGATATGTGTTCGCCGACCTCATGCAAAAGAAACACTTGATTGTGTGGGCTCTGCTGGCGGGCGCATTGTGGGCCGTGGCGAATACGCTGACGGTCTTCGCGATTCGGGACGTCGGGCTGGCTGTGGCGTTTCCCATGTGGAACGCGAACGCACTGATCGGGCTTTTCTGGGGACGCGTACTGTTTCGCGAGTTGGAGGGAGCAAGTGGGAAGAACATCGGCAAGGTAGTGGTGGGGGCGATCGCGATCGTAATTGCGGCGGTGATGTTGGGCTTCAGCACAATCCATGGCGGTTCGATGGGACAGCATGCATTTCGCGGGATCGCCGCGGCATTGGGCGCAAGCCTGATGTGGGGAACGATGTACGTCCCGTATCGCAAGGCTTACCTAAGTGGGATGAATCCGCTCTCGTTTGTCACGGCATTTACGGTAGGAGAGTTAGGCACTGTGCTGGTATTGACGCTCGCTTTGGACGGCGGACTCCATTCTTCAGCGTTCCAACTGTTTCACATGCCGGGGGTGCTGTTCTGGTTGTTCCTCGGAGGATTTGTCTGGGTGATCGGAGATCTCTTTCAGCAGTTCGCGGCAAAGTATCTGGGAATCGGCAGGGGGATTCCTCTCTCGAACACGAACCAGCTCTGGGGTCTGGCGTGGGGAGCGCTTGTCTTCGGTGAACTCGCCGGGGCAGACCGGCAGCACATGCTGCTAGTAATCGGCGGGTCGGTAACGATGATCCTGGGAGCATTGGCAATCAGTCGAACCATGATGGCTCAGGCTGGGGATGAATTTGGCGGGCGAGATGAGCGGAGACGCTGGTGGGACTACGTCATTGTGCTGTCTGCAACGGGAATCTTTCTTGCACTGGGGCTTCGCGCGGTTGTGCCTCCGCTCGCCATGGACTTTACATGGGTCGCTATTCTGGGCGTTGTGCTAGTGCTGAGTTTAATCGCAGGGGGGCTGAGCCTCTGGCGGCGCACTCGTTTTTGTTAGCCGACCTTTCCGCAGTCAATCTCCTGCGTGGTTTGTAATGAACATGTGGGATCATCCTTGAGGAGCATGTATGGCTGTCAGGCTGAAAGACATTGCGCGAGATCTAGGGGTCTCGGTTGTCACCGTTTCGAAGGTATTGCGGGGGAACGCCGACATCGGCGAAGAGACACGGCGACGCGTCTTGAAGCGGATGAAAGAGTTGAACTACCAGCCCAACATGATGGCGCGCGGACTGGCCAGCGGACGAACTTATACCATCGGCCTTGTCGTTCCGGATCTGGTGCATCCGTTCTTTGCAGAGTTTGCAAAATCGCTCGGGGGCGTTTTAAGGACGAGCAACCGTGCGCTGATTCTTGCCTCCTCGGAAGAAGATCCAGAGTTGGAGCGGCAGGAGATTCGCACGCTGCTGAACCGTGGGGTGGATGTTCTCCTGATCGCTTCATGCCAGGCGAACCTGCGGAATTTTTACGAACTTGGGGATGCCCGCACGCCATACCTCCTCTTTGACCGCAACTTTCCCCATCTCGCCGCGCATTTTGTTGGAACTGACGATGTGAAGGTGGGAGAGATGGCCACCAGGCACCTCATCGAGATCGGACGCAAGCGGATCGCCCACATCGGAGGCAAGAACACGAGTCCCTCATTCGACAGATTGCGGGGTTATCGAAACGCCTTAGCGGAGAGCAAACTGCCGGCTCCAGAGAACTACATCGTTGTGCGAGAGCGGATGGAAGAGTCAGGCGACAAGGTTGGATTTCAGGCGATGCAGGAATTGCTGAATCAAGAGTCGAAGCCGGACGCCGTCTTTTGCTACAACGACCTGACGGCGATCGGTGCGATCGACGCGACGCTCCAGGCGGGACTACGAGTCCCCGAGGACATTGCATTTGTCGGTTGCGGCAACCTTCGTTACGCAAATTACTTACGGGTCCCACTGAGTTCGATCGACCACGGAACGACAGAGTTGGGGAGGATAGCCGGCGAATTTGCCCTCGAACTCTCCGCCAAACCAGATCACGCCCCAAAAAGTGTCCTTGTCCCGTCCACCCTGGTGGTGCGCGAGTCCACAGTTCGTGGGTCGGGCAGACATTAAGCCTTAAGAAATGAAATTCAGCGGTCTTCCGTCGAGCTTTCAGGTATTTACAGAAGGAGTTCGGCTCGCCGGGAACACTCAAATAGTGAGTGAAGTGGGATAAATTTACTTGCCATCCCCGGCGGTTAGCCCGTATAGTCAAGCTTAGTTAGCGGTAACGCAAATTCGCCTAGGTCCGATGGAGGAAAATCCCGTGGCTACACACGTCATACCATCCAATGCTCCCCTGAAAGATATTGATGAATGGGACGATTTCCTAACCGGTCGTTACCAGGAAGGCAAAAGCGAAGACGAGTTTCGCCAGTATGACGAGAAGGCCACGCCTGGTGTAGCGGAGTTCTACCGGCTAAACCACCAGTACCAGACGTTTGACTATGTGATAGCCAAGGAGAAGGAATACTTTGGCTTGAACAAAGGCGAGAAGAGTATCTGGGAGGCGGCGGAGTTTCTGAATACGTTAGTGGATGATAGCGATCCAGATACTGACCTGACACAAATTGAGCATTTGCTGCAGACCTCGGAGGCGATCCGAAAGGATGGTCATCCGCGTTGGTTTGTGCTGACGGGCTTTATTCACGATCTTGGCAAGGTCCTGTGTCTCTGGGGCGAACCGCAGTGGGGCGTGGTGGGCGATACGTTCCCGGTGGGTTGCGCTTACTCGAAGGACATCGTATTTCCGGAGTACTTCAAGGCTAATCCAGACATCAACAACCCGCTTTATCAGACCAAGTACGGCGTCTACGAGCCGAACTGCGGGCTTGACAAGCTCCATATGTCCTTCGGCCACGATGGATACATCGGTGAGGTCATGAAAAATTACATGCCCGAAGAATCCCTGTACATGCTGCGGTATCACTCGTTCTATTCGGCGCACCGGCACGGCGCCTACCGGCACCTGATGAGCGAGCACGATATAGAGATGCTGGAGTGGGTCAACAAATTCAACGTGTATGACCTGTACTCCAAGGGACACACAAAGCCAAATCTGGCGGAGTTGAAGCCCTACTACGATGATCTCTTCGCGGAGTTCTTTCCCGCGAAGATTGCGTGGTAGCAACTCAATCAATGCGTTAACAACAGGCCCTGAGATGCGACGATTCGCCTCAGGGCCTTGCTGTGAAAGGACAAGACAAAGAATGTCAACACGGTTGGTGCGGGGAACGGCGAACCAGCAAGGGCGGAATATCTTCGTCCATCCAAACAACAGCTCGATGCGGGAGTTAAGCTACGGACGCATTCGCCTGGACCGCGATCAGAGACAGGTGAGTTTCACTAACGAAGGCCAGGAGACCGGACTAGTTTGCCTGCGCGGTGAGTGTGAGGTTTCAGTTGCGGGAGAAAGTTTCACCCTCACGCGGGATGATGCTCTGTACGTGCCGAAGGGACTTCCGATTAGGGTTCAAACCGCGTCCGAGGTAGACCTGGTTGAATGCTTCGCTCCCGTCGAGGGCGACTACCCATTGCAGTTTGTCTGCGGTGATGCCGTGCGAAAGGATGAGAAGCTGCACTTCATCGCGGGGACAGCGTCTGCTCATCGAGAGATCAATATTTTGTTGGGAAGCAATATTCAGGCGGGCAAGCTAGTGGTGGGCGTTACGCGATCTTTGCCAGGCAACTGGACGAGTTGGCCTCCTCACGAGCATGCCGCGATGCTGGAGGAGATCTACGTATTCGTCGACATGCCGGCGCCGAGCTTCGGGCTCCAGCTGGTCTACACGGATGGAATCAGTGCAGCGAAGGTTGAGGTGGTGCGCGACGGCGACGCTGTCCTTTTGCCGGAGGGATACCATCCCAACGTCGCTATTCCCGGTGCAACACTGAATTTTGTCTGGATCATGGCTGCGCATCGCGAGGTTATCGACCGCAAGTGGGGTGTGGTGCAAGTTGACCCCCGGTATGCCTGATTTTTTTTGAACGATACAGGTTTGGCCTCCCCGATGGCTCCATTCTGCTGTCTTTGAGATCTTTCCCGGAATTCAGTTTCTAGTTTGCGATAAATATCGATGTATTCCCCTGTAACTTATTCAAATATTTCTAGTTAGATAGCTATTTCTAATATTTACGTTATCGATGTCGTAAGCGGATTTAGCTTGACAGTGGTTCCTCGTATTAGTAACGTTTTCGCCGTCCCTCGATATCAGAAAACTACGCGGCGAAACTGATGTCAGAAACCATGCGGCGAAGCTCCGTTAAGGGGTTCGCTATAACTCAGAGGCCACTTCGCTTGAAATAAGGACTACACCATGCGCATTCAAAAAAAAGGAATCTACGCTCATTGGAACGGCAATTTGAAGAACGCAGGATCGTTATTGGCATTGAGATGGATGCACCTGGCATTGGCGATTCTTCTGATGATCCCCACGCTAAGCGCCTATGGACAGTTTGAATCAGCCTCAGTGCTCGGCTATGCGAGAGATACGTCGGGCGCTGCGATCCCAAACAGCACTGTGACCTTAACCAATACCGCGACAGGCATTGTACAAAAAGCCACCACGGATGGAGAGGGTCGATATGAGTTTTCCAGTATACCGATCGGCACCTACACCATTCTCTCTGAGGCGCAAGGTTTCGAAAAGTCGCAGACCCCGCCATTCAGGTTGACCACCGATTCGCGGCAGAGAGTGGACTTTTCCATGAAACCCGGATCCGTCAGCGAAACTGTAACAGTGTCATCTGCACCGACAGTGCTGGAGACGGAGACGACTTCCCGCGGGCAAGTTGTCGGGACACAGCAGATCGAGAACCTGCCGCTCAATGGCCGGTCCTATGCCGATCTTGCACTGCTGGCCCCTGGCGTGCGTAAGTCGTTTTTGGAGGATCAGTCGCCGACGAGCCGCGAGGCGTCGTTCAACGTTAACGGACAGCGCAGCGCTTTTAATAATTTCCTGCTGAATGGCTTGGACAATAATTCCTATGGCACATCCAACCAGGGATTCGCGAACGAAAATATTCCGCCGTCGCCAGATGCTGTCTCTGAGTTTCGTCTGGAGACGGACAACTACAGCGCAGAGTACGGCAGGGCATCGGGCGCAGTGATCAACGCGAGTATCCGTCGCGGGACGAATCAGTTCCACGGTCGCGCCTGGGACTATATCCGCAACACGGTATTCAATGGGATCGGACCCTTCAAGCCGATTTCAGGGGTGAAGCCTGCATTCATTCGTAACCAGTTCGGCGGAACCTTTGGCGGTCCAATCTGGCGAGACCATACATTTTTCTTTATGGACTACGAAGGAGTTCGTCAGATTGCCCTGAGTTTCGGGACTGCATCCTTGCCGACGCTGGAGCAGCGTTCCGGTACTTTCCTCCTTCATCCAGCCTCTGGGGCAGCAGTACCTATTCCACTGCGGAATCCAATCACTGGACAGGTTTACGCGAATGGCATCATCCCGGCGTCCGACCAGACCTCCTTCGCCAAAGCTGTTCTGGCTGCACTCCCGGCGCCGAATAGCGGTGCCCAGCCAGGTACTTTAGCGGCTTATTCCAATAACTTTTCAGCATTTCCGCGTGGCACCATCAATGACGACAAGGGTGATGCACGGATCGACCATACCTTCAATCAAAAGCTCAGCATCTTTGGTGTGTACAGCCAACACCAGGCGGCCATCTTTGTCCCTCCGACATTTGGCGGTCCAGCCGGTGGCAACTCCAACGCCAACGTTCATTTGTACAACCGCCAGATTGCGCTGGGAGCGACGTATCTGATCACGTCGACATCGTTGTTGGACTTTCGTATCGGCATCGGCCATAACGAAGGCGGCAAATCGCCGTACGGCCTTGGGAGTCCAAGCCTGCTCATTGCAAATGGAATCACGAATGGCATTCCGACCGACCCAATCATCGTTCGAAGTCTTAACGCGCAGAGTGTTACTGGGTTCGCGCAGTTCGGCACACAGCCTGCCAGTCCGCAGTTCCAGAATCCTTCGGTCATCAATCCAAAGGTGAACTACACGCTGGTTCATGGCATCAATTCGATGAAGATCGGTTATGAGTACCAGGCAATCAACACGCAGATCAACGACTACAACCCGAGCTACGGTCAGGATAACTACTCCGCACAATACTCCACGGTTGCGGGCACTCCGGCAGATGTGTTTTCGCAGGTCCAGCAGGCTCACAACCTGGCGGATTTCATGTTCGGCAACCGTAACTCGTATTCGCTGACAAACTTTTTCATCGCCAGCGTACGTCAGCGAATGAATTTTATGTACTTCCAGGACGACATTAAGGTGTCGCCGAATCTGACGATCAACGCCGGCATGCGCTATGAACTGGCAACGCCGCAGTATGAGGCGAACAATAAGCTGGCCAATTTCAATCCGGCCACGAATACTCTCATCCAGGCATCGAGTGGATCGATCTACAACCGCGCCCTCGTGAACATGCCGCTGAACAATTTTGGACCCCGCTTTGGTGTTGCTTACAGCATCACTCCGACCACGGTTCTTCGCTCCGGCTACGGGATCAACTATACGCAATTCAACCGTGCAGGTGGAGAGAACAACCTTACCTACAATGGCCCGAACGTTGTCAATGCGACCATCAATAATGCAACGCCAACGCTGACAAGCCGTTGCACGAGTGACACTCAAGACCAGACAAAGTGTTTCCGCCAAACGCAGCAGGGTTACGCGGTCAACCTCACCGCTCCCTCTGCTTTCAATCCGGCACTGGTGACATCGCGCTACATACCCAAAAATTTCAAGACCGGGTACGTGCAGAGTTACTTTCTTGCTGTGCAGCATCAGTTACCTGGGCAAGTGGTAATCGATGCGGCATACGTTGGCAGCAAGGGCACTCATCTCCAGATCCTCGCGGACTACAACCAAGCAGCGATCTGCACGGCGGCTACGGTGGCAGGCTGCACCACTTCGCTGGCGGCCCGGCGTCCAGTTCCTACCTTTGGCGACATTGAAATCGCTTACGGCGGAGGAATTTCAAACTACAACGCACTGCAATTCAAGGTAGAAAAGCGCTACGGCAACGGACTGTATCTGCTCAACTCATTCACCTGGGGCCGCACCTTTGATCTCTCCGCTGGACACCTGGAGGCGAACAACGGCGATAATTCGCGCGTGAACTTTGCGAACCCCAGCAGCGACTACGGACGGTCGAACTATGATCAGCCGCTGAACAATACCACGGCGATCATATACGATCTGCCGTATGGTAAGGGCCGTCGCTTTGGAAACAGCTCTCCGTGGGCGATGAATGCACTTTTAGGTGGATGGCAGGTGACCGTCATCAACAACATGAATAGCGGTCTGCCGACCAACCTCAGCTACAACAACCCCACGTCGTCGAACACCAATGTCACCGATCTCTACACGTACCGGCCCAATGTCGTGGGAAATCCGATTGCTCCACCGTCGAACCGTGCCAAGACGTCGACAGCCCTCAACGGCTATCTGTTGAAGTCTACGGGCCCCGGAGTCACTGGCGCTTCGGTCCCTCTTACCGGCAATCCGTTCGGCAACGCACAGCGCAACATGGTTGTAGGGCCCGCTTTCTTCCAAACGGATCTCGGTCTGCATAAAGCGTTTCCGCTGTGGAGAGAAGGATCGACCTTCGACTTCCGTGCTGAGGCGTTCAACGTGCTCAACAAAGTCAACTATCAGGCCCCGGACGGTAACGTTAGCAACAGCACGTTCGGCTCAATCACCGCCGCCTACCCTGCACGTCAGCTTCAACTGGCTGCGAAGATCATCTTTTAGCTGCAGTAACGACGCTACAAGTCGTGACGGAGCTTTAAACCACGGCACCGCGTACAACCGCGCGGTGCCGTATTAAAGTACAACGATCTCTAATAGGACCACTCCCGATGGCGATTGCGGCGATCTGGCACAAGTGGGCTTAGTTTGCCCGTACCTGCGAACCACAGGGCACAATGTTTCTGCGGCTACCTTACATGTTCTTTGGAGCCCACCGCCACAAGCAGACTCTGCGATGGATATATTGCATAACAGGCTGAGTTAGGAAAGTACAATCGAGATTGTGAAACTATGACTTTGCATTATGTGATGAATCTTTCCGTGGGTGCGCTGTTGGTGGTAATCGGTGCTTCAGCGAATGGCCAGCAAAGTAGCATGGCTGCGCAAGACGAGTTGGTCCACTTGAATCAGATCCAGGTGATCGGTTCGCATAATAGCTACCACGCCGGATTCGCGCCCAGCGAGCGGAAGTACCTGGAGATCAAGAATCCCAAGGCTCTGAGGAGTCTCGACTACCATCATGCGCCGCTGGGAGATCAGCTTTCCGGTGGTGTCAGACAGATTGAGATCGATGTTTTTGCGGACCCCAACGGCGGACGGTTTGCACATCCGGCCATTGTTCGCAATGTGGCGGCAGCAGGACTACCTGCGGACCCGCTCTTCGATCCCCAGCATGAGATGGATAAGCCCGGATTTAAGGTGATGCACGTTCAGGATCTCGACGAGCGGAGCACATGCCATACATTTGTCGCCTGCCTCAAGGATGTGCGAACCTGGTCGCAGGCGCACCCGCGCCATATTCCGATCTGCATGCTAGTGGAGACGAAAGAAGATACGCCGCGCGATATGCCGAACGCAGTCAAGGCGGAGCCATTTACGCCAGCGCTCTTCGACGCATTAGATGCTGAGATTCGATCCGTCTTTCAGCCAAATGAGATCATTACGCCGGACGAAGTGCGCGGCGACGCATCAACTCTGGTCGAGGCGGTGCATGCGGGCAAGTGGCCGACGTTGGCTCAAGCGCGAGGCCGTGTGATCTTTCTGATGGATCAGCAACATGTAGGCCCCCTCTATACGCAGGGACATCCGTCGCTGAAAGGTCGCATTCTTTTTACCAACGCGGTTCTCGGTGCGCCTGATGCCGCGTTCGTTGAGCAGAATGAGGGATCGCTCGAAGAGATCAATGCGCTCGTGAAGCAAGGCTACCTTGTGCGGACTCGCACGGACGAGAGTACGGAACAAGCTCGAACGAATGACACCACACGGCGTGATCTCGCACTCTCGAGCGGAGCGCAGATGTTGAGTACGGATTATCCTCTGTCGGAGCCTTCCCCCTGGACAAAATATTCAGTAGGTCTGCCTCACGGACTCGTAGCGCGATGCAATCCGGTGAATAAGCCCACAAGTTGTGTTGACAGTCTTCTTGAGGCTGCCCCCGACGCGAATTAGTCGGTATAGTGCAGACTGTAGGTTAATGAGGTAACGATGGTATCGAGAAGAAATTTTCTTGGCAGTGTATCGGCCGCGTCCATGGCCTGTTTCGTGAAGGACTCACTGGCACTGCCAGCTGCCTTCCATTCCTTGTTGGATGCGCCTTCCAGCACCAAATCGGAGGCCGACAACACGAAGTTGGTGAAGATTGCGATTGGCACCGGAGGACATGGTCACACCTATCCGGGTGCAACGATGCCGTTTGGCGCGGTCCAACTGAGTCCGGACACCGGCATTAAGGACTGGGACCATTGTTCGGGATATCACTACGCCGATAGTGCGATTCTGGGCTTTAGCCACACTCACTTGAGCGGCACGGGATGTATCGACATGTTGGATGTTCTGCTGATGCCGGCAACGGACGATTTCAAGTTCGACCCGCAAGCTAAGCCGGATTCCCCTACCAGCTACAGATCGAAGTTCTCGCATGCAGACGAGGAGGCCGTCCCCGGATACTACCGTGTCTATCTTCAGGACTCCAAAGTTAAAGTAGAGCTGACAGCGACAGAGCGCGTTGGGATCCATCGATACATCTTCCCGCAATCGGAAAATGCGCGTTTTCTCCTCGACCTCGCGCACGCTGGAGATGCCGGCACCGACGCAGCCAATCCCGATGCTCCGCCAACACCGTCGGTTCGATGGTCGTCCCTTACGATCGTGGGCAACGACACCATCGTCGGAGGACGCTGCACCGACATCTGGGCCAAGGGCAGGCAGATTTATTTCTCCATGAAGTTTTCAAAACCCTTCGAGAGTGCGGACATCTACTCAGACGGAAAGCTGATCGACGGGGCCGCCGGGGAACAGAAGGGCACCTCACTCCGTTGTGTTTTGAAGTTCAAGACAAGTGCGAACGAGGTTGTCCACGTGAAGACCGGCATCTCCGGCGTAAGCGTTGAAGGCGCTGCCGCTAACATAGCAGCAGAGGCGCCAGGCTGGGACTTCGACGGCGCGCGCTCTGCGGCCCACGCCGCGTGGCGACGAGAGATGGGACGCATTCAAGTGACCTCTGAAGATCAGAAATATCTGGAGATCTTCTACACCGGCCTGTATCACATGATGGTTGCACCCACCTTGTTCGATGATGTGGATGGGCGATACCGCGGCATGGATGGCAAGGAGCGCACAACTACAGCACCTTCTCGCTCTGGGATACGTATCGCTCGGTGCATCCGATGTACACATTGATTCTCGGCGAGCGCGTCCCGGATTTTGTAAACTGTCTCATCCGAATGGCCGAGCAGAGTCCGCAGGGTGTTCCCGTGTGGCCCTTGCAGGGGAGTGAGACGGGGTGCATGGTGGGGTATCACTCTGCTCCCGTCGTTGCTGAGGCCCTGGCGAAAGGATTCCGCGGAATCGATGCGAAGTCTGCCTACGTTGTCTTTAAAAAACGCGCTGAAGTTGATGACTATCGCGGCCTGGCAGCATACCGGAAGCTCGGATATGTTCCCTGCGACGCGCAGGATGAGTCCGCAAGTAAGACACTGGATTATTCGTATGATGATCGTGCAGTGTCTGCGATCGCCAAAGCCGCTGGAGAAGATGCGGACGCCGCGATGTTGATGAAGCGGTCCTGCTCCTTCGTCAATCTGTACGACAGCGAATCGGGATTCATTCGTCCCAGGTTCACCGACGGTCACTGGGCCACGCCATTCAATCCCAAGTCCATCAAGATCACGAAGTGGCGCGACTACACTGAGGCCAACGCATGGCAGACCACATTCTGCGTGCAGCACGATCCTGCACTCTTGATCGAGACGATGGGTGGGAACAAACCTTTCGTCGAAAAGCTCGATCAACTATTCAATCAGAGCTCCGAACTGCCGCCCGATATGCCGCCCGATGTGACCGGAATGGTTGGCCAGTATGCTCACGGAAACGAGCCGAGCCATCACATAGCGTATCTCTATAACTATGCCGGTGCTCCGCACAAAACGCAGGCGCGAATCCGTAGCCTGCTAGAGACGATGTACGACAACAAACCGGATGGGATGGCGGGCAATGAGGATTGCGGACAGATGTCGGCGTGGTTCGTCATCAGTTCGCTCGGGCTTTATGCTGTAGATCCCGTGAGCGCGCGATACGACTTCGGCACGCCTTTATTCGATCGCGTAGAGATAAAGGTCTCGCAGAACCAAAAGCTGACAATCGAAGCCAACCGGCAGTCCGCCAAATCGATCTACGTGCGGTCAGTTGAATGGAACGGCACACCGGTAAAAGGATTGACAGTAGAGCACGCTCAACTGGTCAAGGGGGGCAGGCTCGTCTTTCACCTCGTCGATGAGCCAACAGGTGTTTCCTAAAGGGCTAGGCATGCGCTGGAAGCGATTACTCGCATTCACCATCTTTCCCGCGGTTCTGGTTCCGATCGCGCCCGCGCAGTTCCGGTCGCCAACGGCATCGGCCGAGGGAGTGCTCCAGCGCCTCATGCCTCACCTCGCACCTCAGTTTCAACTGGCCCTCGTCTCCAGGCCCGATCATAAAGATTACTTCCGCATCTCCGGTACGCGTGGACACATCCGCGTGCAGGCCGCCACGCAACCTACTGTTCTATACGGAGTCCACTGGTACCTGAAGTATGTTGCACACCTGCAGGTGTCGCCTAACGGCCTTCAACTTGGTCCTCCTAACTTTGTATTGCCCGCTCCCGAGTCTCCCATCGAGAAGCCGGCTCTTTACCCGTGGCGCTACGCGCTAAACGAAAACGTTGACGGTTACTCCGCCCCGTACTGGGACAAGAAGCGCTGGCAGCACGAGATCGACATCCTCGCTCTGAGCGGCACCAACGCCATCCTCATCGAACGCGGCATGGACCTCGTCCTCTACCAGACCTTCCGCGATTCCGGCTACTCCGACGAGGCCATCCGCAACTGGATCGTGCAACCTGCCCACCAGAACTGGCAGCTGATGGGCAATATGTGCTGCTTTGAAACTCCGATCTCCATCGAACTTCTCGAGAAAAGGTCCCGCTCAGCCCAGCAACTCATCGCCACACTGCGCAGCCTCGGCATCATGCCGGTTCTCCCGGGATACTACGGAATTGTCCCCGCAGACTTCGCCTCTATCCACCCCGGCGCTCACGTCATCACTCAGGGCGACTGGAATGGATTTACTCGCCCCGGCTGGCTCGATCCTCTCGATCCAAACTTCGACAAACTCGCCGACTCCTTCTACCGCCATCAGCACGCCCTCTACGGCGACTCTGCGATCTACGACATGGAGATATTTCAGGAGGGCGGCGCAGCAGGAAACGTCCCCGTTCCCGCAGCCGCGAAAAAGGTTCAAGAGGCCCTCAAGCGCGTCCACCCCGACGCCCTCTGGATGCTGCTCGGCTGGCAGCAAAACCCAACCCAGGAACTGCTCTCCTCCCTCGACACCAGCCACGTTCTCATCGCTGAGATCGAGCAGGGCCGCGTCCCCCGCGAGGACCGCGACCGCGAGTTCCGCGGAGCCTCCTGGCTCTACGGCGGTCTATGGGAGTTCGGCGGACGCACCACCATGGGAGCGCCGCTCTACGACTACGCCGTTCGCCTTCCGCAGATGGCCAAACGACCCGGCAGCCGCATCGCCGGTACTGCCGTCTTTACCGAGGGCCTCGACACCAACCCCTACGCCTTCGACCTCTACACTGAGATGGCCTGGCACGACGATCCTGTCGACCTGACCCAGTGGACCGACGCCTACGCGATTCGCCGCTACGGAGCGGACGATCCTCATGCCCGCAGCGCCTGGCAGATCCTCCTCAAGACCGCCTACGGCTACCGCGCCGACGGCAACAAAGATCATGGAGAGCGCGACGCCTCTCAGGACTCCCTGTTCAACTCCCAGCCGTCGCTCACAGCGACACGCGCCGCCACCTGGTCCCCAGACGTCCTCCGATACAACCCTGCCGACTTCGCACCCGCGCTAACCGAACTCCTCCAGGTTGCACCCGCACTCCGCTCCACCGAAACCTACCGCTATGACCTTGTCGATGTAGCTCGGCAGGCAATGGCGAACGAAAGCCGCCGCCTCCTCCCGCTAATCAAACAAGCCTACGAAACCAAAGACAAAGTCGCATTCGCCAGCCTTACGAAAGAATGGCTCCACGACATAGAGTTGCAAAACAACCTGCTCGAAACGAACCAGTTCTTTCTTCTCGGCAGATGGCTTTCATTCGTTCCGCCCTGGGCCTCCTCGCCCGCGGAGCTTGATCGCCTCAACTACGACGCGCGCTCGATCCTCACTACCTGGGGCGATCGCCACGCGGCGACTACTACATGCCACGCTGGCAGATGTTTTTCGAGTCGCTCTCCACCTCGCTCGCCACCGGCGAAGCTCCAAAGCCCATCGACTGGTATGCTTTTGGCGACAGATGGAATCACAGCCAGAAGGTGTACGATGTCAACCCTCAAGGCGATCCCTACAACCCGGCGCTCGCCATCGCGCACGCCCTGCACCTCGCCGTTAACCAGAAGCCGGAGGCACGAGTAACCCATGACCGTGAGTAACGCATCAACGACGACACCATCCTCCGTCAGCGTCACGCCCTCGCTAACCGCCGCTCGGCCAGGGCGGCTACTTTCGCTCGATGTCCTGCGCGGCCTCACCATCGCCTTCATGATCCTCGTCAACAACAACGGCAACGAGGCCCAGGCCTATTGGCCACTCAAGCACGCCGCATGGAACGGCTTTACCCCGACCGACCTGTTCCTGCACGTCCTGCGCCGCTCCATCATCCTTTATCTGCTAGGCCTGGTCGTGAACAGCTTCCCGTACTTCCATCTCCACACCATGCGCTTCTATGGAGTACTCCCGCGCATAGCCATCTGCTACCTCATCGTTGCGTCGCTGTATCTCATCAGCCCTGCCTGGCGGAGCAAAGCAACTCTGGCAATCGCCGCGCTTGCCGGGTACTGGATACTGATGCGCTTCGTCCCCGTCCCCGGATACGGCGTCCCCACCCACGCCATCCCCCTGCTCGACCGCGACGCCAACCTCACCGCCTGGCTCGACCGCCAAATCTTCTCCGCCTCCCACCTCTACGAGCGTACCCGCGATCCCGAAGGCCTCCTCAGCACCATCCCCGCTTTAGCCACCGCCCTCCTCGGCCTTCTCACTGGAATCTGGCTACGCACTCAGCGCACACTGAGAGCCAAGGCTACCGGAATTGCCACGGCCGGCTTTAGTGGGGTTCTTCTCGGTGGCCTCTGGAATCTCTCTTTCCCCATCAACAAGAAGCTTTGGACCAGTTCCTACGTCCTCTTCGCCGGTGGCCTTAGCTTGCTGCTGCTCGCTCTCTGTCTCCTGATCGTCGATCTGCGACAGAAGAGCCCGGGTCGATTGCGGACGTCATACCAGACCAGGCTTTTGCTTCTCTGCTCTATTCGATCGCATTTGTCGCCATCTGCTGGGTCCCCGTCTCGATGCTCTACCGCCGCAGTATCTTCATCAAGATCTAATCCGCTTCCCGGTGGAAGCCCCCGCAAGCCGGGCATTGCGAACGGTTCGTCGCACTCCATCGATCTCCCCAACGAATGCCTAAGCTCGCGGAAAAGTCACAACCCAGTAAAGGCTGATGACTAGCAAGACGAACGCAATGCCGACCACAGCTATTCGCGGACCAGAGGTCTTAAATCTTTGCGACAACGCTGTCAGCAGCAATACCGTCGCCAGGAACACTGTAACTTTTATGTAGCTATCGGCATTCTCGCGAGTCTCAACGCCTTGATCGAAATAGACGGTCGCTTGCTCAGAGAGCTTTGCGGACTGAATCGCGTGTGAGTTGATGTATTCGGGCATGAAGATCGGACCGGCGGGAGCCGACGGATTCTTCAACGGGTCGAGCTTCTGCCATGCAGTAAAAGCGACAAGATACTCAGGCCGAAAGCGACGCTCGAATATTTCGACGAGTTTTGCATTGCCCGCGGCCTTGGCGGCAAGCCACCCGTTGAACGTCACGATGTCGTAAAGGCGGTCTTGGCCCGCGAGCGTCAATCCCTCTTGCGCCCGCACGGAGGTTCTCGTGGCAAGTGCGTAGTTCCTCGCAGATAAGGCCTCCCACCTGGACGCCTGATATCCGCCCCACGCCGTAAGCACGGCAACGACGGCAAGGACCACCGCCTCAAGAATCTCAACCCACCTGTCCCGTCGGCTCGTGGGTTGCGTATGGTGAAGGCCATGCTCGTGGAGTTTGTGAGCGACTTCTATATTGGACGTTAGTTCACTCATTTTTTCCTGCCATTCCTGGCAAAACGCGTAATCGCGCCTCGCCAACTTTCCCTTGTTTGATGTTGAACTAGTCAGAGTCCCGAGCTGTTTTTTGTTGCGAGGAGATGATCTCCATGCCAATCAATCGCGCAATCAAAACAGCGAGATAAAGTTGTCCCGTGACAGCTTCTCCGACGGCCAGCACACGTGCAATCCTGGTCAACGGCGTAATTTCTCCGTAACCTAATGTGGTCAGCGTCACATAGCTGTAGTAGTACCACTCTGTCGCAGATGATGAGGACAAGCCGACCGTACTCTGAAAGGAATGGGCATTCAGCTGCATCACAATCAGGTAGGCGTTCGCCCAGGCCAAGCCAAAGAGGAGATAGACGGCTATTGCGCCCTGAATGCTCACCACTGTTGTCGGCCCGGTGCTACGGAAGATCTGCAAGAGCAATATCCATGAAATCATCAGAAGCGCTATAAGGGCAGCCAGTTCGCTGCTCAGTTCCCAGGAACGGCTTGGCACCAATAGATCCAACCATCGTACAGAAAGTGTGAGGAAGCCGATAAGTGCCGAGAAGAGGAAGAGCCTCTTGCGACGCCAAGCGATCGCGGTACCAGCGCCGATGAGTATCGAAAACACAATACTGCTGTACCATCTTTCATTTCTGTCACCAAACCCAATCGAAGGCATTACAAATACGGTCAGGATAAGAAGTCCCAGGAAAATCGAGATGTTGATCTGTGATCCTAGAGTATCGGCCGTCTGATCGATGACTTTGCTGCCTATAGTTTCAGGCTTGCTGTCACTCATGATGGGTGTCTTCATGGTCGAGCCTCAGATAGTCTTCACTTTGCCGACAAATAGATGTTCAGCGTTAGTCCTATGCCATGTAATTGGCGATTGGGACTCTTGCCCGTGTTGTTTTGGTGCTCATAGTAGGCATCGAGTTCAAAACGTTTTTTGATCGGAAATAGACAGCCTGCGTAAACTTCGGTGGTGCTCCACTTTTGATACTGGCTTTCGTAGTACACCTCGACGCTAGAGTATGGTGCGGGGTGATAAGAACGGATTACCAGAGGCTTTTCGATCTCGAGCTTATTGCGGTAGCGCCACTTGAACATACCGTTGCTCCAGTCGAGATCTGAGCGATTTCTGTCCGATATCAGCAACCCAGGTTTCGCCGGGAAGTGGGACGTAGCCGTCAGTTCCATTCGATTCGTCGAAGGCGAATCTGGTGCGGCCAGATAACGGTATCCAGCGGTAAACACTAAAGGCCGCGACTTCGTGTCGTCCAGATCGAAGGCGGTAACCTGTTTAAGTCGGATGAGGGGCTTAATATAAAACTCCAGGTCAGGACCTATCGTGAGCTGTGTGGGATCACCGCCCTCTCGTGTATTCGAAGCCTGAACTCTGAGTCGCGCACTTGAACTCAGCTTGAGATAGACGTCGACTTCTGGCAAGAACTCCGCCTCCTGTGCGCTCACAACCTCACAGGACAACATGAAAAACATCAAAGGCAGCCAGAGGTTTCGAAGGGACATAGGATTTTAGATTCGCCGGGGAACGTACCGCACTGATATCGGTAGATCCAGGGATCGACGCAGTTTCCATTTCTGTCGTTGAACGGCTGTCCAAGTAAAGCGTAGGAGCTATTCCAGCTTGGCGCTGCTGGCATATCTGCTAGTACGCATACGAATTGTTACTAGATATAGGCGACATCGCCCATCGCGATAGATCTGACTGAGAATCACGAAGGATGAAGCTTCGGCAGTAGAGAAGGGAGCCCAGATGGCGCCAGGAGCTGGCACAGAGTACAGCTCTCGCCATATTTTTATCCCCCAACTACCACTTTTGCCAGTTTGCCGCGGACAGCAGGATGGTTAACCTCTGACAGAGGCGTGACGGCCTGGGCAGCAACTAGTTTGGCGGGGCATGCAACCAGCGCCGCCAATCCCATCAACTGCCAGGAAAGAACCTGATAGATATGGAGAAAGCAATGACCTTTCGGATCAGATCTGGACTTCTAGTTCTTGCGGGACTCGCCGTATTGACCGCTTCGACGCTACGGGCGCAACAGAAGGGCCAATATGTGCCGGGACAGTGGGGTCTCAATGCTGGTGTGATCCCCGCTCCCGGCTTCACCTATGGCAACTTGGCTCTTAACTACTCGCCAACAAGTTGAATGACTCCAGCGGAAACCATCTTGCAAATGTCTCCGGGACTTATTCATTCTGGGTCGACGAGAACATCCTCTTCTTTGTGCCGAAGTACAAGATCCTCGGCGGGTATTTTGCGCCCTACATTGCGTTAAACCCAGCGAGCGGTTCTCTGGTGGCCGACATAACAGGAACCAGCCTCAGCACAGGCGGCGGCGGTTCAG
>WNGJ01001779.1_pt1 | contig 21385 bp, 19 predicted proteins | sample 5400611 | NCBI WGS metagenome assembly WNGJ01 (sample SAMN13153375, study PRJNA577476) | soil metagenome | isolation source: 40 cm soil or saprolite under Garry oak tree replicate 1 | place: USA:California | collected 2016-06-15
ATTGCTTCGCGCCGCCGAACGGCAGCTGGTCGTACGCGACCTGGATGTCATTCACCCAGGTGTAGCCCGCGTCGAGCTGCTCCGCGGCCTTGCGCGCCTTCGCCATATCGCGGGTGAAGATCGACGAGCCGAGGCCGTAGATCGAGGAGTTCGACCTCGCGATCGCCTCGTCGAGGTCCTTCACGATGAAGAGCGGCACCGCCGGCCCGAACACCTCCTCGGTCGACATGCGCGAATCCTCCGGGACGTCGGTGAGGACCGTGGCCGGATAGAACCAGCCCTTCGCGTACTCCGGCCCGTCGGGGCGCTTGCCGCCCGCGAGCACCTTGGCGCCGCGCTTCACGGCATCGGCGACCTGCGATTCGACTTCGGCGCGCTGCTGCTCGGTGTGGAGCGGGCCCATCTTCGTGTCGGCGGCGAACTGGTCGCCGATCTTCCACTCCTTCTGCGCGCGCTCCGTGAACTTGGTCATGAACTCCTCGGCGATCTTCTCGAACAGGAAGATGCGCTTCACCGCGAGGCAGGCCTGTCCCGCGTTGAAGAAGCGGCCGATGGCGGCCGCGGCCGTCGCGCGCCGGATGTCGGCGTCGTCCGCGACGATCATCGCGTCGCTCCCGCCGAGCTCGAGCGTGACGCGCGTCACGTTCTTCGCCGCGAGCTGCATGATCCGCTTGCCCGTGGCGGTCTGGCCGGTGAACGCGATCTTGTTGATCCTGCCGTGGCTCACCAGCGCGTCGCCGATCTCGCCGCCGGAGCCGTGCACGGTGTTGATGACGCCGGCCGGGAACCCAGCGGAGTTGATCGCCTCGATCGCGCGCTGTGTCGCGAGCGGCGTCGTCGACGCGGGCTTCAGCACGATGGTGCAGCCCGTCGCGAGCGCCGGGCAGAGCTTGTTGGCGAACAGCGTCAGCGGAAAGTTCCACGGTGTGATCGCGGCGACGACCCCGACCGGTCGCCGCATGGTGATGCCGAACTTCGACGGATCGTCGAGCGGGATGTAGTCGCCGCGGATCTTGTCCGCGAGCCCGGCGAAATACTCGAGGTTCTCGGCGACGCGCTGCGCCTCGATCTTGGCGTGCGCGAGCGGCTTGCCCTGCTCCTTCGCGAGCAGCTCGGCGACCTCGTCGACGACCTCGTGCATCTTCATTGCCGCTTGGTGCATGAGCTTCGCGCGCTTGCTGCCAGGCGTCGCCGCCCAGCCCGGAAATGCTTTTCGGGCCGCGTCGACGGCGGCATCGACGTCGGCCGGCGTGCCCCGCGGGATCTGACCGACCACCTCGCCGTTCGCGGGATTGCGGACCTCGATGGTCTTGCCGCCCTGGGCGTCCACGAGCTCTCCGCCGATGAGCATCTTGGCCATTGTCAGGACCTCCCCGTGATCAAGAGGAGATTAAGGTATGCGCGCAGCACACGTTGGGGAGGTCAGCGACATGGCCGTGCGACTCGAGAAGCAGGATGCGATCGGGCACATCATCCTCGACCGCCCGCCGGCCAACTCCTACGACCGCGAGTTCATGGAAGAGCTCGACGCCGCGATCGAGGCCGCACGGAGCGACGACGGCATCAAGGCGATCGTGGTGCGCAGCGCATCCGAGAAGTTCTTCTCCGCGGGCGCGGACGTGTCGGTGTTCGCGAAGAGCGACTTCGAGGCGCAGAACGCGTTCGTGGTGTGCGCGAACGAAGCGATGAGCAAGTTCGAGAGCACGCCGAAGGTCGTCATCGCCGCGATCAACGGGCACTGCCTGGGCGGCGGTCTCGAGATCGCGCTGTGCTGCGACTTCCGCATCGCAGCGGAGGGTGGCTACAAGATCGGATTGCCCGAGGTGACGCTGGGCCTGCTCCCGGGCACCGGCGGCACGCAGCGGCTGCCGCGCCTGGTTGGCCGGCAGAAGGCGCTCGAGCTGATGCTGCGCGGCGTGACGCTTTCGCCGCAGGCGGCGAAGGACGCGGGCATCGTCGACGAGCTCGTGCCGGCCGCCGAGCTGCAGGCGATCGCCGTCGAGCGCGCACGGTCATACGCCGAAGGCCCGAGCTACGCCGTCGGCCAGATCAAGCTCGCCGCAGTGCAGGGCTACGGCCTCCCGCTCGCGGAGGGTCTCGCGATCGAGCGCGAGGCGCTCATCCGGGTCTTCAAGAGCGAGGACGCGCGCGAGGGCGTGAAGGCCTTCGTCGAAAAGCGGAAGCCCGAGTTCAAGGGCCGGTAGGACGGACAAGCGCGTCAGCCTCGCGGAAGCGGTCACACGCTTCGCCCCCGACGGCGCGTCCATCGCGCTCGGATGCGCGCTCGAGCCGGCGATCCCGTTCGCGTTCGCGCACGAGCTCATCCGCCAGCGACGGCGCGACCTCGACCTCATCGGGCCGATCTCCGACATCGCGTTCGACCAGCTGATCGGCGCGGGCTGCGTACGCAGCGTGACGGCGGCGTGGGTCGGCAACGTGTCGGCCGGCCTCGCGCACGCCTACCGGCGCGCGATGGAACAGGGGATCCCGCGTCGCATCGCGGTGCGCGACCACAGCAACTTCACGATCGCGCAGGCGCTGCTCGCCGGCGCCCTCGGCGCGCCCTACCTGCCGACCCGCACGCTCCTCGGGAGCGACATCCCGCGAGCGAACGGAACGCTCCTCGCTTCGACGTCGCCGTTCGACGGCTCGCCACTCCTTCTTATCCCGGCGATCACGCCCGATGTGACCGTCATCGCCGTGCAGCAGGCCGACGCGGACGGGAACGCGCAGCTCCTGGGTCCCTGGGGCGTGTCGCAGGAGGCCGCGCTCGCGGCGAAGGCGGTCATCGTGCTCGCGGAGGAGGTCGTCTCGCGCGAGGTGATCGGCGCGGATCCGAACCGCACCATCGTGCCCGCGTTGAAGGTGGTCGCGGTGGTCGAGGAGCCGGGCGCGTGCCACCCCTCACCTTTGCAGGGCCGCTACGGCCGCGACCACGAGTTCTTCCACGACTACCATCGCGCCACGCGCACCGCGGAAGGCTTCGACAACTGGATCAAAGAGTGGGTCACCGGCGTTCGCGATCGCCGCGAGTACCTGCGGAAGCTCGGCCCGCGCTGGCAACAGCTACGAATCTCGGTAGGAGGTCGTGGATGACGCCCCGCTCGATCATCGACCGGATGCTCGGAGCGCTCCGGCTCCAGTCGGCCGTGTACGAGGAGGTCGAGGCCGACCAGAAGGCGACCGGCGAGGCCGCGTTCATCATCGTCGCGACGAGCCTGGTGAGCGGCGCGGTGAACGGCGTGCTCACCGGCGCGTCGAGCGGCTTCTTCGGAGCGCTCGGCTCGCTCCTCGGATGGGCGTTCTACGCGTGGGTCGCGTACATCGTCGGCGTGAAGCTGTTCCCGGGGCCCCAGACGAAGTCGAGCTGGGGCGAGCTCGCGCGCACGCTCGGGTACGCGAACACCGCGCGCTTCCTGATCCTCTTCGAGCTCGTTCCGGGGCTGCAGGCACTTACGCGGCTGGTCGTTTCCATCTGGGTCCTCGTCGCGACCGTCGTCGCGCTGCGCGCGGCCCTCGACATCACCACCGGTCGAGCCGTTTGGATCGCGATCGCCAGTGCCATCGGGCAGCTCATCGTCATCGCCGTCGCGCTCACCATCGCCACCGCCGTCTTTCCGATGTGATGGACGTCTCGCCCGGGGAGCTCATGGTCGCGCAGGCCGCCCGCGAGATCCGGGACGGCGAGCGCGTCTTCGTCGGCATGCGTCTGCCGCTCATCGCCTTCGTGCTCGCGAAACGGACGCACGCGCCGAACGCCGTCGGCCTGTTCGAGCTCGGCATCGTCCGCGACGAGCCGTCGCCCGAGCTCCTGTACACCATGGGCGATCCGCCGAACGTGACCGGTGCGGTGTGGTGCGCACGCACGATCGACCTCATGGGCCTCCTGCAGCGCGGCGATGTCGACGCGGGCTTCATCGGCGGCGCCGAGGTCGACCGGCACGGCAATCTCAACACCACGGCGATCGGCGCCGACCGCGCGCATCCGACCGTGCAGCTGCCGGGCTCAGGCGGCGGCGCGGACATCGCGAGCCTCGCGCACCGGCTCATCGTGATCATGGCCCACGACAAGCGGCGCCTCCGCGAGCGCGTCGACTTCATCACCTCGCCGGGCTACGGCGATGGTGGCGAGTGGCGCGCGCGCGTCGGACTTCCGCGCGGGGGTCCGTCGGTGCTCATCACCACGCTCGGCGCGTTCCGCTTCACCGGTGGCGAGGCGGTGCTCGTGTCGTATCACCCCACGAGCTCGGTCGACGAGATCGCGGCGAACACCGGCTGGACGATGAGGGTGGCGGACGACGTGCGCGCGACGGAGCCGCCGAGCGCGCAGGAGCTGCGCATCATTCGCGAGTACGACCCGCAGGGCTTCTGGACCCGGCGCGGGACCGACTGAGCCGCACGCCGGCACCGAGCTTCATCGGCGCCGTGGTCGGCCGGATCAATGGAGGTGTGCGAGCGAAGAAGTCGACGACTGCTGTTGGATCTTCGAACGTTCTGACGACGTCGGCGTAGCCGTCGCGTCGCGCGTGTGAGATCAAGAGCGGGAGGCTCGAGGAGCCCCGGGGACCGAACAGGACGATCGGACTGCGGCGATCGCCCACCCAGTAGCTGTCCTGCTCGGCGGCTTGAAAGAGCTCCCGGACGCTACCGGGCGTGTCGCTCGCGATGACCACGCCGTGGTTGCCGATCGCGATGAGGCCCTCTTCGCGCATGCTGTTCGAGAAGTACTTCGCGATGTGCGAGCTGAACAGGTTCACCGGCTCGTCCGGATAGACCCAGGTCGGTACGCCAAGGCTGACCGCGCCATCCGGAAAATCGGCGAGCACCTGCCGCGTCGCCTCGATGTACCGAGCGTGGTCGGGATCGAATGCCGGCGCCCGCTGCAGGACCGCCACCGCGCGATCGAGGACGCCGCGCTCTGCGTACTTCGCTAAGTAGGCGCCGAGGTTCGCGGCCTCCATGAGTCCGGGTCCGCCGCCGGTCGCCACGAGAAAGCCAGCGCGCGCCAGCCGCCACCCGAGCTCTGCGACCGATGCGTACTCCGGATCGTTGCGCGGCGTCGCGTGGCTGCCCATCAGACCCACGACCTTGGGGACGGTGCCGCCGGTCCCGTCGAGCCATGCGGTCAGCGCACGGTCGATGCCGAAATCGTGGAGCCGCTGCGCGATGGCTTCCGCGGCGGAGGCCGGGTTGCGGCCACCCGCGGCCACGAAGTAGCGAGCGATCTTCCGATCAAGCGCGCCTTCCGGATTCGAGGGGGTGTAGCCCTGCATCAGCTCGTCGCCGGTGTACAAGCCTTTCCGCAGTGGGTCGAAGGGCTCCGGTCGCGCAAGGGGCGGCAAGACGTCCAGCCTACGCGGATTGCCCGTGGCGCCCGCGCCCGGCGCGGGTGCCATGATGGCTCGGATGCGCCTGCACTTTCTCGGCGCGACGCGCACGGTGACGGGTTCGCAATATCTGCTCGAGACCGACCGCGCGCGCGTCGTCGTCGATTGCGGAATGTTCCAGGGCAGCCCGCACGATGTGATCCGCAACCGCGTGCCGTTCGCCTACCGGCCGGGTGAGATCGACGCGTTGCTGCTCACGCACGCGCATCTCGATCACTGCGGTCTCATCCCGCATCTGTCGGCATCCGGATTCCGCAAGCCGATCTACGGCACCAAGGGGACCGTCGACCTCACCCGACTGGTGCTGCTGGACTCCGCCAAGCTCCAGGAGGAATTCGCGCGCAGCCACCAGCGATTCGCCGAACGGAATCCTGACCGCGCTGCGGCAGAGGACGAGGAGACCGCGGCCGCGCTCACGGCCGCGACCAAGGAGGATCCCGCCGCCGCGACGCGGGAGGCGCAGCCGGAAGCCGTCACCGGGCTCCGCGCGCCGCTCTACACGGTCGACGACACCAATACCGCGCTCGGACTCTTTCACGGCATCGACTACGGGGCCGAAATCCAGGTCGCGCCGGGGATCACGGCAACGTACCTGGACGCGGGCCACATCCTGGGCTCAGCGATCATTCGCGTCCGCGCCGTGGAGGGTGACCAGGAACGCACGATCGTCTTCAGCGGCGATCTCGGCCGGCCCGGGACACCGATCCTGCGCGATCCCACCCCGGTCACGAACGCCGATTACCTGCTCATCGAATCGACGTATGGCGGGAAGACCCACGAGCCTCAGGAGGAGGCGATCCGACTGCTCGGCGAGGCGGTGAAGCTAACGGGTGACGCGAAGGGCGTGCTCCTCATGCCCTCGTTCGCGATCGGCCGGACCCAGGAGATCGTCTACGAGCTCGACCGGCTGCTCAGCGCCGGGACCATCCCGCACCTGCCGCTCTACCTCGACTCTCCGATGGCCCAGAAAGCCAGCGATGTGTATCGGGCGTATCTCGATTACTTCGACGAAAACGCTCGGGCGCTCGTGACTCGGCACGACCCACCGATCGACTATCCGGACGCCATCGAGGCCAACAGCCAGAAGGAGTCTCTCGCGATCGAGCAGGCGGCGCGACCGCTCATGGTCGTCGCCTCCAACGGGATGATCACCGGCGGGCGGATCGTCCAGCACGTCAAGGCGCTCGTCGCCGATCCCGCGATGACGCTGCTCTTCGTCGGTTATCAAGGCGACGGCACGCTTGGCGCGCAGCTCCAGCAGGGCGCGACGCAGATCCGGATCGACGGGCAAGACCTCGAGGTCCATTGCCAGGTGCGATCGATCAGCGGATTCTCGGCACACGCCGACGAGCCCGAGCTCCTCGGCTGGCTCGGGAACTTCACCAAGAAGCCGCGAACTACGTTCATCGTGCACGGCGATCCCGACGCGCAGGCGGCCTTCGAGCCGAGAGTTCGCGCTCTTGGCTTTACGACGGCGGTCCCTTCCTGGCGCGACACCGTCGAGCTGACGTAGAAGGCAGACCACCGACCGTGTCGGAGGGCACCACGCGCGCCGTCTTCGCCGCGTTCCTCGGGAATCTCGCGATCGCGATCACGAAGGCGGTCGCCGCCGCGATGACCGGCTCGGGCGCGCTGCTCGCCGAGACCGCGCACTCGATCGCCGACTCCCTGAACCAGATCTTCCTGTACGTCGGCCTGCGCCGCAGCGCGCGGCCGGCGACCGAACGGCATCCGCTCGGCCACGGCAAGGAGGGTTACTTCTGGGCGCTCGTCGTCGCGCTGTTCCTCTTCTTCGGCGGCGGCATCTTCTCCATCTATCAGGCGTACGACCGTCTCGCACATCCGCACGCCGTCGAGCAGGCCGCGGTCGGGTTCATCGTGCTCGGCCTCTCGACCGTGTTCGAGATGTTCTCGCTGAGCGTGGCGGTCCGCGAGCTGCGCCACGCCGCGCGCGAGGACGGCGTTCCGGTGCGTCGCTTCTTCGGGCAGCTTCAGGATCCGGCGCTGCGCACCGTGATCTACGAGGACAGCGCGGCCATCGCGGGTCTCGCCACCGCGACCATCGGGCTCGCGCTCACCGTGGCGACCGGCGACCACCGTTTCGACGCGCTCGCGAGCGCCGTCATCGGCATCGTCCTCATCTACGTCGCGTACCAGCTCGCGTGGGGCGCTCGCGGACTCATCGTCGGACAGGCACCGCCCGAGCGCGTGCGCGAGGCACTCGAGGCGACGATCGGGAGCGAGCCGTACATCGACAAGATCCTCGAGCTCGTCGCGGTCCAGATGGGGACGGACCAGCTCCTCGTCATGGCGCGCGTCTCGGTACACGACGAGATCCCCGCCGGCGACGTCGAGCGGCTCATGGTCCGCCTCCGTGATCGTCTGCGGCGCGAGCATCCCGAGGTCACGGATTCCTTCATCGAGCTCGCTCCGGCCGACGCGTGATCCTCTACCACCGGATAGACGATCCGGACTCGGCCGACGTCCGGCGCCGTGTCGTGGACCTCGGCCTCAAAAGACGCGTCGATTTCCAGAACGTCGACACCGACGGCGCGGAGGCATTCGCGGCGCACGGAGGCAGACGAGTCCCGGCCGTGTGGGACGGAGCGCGGCTGCATGAGGGAAAGAGCGCCGTGCTCGCCGTGTTGGAAACGCTGCCGCGATAATCCCGGGCGTGGGGGAGCTGCGACTTCCTGAGCTCGGCGACCGGTACAACGCGGCCGAAACCTACGTCGACGCGCACCGCGCGGAGCGACCCGACGCCGTCGCCATCCGCTGCCAGGGTGCGTCCGTCAGCTACGGCGATATGGCGCGGAACGTGGATCGCTGCGGCAATGCGCTCCGCGAGCTCGGTGTCGACGTCGAGGATCGCGTCGTCATCCTGTGTCTCGACTCGCCGGCGTTCGTCTACGCGTTCTTCGGCGCGATCAAGCTCGGTGCGATACCGGTGCCGACGAACACGCTGCTCATCTCGCGCGATCTCGCGTACATCCTGCGCGATAGTCGCGCGGTCGCGATCGTCGTCAGCGCGCCGCTGCTGCCAAAGGTGCTCGAGATCCGCAAGGAATGCCCGCGTCTCCGGCACATCCTGGTGACGACGTCGGGCACGTCGCCGCTCGGCGGTGCCCTGCCGTCTGGTGTCACCTCATTCGAGGAGGCCCTGGCCGCGGCCGACGACGAGCTCGAGCCCGCGGACACGACGCCCGACGACATGTGCTTCTGGCTCTATTCGTCCGGCACGACCGGTTTTCCGAAGGGCGCGGTGCACCTGCAGCACGACATGATCTATTCGGCCGAGACGTTGGGCCGCCACGTCCTCGGCTGCACCGAAGCGGATCGCTACTTCACGGTATCGCCGCTCTTCCACGCCTACGGTCTTGGCAACGGCGTGTTCGTTCCGATGCGCTACGGCGCGTCGGTCGTCTACAAGCCGGAGCGCGCCACGCCGGATCTGGTCTACGGCATCGTCACCACCGAGAAGCCGACCGTGATGTACACCGCGCCGACGTTCTACGCCGCGCTGCTCGCGTACCCCGAGGCGGCTTTCAAATACGACCTGTCGTCGCTGCGCTTCTGCGTGTCCGCGGGCGAGTCGCTCCCGAAGCCGCTCTTCGACGCCTGGAAGAAGCGGTTCGGCATCGAGATCCTCGACGGTATCGGCTCGACCGAGATGCTCCACATCTTCATCTGCAACCGGCCCGGCAGCGCGCGTGGCGGCACGAGCGGCACCGTCGTTCCCGGATACAAAGCGAAGATCGTCGACGATGACGGGCGCGAGCTCGGCCCCGGCGAGACCGGGAACCTCCACGTGTCGGGTGACTCGTGTTGCGCCTTCTACTGGAACAAGCATGAGAAGTCGAAGGCAACGTTCCGCGGCGAGTGGACCGTGACCGGCGACAAGTACCACCTCGACACCGACGGCTACTACACCTACGAGGGGCGCGCCGACGACATGCTCAAGGTCTCGGGTCAGTGGGTCTCGCCCGCTGAGGTCGAGGCCGCGCTGATGGAGCATCCGGCCGTTCTCGAGTGCGGCGTCGTCGGCGCCAAAGACAAGGACGAGCTCACCAAGCCGCGAGCCTTCGTTCTCCTGAAGCAGGGACAGAAACCGAGCGACGCGCTCGCCGACGAGCTCAAGCTGTTCGTGAAGACCCGGATCGCGCCGTACAAGTACCCGCGCTGGATCGACTTCGTCGACGAGCTGCCGAAGACCGCGACGGGCAAGATCCAACGGTTCAAGCTCAGGGAGCTGGGCGCTAGTTAGGGAGGACCACATGGGCGCGCTGGAGGGCAAGGTCGCGGCGTGGAAGCGCGAGGCGACCGAGGATCCCGAGGGCTTCTGGGGACGCGCGGCAGAGGCGCTGCCCTGGTTCCGCAAGTGGGAGCGCGTGCTCGAGTGGGAGCCGCCGACGTTCCGCTGGTATCGCGGCGGCCTGTCGAACCTCGCCTACAACTGCGTCGACCACCACGTGAAGACGGGCGCGGGCTCGCGTACGGCGCTGATCACCGAGAACGAGCGCGGCGAGCGAAGTGCCTACACCTACGCGCAGCTGCACGAGGAGACGCGGCGTGTCGGCGCGGCGCTGCGCGGGCTCGGGATCAAGAAGGGCGACCGGATCGCGATCTACATGCCGACCTGCGCCGAGGCGATCGTGCTGATGCTCGGCGCGGTCCGCATCGGCGTGGTGATCATCGTCGTCTTCGCCGGCTTCGGGGCGGGCGCGCTGGGAGAGCGCATCCGCCTCGCGGGCGCGCGCGCCGTCTTCGCGACGGACGTCACCTATCGCAAAGGCAAGGACGTGCCGCTGAAGCAGATCGTCGACGATGCCGTCGCCGGCTCGCCCATGGTCGAGCACGTCGTCGTGCTGAAACGCGGATCGGCCGCGGTCGCGATGACCGCCGGCCGCGACATCACCTGGGACGAGTTCCTGCGCGGCGCCGCCGGCCAGGACGACTCGCACGTCCAGATGGAGGCGAACGAGCCCGCGTACATCCTCGCGACGTCAGGCACGACCGCGAAGCCGAAGCTCGCGGTGCACACGCACGGCGGCTATCAGGTCTACGTCCACAGCATGGCGAAGTGGATGTTCGGGCTGCGGCCGGCCGACGTGTGGTGGTCGACCTCCGACATCGGCTGGGTCGTCGGGCACTCGTACATCGTGTTCGCGCCGCTGCTCATCGGCTGCACCACGATCGCCTACGAGGGCGCGCTCGATCATCCCGATGCCGAGACCTTCTATCGCATCGTCGAGCGCCACCAGGTCACCGGTGTGTTCACCTCGCCGACGGCGGTGCGCCTCCTCATGCGCTACGGCAGCGCGCCGGCCAAGCAGCACGACCTCTCATCGCTCGAGCGTGTCTTCTGCGCCGGTGAGGTGCTGAACGCGCCGGCCTGGGAGTGGTTCCAGAAAGAGGCGCTCGGCGATCGCATCCCCGTCATCGATCACTACTGGCAGACCGAGACCGGCGGGCCGGTCGTCGGCAACCCGTACGGCGTGGCGCTCCTGCCGATCAAGCCCGGCTCCGGCGGCGTTCCGCTCGCGGGCATCGAGGCCGCGGTCGTCGACAGCGACGGCAACGAGGTGAAGCCCGGCGAGAAGGGGATCTTCGTGATCAAGCGCCCGTTCCCCGGTCTCACCGCGCGTCTCTGGGCCGAGACCGAACGCTACGCAAAGGACTACTGGGAGAAGGTCCCGGGCAAGACGGTGTACTTCACCGGCGACGCGTCGTCGATCGACTCGGACGGGTACGTGTGGTTCTCAGGACGCGCCGACGAGATCATCAAGATCGCGGACCACCGCATCGGCACGATCGAGGTCGAGACCGCGTTCCTCCGCAATCCCGCGGTCGCAGAGGCCGGCGTCACGGGGCGGCCGGACGAGCTGCGCGGCATGGTGATCTCCGCTTTCGTCGTTCTCAAGAGCGGACACGCGCCATCTGACGCGCTCAAGAAGGAGCTGCTCGCGACCGTCCGCTCCGAGCTCGGACCGGTGGCGGTGATCGGCGAGCTGAACTTCGTCGACATGTTGCCGAAGACCCGCAGCGGCAAGATCATGCGGCGCGTCCTGAAGGCGGTGATCCTCGGCAAGGATCCCGGCGACATCTCCACCATCGAGGACGAGGGCTCGGTCGAAGAAGCGCGCGAGGCGTGGGAGCAGATGCGGGCCAGTGTCACGACAGGGAGCTGAGGCCAAACCACCCTGGTCAGCCGTCCCGCGGCAGATCAGGGAGCAGGCGGCGACCACTCTCGGCGCGCCCGTCGTGCGCGCCGAGCGCGTCTACGGCGGCTACGCACCCTCGGCGACGTTTCGCATGACCCTCGCCAACGGCAAGCGCGCGTTCTTCAAGGCGAGCTATCCGCTCCCGAAGGGGAGCGCGGTCATCTGGCAGATGAAGGCGGAGGAGCGCACGTACCAGCAGCTCGGCCCACGCATCGCGCCATGGGCACCGCGTTTCCTCGGCTCGTTCGAACGGGACGGATGGCTGGTCCTTCTGCTGGAAGATCTCGGCCCGCGAAGCGTCCCACCGTGGACGCCCACGAAGGCGCGCATCGCCGCGCGGTCGTACGCCCGTTTCCACCGGCGCACGCTCGGACGGCGGCTGCCCCGGTGGCTCTCGCGGACGCAGCACGCCGACTTCGGCGTGTATTGGGGTCGGCTCGCCGAGCGCGGTGAGCTCGGCGAGGTCGCGGGCCTCGCGAAGCGTCGCGCCGACGAGGCCCTCGAGTGGCTGGCCGTGACGCTGCCGCTGCTGCGGGACCTCGAGCGGGGGCTGGTCGACGCGCGCCCGCCGTTCGCACTCCTCCACTTCGACACGCGGTCTGACAACATCCGGATCGCGAAGGACCGCGTGCGCATCTTTGACTGGCCGTATCCAAGCGTCGGCCCTCCGGAATTCGACGTCACGGCATTCGCCCAGAGCGTCGCGGTCGAGGGCGGACCCATACCCGAGCGCGTGCTGGACTGGTACGAGGAGGTCCTGCCGCTTCGCGCCGGCGTCGTCGACGCATCGCTGGCGGGCCTCGCCGGCTACTTCGCCGACCGCGCGCGCCGTCCGCCGGCCGCCGGTCTGCCGCGCATCCGATCGTTCCAGCGGCAGCAGCTGAAGTCGTGTCTGGCGTGGGCCGCGCGGCGTTTCGATCTTCCCGAGCCGCGCTGGCTCGCCGCGGTGGCCGACTAGTGCCGGAGTGGCCCGACCTCCACGTCCTCCGTGGCCGCCTCGCGGACGCGTTCGTCGGCAAGCACGTGACCGCGGTGCGCGTACACGACCCGCTGGTCCTGCGGGCGACCCGACCGCTCCCGGAGGCGCTCAAGGGGCGCGAGCTGAGGGACGTCGTGCATCGCGGCCGCTTCCTGACGTTCGTGTTCGACGACAACACGCGCCTGGTCATCAATCCGATGCTGTCGGGGTTGTTCGACATCGTCCCCACGGAAACAAAGATCCGGGCGACGACGGCGTTCGCTCTCACCTTCGACGGCATCGGATCGAGCGCGCCGCTGAAGGACGCGCGCGACCTGCGCTATCGCGACGACACGCGGATGGGCAAGGTCTATCTCGTCGAGCCGGGCGCGAGCACCGCGGACCTGCCCGGGTTCGACCGCCAGGGGCCCGAGGCCGGCACGCTCCCGTGGAACGCGGACGAGTTCGGTCGTCGCGCGAAGGCGACGCGACGCGAGCTGCGCAACATGCTGATGAGCGGCGACTTCATCGCGGGCATCGGCAACGCCTATGCCGACGAGATCCTCTGGCAGGCCAAGCTGCATCCGAAGCGGCGCGTCACGACGCTCGATGAGGGCGAGATGGACCGGTTATACGCGGCCCTGCGGGAGACGCTGGCGCGCGCCGTGGAGATCGTGGAGCACGACCTTCCGCCGGAGCTGGGCACAAAGATCCGCACGCATATGAAGATCCGCGGCAAGGTCGGCGATCCGTGCGCGCGCTGCGGCACGAAGATCGTGCGGACGCGGCATGGTCTGGATGAGATGTTCGTGTGCCCGAAGTGCCAGCCGCCTCCGAAAGGGCAGCTTCGTTAGTCCCCGGCGGCCACCACGGCCGGAACGGTCGCGCGCCCGATCCACTCCGCGGTCTGATCCGCCGGCATCGGCCGCGCGACGAGGAACCCCTGGATCGCGTCGCAGCCGAGCGCGGTGAGGCGCTGACGCGTCTCCGCGTTCTCGACGCCTTCGGCGACCACCGCGTAACCGAGCCCGTGTCCGAGCTCCACGGTGGCCCGCACGATCGTCGCGCTCGATTCGTCGTCGATCATGCCGATCACGAACGACCGGTCGATCTTGATCTCGTCGAGCGGCAAACGGTTGAGGTACGCGAGCGACGAGTACCCGATGCCGAAGTCATCGAGCGCGATGTGCACACCCATCGCGCGCAGCGAGTCCATCGTTTGCAGCGCGCGCTCCGGATCGGCGGCGAGCACCGTTTCGGTCATCTCGAGGCGCAGCAGATCCGGTCGCGCATCCCAGCGCTGCAGCAGCTGGGCGATCGTCTGCGGCAGCTGCGGGTCGTGGATGTTGCGCATCGAGAGGTTCACCGCGATCGGGACGCGCAGACCCGCGAGCTCCCACGCGCGCGCCTGGCGGATCGCCTCGGTGAGCACCGTGCGAGTGAGCCGTTTGATGAGACCGGTGCGCTCCGCGAGGGGGATGAACTCGTCCGGTCCGACGAGCCCACGCTTCGGGTGCATCCAACGGACCAGGGCTTCGACGCTCGTGATCCCACCGGTGCGCAGATCGATCTGCGGCTGGTAATAGAGGACGAGCTCGCCCTCGTCGACGGCGCGGCGCAGGTCGGACATCAGCGCGAGGCGTCCGGCGCCGTCGCGCTCGTGCTCGGCCGAGAAGACCGCGAGCCCGGCCAGCGATCCCTTCGCGGCGTACATCGCGACGTCGGCGCGCGATAGCAGCTGCTCCGCCTGCGTCGCGTGCGCGGGCGCGACCGCGACGCCGACGCTCGCGCCGATGTCGAGCGCCTCGCCTTCGAGCGGGAATGACTGCTCGAGCGCCGCGAGCATCTTCTGGGCGACGCGCGCCGCGCCGGTCTCATCGGTGCCGGGCAGCAGGATCGCGAACTCGTCTCCGCCCAGGCGAGCGATCGTGTCCGCCGTGCGCAGGCTAGCCGCGAGGCGCGGTCCGATCTGCTTCAACAGGTCGTCGCCCACAGCGTGGCCGAGGCTGTCGTTGACGGCCTTGAAGTCCGTGAGATCCATCACCAGGACGGCGACGGACTCGCCGGTGCGCGGCTGACGGAGCAGCTGCTGTTGCAGGCGCTCGATGAGCAGCGCGCGATTCGGCAGTCCGGTCAGGAGATCGTGGAAGAGCTGGTACTCGCGCTGCTTGCGCAGCTCGAGCAGCTCGCGTATCGCGCCCGACATGATGAGCGCCGTGAGCAGATAGAGCGACACGGCGAACGCGACGCGCTGGAGCTCGATGTTGTAGCCGTACGTCTGCTGACGCCAGCCGACGATCACGAGGTACGCGAGGGTGATGGTCGTCATCGAGGCCAGCGCGCCGAGTCGGCCGAAGCGGAACGCCGAGCCGATGATGATGAGCACGCCGACGGCCCACGCGGTCCACTGCGGATCCGCGGCGAAGACCCAGATCGCGTAGATGACGACGGACGTATCGACGACGAAGCTGAAGCGCGCGACGCGTTCGTATCCAGCGGCGGTCCGCGCGCCCTCCACGAGACGCGTGTTGATGAGGGTCCACGCGAGGAGAGCGGCGCCGAGGACGAGGACGTGAGCCGGAGCGAGGCTTGGAAAGAGCGGTCCGAGCGCGAAAACGAGGAGGGCGCCCGCGAGCCGCGCGACCTGGAGCGTCCGCTCCAGACGGCGATCCTCGAACAGCGCATTCTCCACAGCAACCACCCCGGACCGATGAGGCTAATGGGCGGACATGTGCTTGGACCTCTGCTGTCGGGGGCATCCGGTATCAAGGCGGTCGCGCATACTTGCGCCACTTCCAGAGCGGAGGTCAGCAGTGCCGAATACCGTGCTCGTGACGCGCGAGCCGCCGATCGCGGTCGTCCAGCTCAACCGGCCCGACGTCCTTAACGCCCTTAATGAAGAGGTACTCGGCGAGCTGGTGACGGCGCTGGGGACTCTCGATGACGACGGCGAGATCCGCTGCATCGTCCTCACCGGCAACGAGCGCGCGTTCGCCGCCGGCGCCGACATCAAGCAGAACTTCGTGACCGCGACCCCGGTCACGATGCTCGCGCAGGATCTCACCGCACGCTGGGAGGCGATCCGGCGGGTCAAGACGCCGATCGTCGCGGCGGTGTCAGGCTTCGCCCTCGGCGGCGGCTGCGAGCTCGCGATGACCTGCGACATCATCGTCGCGTCCGAGACCGCGAAGTTCGGCCAGCCCGAGATCAATCTCGGGATCATCCCCGGCGCCGGCGGCACGCAGCGGCTCACGCGCGCGGTGGGGAAGTGGGTCGCGAACGAGATGATCCTGACCGGACGGTTCGTCGGCGCGCAGGAGGCGAAGTCGATCGGCCTCGTCGCGCAGGTCTACCCCGCGGCCAGCTGGCTGCAGGACGCGAAGACGCTCGCGCGGACGATCGCCGAGAAAGCGCCGGTCGCCGCGCGGCTCGCGACCGAGGCCGTCGACCTCGCCTGGAATTCGACCCTCGACGCCGGCCTCGAGTTCGAGCGGAAGGCCTTCTACCTCCTCTTCGCGACGGAAGATAAGAAGGAAGGCGTCGACGCCTTCGTGAACAAACGCAAGCCCACGTTCAAGGGGAAGTAGTGAGCGGGCCGCTCCGTCTCGAGCGCGATGGCGCGCTCGCCGTCATCACTCTCGACCGCCCCGAGGTGCTCAACGCCTTCGACGAAGCGCTCACGAGCGCGCTGGCGCTCGCGATCGACGACGTCGCGGCCGACGCCGCCGTGCGTGCGGTCGTCATCACCGGAGCGGGCCGCGGATTCTCGGCCGGCCAGGATCTGAGAGACCGCTTCCTGAAGGTCGCGGCCGGCGAAGAGCTCGAACTCGGGAACGAGCTGCGTCGCCGTTATCACCCACTCATCGCGGCGATCCGCATCATGCGCAAGCCGGTCGTCGCCGCGGTCAACGGCGTCGTTGCCGGAGCCGGCCTCGGTATCGCCGTCGCGTGCGACATCCGTGTCGCGTCTTCGTCGGCGTCGTTCCGCGCGGCGTGGACCCGCGTCGGCCTCGTGCCCGATGCCGGGTCGGCGTATTTCCTCCCACGCATCGTCGGGTGGGGAAGGGCCACGGACATGATCCTCACCGGTGAACCGGTGAGCGCGGACGAGGCACTGCGCATCGGTCTCGTGACGCGCGTGTGGTCCGACGCCGAGTTCGCGGACAAGTGGCGCGAGTACGCGCATGGCCTGGCATCGGGAGCGACCGAGGCGTACGCGCTCTCGAAGGAGGGGCTGAACGCGGCGTGGGACCGCGACTTCGCGTCCTTCCTCGAGCTCGAGTCGTCGCTGCAGGATCGCGCGGGCCGCACGAGCGACTACGCCGAGGGCGTGCGCGCCTTTACGTCGAAGACTCCGGCGAGGTTTGAGGGAAGATAGAAGGATGAGCCGCCACCCGCGCGATGCGGTCGTTCTCGGATACGTGCGCACGCCGATCGGTCGCTATGGCGGCGCGCTCGCGCAGATCCGGCCGGACGACCTCGCCGCGCACGTCATCCGCGCCGTGCTCGAGCGCACCGACATCGGCGACGATCAGGTGGACGAGGTCGTCTTCGGCGCCTCGAATCAGGCCGGTGAGGACAACCGGAACGTCGGGCGTATGGCGGCGCTCCTCGCCGGCCTCCCCGACTCGGTGCCAGGCGTCACGGTGAATCGACTGTGCGGGTCCGGTCTCGAAGCGGTCAACGACGCGGCGCGCCGTATCCGTGAGGGCGAGGCGGACATCGTCATCGCCGGAGGCGTCGAGAGCATGACCCGCGCGCCGCAGGTGACGCTGAAACCATCGGAGGCGTTCCCGCGCGGCGAGCGCGTCCTGTACGACACCACGCTCGGCTGGCGTCTCGTCAATCCGCGCATGGTCGATCTGGGCTATCACCCGATCTCGCTGGGGGAGACGGCGGAGAACGTCCGCGTGAAGGAGAAGATCTCGCGCGCGGAGCAGGACGAATACGCGGCGCGCAGCCAGCAGCGCTACGCGAAGGCTAAGGCCGAGGGCTTCTTCGCCACGGAGATCGCGCCCGTGCACAACGGCACGACGCTGGTGCACGAGGACGAGCATCCGCGTCCCGATTCGACCGTCGAAAAGCTCGCGAAGCTCAAGCCCGCGTTCAAGGCGGACGGGACGGTCACCGCCGGGAACTCATCCGGCATCAACGACGGCGCCGCGGCGCTCATCCTCGCCGCGCGCGAGACGGCGGGCGAGCTGGGACTGCGCGCGCTCGGGCGCGTCGTCGCCGCGGCCTCGGCCGGCGTGCATCCCGACTACATGGGTCTCGGCCCGATCCCCGCGGTGCGCAAGCTCGCGGCGCGCACCGGCGTCGCGGTCGACGAATGCGACGCGATCGAGCTGAACGAGGCCTTCGCCGCGCAGGTCGTCCCGTGCATCCGCGCGCTCCACCTGCCCGACGACCGCACCAACCCGAACGGCGGCGCGATCGCGATCGGCCATCCGATCGGGATGTCCGGCGCCCGGCTCGCCGGGACCGTGCTGCGCGAGCTCGAACGGCGCGGCGGCCACTACGGCATCGCGACGATGTGCATCGGCGTCGGGCAGGGCCTGGCTACCCTTTTCGAGCGCGAGTCGGCCTAGCCGGCGGCGGTCCCGTCGGCAAGCGACCCGCATCCTGGAGCGCGCGGCGCAGCACGAACTCGATCTGGGCGTTCACGCTGCGCAGCTCGTCGGCCGCCCACTTCTGCAGGGCCTCGTGCAGCGTCGCGTCGACGCGCAGGAGGTAGGCCTTCTTCTCTGCCACGGCCAACTTAGGTGTAGAGGCTGCCCGTGTTCACGACCGGCTGCGTGTTCTGCTCGCTGCAGAGGACGACGAGCAGATTGCTCACCATCGCCGCCTTCCGCTCCTCGTCGAGCACGACCACGCTGCGCTTCGAGAGCTCCTCGAGCGCCATCTCGACCATGCCGACCGCGCCTTCGACGATGCGGGTGCGTGCCGCGATGACCGCGCTCGCCTGCTGGCGGCGCAGCATCGCCTGCGCGATCTCCGGCGCATACGCGAGGTGCGACAAGCGCGCTTCGATGACCTCGATACCGGCCTTCGCGAGACGGTCCTGGACTTCGCTGCGCAGGCGACCGGTGATCTCGTCGCTGCTCGTCCGCAGTGAGAGCTGGTCGTCCTGGTGCGAGTCGTAGGCATAGCTCGTCGCGAGGTTTCGGACGGCGGCCTCGGTCTGGACCTTCACATAGTTCTCGTAGTCGTCGACCTGGAACACCGCCTCGGCCGTGTCGGTGACGCGCCACACCACGATCGCGGCGATCTCAATGGGGTTGCCGTCGTGATCGTTCACCTTGAGGTGCGAGCTTTCGAAGTTGCGCACCCGCTGCGAGACCTTGCGACGTGGCATCGTGAAGGGATTGGTCCACCACCATCCGGGCGTACGGACGGTGCCGGTGTAGTTGCCGAACAGCTGGAGCACCTGCGCCTCGTTCGGGCTGACGATCAGGAAGCCGCCGAAGCAGATGCCGACGGCGGCGACCGCAAGGACGTCGAGGATGATCACGATTGCCGGCGCGCGTCCGATGATGAGCATGACGAGCGCCGCGACGGTGAGCAGCTCGAGAGCGACCAGGACCAGGAAAGTGACCAGACCAGGTGCGATGAACGCTGACTTCTCGCGGATCATGTCTTGCCTCCCCTATTCGATTTCGATCGCTTCTAGCACATCACTATCATTATGATACTAAACCAAAATAGGATGCAGCGAGCGCAATCTCTGGCGCTCCACCGCGCGAACCTGACATGCCGCATCGCGGTAACGCTGGAACGGCGCGACGTCGGGCTTGCCAGTCCGCAGCGCGCTGGCTAGGCTCGCCCGCGGTCCGACCAGCACAAAAAGGGGGAGCACATGAGCGAGAACGAAGGCGCGGAGCGTCGCACCTACCGGCTCACGAGACGGCGATTCCTGGCCGCGTCTTCCGCGGCGGCGCTCGCAGCCTGTGGTCCCGCCGCCACGCCGGGGCCCAGCGGTGCGTCGGTCACGCCGACCGCGACGCCCGGCCCAGCGCTCAAGATCGGGATGCTCCTGCCGTTCACCAAGGTCTACGCCGAGCTCGGCAACTCGATGCAGCGCGCGACGAAGCTTTACCTGAAGCAGAAGGGTCAGGCGCTGGCCAACCGGCCCGTCACCGTCGTCTACGAGGACGAGGCGAACGACCCCGTCGTCGGCGCGCAGAAAACGCAGAAGTTCATCGACTCGGATCGCGTCGACTTGATGATGGGCATCGTCGCGACACCGATCGCCTACGCGGTCCGCAATGCCATCGACGCGGCCAAGCTTATCTTCATCGAGACGAACGCCGGCGGCAACGCGCTGACGCGCACGACGACGGACTGCAAACCCTCGTGCAAGAGCAAGTACATCTTCCGCAGCTCGTTCAGCTCTTACCAGATCAGCTATCCGATCGGGGAATACTTCGCGACGCAGAAGGGCGTGAAGGAGGTCTTCACGTTCGTTGCCGACTACGGCTTCGGCACCGAGTCCGCCGCGGACTTCACGAGCGGCTTTACCAAAGGCGGCGGCAAGATCACCGGCTCGCTCAAGGCGCCGCTCGGAAGCGCCGACTTTCTTCCGTTCGTGACGCAGTTGAAGGGACAGCAGACGAAGGACATCTACTCCTTCTTCTCGGGCACGGACGCGATCAACTACATCAGGGCGTGGACGCAGCTCGGCATGACCGCGGCTGGCTACAAGATGAACGGTGCCGGGTTCCTCACCGAGCAGGACGTGCTCAAGGAAGTGGGGGATCAGGCCAGCGGCGCGACGACCTCGCTGTTCTGGGCCGTCACGCTGGACAACGCCGAGAACAAGGCCTTCGTGGATGCCTATCAGAAGGAGTACAGCCTGCTGCCGGACGTCTTCGCGGTCCAGGCCTGGGACGGCATGCAGGCCGTGGACCTCGCGCTGCAGGCCGTCAAGGGCGACACGACGAATAAGGACGCCTTCATCGCCGCGCTCGAGAACGTGAAGTTCAAGAGCCCGCGCGGCGACTTCGAGTTCGACAAGGACACGCACAACCCGATCCAGGACATCTACATCCGCGAGGTGAAGGTGCAGAGCGGCCAGGCCGTCAACACGATCGTCGGCAAGGTCGCTCGCGTGACCGATCCGGGCAAATAGTCTTCCGGGATGACTCCCGAGACCGCGGTCGTGCAGGCGCTGAACGGCATCTCGTTCGGCGCCTTGCTTTTCATCCTCGCCGCCGGGCTATCGCTGATCTTCGGGATGATGGACGTCGTCAACCTGGCGCACGGCGCCTTCTACATGCTCGGCGCGTACATCACGCTCACCGTCGTGCAGCGGACCGGCCAGTTCTGGCTCGCGCTCGTGCTCGCGCCGCTGCTCATCGGTGTGCTCGGTCTGGTCACCGAGCCGCTCCTCCTGAGACGTCTGCGCGGGCGCCATCTGGATCAGGTGCTCCTCACCATCGGCGTATCCCTCGTGATCGCGGATCTCGTGGGTCTCACCTGGGGCCGCGAGATCCGCTCGATCCCGTTCCCGGCCGGGCTCGACCACGCCATCTCGATCATGGGTGGCGACTACCCGGCGTACCGGCTGTTCGTGATCGCGTTCGGCGTTGCGCTCGCGGTTGTCCTCGCGGTCGTACACCGGCGCACGCGCGTGGGTGCGCTGATCCGCGCCGGTGTCGATGACGCGCCGATGCTCGCGGCTCTCGGCGTCGACATCGACCGTCTCTTCGCGATCACCTTCGCGGTGGGCGCCGCGCTCGCGGGTCTCGCCGGCGTCATCGCCGCTCCGGTGTTCGGGATCTATCCCGGTATGGACGTCGACTACCTGATCTACTCGCTCG
>WNGJ01007468.1_pt1 | contig 21373 bp, 24 predicted proteins | sample 5400611 | NCBI WGS metagenome assembly WNGJ01 (sample SAMN13153375, study PRJNA577476) | soil metagenome | isolation source: 40 cm soil or saprolite under Garry oak tree replicate 1 | place: USA:California | collected 2016-06-15
CGCCTCAGAGCCCCAGGTAGGCCTTCTTCACCCCTTCGTCACGCAGGAGGTCCTGGGCCTTGCCTTGCATCACGAGCTGACCCGTTTGAAGGACGTAGCCGTACTGGGCGAGCGTGAGCGCCAGCATCGCGTTCTGCTCCACGAGGATGATGGAGACGTCGAGCGCGTTGATCTGCCGAATGATCTTACCGACCTCGGCCGTCATGATGGGCGAGAGGCCCATGGACGGCTCGTCCAGCAAGAGCAGCCTGGGCCGGCTCATCAGGGCACGGGCGATGGCCAGCATCTGCTGCTCGCCGCCGCTCAGCGAGCCGGCCAGTTGTCGCCCGCGCTCCCGGAGGATGGGAAAGTGCTCGTAGATCATCGCCAGGGTGGATGCCACGTCCGCGCGCGAGCGCAGGTACGCGCCCATCGTGAGGTTCTCGAGCACCGTCATCTTCGGGAACAGCCGGCGGCCTTCGGGCACGTGCGCGATGCCGCGGCTCACGATCTGGTGCGGGGCGAGCCCGATCAGCGAGGCGTTCTCGAACCGGAGCTCGCCGGCGCCCGGTTTGACCAGGCCCGTTAGCGCCCGAAGGCTGGTCGTCTTGCCCGCGCCGTTGGCCCCGATGAGGCTGACGATCGACCCCGCCGGGACGCTGAAGGACACGCCCTTCACCGCTTCGACGGTCCCATAGCGAACCCAGAGGTTCTCCACCTCAAGCATGAGCGACACCCGTGCCCAGATAGGCCTGGATCACCGCCGGGCTGGTGCTCACCTGCGACGGGGTGCCCTCGGCGAGCTTCTGCCCGAAATTCAGCACGACGATGCGCTCACAAGTGCCCATGACCGCTTTCATGTTGTGCTCGACGAGGAGAATCGTCGTGCCGCGGCTCCGGATCGTCCGCACCAGATCCATCACGTGGCCGCTCTCGTCGAGGTTCATGCCGGTCACGGGCTCGTCCAGCATCAGGAGCCGTGGTTGCGCCGCCAGCGCCATCGCGATACCGAGGACGCGCTGGTGTCCGTGCGGCAAGTTCCGGGTGAGCTTGTCGGCATGCGGCGCCAATCCGGTGAACTCGAGCACGTCACGCCCGCGCGCGATCTCGTCCGCCGGGAAATCGCGCCGACTGAACAGCACCTGCCTCGGACCCTTGCCGCTGTGCAGATGGAGACCGAGCAGGACGTTCTCGAGGGCGGTCATCTCCTGGAAGAGCGTGGTGAGCTGAAACGTCCGCACCAGCCCGCGCCCGGCGATTTGATGCGGTCTCAGCCCCGTGATGTCCTGGCCGTCGAAGACGATGGAGCCCCGCGTCGGTCGCAGGAACCCGCTCAAGAGGTTGAAGCAGGTCGTCTTGCCGGCCCCGTTGGGGCCGATCAGGCCGACGATCTCGCCCTTGTCGACGGTGAGGTCGACGCGGTTGACGGCGGCCAGGCCACCGAAGAGCCGGGTGAGATCACGGGTCTCGAGGAGCGCCACGAAGTCAGGCCGCCGGGCTCGGCGTGGGCGCGGAGGCGGTTCGCCACGACCGAAGCTCGGCGAGCTTCCGCGGCAGCGTGATGAGACCGCCGGGCAGGAACAGGATGGTCAGCAGCATGGCGATCGAGAAGAAGATCGTCTCGTACGGGCTTCCTCGGAACGGCTCGGAGAGCAACGACAGGAAGATCGCGCCGACGATCGGCCCGATGAAGTGCCCGCGGCCACCGACGTAGTTGTAGACCAGGATGTTCGTCGCCATGAGGAAGCCGAATTCCGGCGGGAACAAAAACCGAATGAAGTGCGCGTAGAACGCTCCGGCAGTCCCCGCGAAGAAGCATCCGAGCATGAAGGCCAGGAGCTTGTGGCGGGCGATGTCGACGCCGAGCGATTGGGCCAGGTTGTCGGCCATTCCGATGCTCTTCCAGATGAGTCCGAGTCGGCTGTGCTCGAGCTTCCACAGCACGAGCAGGATCACCAGGGTCAGCCCGACGACGAGGTAGTACTGGCTGGCCCGCGACGTCAGCGTCATGCCCAGGATGCTCGGCTTGGGAATCCCGCTCAGGCCGCTCATGCCGCGCGTGAGCGAAACCCAGAGCTGGGCGATGAGGCGGATCACCTCGACGAAGGCCACGGTGACCATCGCGAAGTACACGCCGCGCAGCCGCAGCGCGGGATAGCCGATGACCAGACCGACCGCGGCGGCCAGGAGCGCGCCGCCCAGCAGCGAGATCTCGAACGGCACCGCGAGATTCTTCGCGAGCAGCGCGGAGGTATAGGCCCCGATCGACATGAACGCGGAGTGGCCGATGTTGAGCTGGCCGCACGTCAGCGACGGGCGGAGGCTGGCGGCAAGGATGATGTTGGTGAAGACCAGCGCGAAGACGTGCACGTAGTAATCGCCCCCGAGCGCCGGCACCAGGAGCGCGAGCGCCACCAGCGCCGCCAGGACCAGCAGCACGCCGAGCTTACGAGGCATAGCCGAAGAGCCCGGTCGGCCTGAACAGCAACAGCATGATGATGAACACGAAGCTCAGCAGGAACGCCGGCTCCGCGCCGAGCGCGGTCGCGACGATGGAATCGATGAGACCCAGCATGAGCCCGCCGAGGATCGCGCCGGGGATGCTGCCCAGGCCGCCGAGAATGATGATGATGAAGGCCTTCAGCAGTGGTTGCTCGCCCATCATCGGGTCGAGCTTGAAGATCGGCGCCATGAGCGCCCCGCTGGCGGCGGCGAGGGCGAAGCCGATCGCGAACGCGAGGCCGTTGACGACGTGCACGTTGACGCCCTGGAGGGCGGCGGCCTCCTTGTCCTGCTCGATGGCGCGCATGGCGGCGCCGAGTCGGGTCTTGTTGATGAAGAGATAGAGCCCGATCACGAGGGCTCCCGCGACCGGAATGATCATCAGCCGCTCGATGGAGATTCCGACGCCGAAGACGTTCGTGGTGCCGGGAAAGACGGGCGGCACGTGCTTGTCGAGCTGGCCGAAGACCGGATAGCCGGCCGCCTGGAGAAACGTGGTGAGGGCCAGCAGCGCGACCAGGGTCGGCTCGATCCCGCCCTTGATGGGCCGGTAGATCGAGCGCTCGACGACATACCCGAAGACGCCGAGCAGGATCATGGACGCCACGAAGGCGGCGAAGTAGGGTATCCCTCCCTGGAAAAAGACGTAGTAGATGACGAACGCGCCCAGCATGTAGACCGCGCCGTGGGCGAAGTTGATGATGTGCATCATGCCGAACATGAGCGTGAGCCCCAGAGCCATCAGGATGTAGATCGAGCCGAGGGACACGCCGATGATCGCGCTCTGAACGAGCAGTGCCGGTGTCATGTGTGAGCGTCTCCGAGCGCGCGGGGTTGGGGCGATCCTTCGAGGCCCCCGGGCACGCCGAGCAAAACCGAGGGGCGCCCCGGCTTAGCCGGGGCGTCCCCGAGCGCGGGGGGCTTGGGCGACCCTTCGAGGCCCCCGGGCATGCCGAGCAAAACCGAGGGGCGCCCCGGCTTAGCCGGGGCGTCCCCGAGCGCGGGGGGCTTGGGGGGCCCGTCGAGGCCCCCCATCTAATTATGGGGCGGGAGAAGTTGGACGACGAGAGTCGCGACCCCGTCCTTCACCTCGGAGAACGGCATCGGATAGATGATCTGGTTGCCGATGCCGTAGTAGTCCTTCCCGCCGAAGTGGGCTTTGCCCCAAAGATTCTCGAACTCGACGACGCCGAGGGCGTCGGCGACCTTCTTCGGGTCGACGCTCTGCGCCTTCTTCACCGCGGCGACGAAGGCGAAGGCCGGATTGGCGAAGTCGATGCTGGTCGCGTTCCATTCGCCGTACTTCTTCGTATAGCGCGCCTGCCAGCTCTTGACCTTCTCGGGTAGCGGGGCCTGGACGAACCCGTGCACCCACATGCCCTCGACGTTCGCCTTGCCGGCGATGTTCGCCACGACCGAGGTGTCGACCTGCCCGATGTGGATGAACCGGCCCTTGAAGCCGAGCTCACGCGCCTGCTTGATGATCAGCCCGACGCTCCCGGCCGGCGAGGCCAGCACGCTGATGATGTCGGGCTTCTGAGCCAAGATACGCAGCAGGACCGGATTGAAATCGGTCATGGTCCGCTCGAAGAACTCCTTGGCCACGGTCTCGTACCCGAGCTTCTGGACGAACGCGGTCTCGACCTTGATCGACCACCATCCGGTATCGTCGTTGGGCGATATCGTCGCGACGCGCTTGAGGCCGGGATGGTTTTGCTTGATCCACTTCCAGAAGGAGGTGGTCTCCGGGGGAGACGGGAAGCTGTGGAAGGTGAGCGGATTCTTCGGGCTCACGAGGCCGTCGGCGTACGCGAGCGGCAGATTCAAGACCCGCCCTTCGTTGACGGCCTCCTCGTTGGCCTTGACGACAGCGCCGCCCAGGATCGAGATGTAGTGCACGCCGTCCTTCGCGATGAGCCGATTGACGGTGGCGACCCCTTCGGCGATCACGTATTTATGATCGTAGGCGACGACCTCGAGCTTGTACTTCTTGCCGCCGACTTCCAGTCCGCCCTGAGCGTTGATCTCGTCGAAGATGAGCTCGGTCGCCTGCTTGTGGGGAATGCCCCAAGGCGCGGCCGGACCGGAGAGAGGTGTCGAGACCCCGAACTTGATGACGTCAGCCGCGAGGGCGCTCCCCGTCCCGACGGCGACGAGCGCCGCCACTGCGAAAAACGTTGCCCAGATCACGAAACGACGTGGTTTCATCGCCACCCCTCCTGGACACGATGTTGGGTCAGAGGGCCTCGCGCACCGCGGACTATAGAAACGCGGGTCACCTCTTGTCAATGGGTGAAAGCTGTCAGGGTCGAACGAGCGCGGAGGTTGGGTCTAGCGCTCGAACGGGCGGACGATGTCGGTCGCGAACCGCTCGAGCTGCTCGAGGCCGTAGTCGCAGGTGGCCAGGACCATGTCCTGGACGCCCGCCGCCTCGAGATCCCGGATCCGCTCGACGATCTCTCGCGTCGTCCCGAGGAAATACGATTGCTGGAGATTCTCGAACGTCCGATGCGTGCCCATCACGCGCTCGAAGATCGGGCGCTGCAGCGAGAGCGCCTTCTCGCGGTCGCTGGTGTCGACCAGATGGAGGAAGTTCAGGTGACCGTACCGCAGCGAATTCGGGTCGCGTCCGATCTTGGCGCAGTGCTCGCGGATCGCGCGGACGTCGTCCTTGACCATCTGCTGGCTGCCGGCGGCCCGGGCGAGCCAGCCGTCGGCGCCGGCGATCCGGTTCAGCACCGCGGGCACGACGTAGGGCTTGTCGGGCGAGAGCGAGGTCTGGATCTTCGAGCCCCCGCCCACCCACAGCTCGGGAACGCGCGGCAGTAACGGCTCGATCGTCACGTGCTGGAAGCGGTAGTAGCGGCCCTCGAAGGTCACGTCGCGCTCGGTCAGGAGACGGCGGAGCGCCGCGATGATCTCGTCGGTTCTCCGACCGCGCTCCGAGAGCTTCATGCCGAGCGTTTCGAACTCGTGCTGGTCCCAGCCCGGCCCGATCCCCAGCACGAAGCGGCCGCCGGACAAGAACCAGAGCGTCTGGATCTCGCGCGCCAAGGTGACCGGGTGATAGTACGGGGCGATCAGGAGCCCGGTCGCCAGGCGGATCCGCGACGTGACGCTGGCGGCGTGAGCGAGGCAGAGTAGCGGCGACATCCACACGGTGCCGTAGAGGCCGGGCGCTTCGAGGAAGTGCTCGGCCACCCACAGCGCATCGAATCCGAGCTCTTCGGCTTTGCGCGCGAACGCCTTCACGCGCGCCGCCTGATCCAGGCGCAGATCCCGCCACGCGAACGTCGGGAGGTAGACGCCGAATCTCATCGCGCCGAGAGTCTACATGGTTTTCGACTTGACGACGGTAGCGCGCGAATCCTTGGAAGCACTTCGCCGCTTGCGGCCTCGAGGATCCCGCCCGTACACTTTGCGGCACGACGGTGTGACGGGAAGAACGACCGCGACCCGCCCAGGTCGGACGGCGGAGATGCGGGAGGTCAGCGATGCGATGGCAGATGGGCAGGCGAAGCGACAACATCGAGGATCGGCGCGGGATGCCGGTCGGGCGCGGAGCCGCCGTGGGTGGCGGCATCGGCACCCTGGTGCTCGTGCTCCTCGCCATGTACTTCGGCGTCGATCCGAGCGTGATCTTGCAAGGAACCGACCCGGGCGACTCGCGGCCCGCGCCGAGCGTTCAGCAACGGCCGGGCGGCGATGATCAGCTGCGCGATTTCGTCTCGGTCGTCCTCGCCGACACCGAAGACACGTGGCGCGAGCTCTTCAAACAGATGGGCCGGCAGTATCAGGAGCCGAAGCTCGTGCTGTTCAGCGGCGCCGTGCAGTCGGCGTGCGGCTTCGCGCAGGCGGCCGTCGGGCCGTTCTACTGTCCGGGGGACAAAAGGGTCTACATCGACCTGTCGTTCTATCGCGACCTGCGCGAGCGCATCGGGGCGCCCGGCGACTTCGCGCAGGCTTACGTGATCGCGCACGAGGTCGGCCACCACGTGCAGAACCTGCTCGGGATCGCCGAGCGGATCCACTCGGCGCAAGGCCGGCGGAGCCAGACCGAGGCCAACGCGTTGCAGGTGCGCATGGAGCTCCAGGCCGACTGCCTGGCCGGTGTCTGGGCCAGCAACGCCCAGCGCGCTCGCCAGATTCTCGAGGCCGGCGACATCGAGGAAGGTCTGAACGCCGCCTCCGCCATCGGCGACGACCGTCTGCAGCGCCAGTCCCAGGGCCGCGTGGTACCGGAGTCGTTCACGCACGGCAGCTCCGCCCAGCGCGTGCGCTGGTTCAAGCGCGGGATCGAGACGGGCGACCCGGGCCAGTGCGACACGTTCACCGCCGCCAAGCTCTGAGCAACGAGCCACACGGCGCCGTGGTGTCCCCCTTACCGATCGCGGTCTACAACATGATCTCCTACGAGGAGATCAACTGGGGCACGCTGGCCGCGGCGGCGACGCTCATCACCCTGCCCGTGCTGCTCGTGGCGCTGGTGGCCCAGCGCCACATCGTGACGGGGCTGACGTTCGGCGCGGTCAAGCAGTAGCGGATCTGGCTACTGAGCCCGACCTCGCATGGAGGCCGGCTGGCCGGGCAGCTTGAGCTTCTTGCCGGTGTCGGTGATCTTCGTGCCGTCGACCTTGAGAATCGAGACGTCGCGGTCGGTGTAGTTGCCGACGTAGAGATACTTGCCGTCGGGGCTGAACACCACGCCCTCGGGCAGCCCGCCGACCTCCACCTCGCCCACCCTGGTGACCTTCTTGCCGTCGATCTTGAGCACGGCGAGGCTGCCGTTGCGCTTGGTGTTGAACCACGCCGTCTTGGGCGCGCTGGCGCCACCCAGCAAGACCGCGACGGCCACGTCGCCCTTCGGACTGATCGCGAAGCCCTCGGGGGCGTCGCCGACCACGACGCGGTCGATCACGCGCGGCGGGTTCTGTTCGAGATCGATGATGCTCACGGTGTCGACATGGCCGTCCGGCGCGCCGGAGGCGCCGTTGTCGGCGCTGATGCCGATCTTGCCGTTGGGCGTGACGTCGATGTTGTAGGGCCAGAGGCCGACCGGCATGTCTTGCTTGGCATCGGTGACCTTCCGTCCCTCGATCGTCAGCACGGCGATCTTGTGCGCGGGGAACTTCGTGACGAGCGCGCGCTTGCCGTCCGGCGTGAAGGCCACCGAGGCCACCTCGTCGCCCATGGCCACCGTGTCGATCAGCTTGACGTCGTTGCCCTGGATCGAGAGCACGCTGATCGATTTGTCCGCGCGATTGGCCACCAGTGCCATGTCACCGGCCCGATTGATCGCGAGCCCCGACGGCTGCTTGCCGACCTCGATGGTCCCGATATGACTGACCGGGTTCGTCTTGAGGTTGAAGATGTAGAGCTTGGTGTCGGGTCCGGGCTTCCAGCTCGCCCCGTCCGGGATCCAGTCCACCGAGTTCGCGACGATCGCCAGCCTCTCATCCGGGGTGATGGCGAGATTGACCGGCGGGCCGAAGATCGAGTTCATCAGGGGAAAGCTGATGAGGATCTTCGGCGCCTCGCGGTCGGTGATGTCCACGATCGAGATCGTGTCCTTGCCGGGGGCGACGAACTTCCGGGTGCCCTCGGCGTCGAACACGACCTTTTCGTCGTTGCCGATGATCATCAGGTCGGCCAGAGCCGGAAGAGGACACACCGCGACCGCGGTCACGAGGAGGAGGAGCACCCGGACACCGTGAGCGGCGCATCGTCTATTGAGCATCATGATGGATCCTCCTTGGTCACGCGCGATCGTCGTCGAAGGCACGCTCTCCGCGGCCGGGTCGATGGTGGCACAAAGGGTCCATCGCGGCCAGCCCATCAGATGGATGGGCACCGGGCCACTAGTTGGTGTATGCATGATGACGCGAGGGCAATGATGCGCAGCGCGAGCGACCGGTGGGACTACGACGTGGCGGTGATCGGCGGGGGGCCGGGCGGCTCCAGCGCCGCCACCGCGCTGGCGCGGCGGGGCCGGAGCGTCGTCGTCCTGGAGCGCGAGCGATTTCCCCGCTTCCACATCGGCGAATCGCAGTTGCCGTGGACCAACGAGATCCTTCGCGCCCTGGGCGTTCGCGACACGATCGCGGCCTCCGGCTTCGTCGAGAAGTGGGGCGCGAGCTTCCGGGGGCCCGATGGCCCAGACGAGCGGTACGCCGACTTCTCGAATGCCCTGGAAACGCCCACGCCCCAGACGTTTCAGGTTCTGCGGGAAAAATTCGACGAGATCCTGCTGCGCCATTCCGAGAAGTGCGGCGCCCGGGTGCTCGAGGAGCATCGGCTGCTCGATGCCGCCTTCGACAGCGACGGCGTCACGCTCAGCTTCGCGGACCGCCTCGGCGGCGCCGGCACGATGCGGGTCGGTGTCGTGGTCGACGCGTCCGGGCGAGCCGGCATCCTGGTGAAGCGCTTTGGCCGCCACGAGCACGACCCGCTCTTGCTGAACATCGCGGTCCACGCGCAGTACGAGGGCATCCCCCGCGCGTCGGGCCGGCGGGCCGGGGATATCCGGATGTTCACCCGACCGGACATGGGCTGGCTCTGGTTCATTCCTCTCTCGGACACCGTCATCAGCGTCGGAGCCGTCATCCCGCAGGTGGTTCACCGGCGCGAATCCAAGGCGACGCCGGAAGAAAGCCTGACCCACTATCTGGCCAGCACGCCCGCCGCGCTGCCGCTGCTCGAGCGGGCGCGGCGTGTCTCCCCCGCGCGTTTCGACGCCGACTACTCCTATCTCGCCACCCGGGCGGCCGGGGATCGGTGGGTCGCCGTCGGCGACGCCGCGGCGTTCCTGGATCCCGTCTTCTCGACCGGCGTGATGCTCGCCATGCAGGGAGGTCTCGAGGTCGCGGAGGCCATCGACGCCGGCCTGCGCGCCGGCGACGTGTCGGCGCGTGCCTTCGCCCGGTACGAGTTCGCCGTGCGTGGCCGTTATCACCACTTCCGGCGCTTCGCGGTCGGGTTCTACGATCCCGCCTTTCGCAAGCTGTGGTACTCCCGTCCACCGATCCGGAGCATCTTTGACGCCGTCGTGTCGGTGCTGGCGGGGAACTGGCGCCCCTCGGTAACGACGCGAGCTCTGGTCGAGTTGTTCTTCGCGGTGGTCGCGGTGAAGCGCGTTCTCATGCGAATCGGCCGCTCGTGATGGGCTGCAGGAGACGCGTCGTCTAGCGATTTCGCAACCGAGGATCGAGGAGGTCGCGCAACGCGTCGCCCAGCATGTTGAACGCCAGCACCACGATGCTGATCGCCACCCCCGGAAAGATCGCAAGGTAGGGCGCCGTCTCTAGATTTCGCCGCCCCTCCCCGCTCAGCATCGCCCCCCAGGTCGGAGTCGGTGGCGGAGTTCCCAGCCCCAGAAAGCTCAACGCTGCCTCGATGACGATGGCATTCCCCAGCCACACGGTCGCGATGACCAGAATCGGCGCGAACACATTCGGCAGCACATGCCGCGCCACGATCCGCCACCAGCGCAATGACGAGAATGATATTGGTGAGGCTCTGCCCCAGCACCGACATCACCGCCAGGGCCAGCACGATCCCCGGAATCGCCATGGTGGTATCGACGCCTCGCTGAATCACCTGATCCAGCTTCCCCTCCCAGTACCCTGACACCAGCCCGAGCACGGTGCCGAGCAGAGTCCCGATGATCACCGAGGCAAGCCCCACGATCAGCGATACCCGCGCCCCGTAGACGATCCGACTCAGCACGTCCCGCCCGAGCGGATCCGTCCCCAACGGGAACGCGGCCGTGGGCGCCTGCATGCGAATCGGCAACCCGCGCTCGTTCAGATTGAACTCATACGGATCGCGGGGCGCCAGCACCGGCGCCAGAATGGCGACGACGACCAGGCCGAGGATAATCACCGCGCTCACCGCGCCCAGAGGCTTGCGTCGCGCGAGCAGCCACACCGCACCCCACACCCCGCGCAGTGCAAAGGGCGCCCCCAGCCCCCCATGGGACTGGGCGGCCGGCGCGGCGTCAGCGGTAACGGATTCGCGGATCAAGCCAGGCGTAGCTCAGGTCGACGAGCAGGTTCGTCACCACGATCACCACGGCGAAGAACAGCACGGCGCCCTGGATCAAGGTGTAGTCGCGCAGCAGAACGGCGTCGAGCATCAGGCTGCCGACGCCCGGCTGCAGGAAGATGAACTCCACGATCACGGTGCCCCCGAGCAGCACGGAGAACTGCTGGCCGATCACCGTCACGACCGGGATGAACGCGTTCTTCAGCGCGTGCCGCACGATCACGGCCCGCTCGCGCGTGCCCTTGGCGCGCGCCGTGCGGATGTAATCCTGCCGCAGCACCTCGAGCAGCGACGAGCGCGTCATCCGCATCGACACCGCCGCCAGCCGCGCCCCGATGATGAGGGCCGGGATGAGGAGCTGGCTCAGGCAGCGCGCGGGGTCCTCCCAGAGCGGGGCGAAGCCGATAGGCGGGATCCACTGGACCCAGATCGCGAGGAACGTGATGACCACCGTGGCGAGCCAGAAGTCCGGGAGCGACAGGCCCAGGATGGCGAAGAAGCGGCCCAGGTAGTCGCTCGGGGTGTCCTGTTTCACCGCGGAGAGAATGCCGATCGGTAGCGCGATCAGCATCGCAACGATGACCGACATCACGGCCAGGTGGGACGTCAGGTTGATGCGCTTCAGGAGCTCTTGCGTCACGGGGCGGCGGGTGATCAGCGAGCGGCCGAGGTCGCCTTGCACGGCGCCCGTGATCCAGGTGCGGTACTGGGCGAGGAACGGGCGCTCGAGGCCGAGCTCCTGGCGTGCGCGAATCAGGGCCTCGGGGCTCGGGGCGGCGGCCTGGTCGAGCTGCATGATGACGGCGTCGCCGGGCAGGATGCGAACGAGCGAGAAGATCACGAGGGACACCAGCCATAACACCAGCAGTCCGTGCAGGACGCGGCGCACGACGTACGTCCGCATCGCTTGCCGTTTACTGCGCGAACTTCTCGAACTTCCGGCTCGGCGCCTTCTCCGTCATCCACGCCGTCTTGGCTTCATACGAGCAGTAGCCCGGGAACCAGCAATAGGGGTTTCCGGCAGCGTGGACGTACGCCTGACCGACGCGATAGTGCGGCGGCACGATCGTCGTGATGCGGTACACGTTCTTGCGCAAGTGATCCCAGATGGCGCGCTGCATCGCCTGCCGCTTCTCCCCCGGATCCAGGCGCCACGTGGTCAGCAGATCGTCCAGCTTCGGGTCGCTGATCCCTTCCCGGTTGATCGTCCGGGGGAAGGACGAGTGGTAGCGCAAGTACACCCAGTCCATGAAGCTCGGTCCCGCCCCGATGGGGCTGAAGGCGGCCAGCGTGTGCGGGAAAGGCTGGACGCCGGCGGCCTTGGCGATCCAGGTCGAGGTCTCCAGCTGCTTCAGCTTCACCCGGACGCCCGCGTCGCCGAAGAATCGCGCGACGAGCTGAACGAATTCGTTGAAGGTCCATCCCTGGAACTCGGCCCACTCCAGCTCCATGTCGAAGCCGTTCGGATAGCCCGCCGCGGCCAGGAGCTCCTTCGCTTTCTTCGGGCTGTGTTCATAGTTGGAGCCGAGATTGGCGTACGTATAGTCTGCGCGCTTGGTGTAGCCGGCGAGGGCCCAGGGGAACGGACCGTACAGTGCCGCATCGCCTCGGTTGATCACTTCCGCCACGACATCACGGTTGATGGCCATCGAGAGGGCCTGGCGGACGCGTACGTCGCTGTAGGGCGCTTTGTCGAGCGCCATGCTCACGCCGTAGTCGCCCCATCCGAACGATGGCACGCGATAGAGCTGCATATCAGGGACGGTCTTCATCAGCGCATAGAGCACGTCCAGCGTGGAGACGCGCATCACGTCCAGCTGACGGGTGCGGAACAGCGCCGTGTCCGTGGCGGGGTCCTTGGTGAAGAACAGACGCACCGCATCGACGTAGGGCAGTTGTCGCCCGTCCTTGTCCTTCAGGTAGTAGTCGGGATTCCGCACGAGCAACGCGCCCTCGCCGGGAGCGAACTCCTTCAGCATGAACGCGCCGGTACCGATGGGATTCTCGGCCAGACCGCCAGGCGCTTCGACGGCCTCGCGGGGCACGATCACCGGCGACAATGAATCGACCACGTTGAGGTAGAACTTCGGGTCGGGCATCGACAGCTCGAACTTGACGGTGTACTTGTCGACAACCTGGATTGCTTTGACGAGAGCGGCGCGAGTGGAGTACTGCGCCTTGTCCTTCAGCAATTCGTACGAGTACTTCACGTCCTCGGCGGTCATCTCTCGCCCGTTGACGGGCGGCCGCTTGTGGAACTTCACGCCCTGCCGGAGCTTGAAGATCCACGTCGAGGGATTGACCATCTCCCAGCCCGTGGCCAGGGTCTTCCGGATCATCGGAGTTCGCTGGACCTCGGGGAAATACCACGTGGCTTCCCACTCCGTGAGGGTGTCCCACACAAGCGCAAGCTCCGGGCGATAGCCCGCGGTGGGATCGAAGGCCCTGACGGTCGCGGGAAAGTGCAACACGCCGCCATAGCGTGGAGGTGAGGGCGGGATCGGAGGCTGGACGGGATACCGCGTGTCCAGCTCCTTGATGAACGCGGGCGCCGCATAGGCGAATCCCGGTGCATCGCCGGGCGTCGCTGGTTTCTCCTGTGCCGCCGCCGCGGAGGGCTGACCGGCGAGCACGATCAGAGCGATGGCGCAGGTGAGGGACGACAGGACCGTCTTCATCTCTCTACTCCTTCTACGGAGTGAGGATCACGGAGGTCGCGAGCACCCCACACCGCGGCGCGAGAGCGGACTGTCGAGAAGCGGCCCGATGCTACGTCGCCGCGCGAGAGCCGTCAAGCCGAGGGGCTCGGATTCCGATCGCCCGGATCCGGTTGTGAAGGACGCCTCTTTTCCCTATGCTTAGCCAACACCAACGAGCGAGGAATCCCTCATGACTGGAGCCCGCAAGCAGGTCGCCGTGGTGGTTGGAGCAACGTCCAAATGGCAGTCCGATGGACGCAACACCAAGCTGGCGCACGGCAAGGTGCTCGACGACAGCGACATCCCCGTCGGCATGCGCTGGGGTGTCGGCGGCGCCATCGCGCAGAAATTCGCCAAGGAGGGTTTTTTCGTCGTCCTGACGACCCGTAGCGCCGCCAACGCCTCGGCGCTGGAGAAGGCCATCATCGCGCAAGGCGGCGAAGGCATGATCGTCGAGCTGGACCTGGTCTCACGCGACTCCATATCACGGGCGTTCGCGACGATTCGCAAGCAAGCGGGTGACCCGGATGTCCTGGTCTACAACGCCGGTTATCTCGAGGGGCGTGACTTGCCGCCGGAGAAAGAGTTGCTGGAACACGTCCCCATCGAGATCTTCGAGACCGCCCAGAACATCGCCAGCCGCGGACCGTTCCTCGTGGCACAGGAAGTGTTGCCCGCCATGCGACAGCGTGGCGCCGGCTCGTTCCTCATCTCGAACAACCAGTTCTCGTTGCGTGGCCGCAAGCGCCTGACCGGACAGTCGCTGTACTATCCGCGCGTGATGATGCGCACGTTGGCCCAGGTGCTCACGGAAGAATATTCCGAGCACGGCGTGCACGTGGCCAATATCGTGATCGACGGCCTCATCGACTCGCCAGGCACCCGAGCACTCCCGAGAGCTCGACAGAATCCCGACGCTGTGATGAATCCCGTGAAGATCGCGGAGGCTTTCTATTACTTGCACACCCAGGACAGATCCTGTTGGACGCACGAGTTGCAGTTGACACCGTTTGCAACCAAGCCGAGCTTTTGAGCGAGGATGACCATGGACCACGTCGAGTTTGATCGCGAGCCGCCGGCTAACCTGACCACGATGGTGATGGCGTATGGAGGATGGATCGATGCCGGCCAGGCGGCAACGGGTGCCTTGCGCCATCTGGTCCGCGACCTCTCCGCCACGCGGCTGGCGCGGATAGACCCTGAACAATTCTTCGTGCTGACCCAGGAACGGCCCGAGGTGCGGCTGAGGGCTGATGGGGAACGTGACATCCATTGGCCGAAAAGTGAGTTCTTCGCGTGGCATCCTGGGAATGGCCGCGACGGCCTACTCTTGTTTTGCGGCCCGGAGCCGCATCAGAAGTGGCGCACCTATACGAAGGCGTTCCTCGATGTGGCCGAGCGCTGCGGAGTGCGGCGGATCGTCTCGCTCGGAGCGCTCCTGGCTGGCGCGCCGCATACCCGTCCAATACGTGTCACCGGACGCTCCAGCGACCCCTCCTGGCGATCGGTGCTCGAAGCCTGGGGCATCTATCGTCGGCCGACCTACGAAGGCCCGACCGGTATTTCCACGATCGTCCTGGACGCCGCGGAGCGACGGGGAATATCGCATCTCGGCTTGATGGGGCAAGCGCCTCACTATCTACAAAACAACGAGAATCCGGCGGCGATCCACGCACTGCTGACCTATGTCGCCCGCCTGCTCCACTTGAGCCCGGACATGTCCCACTTCGCCGAGGCCATCAAGGACTTTCGCACTCAGTGTGATCGCGAGGTCGCCCGGAATCGCGCCACCCGCGAGCACGTGCAGCAACTAGAGCAGCAGTACGACGCAACGGCCGGCGAGGAGCGGCAAACGTTACCTGACGGAGAGCTCGACTCGGAAAAGCTGATGCAAGACCTCCAGGATTTCCTGCGGAAGCAGCGGGAAAGCGGTGAGGAAAAACCTGGTGGCCAGGGGCGGGATTGAACCGCCGACACCAGGACTTTTTAGAGTCCCCAGAGCGCCCAATGCGCCACGAGTAGCGCGGCCGTCAGCAGACCCACGACATCCAGCCAGATTCTCCAGGTGGGCTGCTCGAGATACCGGGTGATGAATGGGATCTCGTCGCGCAGCGTCCTCAGCTCCCGGCAGCTCGGGCAATAGCGGGCGGGGATCGTGCGATGGTCGTAGACCATCTGCAACGCGACTGTCGCGTGGGGGTGCGCGTCGGCCCAGGCCTCAAGCGTCTGTTCCTGCTCGAGTTCCACGGTCTCGACCGTGGGCAGGAGCACCTCCTCGGGCGCGCGAGGAAACGTGGAGCGATTCAGGGGTTCACTCACGAGAACTCCGCAGTCCCAGCATACTTGATTGATCTGATGGGAGTCGCGTCGGGTGCCGTGTAGACTGAGGCTCAGTGACACCACCCCGGATTGCGACGCCCGCTCTCACCACTATGCAAACGTCGACATTCCACCACCACGGGAGACATGATGCGCGCAGCGATTACCGCGACGGGCCACTACCTACCCCCCGACGTCTACACCAACGCGTCCTTCGAACGGCAGCTGGACACGACCGACGCGTGGATCCAATCGCGTACCGGGATCGCCGCGCGCCGCTTCGCGTCGGCGGGCGGCACGTCAGACCTGATCGTGCCGGCAGCTAGCCGCTGCCTCGACACCCGTGGCATCTCGCCGGCGGCCGTCGATTGCATCATCGTCGCCACGATGACGCCGGATCGACTGTGCCCCTCGACGGCTGCGGTGGTTCAGCGAAAGCTCGGCGCGATCCACGCCTGGGGCTTCGACCTGGCCGGCGCCTGCTCGGGCTTCGTCTACGGGCTCATCGTGGCGACGAAGCTCGTGGAGTCGGGCGCCGTGCGCCGACTGCTACTCTGTGGGGCGGATCGGATGAGCAGCGTCGTCGATTCGGCGGATCGCGCCACCGCCGTACTGTTCGGTGACGGCGCTGGGACAGTCCTGATCGAACCTGTCGAGGACGAGTCGGTCGGGATTTTCGACCACGTCTGTCACATGAACGGTGAGGGGGAGCTATCTCTCTACATCCCTGCCGGGGGAAGCGTCGAGCCCGCCAGCGCCGATTCAGTCGCGAAGAGACGGCATTACGTCGTGCAGGACGGGCCGGCTGTGTTCAAGGCCGCCGTCATCGGCATGGCCGAAGTGACCGAAGAAATCCTGAAGCGCAACGACCTGACGGCCGCCGACCTCGCCTGGTTGGTCCCGCACCAAGCCAACCGACGTATCATCGAGGCCGTGGCCAAGCGGCTGGGCCTCGGTCTCGATCGAGTCATCATCAATCTCGATCGCTACGGAAATACGGTGGGCGCGACGATTCCTATTGCGCTGTCGGAGTGGAACGAGCACAGGCGCTTCAAGTACGGCGACCGCCTCGCGCTGTCGGCCTTCGGTGCCGGGTTCACCGCGGGCAGCGTCTATCTGCGCTGGGCGATCGCCTAGGTCAGGCGGATGGTCGCACAGTACGACTAGCGACCGTCGAGAAGCGCCTGGATGAACGCGTGAGCCGCCGGGCCTGACCAGTCACGCGACCCCGCCACGCGGCCGATCAGTCGCCCCTCGCGATCGATGAAGTAGGCGGTCGGTGGCCCCCACACGCCGTAGCCCTTTCCTGTCACGTCACCGCTCTCGTCGAGGAGGACCGGCGCCACGTAACCGCGTTCGCGCACAACCTGACGCACGTGGTCGGGCTTCTCCCGAAAATTCACCAGCAGGATTTCCAACCCCTTGCCCTTGAGCTCGCCGTATATCCGGTTGACGGAAGGTAACTCCTCCCGGCAGTTCGGTCACCAGGTGGCCCAGAAGAAGACGAGGACCACCTTGCCCCGGAGGTCGGCGAGACGCGTGACCTTGCCGTCCAAACCGGGCAGGGCGAAGGCCGGCGCCGGCTTGGGCGGCTGATAGGCCTGGACCTGCAGGCTCGCGAAGTCGGGGGCGGCCCCGGCGCTGCTGCCCGTCAGCAGCGCCAGGGCCAGCCCGGCGACGGTGATCCGACGCATCATGAAGCCGAGGCCTTGACCGCCTTCAATACTTCGGCGGGGTCCAGGAGATCGAGCGGGTTGTCCATGATCTTCACGAACCTGATGGTTCCGGTCTTATCGACGATGAAGTACGCCCGCTTGGCGTACCGAAAGACTGGGCTCGCTTGGTCCGTCTGCATCGCGCCATAGGCAGGAAGCATCTGGCGGCGGAAATCGGAGAGAAGGAGCTGCTTGGACGATTGTTCTTTCTGCCAGGCAGCGAGAGCAAGGTGATGATCCGTGCTGACGCCCACGACCTGGACGCCTGCGGCCTCGAACTGCGGCAGGGCCGCCTCGAAGCCGTTCAGTTCCTTCGTTCAGGTCGGGGTGAACGCCGCGATGAACGTGTAGATGACGACGGGACCCTTGGCCGTCAGGTCAGACAGCTTGACGGGCTTGCCATCGATCCCGTTGAGCGCGAAGTCGGGGGCCTTCTGCCCCACTTCGAGGGCGCTGGCGGCGCCGGCGAGGGCCATGACGGAGAGAGCGCTCAGGACAAGAGCGCGAGTGATGGAACGGTTAATGGTCATCGCTCCTCCTTCTATCGGTTTCCCCGGTAACCGCTGAGACGTGCGCCCGGTTCCGAGCATCGTCTGGCATGCATCACTATAGGCCGTGAAGTTTCCACAGTCCAGACGCCGGAAAGACCCAGGGTCGCTCGTTTGCGCAGTGGGAGGTCGAACTAGTCTAGCGCGCCCCGCTCGGCCCGGCGTCGCCGGTCAGCAGTTGGCCGTTCATACCGAGCGACCCATGGAACTTGCAGGAGACAGCCAGCATCCCCGAGGCCGGAAAGGTGACGTCCACCTGCACCTTGCCCTTGGGCGGGATGTCGTTGTCGATGCCAAGCGACGGAATGCTGATGTTGTGGAGCGTGCTCGCCTCGTTCTCCACGAGCAGGGTCAGCTTCTGCCCCGGCTTGCCGCGCAGGAACGTCGGCGAAAAGTAGTAGTCGTCGGCCTCCAGCTCTAGCTTCGACAGATTCCGTACGTCTTTGGTGCCATGGTCGGCGTAGGCCACGCCGCCCAGCGTGACGGACTTGCTCTTTTCAGACGCCGAGGCAGCGGCTCGCGGCTGCGCGGGGGGTGTGGCTGCCGCACCTGCGCTCGGCTGCACCGCGATCTTGCGCGGGGCATTGCCGACGGGGATTGTGGCCGTCACCGTGCGGCTCGCCAGGTCGACCACCGAGACATCGTTGGAGCCTTCGTTGGTCACGTAGGCGGTCCGGCCATCAGCACTCGACATGCTCCAGTGCGGCGCTTTGCCTACGGCGACGGTGCCGGCCAGCGTATTGCTCGCCGTGTCAAGGATACCGAGCTCACCGGGGCCCTGGACCACGGCCAGCGCCCACCGGCCGTCGGGCGTGAAGGGCGCGTAGTGCGGCGAGGCGCCCACCGGGATCTGTGTGGTGATCCGGTTGGTGGCGGTGTCCAGTACCTGAATCGCGTTGACGCCGGCGAGTGTGAAGAAGACCCGTCGGCCGTCCGGGCTCAGCTCGAGCCCGCGGGGCGTCTTGTCCAGTGGCACTCGCGCCATTTCCTTCCAAGTAGCGAGATCGAGACGGACGAGCGCCGTGGCACCCTGCTGCTGTGAGGCCACCCACGCGGTGCGCCCGTCCCGGCTCAGCGTGCCGTTGTGGGGCTGGGCGACAGGCACCTCGCCGATCACGCGGTCCGTCGCCGTGTCGATGATCAGCGCACGGTTCGAGCCCCAGCCCAAGACGAGCACGCGGCTCCCGTCGCCCGAGACCGCAAGACCATGGGGATTTGCGCCCACGTCGATGCTGGCGCCGACGCGATCGGTGGCGGTGTCGATGACGCTCACCGTCGAGGCGCCATCACTGCTGACGTAGACCTTGCGTCCGTCTGGCGTCACTACGAGCCCGTGCGGCCCCTTGGGGACCGGGATGTTAGCGAGGACCTTGTTCTGGGCTGTGTCGAGGACAGCCACCGCATCGTCCTTGAAGAGCCCCACATAGACCTTGGGCGCTCCGGCGGCTGAGAGCGAGCTCGAGCCCATTCCGACCGCCCATCCGCCCATCAGGACCATTACCCACAGCATCGCCGCCACGCGCTTTAGCAAGGTGTCACCTCCGGGAGTGCTGCTGTTAACCAATTGTCGAGTCCACCACAGCGAGCGGATGCTTGCCGGGCACGTATGCCACCTCCGTGACACCGATCATCCGGCGGGCTTGCTCCTCGGGGATCTTCATCGGCCCCGGCGCCGGCGCACTGCCCGGCGCCGGCTGCGGAAACGCCGTGGACATCGCGGTATGGAACGAGATATTGCCCTCCACCTTGCGGAGCACCTGATGAATGTGCCCGTTCAAGACGGTGGTCGAGCCGAAGCGGCGGAGATACGCCAGCGCGCGCTCGGCGTCGTCGGTGGTCCAGCCCCACGGCGGGTAGACCGCCCAGAGCGGCACGTGGGAGAAGATCACGATCGGGGTGCTACTCGAGAGCGGCGCGACGTCCTTCTCCAGCCACTCGAGCTGCTCGTCGCCCAGCGAGCCCATCCCCTCACCCTTGTACTTGAGCACGTTCACGAGCCCGACGAAGTGTGTCCCCTTGTAATCGAAGCTCTGCCAACCTCGACCGTCGACGGTCCCCTTGCCGTAGCGGGCGAGATATTCCTTGCCCCCGTCGAGGAACACGTCGTGTTCGCCGGGCACGTAGAAGATGCGTTCCGTTTTCACGGTCTTCAGAATTTCCGCGACCGTATCGAAGGCGCCCGCCTTCTGCCCGTGCGTCTGATCGCCCGTATGAAGCACGAACGCAGGGGCAGGTCGCAGCCCATTCACACGGTCGACGACCTGTTGGAGGGTGGCTGCGGCGTCCTTGTTCGCCTCGCCCTTGAAGCCGACGTGCGTGTCGCTGATCTGCACGAAGGTGAAGCTCCCCGCCGCGGCGTCCGCGGCCGAGGCCTCCGTGATCAGTCGCGACGACATCACGCCACCCGCCGCTGCCCAGACGACACCTGTGCCCGCCCAGGCCATACATTGGAGAAATCCTCGACGATCGAACCGGTCCATGCCGTCCTCCTCGCTATTGGTGGCGTCTACTTCACGACCAGCGTGCCCTTCATGTAGGGATGAATCGCGCAAGAGTACTGATAAGTGCCGGGTTTCGTGAAGGTCTGCACGAACGTGTCGTCGCGCACGAGCCCGGCGGAGCTGAAGGCGCCCGTCCCTGATGTGACGGTGTGCGGCTCCTCGTCGTGATTGACCCACGTCACCGTCGTGCCCACGGGGACGGTGAGCATGGACGGTCCGTACTTGAATTCCTTGATCCCGATCGTCGGCGGCGTCGCGGCCAGCGCGTGGGCACCGATGAGCAGCGTCACCACGCCGGCCGCGACTATCCCCCGCCTGTACCAGGCCAGCGCTGTTGTGTCGTCGTTCATGATCTTCTCCTTGCCTCCTCACACATGCGAACGCTCCACCGCCGGCACCGTTCCATGCGGCTCTGAAAAGGTTCGAGGGGAACGAATCGCGGTGTTCGGCGTTAGCGTCGGTTGCCCGGTGAAGCGCCGCGAAGTGTTTCGTGTAGGCGAGTTTGCGAATCCTACCGACGGCTGGTGGAACGAGCCGGCCCAACAGACGTTGAAAGAATGAAGGCCGCGCGGCTATCGACGTCGCCAGCTGGTCGACGAGCACGTCGACTTGCGACGCCAGGTAGTCGCAGCCAGCTCGCTGACGGTGCGATGACGCAAAGGAGGATACGCATGAGCGAGAGGCCCAGTCTCAAGGAGCAGCCCAGCGGGGCGAATCCGGCTTGGTTGGCGGTTCCCCTGGTGGTTTGGGCGCTGATCACGCTCACCGTCGGCCTTGTGGCCAGGCAGACGGTTCGTGAGCCCTATGCGACTCCCTTCTTCCATCCCTTCTTCGCGGATACCCTCCAGATGAAGGCGTGGCTGGTGACGGCAGCGTTGGTGCTGGCATGTGGTCAGTTGCTGACGGCCGCACGCATCTATGACCTGCCCGGCTTTCCGCCCAAGGGGGGCTTCTATCACGCTGTCCATCGCTGGTCGGGGCGGACCGCAATCATATTGACGCTTCCGGTGGCCTACCACTGTGTCTTCATGCTCGGGTTCGGCACCCACAGCCCACGCATCTTGATT
>WNGJ01001783.1_pt1 | contig 21370 bp, 13 predicted proteins | sample 5400611 | NCBI WGS metagenome assembly WNGJ01 (sample SAMN13153375, study PRJNA577476) | soil metagenome | isolation source: 40 cm soil or saprolite under Garry oak tree replicate 1 | place: USA:California | collected 2016-06-15
GGCGGGCAGGACCTGGTGTCCTTCACGGGCTCAGCGGCAACCGCGAGAACGCTGCGCGCGAATCGGGCGGTCGTCGGGCAGTCGGTGCGGTTCAACGCCGAGGCAGATTCGCTGAACTGCTCGATCCTTGGACCTGACGCGGTCGCGGGCACACCGGAGTTCGATCTGTACGTGCGGCAGCTTGTCACCGAGATGACAGTCAAGGCGGGCCAGAAGTGCACGGCGATCCGCCGCGCGCTCGTCCCGGCTGGGGTGGCCGATGATGTCACCGAGGCCGCCGGTGAGCTGCTGGCCCGCGTGGTGGTCGGCAACCCGGCGGCCGACGGCGTGCGGATGGGCCCGCTGGCCAGCCTGGAACAGCGCGAGGAGGTGCGCCGCTCGCTCAAGGCCCTCCTGGCGGCTGGCCGGCTTGTCTTCGGGGATGCCGAGCATGTTGACGTGGTCGGGGCCGACGCGGGGCGTGGCGCGTTCCTGTCGCCGCTCCTTGTCCGCGCCGACGGCGCTGACCGGGCCGAGCCGCACGAGGTGGAGGCCTTCGGCCCGGTCAGCACGATCATCGGCTACCACGACACCACCGAGGCCATCGAGCTCGCGGCCCGCGGGATGGGCAGCCTCGCCGGGTCGGTCGTGACCGCCGACGCTGGTTTCGCGCGGGACGTTGTCCTTGGCGTGGCGCCCTGGCACGGAAGGCTTCTCGTGCTCGACCGCGACGACGCGGCGGAGTCGACCGGACACGGATCACCGCTGCCGATGCTCGTTCACGGCGGTCCGGGGCGGGCCGGCGGTGGCGAGGAGATGGGCGGTGTGCGCGGCATCCTGCACTACATGCAGCGCACCGCGGTCCAAGCCAGCCCCCGTGTGCTGGCCGCGGTCACCAGCCGGTGGGTGTCCGGCGCGGAACGGAGCACCGACAGCGGGCACCCGTTCCGCAAATCGCTCGCCGACCTGCGGCCGGGCGACACCGTCACCGCCGGCCCGCGCCGGGTCACGCTCGAGGATGTGGAGCACTTCGCCGAGTTCACCGGCGACACGTTCTACGCGCACATGGACGACGAGGCCGCGCGAGCCAACCCGCTGTTCGGCGGGCGAATCGCCCATGGCTACCTGGTTCTCTCGTTCGCCGCCGGGCTCTTCGTCCAGCCCGACCCGGGGCCGGTCCTGGCGAGCCACGGGCTGGAGAACCTGAGGTTCCTCAGGCCGGTCTACCCGGGGGACGAGCTTTCTGTGACGCTGACGTGCAAGCAGATCATCCCCCGCGAGGATGCCGAGCACGGTGAGGTCACGTGGGACGTTGACGTGACCAACCAGGACGGCGTCTCTGTCGCCAAATATGACGTCCTCGCGTTGGTCGCCAAGCAATGGCCGCGACGCTGAGGCTGGTCGCCTGCTGGTCAACCAGGCGTCGCACTGTGTTGCGGGCAGGCTTTGTGTCATGCCCGCAAATGCCGCAGACGGGGACCGCCGACCGCCGGCGGAGGTGGCGGCGGCGGGGGAGGTGGTCGTGCGTCACGCCCACGAGGCTTCCGTCATGACGGTGCCGGGCTCGATCAAGGTGGCGATCCGCACAGGCAGCACATACGCGCCTCGCTCGGGTCCAGCGCCGACGACGGATGCGCAGATGAGGTCACCGTCTGCGATATCACCCCGGAAAAGGTCATCGTGCAGCATTTTTGCCGTGCTCGCACTCACCAGATTGCCAAATTGCCGGGCATTGGTCGGCGCTTTGTATGATGGCAGATCGGCCAGCCGGGCAAACTCGTCGACCAGTGCCGGGCTCGCCTGATGGGTGTAGATGCGCCGTACCCGGTCGACATAGCCGGGCAGCGCGGCCTCCAGCGCCGCATGGTTGAGCATCATTCCCTTGGTGTAGTAGCGTTTCACCTCGGGGCCGTTCATGCCATAGCAACTCAGCTCGGCTGCTCCGGGGGTGCCGGCGGGATGTGTAGCGCCACCACCGAGGTAGTGGATAAGAGGGTCGGCGAAGCCCGGCTCGCCGCCGAAGGTGAGAGCGTCCCGCGAGTAAAGGACCAGGCCCTCTACGCCGGGCTGGCGGCTGAACACCAACGCAGCCGCGCCATCGGAGAATATGCCCGCCGAGGCCCACAGGCTGCGGCCCAGCGGGTGCACCTTGTTGCTACGGTAAAGTGGGCTGACGCCGCTCTCGAGGTCGCCGGTGACACGGCTCGGCGTGTTATATGTGACTACCAGGAGGTTTGACGCGCTCAGCTGAGCTGCAAGGGCGGCCGCGCGGGCTAGACCGGCGCATCCCGCGCCAATCTGAACCGGGACCACCTCATCTGGCAAACCCAATTCACGGGCCAGCCGAAAGGCATCCTGATCAAGCATGATTTCATAGGGTGAGCAGGTTACCACGATCATTGTGTCGATCTCTCGCGGTTCGAGGTTCGCTGATAGCAACGCGTCGCGTGCCACAGAGACGATCCGGTTCAGATCGGCGAAAAGTTCGGGGTCCCAGCTCTTGCCCGAAATCCCGAGGACGCGCTCGACCAGCGCTCCGGACATCACCCCCATGCCGCTGCGTTGCGGTATCTGAGCCGCGTCGGCCCATTCTTCGATAGTCAGCACGCGGCCTATCAACGTACTCAGCCCGGTTATCGCGTAGGGCAGCAGTTTTGCGCTGCGGCAGGTCATGGTTCAAGCCACCTTCCGACGAGGACGAGTCCGGCCGTACGAGCCACGCGCCAGCGACGTCACCGCGGCGGCCGGCGACAGCGCCCGCGCTGTCGGGGCACGCCGCGGGCGCGTGGCGGGTTGTCTTCTCGGCTCACGCCTTGGCCGGCTTCGCGCCCGCGGCGTGCCTGCGCAGGCGCCCTGCCCAGGGCTTGACTGGCGTCAACAGGAGTGTCATCGTCGCGTCTACCCACGTCTATGGTGGAAACCTGGGTAGTCGAGGAGGCCAGATGCGTGGCGGCACGCCGCGGCCGTCTCGGCAGCTTCACAAGACGATCGGGTTGCTTCGTGGCATACGGAGCAATTCGGAGATGCTGGATGTCGCGCTACCTGCCGTCCGCTTGCTGATCGGTGCCGATGTAGCGAGCTCGGTCGCGGTCGGGCCGGGCAATGTCGTGGGCAGGCCCGTGTTCGAGCCCGCGGACGCGATGCGCCGAGCCGACCTGGGGGCCTACACCTCGTTTCGCCATCAGCAGCCGCTGATCGGCGACTACCGCAGGCACGGGGCCCCGGCTCCTGTGCGCACCACAGACGTAATCTCCGTGCGCGATTTCCTGCGGCTGGATCTTTACAAGCACTTCTATCAGCCACTTGGCATCAAATATCAGCTCGCGGTAGGCGTGACCGAAAACGAAGGCTGGACTGTCGGTTACACGCTGAGCAGGGGATCATCCGATTTTGACGACAAAAGCATCGAGATGATGACGCTGCTTCAGGCATCCCTGGCCGGCGCGCATCACAACGTCACGATGGCATCCTTGCGCCGCCAGCTCGAAATTATTTCGCTCATGCTGCGGAACGATGAATCTGATCGCCTATTCTGTCTCATCATGATTGACGCGCGCGGTCGCGTCGACTTCGCGACCGGGCCGCTGTTGTACCAGATCCAGGCGAAGTTCGGCGCGATCGTGGCGGGCGCTCTTGCCCCGGTACGGCTGGTAAAAATCTTGACCGCGTCCCGCGTCTCGTTCCGATTGCTAATCAAACTTGGCGACCACGATACGGCTGATGTTCTTTCCTGCCCAAACCCCGATAACGGCGGATCTTTGCTATTCGAGCTCCGCGACTGCGCCGACCTCCGTTCTCGGTTCGGCCTGACGGCGGGCGAATACCGTACGCTGGCCAATATCGTGCGTTATGAGACCAATGAGCGTGTGGCTGAGGCCGAGGGCGTCTCCGTACCAACTATTGAGAAACGAATGAGCTCGATAATTCACAAGATGCAGGTAGAAACAAGGGTAGGCGCAGTGCGAGAGTTCCTGCGCTCAATCGATGCCCAGTCCGCTAGCTGACGAGCTCAACCGGTCTCCGCCGGGACCGCTGACCCACGCCAGCACCCAGTGCTGGAGGTACCCGGGGAGGGCCGGGACTCTCCGTCACAGGGTTTCTCCAGAGATCGAGGTATACTCGGCCTGCAACGAGCGCCTGCCGGAGCGCAAAACTAGGCTCCGCGCGGACATCAGATACTCGTCTGCCCCTTCTTCGCCTGTCCGGCGAGAGCATTCTGCCCTAATTAAGAGGCATTCGGCTGCCAGCGCCACCCAGCCGCCGGCCTCGGCCAGGGTGTACGCGCGAACCGCCCACTTTCCGGCCTCGCCTGGATTCTCGAATCTGAGCGCCGAACGTGCCTTGGCGACGAAGGTCTCCACTTCTAGCCAGTGGTAGCCGATCCGCCGCGCGATGTCGAGTGCTGCGGCGAAATGAGCATTGGCCGCTGGTTCGTCGGACCTGCGGCTGGCGAGGTCTCCCAATCCCCGGCGCAGGTGCCCCTCGTAGTCGAGAAAACGCCACCGTGGGTCGGTCGCATGCTGAAGCGCCGCCTCGTAGTCGGTCTGAGCCGCGTCGAGCTGACCATACGAACAGCGCAGGTCCGCCCGGGTCCGCAAGAACAGGCATGTGTAGCCGGGGGCACCGTGCTCCAGGTTCTCCGCTTGCCGAAGAGCTGCGGCCAGGAGATTCTCGGCGTCCTGGAAGGAACCGACAGCCGTGGCCAGTTGCCCCTTCCTCCCCGTCAGCTTGTACGCAGGGAAACCGGGCACCTTGTCGAAGAGACGTTCAGCCTTCTTGAGGCTCTCCTCAGCCTTGTGGAAAATTCCGACCTCCATTTGTGCTTCCGACAGGTCGAGCAGCAGCTCCAGCGACCGTCCCGGGTCGGCCCGCAGGCACGCCACGCCTTCGTCGTACGCGTCGAGAGCCTGGCTCGGTTGACCGAGCTTGACCAGCAGTATCCCCGCCTCGCCGAGAAGCCGGCCCTTGGTGGTCTGCGCCGGCCGGGCGCGGAGCGCCGGCGAACTGATCAGCCGGTCGACGAGGTCGAGAGCGGACTGGTAGCTTCCCCACCAGAGCAGTCTCCAGTGCACCCGTTCGTCCGACCAGGCGGAAAAGGCCGTGTCGACGTCATCAATGGCGAGGGCGTGCCAGAACACGTCGAGCAGCGGCTGGATCTCGTCGATCGCCAGCGGGTTCGCGGGCACCGGTTGAGCCTGAGCCAGCGTAAGCAACTGGCGGTGCAGGCACCGCCGCCCACTGGAATCGAGGCGGTGATAGCAGAAGGCCTTGATCAGAGGATGTGAATCGAACCGGATTATGGCACCGTCCTGGTTGGGCGTCACCAAGGCGGACGAGCTCAGCTGCCTGAGCGCGTCGGTGGCAACCGAATCGCGTGTTCGGCTGCTGCCAGGGGAGGCCGTGAGGTCGTGGAGCTCATGCATCTCCAGGCCGCGCGGGCTGGCAGAGATCCAGTTGAGAATAGTACGCTCGCGGATTCCGAGATGTTCGTAGTAGTGGGTGAGCAACCGGCTGAGGCGGTCGGCGAGAGTGGTTTCAGCCGGGAACGTCAGAGGGGCGTCGACCTGACGGATGTCACCGGCGAGACCACGGTAGCGAACATAGTCGAGATAAACGGCAAGCGCCAGCGCGTGGCAGCCGTATGCTGTCGCGGCCTTCCTAAGAGACCTCTCCGGACCGCCGATTCCACCTGACCTCAGGAAGTCGACCGCAGCGCCGAGCTGCAGGTCTGGAAGCTCTTCTTCGAAGTATCCCTCCGTTTCGGCGAACTCGTCCAGGCGCACGCGGCTGGTAAGGGCTATCGTGGTCCGCGTGGGGGAGGACAGCACATAGCTGAAGAAACTTGCCATCTCTCGACGGCTTATCCTGCCGGTCGCGGGGAGCCCGGGATCCGCGTGGACTATTCTCTCGAATCCGTCAAGAACAAGCAGCGCCGACCGGGTCTCAATTGCCTCCTGGAGAAGTGAGGTACGTTCAAAGGTGCTCTCGTGGGCGGCGGAGTCGAATCCCGGCACCAGGTATCTGCATGCCTCGAGAAAAAACCGCTCGACATCTTCATCGCGGTAAAATGAGAACCAGATCAGCGAGTCGAACTTTTCGGACCTCTCCGTGAGGTGGTCGGCCACCTTGCGCAGTACAGAGGTCTTGCCGGTTCCGCCGATGGCCACAATGTTCACGAGATGCGCGTCATCGCGTTCCAGAAGACCCGCGACACGCTGGATCTCGGCGCTGCGGTCAGCCCAGTTCCTGGGAAGCGCGACCCCGTGGATGTATCGAGGGGCCAGCCGGGTGACCCGGGCTTTACCGACCGCGGCCGGCAGGCGCTCCCGCATCGCGTGCCCGGGAGGGTTCAGGTGATCCGGAAGCCAGATCCACCCGTTCGTCGTGGTCTCCTTGACGGTGACCGGGACGGGCCGGTATGCGTCAGCGTAAGCCTTGCTGTGCCGCACAACCTCCTCGAAGAACCATGCGGACGTAATTACCGCCAGCACACCCGAAGACTCGGCCAGCGCATCCTTCAAGGGGCCGCAGTCCAGGAGCCGGAACGCCAGGTTGATCGACGCCGCAGTAGCTCCATACTGGTCATAGTTGACTTCACCGGCGTGCAGCGCCATCCGCAGCCGAATCCGCTCCTCGCCCGGATGCGTGCTGTTGTGTGCCCGCAGGGCACTGACCATCGCGGACGGCAGCGATTCCACGAAAAGACTCTTGGGTACTTCGGCGGGAACCAGAACGAACACACCGTCGCCACGGTCCTCGTGATCGCAGCCGGCCCACGGGATTCCCGTGTGACGGAATGCTTCCCGCATGGCACGGTAAAGGCCGTCGCGGACCGCCACCTGGTTCCGGTTGGTGCGACATCGATCCCCGAACCCCTCAACGTCGACGACGACTATGGTCCGGTGAACTGCCTGGCTTTGACCCGCTATCTGCACTCCCCTCGAGAAAAACAAAGCAGAAACGAGGCTCTCGCTGAGATAAAACTCTATCCTGACACCGGCAGCTTTGCGGGACGTGCTCGTCCTGCGTGCCGAGTGTCTCCGGGCGTGCGCGTGCCAGTTCGCGCCGCCGTTCGGAATCATGCCCGTCCCATCCTGCGGCCGGACAGCCCTGCGCCGCGCGCAGACCCCCCCGGCGCATCGCTGGCCACCGGAAATCCACACCGATACCGAACGGCTGCGCCATCTGCGCCACCCGGGTCGCGCCGGCGCGCCACCTCTCCGGTCACGAACAGGTTCTTGCCGCGGTCACAGTACGGGTTGAGGTTGCTACCACTTCTGGCGAGGTTGACGGGTGTCACCGTGGCGACCCCCGCGATGTCGACGGCGAACATGCCGCACAGCTTTTCGTCGGCTGGGCGAGTCACGGCAGGTCTCCCCTTCGCAGGACGCTCTGGTACTCGAGGGCCGACGTCAGCTTTGCACAGTACTTCTGCACGTGCATCGTACCGTGCAGAACCGTCAGGCCAGACTTTCCTAACTGTTGAGGAACAGGGTCACGCGATGCGGCGCACTTGCGCCCGCTTTGTCCCATTGACGGAGTAATTTTCCACCCTTATATTAAAATATGTGGCCTTTGCTGCTCCGCTGGCCGGGCCTTTCGACGAAGGAGTCGACAAGCGCGTTCCTCGTTGCCGAAGAAACCTGGCAAGTTCGCGCGCGGAATGGATCAATGATGCACGGCGCAAAGTCTCATCGACGGCCCGGCCGCACGGCGCGCCGTGTCGCAGCACTCCCCATGGCGGCCGTGTTGGCCACGGGCACGCTCCTCGCCGTCACACCGGCGGCCCCGGCAGCGGCGACGCCGGGGTGTATCTCCACGACAGACTGTCTGTCGAAGATGACACTCGGCGATAAGGCCGGGCAGATGACCCAGGCCGCGTGGAACTACCTCAAGAGCGACTCTGACATCTCGGCCTACGCGCTCGGGTCGCTGCTGAGCGGTGGCGGCGGTGGGCCCAACGGGGCCGGCGGCACGGCGGCACAGTGGAAGAGCATGGTGGACAACTTCCAGAGCTACGCGCTCGGCAGCAGACTTGGGATCCCGCTGCTCTACGGTGTGGACGCGGTGCACGGTAACAACAACATCGACGGTGCCGTGATCTTCCCGCACAACATCGGGATGGGCGCAACGCGTGACGCCGCACTCGTGCAGCAGGAAGAGGACATCACGCGCCAGGAGGTGCTCGGCTCGGGGATCCGGTGGTCATTCGCGCCATGCGTCTGCGTCGCGCGAGACGACCGCTGGGGGCGCACCTATGAGAGCTACGGTGAGGACCCGTCCATAGGCGATCCGCTGGCGAGCGCCGCTGTGACCGGCTTCCAGGGCACGTCCCTGAGCTCGACATCGGTGCTCTCCACGGCCAAGCACTTCGTCGCGGACGGCGGCACCAAGTACGGCACTGGCAGCAGTGGCTACCTGATAGACCAGGGAGACGCCCAGATACCGGAGTCGGAACTCGACGCGATCCATCTCCCGCCGTTTACGAACGCCATCAACGCGGGCGTCGGCTCGGTCATGGTCAGCTACTCGAGCTGGAACGGGGTCAAGGACCACGGCAACAGCTATCTGATCACCGACGTGCTCAAGGGCGTGGCGGGCTTCAAGGGCTTCGTGGTGAGCGACTGGGGCGGGGTGAAGCAACTCTCTGACTCGACCTACGCGGCCCAGGTCGCACACGGTATCAACGCCGGCATCGACATGATCATGGTGCCGGACGTGTACGTCAACAACATCAACGCGATCACCGCCGGTGTCACAGGTGGGCTGATCCCGCAGTCCCGGGTCGACGACGCCGTAACCCGTATCCTCAACGCCAAGTTCGGGCTGGGCCTGTTCAGCTCGCCGTACACCGACAGCAGCTACACCGCGCAGGTCGGCTCGCCCGCGCACCGGGCGGTCGCGAGGCAGGCGGTGCGCGAGTCGCAGGTCCTGCTCAAGAACGACGGCACGCTGCCGTTGCCGACGACCGGCACGTACAAGATCGTCGTAGGCGGGAAGTCGGCGGATAACCTCGGCTACCAGCTGGGCGGCTGGTCCATCTCCTGGCAGGGCGGCAGCGGGACCACGACGACCGGCGGCACGACGTTCTGGCAGGCGCTGCAGCAGGCGACCGCCGGCTCGAACATTACTTTGCAGAACGTCGGCACGCGCACGAAGGGCAACTACAGCGGCGACATCGGCATCTGGGTGGGGGGTGAGACGCCATACGCCGAGGGCAAGGGTGACAGCTCGGCACTCGCCTTCGGCAGCGACAACTCCACCCAGCTCTCCGACATCTGCCAGCACGTGAAGAAATGCGTCGCGATCCTCTACTCGGGACGACCGGTGGTCATCGGCGACCAGTTGCCGAAGGCGAACGCGTTCGTCGCGGCCTGGTTGCCTGGCACTGAGGGCCAGGGCATCACCGACGACCTGTTCGGCGCCGGCTACACGGGCAAGCTCCCCATGAGCTGGCCGAACGCCGTCACCGACGAGCCCATCAACAGCGGCGACGGAAAGACACCGCTGTTCCCGCTCGGCTACGGGCTGACGCCGTACTAAAGTCCACGACGTCCCTGGACCGAAGGCCCTGCCGGGTGCACCGGTACCCGGCAGGGCCATCGGCCGGTCATCGTGGCCGAACACCTCCGGCAGGGCCGGATCGTTTGCGCGAGCGAGGGGAAACGACGCCGTGGGAACCGTCTCACGCTGGGTAGGGCCTACCCTTCGGGGCTTGCTCGGCTGCGCCGTGGCGGCGGCAGGGGCCGTCGCCTGCTCGCCGTCCCGGCCCGATACCAGCGCCGCAGCGTCAGCCAGGGCGGAGATGGCCACGGTCCCGGCCGGCTGGTTCGTCATGGGTGACGACCGGGGACTGCCCGACGCGCGGCCGGCCCATCGCGTGTACCTGAACACGTTCGCCATCGATCGCTTCGAGGTCTCGACCGCCCAATACGGCACGTGTGTGGCGAGCGGCGCCTGCCCGGCTCCCGAACGGACGAGCTCGGAGACCCGGCAGGACTATTTCGGCAACAAGGCGTTCGCCTCCTACCCCGTGATCGGTGTGACGTACGCCGACGCCGTGGCGTTCTGCGAGTGGCGCAAAGCGCGTCTGCCCACCGAGGCGGAATGGGAGAAGGCCGCCCGCGGGACCGATCAACGCGCATATCCGTGGGGGCAGCAGTTCGATCCCACTCGGCTCAACTACTGCGATCGCAGCTGCGACCTGCCGTGGCGTGATACGCAACACGACGACGGCTACGCCGACACCTCACCCGTCGGCGCGTTTCCGGGCGGAGCAAGCCCGTACGGCGTGCTGAACATGGCCGGCAACGTGTGGGAATGGGTCGCCGACTGGTACGACGCGAGCTACTACGCGCATTCGCCTGCCCGCAACCCGCAGGGACCGGCGAGCGGCACACAACGTATCACCCGAGGCGGCGGCATCTTCGACGATCACGTCTTCACCACCTCGGCGATGCGCCGCCGCTTCACCCCGGCCGTAGCAAGCACATCGGTCGGTTTCAGGTGCGCCGCAACCCCCTGACACCCATCTGCGTGAAGTCCTGGGGCTCGTGGCCGCTCCCGCCGCTCAGCTCACCTTGCCCCGTTCAGCCGGCGAGACCATGACCGGCATGGCGGGGGTCTTCCTGAGCAGCAGGCAGCTGGCGGAGGCGGTGGCGAGGATACCGGCGGTAACCAGGAGGGAGAAGCTGCTGGCCGCCGCCGGGTTCCGCAGGGAGAGCAGGATGGCGCCGACCGCGGCGGTGGCGACGGCGCCGCCGACCTGCCGGGCTGTTTCGATCATGGCGGAGGCGCCGCCGGCCATGTGCGGCGGGATCTCGGCCATGGCCACGGCGGGCATGGGGCCGAAGATGAATCCGGCGCCGAGGCCGGCGATCACCAGGGCCGCGATGAACGCGGCCCAGGGCGCCCCGATGGCGGCCATGGCAGCGGCGGCCGCGTCACCGGCGCCGAACAGGGCGAACGCGAAGACGAGGACCGGCCGCCGGCCGATGCGGTCGGACAGCCGCCCGCCGATGGGGGAGAACAGGGTGGCGGCCAGCCACATGGGGACTTGGGCAAGGCCGGCGTGGAACGGGTTCAGGTGGACCGCCAGCTCCAGGTAGATGATCATGACCAGCTGTGAGGCGAAGATGCCGAAGGACAGCGCGGTCGCCGCCCACACCATGAGCGCGTAGTTGCGGCTGGTAAACAGCGCCCGCGGGAGCAGGCTTTCTGTTCCGGTGCGCTCCCTGGCCACCACGATCACCAGCAGGACCGGGCCCGCCACCAGCAGGGCGGGGATGCTGACCGGCCCGAGGATGCGGCCCCAGCCGTAGCGCTGACCTTCCAGCAGCGCGAACAGGATCGCGAACAGCCCGCCGGTGGCGAGCAGGACGGTGACCGGGCGCAGCCGCTGCCGCACGGTGGTCCGGGTGACCGGGATGAACGCGAACGTCCCGGCCAGACCGAGTATGCCTACCGGCACGTTGAGGAAGAAGATCCACCGCCAGCCCAGGTAGTTGGTGACGATCCCGCCGAGCGCCGGGCCCGCGACCGAGGCCACCCCCACCACGCCGGCCAGCACCCCGAATGCCAGGCCCCTGCGCTCGGGCGGGAAGATGACCGAGGTGATGGCCACGGCCTGGGGCGAAGCGGCCGCCGCGCCGATGCCTTCCAGGACGCGGGCGGCAATGAGCTCGTCGGGGGACTGGGCCAGGCCACACAGCGCGGAGGCGGCGGTGAAGATCAGCAGCCCGGCGAAGAACACCTTCCGGTGCCCGTACAGGTCGCCCAGCCGGCCGGCGACCACCAGCAGCATCGCATACGGCAGCAGATACCCGGTGATCACCCACAAGACCTGATCAGCGGTGGTGTGCAGCCCGGAGATGATCGCCGGCACCGCGACATTGACCACGGTGCTGTCCAAAACGTTCATGAAATACCCGACGGCGACCGTCACGAGAGCCAGCCACGGGCTATGGCGAAGATGAACCGGTGAGTCAAGCTTCGAGATCACGAACCCGGCCCGGGGATCGCAGGCTCAGGAAAAGCCGGGCGGGCAATGCGAATGGACCCCCAATGCTGCCTCGTCAAGTCTCAGACCTCCGGTAGCGGCTGGCCGTACAGGCGGTGACGTGCGGTTTTCTTTGCCGGAACCTCCGCAAGGACAGGCCATATAATGCCCACGCTGGATCAGTGGAAACGATCGTCGCGCGCGGTCGAGTGGCCCGCTGCGGCCCGGCACGCGTGGTGATCGAATTCACTTCGTCACCTCAGCGCACGATCGTACGCCCCGCCGCGCCGTCGAAGATATGGGTGTCGTTGCCGAAATCTTCCGGAATGCCTAGAGTGCTTTGGAAACATTCTGCCAGCTCTTGACTCCGAGGTGTATGCCATGATCCTGGTTACCGGAGCAACCGGAAATGTTGGCCGATGCGTCGTCGCGCAAGCGCGCGAGAGCGGAGCAGCGGTCCGCGCGCTCATCCGGACCCCCGACAAGGCCGGTGTGCTGCCTGGCCATGTCGAGATAGTCCAGGGCGACCTGTCCGTTCCTGGCACCCTGCCGGACGCGCTGGACGGGGTTACCGCGGCGTTCCTGTTCGCGGTCCCCGGCTCGGCCCCGGGCGTGATCGAGGCCGCCCGCGCGAAGGGCGTGCGCCGCATCGTGTTCCTGTCCTCGGCTGCCGTGCGCGACGACGCCGGCCAGCAGCCAGACGCGATAGCGGCGTTTCACGCCGACATCGAGCACGCGCTGGAGGGGTCGGGACTCGAATGGACCTTCGTCCGGCCCGGTTCGCTCGCCGTCAACGCCCTGCAGTGGGCACCGCAGGTCAGGGGCGGGACAGTGTTCGCGCCCTACCCCGGCGCGACCACGGCGCCGGTACACGAGCGGGACGTCGCCGCCGTCGCGGTGCGTGCGCTGACGTCGGACGAGCACATCGGGGCCAAGCTGGAGGTCACCGGGCCGCAGTCGCTGTCCCAGGCGGACCAGGCGGACGTCATCGGTGAGGTGATCGGGCGCGAGGTCCGTATTGCCGAGGTGCCGCCGGCCGCGGCCAGGCAGCAGATGGTCCAGTACATACCGGAGCCGGTGGCCGACGCCCTGCTCGCCGGGTGGGAGAGATCCGTCGGCCGGGCCGCCACGATTCGGCCCACGGTCCAGAAGGTGACCGGCCGTGCGCCCCGGACCTTCCGTGAGTGGGTCAGCGACCATGCCGCCGAATTCCTCGGCTGAGCCTACGGCCGGTCGGCCAGCGCGAAGCCTGGCCACGACGAGTACTGGCGCAGCCCGTACAGCAGCGGCCTGGGCCCGGCCGAGGTCTGCTGCCTGATCCCGAACACCTCGCCGAACACCACCATGTGATCGCCGACTGGGAGGGTGTTGATGACCCTGCAGTCGGCGATCGCGTGCGCGTCCTGGACGAGGTGCGGTCCGCCGAGCGTCGGGTCGCAGTGCCATTCGATCCGGTGAAACCGGCCCGGGTCGCCGGAGGCGAACAACTGGGCCGTCCGTACCGCGTCCTGGTGCAGCAGGTTCACCGTGAAGGTGGACAGCCGTAGCATGGCGCGCAGCGTCGGGCTGCCCTGGCGCAGGCACACCAGCAGCGTCGGCGGCTCCACCGCCACGCTGCAGACCGACGAGCAGGTCATGCCCCGTGGCATGCCGTCGTCGGCCAGGGTAGCCACGACGGCCACCCCGGTGGGAAAGGTGCCCATCAGCGCCCGGAAGTCCGCGGGCCGCACCGGTGCTGTGGGCGGCGGAGCGTCGGCGTCGGCGGTGTTCCGCCGCGACATCCGGTCGGCGGCCGCGTAGGCCGGCCACACCATCACAGTCGTGCTGAGCGCCATGACCACCATCGCGGTCAGCAGCGCCGGGGTGAGGATGCCGGCCTGGTAGCCGGCCTGCAACACGACCAGCTCGGTGAGCCCGCGGGTGCGCAGGAGCGCGGCGAGGCGGAGGGCGGTGGGCCGCGGGGTCCCCCCGATCCGCCCGCCCAGGAAGGAGCCCAGCAGCTTGCCGGCCATGCCGAGCGCGATCACCAGCGCGATGGCCGGCCATGGTATGGCCGGGACGGCCGGGGTAAACACGGTGATGCCGATGGCCACGAAGTAGACCGGCAGCAGCCATCGACCGAACCGGGACAGCGTGTGGACGATCGCCGTCCACTCGGCCGGCTTGCCGCCGCCGGGTATCGCCAGCCCGGCGAGCACCGCGCCGAAGATGTCGGTCAGCCCGCCGATGTGCATCGCCTCCGCCGCGCCGACCGCGAACAGCGCGATGAGGGCCAGCGCTGTCCGCGGGAACCGCGCGGCGAAGCGGCCCGCGCGCCGGCTGCTCAGCATCCGTCGCACAGCGAGCATCGCCGCCACGCCGGCGGCGAGCGTGCCGACGGCCGGCCAGACGCCCGCCACCCCATGGGCGAGCCCGATGGCGACCGCCAGCAGCCAGGTCAGCATGTCCAGGACGATCGCCACCGCCATCGCGAGGCGGCCCACCTCGCTGGCCAGGGTTCCCCGGTCGGGCAGCATCCTGGCCAGCACCGGGACGGCGGTGACCGACAATGCGAGGCTGAGGAACAGTGCCAGGGACGGCGCCGGGGCGTGTCCGCGCAGCGCCAGGTTGCGGCCATGCAGGATCCACCAGGCGAACAGCGCGCCGCAAGCCAGCGGGACCAGCAGCGACCCAGCCACCGCCCGGCCGGTGGCGCGGCCGCTCCGGTTGGGCGCGACCCGGAGTTGATGCGCCACGCCCACCAGGAAGAGCACCAGGCCCAGCGAGCCGATCGCCTTCAGCCAGCCAACCGCGCCGGCGGGCAGCAGCACATGGAACGTGTGCCGCCCGCCGGCGGCCAGCACGACCAGGCCGGCCAGCAGGCCGGCCGCGATCTCGGCGACGGCCGCCGGCTGGCGCACCAGCCGCGCCAGTGACCGGCCCGCATAGGCGGCCAGCAGTACTGCGGCCAGGGCGATCAGCGTATGACCGGCTTGCAGCCAGGTCCCGACGGCGCTCATCAGCTGTCCCGGTCCTCCCCGGCCCGGCGCGGCCGGTCAGGCCGCTCCGCGGACGCGCGGGCCTGGTGTCTCCGTTCGCGGGGCCCGGCGAGGTCAGCCGGCCAGGGCGGGCAGCCGGTTGAGCCCGCGGAACTGGGGCGTATCGGCCTTCCACACGTGCGGCCTGCCCGGACAGAGCCGCAGGTCCGGAACCCGTTCGGCCAGCGCCGCATAAGCCGCGGCCACCTCGGCCCTGGCCAGCCCGGCGCCCAGGCAGTGGTGGATGCCGACACCGAACCCGACATGTCCATGCGCGGAGTCGGCCCGGGTGACGTCGATGCGGTCGGGGTCGGTCCACCGGCTCGGGTCACGGTTGGCCGCGCCGCGCACCAGGAAGACCAGTTCTCCCTCGCGGATATGCACGCCGGCGACCTCCACGTCGCGGGTGGCCAGTCTGTGGGTGAGCTGCACCGAGGCGTCGAAGCGGAGCACCTCCTCGACCGCCGACGGGATCAGGCCCGGACCTGCCTTGATGAGCTCCCACTGGTCGCGCTGAGTCAGCAGGCCAAGCAGCCCGTTGGTGATCAGGTCCATGGTGGTCCCGAACGACGCCAGCGGCAGCAGCATCAGGTGCGCGAACATCTCGTCCTCGGAAAGCCGCTGGCCGTCCCGGCCGAAGCCCTCCGGATATAGCGCGACCCGGCTCACCAGGTCGTCCTTGGGGGACTTGCGGCGATCCCTGACGAGATCGTCGAGGTAGGCCCGCATATCGTCGAATGCGATCCCGACCGGGCTGCCCGCCGGGGCGACATTCTGCGGCTCGGCGCCCAGGAAGATCCGCTGCATGTTGCGGATCTGGTACCACCAGTCGGTGAGCAGCACCGCGTCTCGCTTGGGCAGGCCGTACTGCGCCGCGAGGACCCGCCCCGGCACCTGGTAGGCGAAGTCGGTGACGAGGTCGAACTCGCGCTTCTCGAGCATGTCGTCGATCAGCTCGGACACGACGTCCGCCATCTGGGGGCCGAGCCGCTTGATGTCCCGTGTCCGGAACTCCTGGTTCATCAGCTTGCGCACGCGCGTATGGTCGGGCGGATCCCGGAACAGCATCCATTCGGGAGCGATCCGCATGAACTTCTGGACCTGGATCGACGAGTCCGGGGTGATGCGGTCCAGGAGCATCGCGCCGAGCCGTTCCGACGAGAACGTCTCGGGTTCCAGGTGCGCGTCATAGACGTCGCTGTGCCGGGTCAGCACCCAGCCGTTGAGCCGGTCGTTCCAGTGCACCGGCTCGTGCTCGCGCAGCAGGGCGTAGGTGGGATAGGGATCGACCAGGAACTCGTGATCGAAGAAATTGGCGTTAATTGTGGCCACATGGTTCGGCACGGTGCTCACCATTGACGGTCGCTTCCTTCCCGAGCGGTGGGATGCTCTCCGGGCGAATATGGCTGCGGGTATTCAGCCTTTACTTGGGCCGGTCCGCCCAACAAGGCTTCGACAGTTCCAACAAGGCTTCGACAGTTCTTCTGCGTTGTCAAGTGAATCGGCTGCCGCATGCCCAAGCCTGTTCGCCGGCGGATAGCGGAAATATGGACCTGAGCTGATTTCTGGCGTACCCTGCGAGCCTGTTGGACAGCACGGGATAAAGCCCGGTTATTCGGTGGGCGATCCAGTGCCCGTGCCGATTGCGTGCCGCAGCGAGAGGGAATGACGATGGGCCTCATGACGAACAGCGGCAGGGAACCGATAGGCGTCCAGGTCGTCCCCTGGGTGCCGGCGCGCCACCTGGTAGCGGCGGCCTCGGTGCTGAGCAAGGCGTTCGACGTCGTCTGGGTGCCGGACCAGATGCTCGCCCGGAACATGCAGGTGGTGCTGACGGCGATCGCCGTGCAGGGCGAGGTCGGTGTGGGCAGCTGCGTGGCGGTCCCGTTGTCACGCAACCCGATCGACCTCGCCTCGGCGATGGCGACCATCGCCGAGCTGGCCGCGCCGGAACGGCCGGTGCTGATGGGCATGGGTGCGGGCGGGCCGCTGGTGGCGAGCCTGATGCCGAAGACGTCCGCCACGGAGGTGCTGCGCGAGTCGGTCAGCCTGATCCGCCGGCTGTGGACGGGCGAACTGGTGCCGATCGCCGACTACCCGGTCCTGGCGGCGAGGCTGGGCTGGCGGCCCGACGCCTCGGCCCGGCTGACCTACCCGGTGGCCAGGCCGATACCGATCCTCGTCGCGGTGGGGGGCCCGCGAACGCTGGAACTGGCCGACCAGACCGCCGACGGCCTGGTGTGCACCAGCACATATCCACCGCTTTCCTACGCGGCGCTGCGGTCGCGGGACTACGCCGTGGCCCGCCGGATCACCGGGATGGCCCGCCGGCGCGACCAGGCAGGCTGGCCGATGCGGCTGATCTACGGCCTGAACTGCTGCGTGTCCGCGGATCGCGCGGCGGCCCGCGGCTTCGCCCGCCGGCAGGCCGCGCTTGTGGCCGGCAACCGCGCGGTGTGGCCGGCGCTGCGGGCGATCGGCCTGGACCTCGACTCGGCCAAGGCGGTGCGTGCCGCGCTCGACCGGGGCGAGGGCCTCGAGATCGCCGCCGGCCAGGTCTCCGACGCCGTCCTGGACGCGTTCGTGGTGGCCGGCACCCCGGCCGAATGCATCGACCAGCTCGCCGAACTGCGCGGACTGGCGCGCGAGGCCGGCTTCGCCGAGTTCTACCTGGGCGTGCCGCTGGGGCCGGACCTGGCGGAGGCTGCCCAGATCCTGGCCGGCACGGTCGTCCCCGAACTGTGGCCAGACCGGTGCGGGCGGGCTGCTCGCTCGTGATCTTGTTCATTGTCTCAAGCTGCGTGATCACATCCGCATAGCCGCGGACGAGACCACGCAGCCGAGCCAGGCCCGCAGCACTAGGAAGCCCCGTGGCACTAGGAGATCCTCAGCTCCGGGCGGTAGATGTCCAGCCACAGGCCCCAGTCCAGGGCCCGCTCCATGCCCAGCCGGGTGAGCTTGGCGACGGCGGCCGGGTCCTGGGCGGCGGCATCCCGCAGCCAGTCCCGGTTCACGAGCGCGAACACGTCATGTCCGCTGCGGCAGAGCAGCTCCCTGGACTGCCGCTGCAGTGCTTCGACGTACCGGACCGCCTGGGTGGAGGGGTAGGGGCTCTTCACCCTGTCCACCACCGAGCGCGGCAGCAGGTTCCGCACCGAGCCGCGCAGCAGGCTCTTCTCCCGCTTGTCGTAGGTCTTCATCGCCCACGGCGTGTTGTAGACGTACTCCACCAGCCGGTGATCGCAGAACGGCACCCTGACCTCGAGGCCGACGGCCATGCTGATCCGGTCCTTGCGGTCGAGCAGATGTCGCAGGAAACGGGTCAGGTGGGTGTAGCTCATGACCCGCATGCGGTAACCGAAGTCGTCCTCGGTGTCCAGCCGGTCGATCTCGGTGAGCGCGCTCTCGTACTTGTCCAGCCGGTAGCTGTCCAGGTCGAGTGCGGCAAGCAGGTGCTTGTGCAGACCGGTGCCGTCCCTGTCGAGCGGGCCTATGTTGATCTCGATCCACGGCCACTGGTGGGCGCGTTGGATGGCGGGGTCGTGGAACTGCTTGTAGCCCCCGAATATCTCGTCCGCCGACTCCCCGGACAGCGCCACGGTCGACCGTTCCCGGATCGCCTTGAACAGCAGGTACAGCGAGAAGTCGATTTCTCCGAGGCCGAGCGGCAGGTCCCGGGCGGACAGCGCGGCCCGGCGGATCTCCGGATCGGCCAGCATGTCGTGATCGAGCACGATGTCGGTGTGCTCGGTCCCGACGTGGCCGGCCACGTCGTGCACATAGGGGCCGTCGGGGGTGCCGCGCAGGTCGTCCGGCTTGAAGTTCTCCGTGTGCCCGACGAAATCCACCGCGAACGTGCGCAGCTTCTCGCCCTGCTCGGCCAGCTGGGCCGCGGCGAGCGCGGTCAGCGCGCTGGAGTCGAGCCCGCCGGACAGCAGCAGGCATCGCGGCACGTCCGCGACGAGCTGCCACCGCACGATGTCATCGAGCAGGCTCCGGACGTGCGCGATCGTCGTGTCCAGATCGTCGGTGTGCGGCCGGGTCTCCAGCCGCCAGTACGTGCGCTCGGCGATGCCGCGAGCGTCGACGGTGACTACCGTGCCGGGACGCACCTCCTCCATTCCGGACCAGATCGCGTGACGCGGGGTCTGGATGAAGCCGAGAATCTCCCGCAGGCCGCCCAGGTCGACCACCGGGGGCGCCAGCGGGTTGGCCAGGATGGCCTTGGGCTCGGAGCCGAACAGCACCCCGTCCGCGGTCGGGAAGAAGTAGAGCGGCTTGATGCCGAGCCGGTCGCGGATCATGACCAGCTTCCGCTCCCGTTCGTCCCAGACCGCGAAGGCGTACATGCCGTTGAGCCGCTCGGCCACCGCGCTGCCCCAGCGGAGATAGCCGCGCAGCACCACCTCGGTGTCGCTGGCCGTGCCGAACCGCTCACCGCAGCGCACCAGTTCCCGGCGCAGCTCAGCAAAGTTGTAGGCTTCGCCGCTGTAGACGATCGAGACCTCGCCGTCAGGCGTCCGCACGGTCATCGGCTGGACACCGCCGGGCAGGTCGATCACGGCGAGCCGGCGGTGGCCGAGCACTGCGCGGCGGCTCTGCCAGGTGCCCGATGCATCCGGGCCGCGGCACGCCATGGTCGCGGTCATCGCGCCGATCACATCTTGCTTCCCGCTCAGATCCCGATCGAACGAAACCCAGCCGGTGATCCCACACATGCGCTGCCTCCAGCATCTTTTCCGGCGTGCTGAGCGTGTGTTGACAGTAGCGATTACCCGGGCCATGTGTCGAAGTCGGCAACGCATTGCCGATCGTTCCGGAACGATCGGCAATAGCGCCGCGGAACCCCACGGTGCTATCCTGGCAATAGTCTGGCTAAGCTTTGCCCGTGGTCAGGGCAGGTTTGCATTCATGATTGGCTGCGTTCGCGGTGGTTGCCGCAGGCGGCCCGGCCGTGGAGTTATGGATCACGTGACGGAACCGCGGAGCGCGACCCGGGAATGCGGGTAGCCGTGCGACTTCGTAAAGGAAATCTTCGGTGAATTATCGGGCGCCCACAGGTCAGGTGTCGTGCTCGGCGCGTCGCTTCAGTTCCTTGGACATGTCGAGCCAGGATTCGGCGCAGGACCGGGCAAGGTCGGCCACCAGGCTGGCCCAGTGCCGCGGAATGGCGTCCACAAGTTCGCCGCAGTCGTCCGGCTCGATCGTGTGCAGGTGCAGCCAGCGGAGCAGGTGCCGGCCGGATTCCGTGAGCCGCAGCGACGGATCTTTCTTCATCGCCGCCAGCGCCGACGTCCGGTCCTGCGACACGGCCTGGCGGCCATTCCTCGCGCTCACTGGCGCGGCGGCGGGCGCCGACTCTGGCGCCGGCCCGGCCGCCGTGGCTTCGGGCGCCGCCTGGCCGTTGGCCCGGTACTTCGATGGCACCGGATCCTCGTTCCGCAGCAGCCGTTGCCGCACGTCGTGTGCGGTCGCCAGGGAGAGTCCCGTTGCGTCCGTGATCTCCCGCAGGCCCGCGCCCGGGTTCTCGTTGATGATCTTGGCGGCGTGCCGTCGCTGGTCGGCGCTGTTGAGCGGCCGCAGCCTGCCGTCCCGGCCCATCCTGGCGTTCGACTGCGGAGGTTCCGCGCTCGAACTATCGCGAAGCGTGCCCACGGTCTTGTCGGACAGGCCGGTCACGGCCGCGACTGCCCGGTCCGACCAGTCGGGGTGGGTGTTGATGACGCGCTCGGCCGCTGCCCGGCGGTCCGTCAGCAGCAGCGGCAGTCCGTGCGTGACGTTGGCCTTGACGGACAGGATGAAGGCGGCATCCTCGCTGCAGTCGTACAGCTTGGCCAGGATCCGGCTCTTGCCCGCGAGCAGTGCGGCCCGGACCCGGTGCGTCCCGTCGATCACCCGCATGGTTGGACGGTGCACCGCGATCGGCGGCAACGCCTCCGCTAAGTCGGCGAGCATCCGGGTGTGCGCCGGATCCTCGCCCGCCTGGCGCGGCGAGTCGCTGAGCACGAGCGAGTCGATGCCTACGCTAACCGGCTGCGGATCCGATACAGATGCCCGCAGCCAGTCATCCGCAGTGGTTGCGCGTGGCCAGTCAAGTTGTGATTCCCGCATGGCATGAGGCCCCAGGCGATGTTCGCTTGATTAGCACGGTAACTACTGGATTGCTGGCGATGGCTGAGCTGCCATTCCAAAGCATAATGCGCGCGTTTGCTGGCAGTACGTGCCATAGCACACGTCACGACACTATTACGGTCGTCGCGGCGTGGTCAAACGCGCTCACCCGTCGCGGCCCGGAAGTGCTCTGAACTGGGGCGATGGGAGCGGGCTCGGCCTTATAGACCAGGCGGGACAGCGCGCGCGCCCCGGACCCTCCCCG
>WNGJ01001787.1_pt1 | contig 21357 bp, 20 predicted proteins | sample 5400611 | NCBI WGS metagenome assembly WNGJ01 (sample SAMN13153375, study PRJNA577476) | soil metagenome | isolation source: 40 cm soil or saprolite under Garry oak tree replicate 1 | place: USA:California | collected 2016-06-15
GTTCACTTCCTTGAAGAGGATCGCGAGCTCGAGCCCGGCGATGCTGTTGAGAGTATCGATGATGCCTTCGGACTCGGCCATCACGGCCCCCGCCTCGCGCAGCATGCGACGGGTTACCTTGGCCCAGGCGAGCCGGCCCTCCATCTCGACTCGCATGGTGGCGAGCGCGAGACCGCTCAGCTTGAGCGTCGTCTCCGGCCGCATCTTGTAGACCAGCGTCGCGATGCGTCCCGGGTCGGCGCCGAGGCGCGCGAGCCGTGCGGCGTCATCCAGCGCACGGGGCGTCGTGTTCTCGTGGCGGAAGCCGCCAGTGTCGGTCAGCAGCGCCACGTAGAGGCTCGACGCCATCGTCGGCGTGATCGGATAACCGAAATGATCCAGCATCTCCATGACCATCTGCCCCACCGCCGATGCGTCTGGATCGATGACGTTCACGTCGCCGAACCGCGAGTTGGAGGGGTGATGGTCGACGTTGACGATAGTGGCGTGCGATGCGATGCGCTTGACGCTGCTCCCTGAGCGCTCCAGGTTGCCCGAGTCGAAGAAGAACACCAGCTGCGGGTCGATGCCATGCGGCGGTTCAGCGAGGATGTCGCCAAAGCCGGGAAGGAATTCGTACATCTGCGGCAGCGGAGGTGGGATGAGCACCCAGACATCCTTGCCGTGGGCGCGCAGGGCCTCGGCAAACGCGAGGCTGCATCCGAGCGTGTCGCCGTCGGCATCCTTGTGGCCGAAGATCAGGATCTCCTGGTTGGCGTCGATCAGCTCCTTGATCTCGTCATAAATGTGGGGAGTCTTCTGGGGGGTGGCTATGTCTCTTCCTCCCCGTTCGAATTGGGCAGCACCTCTTTCAGAAGCTCTGAGATGTGGACGCTGTACTCGATCGACGGGTCGAGCTCGAAACGTAGGTCGGGTGAGAACTTGAGGTTCTGCAGCCGGCGGCCGAGCTCGTGCCGGATCAGGCCCTTGGCAGAGACGAGCCCCGCAAGAGACTCCTTCTGCTGCTCCGGGTTGCCGAGCACGCTGACACGAACGCGCGCCGCCCTGAGGTCCGGCGACATGCGAACTGCGGTGATGCTCACGAACCCGATCCTCGGGTCCTTGAGGTCGCGCCGAATGATGGACATGATCTCCTCACGTACTTGCTCCCCGACCTGATCGGCGCGGTAGCTGGTCATGACGACCTCCGCTGTATTTAGGGGTCCCCGCGAAATCACGGCGCAGCCTCTGATTTCGTGGGGTAATCCGCGTTTTCAGCCTGACTAGATTTCTTCCCTTTCGAGCCGATATGTCTCCATGGTGTCGCCGGCCAGGAACGCCTCGAATCCCTCGACCGCGATTCCACATTCCTGCCCGGCGGGCATCTCGCGAACGTCTTCCTTGAAGTGCTTCAGCGAGCTGATCCTGCCTTCGTGGATTTGCTCTTTCCCCCGGATCAGCTTGACCCAGCCTCCACGGCTGACCTTGCCCTCCAGCACCCGGCTGCCGGCGATGATTCCGAGTCGCGGGATCTTGATCGGGGTGATGACCTCGACCTTCCCCTCGCGGATCTGGCGGTAAGTGGGCTCACGCAGGCCCTTGGCCGCGCGCTCGACGTCCTCAGTCAGCTTGTAGATGACGTCGTAGTACCGAACCTCGACCTTCGCCTTCTCAGCGGCCGCGGTCGACGCGGGCGTGGGTTTGAGGTTGAAGCTCACGATGATTGCGTTCGACACGCCGGCGAGCAGCAGGTCCGAGTCGCTCACGGCGCCGACGCCCTGGCCGACGACCTTGATCGCGACCACCGGGTCTTCGATCTTCTGCAGCGCGCTGAGCACGGCTTCGAGCGCGCCCTGAGCGTCGGCTTTGACGACCAGGCTGAGCTCTTTGACCTCGCCTTCCTTGGCGCGTCGCGCGAGCTCCTCGAGTGTTATGCGCGGCGCAAAATCGCGGGCCGCTTCCTGGGTGCGCTTCTCCGACAGCTTCGTCAGCGCGATCTGGCGCGCGACCTTTTCCGAGCCGACGACCTGGAAGATGTCACCCGCTTGCGGAACCTCGCTCATGCCGGATACCACGACCGGGGTCGCCGGTGGCGCTTCGGTCACGCTGCGGCCGAGGTCGTCCGCGAGGGCGCGAACCCGGCCGTAGATGTGACCGCATACGAAGTCGTCCCCAACTTTCAACGTGCCGGCCTGGACGAGAACTGTCGCGACCGGTCCGCGTCCGCGCTCGAGGTGCGCGTCGACGATGGTGCCGATCGCGTTGCGGTCGGGGTTGGCCTTCAGCTCGAGGATGTCGGTAGACAGGACGATGGTCGTCAAGAGGTCATCGATGCCCTGGCCCGTCTTCGCGCTGAGGTGCACGCACTCATGCTCGCCGCCGTAATGGCGCGTGACGATGCCGTTGGTCGCTAGTTCCTGATGAACGCGATCGGGGTTGGCGCCTTCCTTGTCGATCTTGTTGATGGCGACGATGATCGGCACCTTGGCGGCGCGCGCGTGCTGGATCGCCTCGACCGTTTGCGGCATCACACCGTCGTCGGCCGCAACCACCAGGACGACAATGTCGGTGACCTGTGCGCCGCGGGCGCGCATCGCGGTGAAGGCTTCGTGGCCCGGCGTGTCGATGAACACCACCGGATGTCCGTCGGCCGTCTCGATCTTGTACGCACCGATCCTCTGCGTGATCCCGCCGGCCTCGCCGGCGGCGACCCGCGTCTTGCGGATCGCGTCGAGGATCGACGTCTTGCCATGGTCGACGTGGCCGAGGACGGTGACGATCGGAGGCCGGACGGTCAGTTTGCTCGGGTCCTCGTTGGCGAGCGAGAAGAGCTCCTCGCGCGAGGTGGTGACGACAGCTCCATCGCCCTCGGCGGCCTCGATGGCAACCACGTCCTCGCTGAGCACAGGGTCGACCGTGAAGCCGAACTCGTCGGCGACGATCTCAGCCGTCGCGAAATCGATCATCTGGTTGATGTTGGCCAGGATTTTGGAAGCCATCAGCTTCTTGATGACCTCTACGGGCCCTACGCCGAGCTTCTCAGCGAGCTCCTTGACCGACAGGGTGGGCGGCAGGACCACGCGCCGCTCGCCGTTGGCTTCGATCTTGACCGCCACTGAGGTTGGCTTGAAGGCCGAACGGGCAGCCTCGATCGCCCCCGGCGCCAAAGGCGCTGCGGCGTTGCGTGTCAGCCGGCGCTGCTGGAGAAAGTTCACCAGCTCTTTTTGGCTGATTCCAAGTTCGCGTGCGAGTTCGTGTGACTTCATGCCCGACCAATGATTATGCCGTTCCAGCCGAATTCGAAACCCTCCCGGCTCGCCGGGGAGGCGGCCCGAGGGGCCGGAGGGGAGGTGTGTCAGGCAGGGCTGCCCGACCCGACTTATCGGATCAGCTCAGCCCACAGGTCCGCCTGGATCGTCGTGCGTAGGGCGCGGTCAAGGGAGCGCTTTTTCCGAGCAGACTCGACGCAAGCCGCGACCGGATGGAGGTACGCGCCACGCCCGGCAGCCCGGCCTGTCACATCCACGGTACCCCCACCCCCTGGGCGCCGAACGATCCGGATCAGCCCGCTCTTGCCGCCCACCTCGCGGCAGCCGACGCAGGTCCGCGCCGGCTCACGGCGGGGTTGGTTCATCGGCCGGCTCGTCCGCTTCGCTGGGTTTGATGTCGATTCGGAAGCCAGTCAGCCGTGCCGCCAGCCGAGCGTTTTGCCCATCGCGTCCGATCGCGAGTGACAGCTGGCCGCGTGGCACGAGCACCGTCGCAGTCCTCGTGGCGCGATCGATGGAGACGGAGTCGGCCTTGGCGGGACCGAGTGAGGCCGCCACAAAGGCTTCTGCGTCGTCCGACCACGGGACGATATCCACGTGCTCGCTGGCGAGCTCGCTCAGGATCGCGCGGTGACGCACGCCCTTTGGGCCGACACATGCCCCGACCGGGTCGAGGCCTGGTTCGGCGGCGGAGACCGCGATCTTCGTGCGCAGACCCGGTTCGCGCGCGATGGCGCGGATCTGGACCGTTCCGGCTTTGATCTCGGGCACCTCGGCCTCGAGCAGGCGGTGCACGAAGGAGCGCGCGGCGCGTGAAACGCGGACCTGCGCCTGGCGCGGGTTGCGCTGTGTCTCGAGGATGACAACCAGAGTCGGGCGCCCGGGATGCAGCTCCTCACCTGGAATCTGCTCCTCGGGAGGCATCACTCCTTCGATCCGACCCAGGTCGACGTAGACGGTACCGGCCTCGATGCGGTCCACCACGCCGCTGCTCAGCTCCCCTCTGTGCTCAGCGACATCACGCAGCACCTTGTCGCGCTCGAGGTCATGTATGTGCCGCAGCACGGCATGCTTGGCCGTCTGGGCGGCCATCCGCTTGAAAGGGTCCGAGGGCAGCATCTCTATCACCTCGGTTCCGTCCGGCCGAACCGTGCGGCTGCGAACCTCAAGTGCCCCTGTCGCGGTGTTGAGCTTGACCGTCACGAATCCCGACGGGTTGAAGGCGCGGACGTACGCGGTGGCAAGAGCGCCTTCCACCGTTTGGAGCATCTCCTCGAAGGGAATGCCGACCTCAGCGCAAAGCGCGGTCAGCGCCTCGGCCAGGCTCTCGGTGGACGGCTCAGAAGGAGACCGCGAGCCTGCCCGCGACAACGTCACTCCATTCAATGTGGACTATCACCGGCGCGCGTCCGCGCGCACCGAGTGCTTGAACCGCGATGCCTGCGCCGTCAACCGCGACTAAGTTGCCTTCGACGACGCTGTCCGCCTCCCCGGTGCGGTAGCGCACGTTGACGCGCTTGCCGTTGAACCGTTCGTAATCTCCGTGATTTCGCAGTGGACGCTCGGCTCCCGGAGACGAGACCTCGAGGTCATAAGGACCATCGATGTAATTGGAGTGATCGATCAATGGGCCCGCGACGCGGCTCACGCGCTCGCAATCTTCGATGGTGATGGGCTCTATGCGGTCGATCGAGATGCGGAGCGTGCGTCCCGAGTGGCCTGATTGGTCGAGCGAGTAGAGCTCATAACCCAAGTGCTTGATGGTGGGCTCGAGCAGCTCTCTGATGGACGTTATGGGCCAGGTCGGCATGTTGCGGTGTCTCTAAACAATCTACACCGCTAGCGCAGCGGCTGGACTCTCCTCCACACGACAAGCAATGGGGCCGCGTTGAAGATCGAGCTGTAGGTCCCCGACACAATGCCGATCATGAGCGCGAGCGCGAACCCCTTGAGGGTGGCGCCGCCGGCGATGAGGATCGCAGCCAATACCAGGACGACAGTGAAGCTCGTGATGATCGACCGCGCCGCGGTCTGCATGATGCTCAGGTTCACCACCTGCTCGAACGACAGCCGCTGGCTGACGCGCAGGTTTTCGCGAATCCGGTCGAACACCACGATCGTGTCGTGCACCGAGAAGCCGACGACCGTCAGCACAGCGGTGACGAACAGCGTGTCGATCTCCCCGATGCGCAGGTCAAAGACCTTACCCATGATCGAGAAGATGCCGGTCAGCAGAAAGACGTCATGCAGGAGGGCGGCGAGCGCGGATCCACCGAACTGAAATCCGGCGCGCCAGCCTCCGGGCACGTTGCGAAAGCGGATGGCGAGCAGGAACAGGATGGCAACCGACGCGAGCACGACGGCGAGCAGGGCGAACTGGATTGTCTCGCCGGCGATGGTCGGCCCCACCTCGAGGACCTGCAGCACGTTGACCGCACCGAGCGTGGGCTGAGCGGCAAGGTGATCCTCGAATGCCTTCTGCTGAGGTGGAGTCAATGGAAGGCCTGCGCGGATGATGAAGCTGCCGCCGCTCGTCTGAATCACCGAGCCGGTGACCGGCTGCGCGGCAACCGCGGCCTCCACTTGAGCGACGGTCGGATGGTTGGCGAAGCTGAGGGTGAACTCGGTGCCGCCCGCGAAGTCGATGCCAAGCAGAAACCCGCGCGTCGACATCGAGATGATGCCGGGGATGATGATGATCAGCGACAGCAGGAAGAAGAGGTTGCGCCGCCCGGTGATGTTGAGCCTTCTTACGCGGGGTTCGCGGCGAGGCTCCTCTTTCGGAGTTCCGTCAGAAACGATGTCAGCGGTCTGCTGCTGGGCAGAGACGTCAGACAGTTCGGACACGGTCGACCCCCATCAGCGCGGGCCGGCGCAGGGCGCTGCCCGTCATGACGATCGCCAGCAGGTTGTGGGTCACGATGATCGAAGAGATCAAGCTGGCGACGACACCGATGCCGAGGGTGATCGCGAACCCCTTCACCTGGCCGGGTCCGACGAAACCGAGGATCACGCAGGTGATGAGGGTGGAAGTGTTCGAGTCGCGGATCGCGGGCCACGCGCGCCTGACCGCCGCATCGACCGCGGCCGCAATGGTGCGCCCCGCACGCACCTCTTCCTTGAATCGCTCAAAGATCAGCACGTTGGCGTCCACCGCCATACCGACTGAGAGGATGAAGCCCGTGATGCCGGCCAGGGTCAGCGTGACGGGCACCACCTTGAAGATGGCGAGGACGGCTCCCGCATAGAAAAGGAGAGCGATGCTCGCCAGGAGGCCGGGCACGCGGTAGTAGATGATCATGAAGAGGACGACGATCGTGAGGCCGAGCAGCCCTGCGGCGAGGCTGAGCTTCACCGACTCGGCGCCGAGCGTCGAGCCCACCTGGGTCACCGAGAGCACCTGCAGGTCGACAGGCAGCGAACCCGAGTTGATGCCGGTGGCCAGGTCATTCGCGCTCTGCTGGGTGAACGCTCCGCTGATCGTCGCGTTGCCACCCGAGATCTCTTGCAGCGTCACCGGGTCGGTCAGGAACTTGCCGCAGACGGTGTCGGGCGTCTGGGCGGCCAGACACGCGGAGTCATACGGCTGCGAGACCTTGCCGGCGTAGGCAGGATCTTCCCAGTGGTCGATGTCGGCCTGGGTCAGGTCGAGCCAGATGGTCAGGTGGCGGAGCGGACAGTCTGTGCCGGCGCCGGGGCAGGCCGCGACGTTGTCGCGCGTGAGCGTGTCGAAAAGCCCGCCGCCCCGTGACGTGAAGCTGATGTTCACGACCCACGCCACACCGTTCTGATCGATCGCGGCAGTAGCGCTCTGGATGTCGTCTCCGGTCAGGCCTGTGAATGCCGGCTTGTAGCCAGGCTGCGGCCCGCTGGTCACCTTGTCGTCGGGCACCCACTTCGTGTAGACAAGCTTCGAGATGGCGCCGATCGTCTTCTGCGCCTGGTCAGCGGTTACTCCCGCGAGATCTACGGTGATGCGGTCGTAGTTGCTGCCCGCTCCGCGGATCTCCGGCTCGCTGACGTTGAGCGCGTTGACACGCTTGTTGATGACCTGGATCGTGCGCTGCTGGACGTCTGCGCGCGACTGGCCGGCTGGAAAGTTGGTGAGCCTGTAATCGATGTGCGTACCGCCCGCCAGGTCCAGTCCGCGGTGAATGTAAAGCTGCCAGCCACCGAAGTTGGGCGGCAGCCCTGGGACGTTGCCCGTCAGCGGGTAATGGTTGGCGATGCGGTAGATATAGCCCGCCCCGTCGACGAACAGCGAGAACGCCAGGACGGCGACGATGAACAGGCGGACGGGCCAGCTGAGGACTAATTGCACGGCCGATCAGTGTACCGAGGGCTCGTTTGCTGCTGCCGGCCCAGAAGAGCCCCAGCTACTTCCAAGTCGTCTTCCTTCCCGGTCTGAAATCGCGGTGGTTGGGTGCGGATTTCAGACCGAAGTGAACGATGGCGCCGGTGGTCTGGGTTTCCCAGACCACCAGACCAGGGAAACTCAATCGCGCGGGAGCGGAGTGCTTGAAATCGGCAAGGCAAAGCGGGCGACATCCTTCACGCTCAGCGTTGCCGGAAGACCAGGTTCAGAACGACCGTCAGGACGATCGACAGGATGATGCTGGTGGCGATGGGGACGTAGACGGTTACGTTTCCGCTGCGGAACGTCAGATCACCTGGCAGGTGGAAGCGCCCGAAGAGCATCAAGCCGCCGCCGATCACCACCAGCAAGACGCCGAAGATGAGGAGCAGCCTTCCTACGTCCTGCATCTCCCTTAGATAACCCCTACCTTTCCGTGGCCCGGCTCACTTAGCGATGGTAGGAGCATTCGAGGCGCCATCCTCGCGCCTCACAGCAGTCGGGTCTGCTGGGGTCCTGGGTCCGGCGGTGTGATGCCCAGGTGCCGGTAGGCGAGCTCCGTCGCCACCCGGCCGCGAGAGGTGCGGGCAAGGAACCCGATCTGGATGAGATACGGCTCGTGCACGTCCTCGATGGTCTCCCGCTCCTCTGACAGCGAGGTGGCCATGGTGTCCAGGCCGACCGGGCCGCCGTTGAACTTCTTGATCAGCGTTTCGAGGAGCTGACGGTCGAGCGGCTCGAGCCCCAGCTCGTCGATCTCCAGCATCGCGAGCGCTTGCCTGGTGATGTCGACGGTGCCGCGCCCGTCGCCTCTGACCTGCGCGAAGTCGCGGACACGCCTCAGCAGGCGGTTGGCGATGCGCGGTGTGCCGCGTGCGCGGCGGGCGATCTCCGCGACTGCCTCCGGGGGCACCTCGATGTCCAGGATTCGCGCGGACCGCGCCACGATCTTCTCCAGCTCGGCCTTCGTATAGAAATCGAGCCTGTAGACGGCGCCGAACCTGTCACGAAGCGGGCCGCTGAGCAGCCCTTGCCGCGTGGTCGCCCCGACGCACGTGAAGTGCGGAAGCGGCAAAGTGGCTGCGCTCGCCCCCACTCCCTTGCCAAGCACAGCGTCGAAACGGAAATCTTCGAGGGCGGGATACAGCGACTCCTCGACGACGCTGCTGAGGCGATGGATCTCGTCGATGAAGAAGACGTCTCGCGTGCTGAGGTTGAGAAGGATCGAGCCCAGCGCGCCCTGGTGATCGATCGCGGGACCAGAGCTGACCTTGATGGCGACGCCAAGCTCGTTGGCGATGATGTGCGCGAGGGTCGTCTTGCCGAGACCCGGCGGGCCGCACAACAAGACATGCTCGACGGGCTCGCCACGCCGGCGGGCGGCCTCCAGCAGGATGCCAAGGTTCTCGCGCACCTGCTCCTGGCCGACATATTCGGACAGCATCCGCGGGCGCAGCGTGAGGTCGAACTGCTCGTCGTCGGCTCGCGCATCGAGGACGATGTCACCTGTCATTTGCGACCCAGCGCCCTGAGGGCGACCGCGAGGGCTTCCTGCGTGGCGGGCGCCAGTTTCCAGTCCACCGATTCGATGCCCACGCGCGCCTCCTGCGACGAGAAGCCGAGGTTGCGAAGCGCCGCCTCGACCGCCTTCGGCACGGCGCCGTCGCCGGCGATCGCGGCGGCACGCGGAACGACGTCGAGCTCCGCGAGCGCGTCAAGTCGCGGCTTGAGCTCGATGATCACCTTGGCCGCGGTGCGGGGTCCGACGCCGCTGGCACGCCTGATCGGTGTGGCGTCCTCGCTCACGATCGCTCGCTTCAAGACATCGAGGCTTGCCGAGCTGAGGATGTTCAGCCCAACTTTCGGACCGACGCCGTCGACCTGGATCAGCATCTCAAACATGTCGAGCTCGTCGACGCTGGCGAATCCATACAGCGCCAGCTGATCTTCTCTGACCTGCGTGTGGATGTGTAACTCCATGTCTCCGCCAGGAGGTGGAAGCTGCTGGCGCGTTCCTGCGGCCACGCTGACCATGTATCCCACGCCACCGACATCGAGCACCACGAAATCAGCACCCGATCGCCTCACGACCCCGCTGAGGTGCGCAATCACCTGACCACCGCCCTGGTGAAACGCCGGCTGCGCGCGTGGCAGACAGCGATTGCGATGGCGTCGCGCGCGTGGTCGTCCAGGCGGCCTTCAGGGACTTTCACCTGCGCCGCGAGCATGCGCGCGATCTGTGCCTTGTCCGCGTTGCCGTAGCCGGTGAGGATGACCTTCACCTGGCTGGGTTTGTACTCGAAGACTGGAACACCGCATTCCGCCAGCACGGCCAGGATTGCTCCGCGCGCCTGAGCCACCGCGACCGCGCTCGTCGCGTTACGGCCCATAAAAAGCTCCTCGAGCGAGGCTTCGGCGGGCGGGTTCTCTTCGAGCAGCCGGCGAAGGTGCTGCGTGATGATGAGCAGCCTCTCCCCATCTCGGCCCGGTCGAGTGATCACCGTGCTGCACGACAGCACGAGGTTCGGTTCTGACAGCAACGCAAAACCTGTGCTCGCAAGCCCGGGATCGATCCCGAGGATCAGTCCGTTTGCGGCGCTCGACATCTATCCATCACGTTCTACACCTGTGCCGAGGCGGGGAAGCTCCACGCCACGATTGGCAGGCGCTTGGAAGGTGGGCGTTTGGTGACGGCCGGAGTAAACCCGGCCTACTGGCGAGCTTTCAACTAATTCCATTCATACCTGTGCTGAGACGCGTTCTAGGACGTTGGTTGGGATGTCAAAGTTGGCGTAGACCTGCTGGACGTCGTCGTCCTCCTCGAGTGATTCCATCAGCCTGAGCACGGCGGCTGCTTTGTCTTCATCCACCGCGACCGTCTGCTTGGGCTGCATCGTGATCTCGGCGTTGTCGACGGTGACGCCGAGCTGCTCCACGGCCGCTTTCACCTTCTCAAAGCTGTTGGGCGGTGTGCTGATCTCAACCGACTTGCCATCGACCTGTACGTCATCGGCACCCGCTTCGATCGCAGCGAGCCCGACCTCTTCGGCGTCGACCTTTCCCGCGTTGGCGCTGATGACTCCCTTGCGCTCGAACATCCAGCCCACCGAGTTGGACTCACCCAGGTTTCCGCCGAGCTTGGCGAAGCGGTGCCGGATCGAGGCAGAGGTGCGGTTGCGGTTGTCGGTGAAGGCGTCGACCATGACCGCGACGCCGGCCGGGCCGTACCCCTCGTAGCGAACCTCTTCAAGTCGCTCTCCGGCGAGCTCCCCCGTTCCCTTTTTGATCGCGTTCTGGATCTTGTCAGTCGGCATGTTGATGTCGCGAGCCTTCTGGACCGCCAGGCGCAGCCGGAAGTTGCCCTCCTGATTGCCGCCGCCTTCCTTCGCGGCGATCGTTATCTCACGGCTGGCCCGAGTGAACGCCTGACCGCGCTTGGCGTCGACGATGGCCTTCTTGTGCTTGATGCCGGCCCATTTCGAATGTCCCGACACCTACGCAAGGACCCCCGATGAGTTGAGGAAGGAGACACCCGGGGTCCCCGCGAAATCGAAGATTTCGTGGGGTGGGAACATCTTTTCGGTAATTCTACTTCAGGCGTATTCGAACGAAATTTCTTTTACCAGCCTGAAGCACGTCGCCGTCTTTCAACGCAGCGCCTTCGGCCGCCTTCTTACCGTTGATGCGGATCCCACCCTGCTCCACCAGGCGTCGCGCATCGCCACGGCTCTTCGCGAACCCGACTTCGACCAGCGTGGCGAGCAGGTCGTCGGGGTTGGTGGCGACGCGGTCTGGGACTTCGTCGGGAGTTGAGTGCTGGCGAAACTTCACGTCGAAGTCCTGTTCGGCGCGTCGCGCGGCTTCCTCGCCGTGCAGCCGCTTCACGAGCTGAAGCGCCAGCGCCGCCTTGGCATCGCGCGGCTTCATCTCGAGCACCTCGGCCTGCTGCTTCTCATCAAAGCCCGAGATCAGGCGGACGTACTTTTCGATCAGCTGGTCGGGGATCGACATCGTCTTGCCGTAGATCTCTTCCGGCGGCTCGTTGATGCCGATGTAGTTGCCCAGCGACTTGCTCATCTTCTGGACGCCATCGGTGCCCTCGAGCAGAGGAAACACCGCCACGTCCTGCGGTTCCTGCCCGTAGGCCTTCTGAATGTCGCGACCGAACAGGAGGTTGAAGAGCTGGTCGGTGCCGCCGATCTCGACATCGGAGTGCACCGCCACCGAGTCGTAGCCCTGGTTGAACGGATACAGGATCTCGTGAGCGCCGATCGCGGCACCGCCCTTCAGGCGGTCGGCGAAGTCCTCGCGCTGCAGGACCTGCTGGAGAGTTGCTTTGCCCAGCAGTCGGAGCACGTCGGTCGAGTTCATCACCCCGAGCCATTCGGAGTTGAACCGGATCTCGGTGCGCTCGCGGTCGAGGACCAGCTCGGCCTGCTCGAAATATGTTTGGGCGTTGGCCGTGACCTGCTCTTGGGTCAGGGTCGGCCGCGTCTCGGAGCGGCCGCTTGGGTCACCAATCATCGCCGTGAAGTCCCCGACGATCAGGACAACCGTGTGGCCTTCGTCCTGGAAGGCGCGGAGCACGTCGAGCACGACGAGGTGGCCGACGTGAAGGTCAGGCGCCGTCGGGTCGAGCCCCAGCTTGACCCTCAGGTTGTCCCCCCGTTCGAGGCGGGTTCGTAGGTGATCCTCGTTATGGATCTGGACCGCCCCCTTACGCAGGCGGTCGAAGAACGTGGCCGTCAAGTTCTACTGGCTGACTGGGCTTGGACCGAAATAGATCTGCGGGTCGGAGGGCAGAGCGGGTTGGAAGAGGTTGATGATCGGCTTCTTGACCAGGTTGGACAGTGGAACCGCGACGTGCGAGTTGTTGTAAGCGTCCTTGATCTTCAGCTGCAGCGCATCGAGCTGAAAGCCTCCGATCGGGTTACCCGCGGCTCCAAGCTCGTAGATGACGATGACCGCAAGGGTTCCGGCAGTGACCGCACCGGCGATCACACCGAGTGAACGGTTCAGGACCAGGGCTGGAACCTGGATCGACGAATGTGCCAGCTGTGTCGCGCCTTCGACGATCAGCAGCACGGCGGCGGCGATCCCGAAGAACCCATAGATCCGAGCGTCGGCGACCTCGAAGTTGGATGACTGCTGCAGGATCTGCCCCGCCTGCAGACCCATGTTGGTCGCGGCCAGGAATGCGACATACAGCGCGACGAGCCCGATCAGCCGGCGAAAGACGCCGGTGAAGAACCCGCCGATCGAATAAACCAGGACCAGCCCGATGGCCATCCAGTCAATCCCCGTCATATACGGAACCTCGCGTGGTGTCGTTTCTCCAACGCAAGCTTGATCTCAGACATCTCTTTCTCCACTTCGGCGTCCGTCAGGGTGCGCTCGGGGCTTCGGAAAGTCAAGGTAAACGCGATGCTCTTGTACCCCTCGGGAACCTGGGCGCCATGGTATTCGTCGAAGGCGCGAGCCATTTCGAGCAGCTCACCGGCGGACTCTTTGATCGCCGCCAGGAGCGAGCCGGCGGCAACGTGCTCGTCGACCACGACTGCAAGGTCGCGCTCGACCGCGGGAAATCTTGGCAGCGGCAGCGCGCGCGGCAGGCGCGAGGCGGCGAGCAATGGCTCGACATCGATCTCGAACCCGACCATCCGGCCCTCGACCCTCAAGCTGGTGCCCACTGTCGGGTGCAGCTCGCCCACGTATCCGAGCTGCCGGCCATCCAACGTGACGGCGGCGCATCGACCTGGATGGAAGAGCTCCGCAGCCCCCCGCTGGTAGGTGCAGGCGGGAGCTGACAATGCCTCCACGCAGGCGTCGAGGACCGACTTCATCCGGTAGAACGCGTCTCGCCCCGACTCCGCTGTCAGGCCGGCGGTGGCGACTGCGGAAAGGCGCAGGGGCTCGTCGGGCTGCGCGTTCTTCTCGCCTACGCGAGCCAGGAATGCGGCGGCGATCTCGTAGACGCAGACCTCGCTGCGCCCGCGGTCACGATTCAAGGCCACCGCGTCGACCAGCGATGGCACCAGCGACGTGCGCAGCGTGTCCATGTCATCGCTCAATGCATTCGCCACCCGCATCGCTTGCGCGGAAACCCTGAGCGCTTCGAGCTTGCGGCCCGAGACCAGCGCGGGATTCCACGTCTCGGTGAAGCCAGCGCCCGCCAACACCTCCCGGGCGGCGTCGAGCCGGCGGTCGGTGCTCGGCTGCACCGGCGTCCACCGGTCGTGCCGGCGGCCCGGCAGTGTCGGCGGCACCCGGTCGTATCCGTAAACGCGGCCGACCTCCTCGACGAGGTCCTCCGGAATGGCGAGGTCAAGCCGGAATACTGGCGGCAGGACGTCCCACTCGCCGTCACCGAGCACCTTCACGTGGAACCCGAGCCGGATAAGGATTGCCTCTGATTCCTGCAGCGGGACGTGTACGCCCAGCACTTCGTCGATGATCCACGGCTTCATGTGGATGCGCACCGGTTCCTGCGGATGCGGGTAGACATCCGGCCACTCGCGGTGCACCTTGCCGCCGGCCAGCTCGGCGATGAGCGATGCGGCGCGCCGGGCTCCCGCCAGCGCGAGCTCTGGAGGAAGGCCACGCTCGAACCTTGCGGAGGCTTCGGTGCGGATCCCGAGAGTGCGCGCCGTCTGGCGCACGCTCGGCCCGTCGAAGGTCGCGGCCTCGAGCAGGATGTCCGTGGTGCCGGCGTCGACCGCGGTCTCTTCCCCGCCGATCACACCCGCGATCGCAACCGCGCGCTGCGCGTCGGCGATGACCAGCATTTCAGTGCTCAGCCGGCGATCAACCCCGTCGAGGCTCAGGAGCTTTTCGCCGTCGTGCGCGCGCCGGACGCGGATTTCTGGCCCGCTCAACTTTGCAAGGTCGAATGCGTGCAGCGGCTGCGCATATTCGAGCAGCACGTAGTTCGTGATGTCGACGATGTTGTTGATGGGCCGCACGCCGCAGGCACGCAGCCTGCGCTGCAGCCAATCGGGGCTTTGGCCCACCTTCACACCCTTGATCACGCCGCCGATGTACCTGCTGCAAAGGTCGGGGTCGTCGATCGCAACCTTGACGAGGTCCTTGCCCGGCGGATCCGCGGTCCCGGTGAACGCGGGCATGAAATCGCGCGTCAGAGGACGATCAAGACCGGTGGCCAGCTCGCGCGCTACACCGAGGTGTCCCATGCAGTCCGGGCGGTTGGACGTGACCTCGACTTCCATGATCGCCTGGCTCGGAATCACGGTCGTCAGCGGGTCGCCGGGGTTGCCGGACGTGAGGATCAGGATGCCGGAGTGGTCGTCGCCGAGCAGGAGCTCGGACGCCGAGCACAGCATTCCGCCGGCCTTGTAGCCGGCGATGTTCATGTCCTTGACCAGGTTGCCGTTGGGCACGGTCGTCCCCGGCAGCGCGACTGGAACCAGGGTTCCAGGGATGGCGTTCGGCGCGCCCGCGATGATCTGCTCGACGCGACCGGCGCCCAGGTCAACCTGGTGAACCCACAGCGGCTTGCGCGACTTCGGGTGCGGAATCTGCTCGAGCACCTTTCCGATCAGGATCTGCGAAAGATCAACGAGCGTGAGGGCCTCGACCTCGATGCCGAGGCGTGTGAGCACCTCCGCGGCCTCCTTGGGGGAAACGCCGCTCAGGTCTACGAAGTCACCAAGCCACTCATATGAGATACGCATCAGATAAAAGTCCCTACCTTTCCCGGTCCGAAATCGCGGTGGCGGGGTGCGGATTTCGGACCGAAGCCACTGAAGTGGCCCGTGGCCGGGTTTCCCGGCCACGGTGACCGCGGGACACACGCGAGGGCTGAACAGTGAGCACTGGTTGTGGGTGCAGGATTCGCCACTTCACTGGCTAGAACTGTTCCAGGAAGCGAAGGTCGGATTCGTAGAACAGTCGAATGTCATCCACGTCGTGCTTGAGCATCGCCATTCGCTCGATGCCGAAGCCCCACGCGTAGCCATTCCACAGGGTCGGGTCGATGCCGCCGTTGCGGAGCACCTGAGGGTGCACCATGCCGCAGCCGCCGACTTCGAGCCAGCCCTTGTGCCGGCAGCTCTTGCAGCCCATGCCGCCGCAGATGCCGCATGTCACGTCGAACTCGAAGCTCGGCTCGGTGAAAGGAAAGTAGCTCGGACGGACGCGCACCTTGCGCTCGACCCCGTACAGCGACTGGATCATGAAGAGCAGCGTGCCCTTCATATCTCCGACGGTCAGCGCCTTGTCGACCGCGAGGCCTTCGACCTGGCTGAAGTACGGCAGGCGCGTCGCCTCGAGCGCGTCGCGGCGGTAAACGCGGCCTGGCGTGATGATGTAGATCGGCGGCTCCTTGATCCGCTGCATCGCGCGGATCTGAACCGGCGATGTGTGCGCCCTCAGCAGAAGCTCAGGGGTGAAATAGAAGGAGTCCCAGCTCTCCCGCGCGGGGTGGCCCTCGCTGAGGTTGAGGGCCTCGAAGTTGTACCACTCCGTCTCGACCTCAGGGCCATCCTCGACCTGGTAGCCCAGGCTCTCGAGCACCGTTTCGATCTGCCGGCGGACCTGCGTGAGCACGTGGATGTGGCCGCGTCCAAGCGGAGGTCCTGGAAACGTGATGTCGATCGCCTCGGTCTCCGCGATGTCGGCCAGTCGCTCGCCTTCGAGCTGAGCGCGGCGCGCCGCCATGCCTTCCTCGATCGCTTTCTTCGCCTCATTCGCCGACTGACCGAGCGCCGCTCTCTGGGCCGGCTCGAGCTTGCCGATTGACGATAGGAGGGTGCTGATCCGTCCGTTCTTGCGTCCGAGATACTCGACCGCGATCGCTTCGAGCTCGGCTTCGGTTCGCGCCTTGGCGATGGCGGCAAGCGCTTCGGCGCTCAGCGCGTACGGCTTGTCGCTCATGCCGCCAGCCTCCGTCTCACTTCGAACAGGATCAGGGCCGCCGCCGCGGCGACGTTCAGCGATTCCACCCCTTCGCTGAGGTGCACCGTGACGAGGTTGAAGTCGGACCGGGAGAGCCCGTGCGCCTCGCTGCCGAGCACGATCATGCCCGATTTCTCGATCGGCGCATCCGCCAGGGGCTCACCGCCTGACGAGGAAGCGCCGTAGCCGTCGAGACCTTCGAGGTCGCTCCACGTGGCGCGGGCGACCTTTAGCCGGAACACGTTTCCTGCCGACGCGCGCACAGCTTTGGCGCCGTAGGGATCGGCGGAACCTTGCAGCACGGCGAGCGCCGGGGCTCCCGCAGCGGCCGCGGTGCGGCAGATAGCACCGACATTGCCCGGATCCTGCACACCGTCCAGCACCACCAGCGGCCAGCGCTTGCCACGGGCCGCCGCAATCGCGGCCTTGGCGTTGACCTCCTCAACCCTCGCGATCGCGATCACTCCCTGCGGCGTTACGGTCTGGCTGACCGCGCGGAACACTCCGCGGCTCAGGGTGACGCGTTTTTTTGAGCGAGCTTCGAACTCGTCGCCCTGGCGCACGGCCAGCACCTCGAGCTCCAGGCCGGCCGCCTCAGCTTCGGCAATCACGCGCGGACCCTCCAGGAGGACAAGGCCTGGCTCGCGCCGTTGGGCGAGACGCCTGATGCGGCGGACGATCTCGTTTTCCGGGCTTGAGATCAGCCGGTGGTCAGAGAGCTTTTTTTGCAACCTCGACCAGCTGAGCAAAGGAACCGCTGTCGCGCACGGCCAGGTCAGCCAGCACTTTGCGGTCGATCTCCACTCCTGCCTGGCGGAGGCCGTGCATGAGCTTGTTGTACGGCAGCCCCGACTGACGTGAGGCGGCGTTGATGCGCGCGATCCAGAGCTGGCGCATCTCGCGCTTGCGCCGCCTGCGATCGCGGAACGCGTAAGCGAGTGCGTGCAGGACCGCCTCATTGGCGGGCCGGAACAGCAGCTTCTTGGAAAGGCGGAAGCCCTTGGCGCGATCGAGGATCGCCTTGTGGCGGCGGTGAGCCGGGACGCCTCGCTTGACTCTTGCCATGCCGCTTAGATCCCCAGCGCCCGGCGCACTGTCTTGCGGTCGGCCTTGGACACGGGCTGCATGTTTTCGTAGTTCCGCTTGCGCTTTTTGGACTTGTGCTCGAGCAGGTGGCTCTTCCACGCGCTTGCGCGCATGAGCTTTCCGTTCTTCGTCACGCGTACTCGCTTGGCGATTCCCTTCTGGGTCTTGAGCTTAGGCACTGTTGGCCGTCTCCTTGACGACGCTCTGGCGGCTCGGCGCAAGGATCATGAAGAGGTTCTTGCCTTCGAGCAGGGGCGCGCGTTCGACAACCGCGAACGGCTTCGCGTCGTCCGCGACCCGGTCGAGGATCCTTCTCCCGATGTCCTGGTGGACCATCTCGCGGCCCCGGAACATGATCGTCACCTTTACCTTCTCTCCTGCTTCGAGGAACTGCTTAAGACCCTTGAACTTCGTCTGGAAATCGTGCTCGGCGACCTTCGGTCGCAGCTTCATCTCCTTCAGCTTCGTGACGTTCTGCTTGCGGCGCTGGTCCTTTTCCTTTTTGATCGTCTCGAACTTGTAGCGTCCGTAGTCGATCAGGCGGCAGACCGGCGGGCTGGCTTGCGGCGCCACTTCGACGAGGTCGAGTCCCTTCTCGCTTGCGATGCGCAGAGCGGCGTCCAGGGAGAGCACTCCTAACTGGTTGTTCTGGTCATCGATCAACCGCACTTCCGAGCTGCGGATCTGATCGTTGATCTTCAGCTCTTTAAACGCGATGAGACACTACCTCGGTCAAATTCAGGGTTCTGCTATTCCTCCAATTCGTCTAAATAAAACAAAACGGACAGCCTGAAGCTGTCCGCCATCAACCGCGACCCCTTCGAGCGATGCCCTGGGGGTGAGGGTCGGTGACCCTGCTTCAGGTGCTGGATGGTACCGGAAACGTAACCCGATGCGTATCGTGGCGTTGCCTTTTGTTGTTGTCTAACCAAGCCCCAACGCCCCCCACCGGACCTCCCCCTGGGGGAGGGCATTAGTGAAATCGCGACGGCACGCTTCGGCACTCGGGGTGCTGGCCCTGATCGTGGCCGCAGCCTGCAGCGTACCCGGAACAGGCGGCGCCAAGCCTTCTCAATCCGCCGCGTCCGCATCCCGTTCGACCTCACCTTCAGCACCCTCCGGCTCGCCCTCCCCCGCTCCGGCGGCCGGCTCCTACGGCGTGCTGATGAGTCCTTTGACAGGCAGCAACTACACGGTGAGCCTCGTCGGGATCGACGGCAGGGTCATCGCCAGCGCCCAGGCCAGCACGCCGAGCGCAACGACATGCGCGAATGCGGCCGCGGCCGTCGTCTCCGCCCCGATCAGCACGAGCAATGCGCGGGTCTACTACATGGACGCGCTTGGCGTGATCCGATACCTCGCGCCCAATGGAGATGCCGGTCGCGCAACCTCAGTGCCGATCGGGCCCTCGCGACACAGCATGTTCGCGGTCAGCCCTGACGACCAGAGGATCGCCGTGATCGTCGATGACTTCACCGCGACCGGTGCCAGCACCAGGCTCTACATCGAAGATCTCAACGGCGGTGGTCATCACGCCGAGCTCTTCGGCCAGACGGGCGCTTTCACCCTCTGGCCGACCGGCTGGCACGGCACCAACAACCTCATCGTCGCGAAGGTGCCTTCCTGCACCCAGGGCGGCGGTCCCGGAACCGCCGGGCCGCAGGAGTTTCACGTCGTCGACCCGGCCACGGCGTTTCGCCGGTTCACCGTCGGCGGCCCCGGCTGCTTGGTCGCCGGATCGCCTTCGCCCGCGGGCGTGGTGTGTGAGACCGATGTGCAGGCGACGGTGCTCACCTGGGCTGCCGCGACTCTGCGGACGTTTTCGGTCCAGGGCTTCACCCCGGCTTACCTGTCGCCGGATGGGAGCCTCGTCGCGGCCATCGTCAACGGCGACACAGTCATCCAGGAGTCGAGCAAGACCTTTCCGGGGATGCAGGCGTGCGGTTGGATCGACGACACGCACGTGTTCTCAGGCGGGGACGCTCAGCGCCAGCCCCGGGTCGGTGACATCAACACCGGCAACGTGGTGCCCATCGCGGCACAGGGTGACTGCGTGGGTCGCCTGCCGGGCGGACTTTGAGCATGCCGATAACGCGCGTTTGGCGCCAACAGTTCGGAATGCGGTCGGTCAAAGCGAGTCTCTGGCGCCAACAGTTCGGAATCCCTGGCGGATAGCCCTGGCCTCGAAGGTCTAGCGCCGGCGCTCAGCCACCTCGGTCGCGACCATGCTCGCGAACGCTTCAAGCGACAGGTCGACCTCGTTGTTCGTGCGATCGCGGACGTTGACATGCTCTCCTTCGGCCTCACGGGCGCCCACGATCGCCATGTAAGGGACCTTGCGGGCATGTGCATCACGAATCTTGCGTTGCATTTTCTGGGCCCTGTCATCCACCTCCACGCGAAGGCGCAATGATCGGAGGCGGTCGGCCACCGTGCTTGCATACTCGTGCTGAGCATCTGTGATCGGGATGACGATCACCTGCACCGGATGCAGCCAGGTCGGGAAAGCGCCGGCGTAGTGCTCGATCAGGTAAGCGGTCATACGCTCAAACGCGCCGAACGCCCCACGGTGCACCATCACAGGGCGCTGTCGCGACCCGTCTTCCGCGACGTACTCCAGCTCGAATTTCTTCGGCAGCTGGTAATCCACCTGCACCGTGTTGTTGGTGAACTCCCGGCGCTGGGCGTCGCGAACCTGGAAGTCGATCTTCGGGCCGTAAAAGGCCGCCTCCCCGACTCCCACCTTGTAGGGCAGGCTCAAGCTTTCGAGCGCTTCCTTCAGCATTGCTTCCGAGGTTTCCCATTCCTCATCGGTTCCCGCCCACTTGGTCTTCACGTGGTCGCGGACCGAGAGCCGGTACCAGTAGTCCGTCACCCCCAGTACAGACATGAAGTAGTTGGCGAGCTCGATTGCCCCACGCACCTCGGCGACCACCTGGTCTGGCGTGCAGAAGATGTGCGCGTCGTTGAGCGTGAACGAGCGCACCCGGACCATGCCCATCAGCTCGCCGGACTTCTCGAGACGGTAGTTCTGACCGAGCTCCGCAATCCGCAACGGCAGGTCGCGATAGCTGTGCAGGTCATGCGAGTAGACAAGGATGTGGTGAGGACAGTTCATCGGACGGAGCTCCAGCTCCTCACCGTCCTCGAACCGCATTGGCGGGTACATGGTGTCGTGGAACAGCTGCCAGTGGCCGCTCTGCTTGTAGAGGTCCAGCTTCGCGACGTGCGGCGTGACAACGTGGCGATACCCGCGCCTGAGCTCCTCGTCCACTATCCACCGCTCCAACTCTCGGCGGATGGTCGTGCCGTCAGGCAGCCAGATGACCTGGCCTACCCCGACTCGCTCGTCCAGCGCGAATAACTTCAGCTCCTTGCCAAGCTTTTTGTGATCCCGCTTCTCGGCCTCTTCCAGGAACTTGAGATAGTCCTCGAGCTGCTGCGGCGTCGGCCATGCGGTGCCGTAGATGCGCGTCAGCTGCGGTTTCTTCTCGTCGCCGCGCCAGTAGGCGCCGGCGACGCGGAGCAGCTTGAAAGCCTTCAGGTCGCGCGTCGACCTCACGTGCGGGCCCCGACAGAGGTCCAGGAACTCGCCCGTGCGATACACGCTCACCTCATCGCCCTCGACCTTGTCCGCGATCAGCTCGAGCTTGTAGTCCTGGCCTCGCTTCCGAAACTCCGCGATCGCTTCGTCGCGCGAAAGGGTCTCGTGGACGAAAGGCCGGTCCTCGTTGACGATGCGACGCATGCGCGACT
>WNGJ01004081.1_pt1 | contig 21349 bp, 18 predicted proteins | sample 5400611 | NCBI WGS metagenome assembly WNGJ01 (sample SAMN13153375, study PRJNA577476) | soil metagenome | isolation source: 40 cm soil or saprolite under Garry oak tree replicate 1 | place: USA:California | collected 2016-06-15
AGGGTCGGGTGCAGTTGCCATTGATGCAGAATTTACTCAGGTACGTGGGCACAGTCGAACCGGCATTTCGCCATCCCCTCTTCGTCTTGCTCTGCTGCAACTGGCCATTGACCATCAATGTTTTGTTGTGGATGCGTTACACCTGAACGATCTTTCACCCCTGACTGATGTAGTGGAGAATCCAGCCATTATAGTCTTGCTGCATGGCGCGGCGGCAGACCTGCGTGTCATGGCTGAACGAGGCCTGAATATAGCTCATTACTTTGATCTTGAAGCTACATGCCGGTCGATCTTCGGACAGCACGAATCCTCGTTGGCAGCGATGTTACAGCGAGCCTTTCATGTTCGGCTAGATAAAAGTTTGCAACGTACCGATTGGACACGTCGTCCGCTACCCCCGGCGATGGTGGCTTATGCTGCCCGTGATGCTGAGATGACGCTGGCCTTATACTATTGGCTAGATGAGCATTTTTCCTGGGCGTTGAGAATCCATGAGAGTACGAATCTACAGGAGCCAGTGGCTGCATGGATTGAACCTTTTCTGCGTGGAGCATCGCCCATCCCAGCGGATGTGGCTGTAGCAGAGGCGATTGAGCAGGGTATTATCCGCAATCAGGAACAGTTGTCAGTAGACTGTCGCGCCGCTCTGGCGACCTTAACTCACCCCATGCGTCGCAGTCGTTTACTGCGATTGATTGCCGACCTGTCGCTTGTGGAACTGTCATCTGAGATTGAGCCACTCTTATCTGCTCAAACCGCAGAAGAGCGCGCCGCGGCCATTCGCGCTTTGAACCGTCTTGAAGCTGAGCAGGGCAAAGCTCTGATTCGTCCATTATTAGGTGATCCTGTGCAAGATGTGCGCAAGGCTGCGCAAACTGCCATGCGTGCCCCCATTCACAAAGAACCACGGGATAATTTGGCTACGCGTATCAAGTCTTCTGATGGGACACGTAGTTGGACAGTTGGTGAAACAAGCAGCTCAGATGAGAGCGACTGGAAGGCGCGCCTGCGGTCAATTATCAGCGAGTAGACGACCTTTGCGGTTGCCAAGGAAACTTGGCAATCTCGTACCGACCCAGACAAGCAAGAGCAACACCGATGCAATACCAATACGTCTCAAGCGGGTGACCCATTGTTCCTCTAGTAGCGGGTCGCTGCCCCCTAATCGAAGTTGCCGCACAATAGTATGCAGAATCGTGGGTCGGTCAGGAGATGTCGAGACTCCGATGCGACCGTTATGGAATTGTGTAAATTCTAATTGGTCGCCGCTATCTTCCGGTGTGGCAAGTTGCGAATAGCTGGTAGCGCGCAAGTGATCTGCCAGGGCCGTAAAAAATTGTTGCATGAGTACTTTGATCGTGCCTTTGATCAGGGGTACGGGGAGTAGTGCGCCAGCCCGTCCTGTGCCCTTAATGTAACGATCCACTCTGCATGAAATTTCCCAGGGATTCCCTCACCCTCTACTCTCATGTGATATGAAAAAGGATATTCCAGTTCAGCAGCAATGGCGTGTCCAGAATATGAGCCTCTTAGAGGAGCGTGCTTTATATGCATAGTGAAAGCATAAGTATCTTCTCCAATCCTCTCCAACTGTTCTATCCCTGGGATGGTGCGTTGTAGTGTTTGCAGATCCATCAAACACGTCCACACTACTGCTGGTGAAGCCTGAAGTGTATACGTTCCCTCGATATCCATAAATGAATCCTTTGTATGAATGCGATACTTTTAGCACCATTATAGGGGAGGTCGGGCTAGCTGACAATGGGGCATCTAAAACTTGCCTTCGGTTCCCGCACGGTGTATACTAAGCCCCGTATAATTGAGATAAGGTGGAAGATCTGGCACCCACAAGGGAATCCTACATGTTCAGACCTATACAATTGTCATGAAAATGTAGGGGCGACCCTCGCGGTCGTCCTGTCTGCTTCCCCCACGAGGAGCAAATTAAATGAGAGTAATACTTTTACAGGATGTTGAGGGCCTTGGAAAGGCCGGTGACTTAAAAGAAGTAGCCAACGGCTATGCTCGTAATTTTCTTTTACCGCGCCGCCTGGCTGCTGGAGCAACGCCACAACTTTTAGCAAATTACCAGCAACGGATCGCCGCTGAGCAGCGCAAACTCGAGAAGCAAGTTGAACAGAATAGCCAGCAAGCAGAGCGCCTGGGCCAGGTTGCGCTCACGTTCAAAGCACGCGTTGGTAAGCAGGGTCGACTTTATGGCTCAATTACCAGCCAGGATATCGCTGCTGGCTTGCGCGAGAGCGAAGGCATTACCATTGACCGGCGTATGATCGACCTACCCAATCCAATTCGCGCGCTAGGTACCTACATGGTGCCGGTAAAAATTGCACAGAAACTTGAGCCCAAAATCACGGTAAACGTTGTCGACGAAGCCGGGAGTGGAGTCGTCGAAGCCGAAGGTGAGGGTGCCATTGCCGAGTAATTGAGCAGGGCGGTGTCTCGCATCCCGGTAAAAGATCCGCCCTTGTCTATGGGGATGCTATGTCACGTTGGCTCTACTATCTACTCATCCTGGCGGTTATTGCTCCTCTCATCGAGCTGATCTGGGGAGCGCAGCAAGAAACCGCCATTTTTATTTTTTCAGCTATTGGCCTGATCCCTCTCGCAGCGCTGATTGGTCGCGCGACTGAGGACCTGGAGTACCATGTTGGGCCAATTGCTGGAGGGCTGCTCAATGCAAGCTTTGGGAATGCCCCTGAAATTATTATCGGTATCTTCGCCCTTCAGCATGGTCTCATTTCTGTTGTGAAAGCTTCCATTACTGGCTCAATTATAAGCAACTCGCTGCTCGTGCTTGGTAGTTCTCTTGCTATTGGAGGATGGCGTTGGGGAAAACAGTACTTCAGTGCGCATGATGCCGGACAATATTCCACGATGATGGTGCTGGCGGTTGCCGGACTGCTGATTCCCTCTGCTGGTTCACTTATAGTTCAAGAGGCTGGGCGTATTCAATCAATAAGTAACGCTATCGCCATAATTTTACTACTTGTCTATGCCATGTATCTCGCTTTGCATGTGTTTCATCTTCGTTCGGAACGGCGCCATCCCGAAGGTCACGAAAAGGCTACAGCTCATACTACGTCGGCAGAAGAGTCGCAAGAACTAGAAAATGCGGAGGGAGAGCCTCCTGAGGTTGAAGCGCGCAAGATAGAAGGGCAACAACCTCCTAAACTATGGTTCGCGGGGTTGTTGCTGCTTGTAGCAACTATTGGTACTGCTGTGAATAGTGAATTGTTGGTCGGTGCCATCGAGCCTGTTACCAGGCAACTTGGTTGGTCCCAGGTATTTATAGGGTTAGTCATTATTCCTATCGTAGGAAATGCTTCAGAGCACTCAAGTTCATTGGTTATTGCGCTGAGGGACCATGTAGACTTGAGCATGGCGATTACGGCTGGCTCGTCGATTCAGGTAGCTACCTTTGTAGCGCCAGTACTGGTGCTGGTCAGCCTCTTCTATCCAACTCCACTGAACCTGGTTTTCCAGCCCCTGGAACTGGCTGTATTAGGGTTGTCAACTATTCTTTTCCCACTGGTGAGCCTGGACGGGGAATCGACCTGGTTGGAGGGAGTGCAACTCCTTGCCGTCTACCTGATGGCATGCGTCGTGTTCTTTTTTGTCCCTTGATAAAATGAGAATCCCTACGAATGGGAGAGGTTTTCTAGACGGAGCATCGCACGCGGTATCTTCGGCAGTAGATCGCTTGCCAGCAAACCCGCATGTCCGATCTCGGCGCTAACTAATTCTGAGGCGGCAGTATGCAGGTAGACGGCGGCGCTTGCGGCATCGAATGGTGTGACATTCTGTGCCAGTAAACCAGCGATCATGCCAGCCAGTACATCGCCCGTGCCTGCCGTGGCCAACGCAGGATTTGCTAACCAGTTGATACGCATGTGCCCACCTGGCTCCGCAATAATTGTGCAGGCTCCTTTGAGCACTAGCGTTACCTGCCATTCCTGTGCCTTACTACGCGCTAATTCCAGGCGATCTATATTGCCTCCAGATACTTTTAGCCCGTTGCATAGACGTCCCATTTCACCAGGATGTGGTGTGATGACTGTACCTGCTGGCAGCAACGTCCACCAGCGTTCCAGCGCCGAGAGGTTGTTCAGCCCGTCGGCATCAATAACCAGGTGTGGTCTTTGTTCATCTGGCATGGCGCGTAATTGCTCTAAAACCTGGAGGATAACCTCGCGAATAGAAGGAGATTGCCCCAGACCGGGCCCTATTAGTAAGGAACGATATCCTTCCAGATGATCCAATAGTGCGCTAGATCGTTCAAAACTCTCGGCATTTTCGTCTGGAAGGAGTACAAATGTCGCTTCATGGAACGCACTGGCATAGATTGGGTGCATTTGCTTTGTGACCGCAAGCGTTACAAGACCCGCGCCAATGCGTCCTGCGCTGCTTCCAGCCAGAAATGCCGAGCCAGGATAAGCAGATGAGCCACATAGCAACATAACCTTGCCAAACGTTCCCTTGTTACTATCGAGTGGGCGCTTCGGCAGAATATTCTTTACCAGAGCGCCTGTCAACATCTCTGATTGTAGATGCTGTTCCAATTCAGCAGGCAGGCCGATATTGCCCACATATAATTTGCCCATATAGTCGCGTCCCGGAAAGAAGAAGAATCCCTGTTTAGGGCAGGCCAGGGTGATGGTAATATCGGATGGGATAGTACCAGGATCGACTTCGCCTGTATCTGCGTTCAAGCCGGTTGGAAGGTCAACTGCTACAATACGCAAGGAATCGCGTTTCTCTCGCTCTTGACGCACTCGCCCCAACAAGCTACGCATGCTTTCAGGCAGTGGACGCGAGACCCCTGTGCCTAGCAGAGCATCAAGCACATAGCTGGCGCGTTGTATAGCCTCTTCTAATTTCTCATGAGTGTCTATCTCTGGAACATCTTTACCACTGTTCGTAAGTTGCTGCTCCTTCCAGCGATACAAGCTGACCAACCCTCCCCACTTTTCCAGGTAACGCCCCATAACCAGCCCATCGCCGCCGTTGTTACCAGGCCCAACAAGTATCAAAAACTCAAGATCAGGCACTGAGCGTGGGCGATTGATATGTTCCGCTAGAATTTCGGCTGCACTCTTACCCGCGTTCTCCATCAATATAGGCGAAGTAAGGCCATATTCGCGCTCAGCCCTGGTCTCCAGTTCGCGCATTTCGGCAACAGTTACGATATGCATTTATGTTCTCCTGGCTGTTTGTATAGGTATACGGTTCTTGTGTCCCTTCATCTCTAATTGTAATGCTTCAGGAGAAAAGAAGGAAGAGATTGTGTTATACTCCTCCTGATGAAAAAACTCGCGCTCAAAATAACACCACAACGCAGCGCCCAGTACGCTAACATGACCGAGAAACTGGCAGCGCCAGAGCTACTCGCCAGCCCGCTGGGAGCAGCTATTCAACAAATCGAGCCTGTAACATTTGCCGGTCAGGGCTATCTGTTAGTGACCCTGGACGATGAGAGTATGTCTTCACCCGGCCCGGCGTTAGAGGATATCCTCCCCCGGCTGGGAGCAACCAGTGAAGCCTATGAATTCTTCGAGCATATCGGAGAGGTAAAGGGGCCATTCTTACGTCCTCTTGAAACATCATTCGCTCCTTTTCTCCCAATAGAGATGGCGGAGATTCGCCGTTATAAAGGCAAGACAAACGAAGTTTTTACACATGTGTTACTCAACATCGCCATTTTTGCTGGCGCCTACAGCAACGAGTATACCGGGCGACTGAGAGTGCTTGATCCGCTGGCCGGTGGAGGTACGACACTTTTTCTGGCCCTGGCGGCAGGCTATGATGCTTTTGGTATAGAGCATCAGAGGCAAGATGTTGATACCACTGTTGTCTTTATCCGGCAGTATTTAAACAGCATCCACATGCCCTACAAGGAATTGGTTGAGCGCGGCCGCCGGACAGGTCGGCGCTATCAGTTCGAGATTGGGCCTAAGGGCGCGACACGCAGACTTGTCCTGGCACATGGTGATACCTGCGAGGCCAATCTACATATGCAGGAAGTCCCTGGGGGTCCGCGTATGCATGCTATCGTAGGTGATTTGCCCTATGGCATTCAGCATTTCGGGGAAATCTCAGGTATGTTAAGCAAGGCGCTTCCGGTTTGGGAAAGCATGGTGCTTCCTGGAGGGACACTAGCGCTGGCCTGGAATGCCACCCGCATCGAGCGCACGGCCATGACGGAACTGGTAGAGCGCCATGCGCAACTGCGCATACACAACGATCCGCCGTACACACAGTTTGCGCATACGGTGGATCGCGTCATCAAAAAGCGCGATATTCTGGTGGCGGTGAAGATTTAGCTCAATAATTCCTTCACCATTACCGCTGCCGCGAGCGAGCTGCCCGCATTGTTCTCGGTATAAAGTACTACGATCCCTTCCTGGCTTCCACCTTTGAAGGTAGAGTTGTATGTCACACTGGTAGAAAAAGTGGTTTTGCCATTGCCTGTTGCCCCTTTGACATTAGCATGGCCGATATCAGTATAGAGGTGATCCAGTATGGTCAGCGTGCCGATCACTCCCTCGAATGCATTGCCCGTGCCGATTACTTTCACCGGGCTGGTAAGGATGTCACGGCTCTGCGGGGAAGTGATGGACATCCTATCGGATGTGACTGCCACAACTTCCCAGATGCCTCCATTGGTATTCCCCTCGAGGCGTTGGAGTGAAACGTTGATCCTATTTCCAACTGGTGCCGGGTTTTTCACAGTTACCACTGCATCACTATCGCTGGAGCCACCCCCACTTACGACGGTTGTTGAGGCATTGCTGGGCCAGTTGAGTAGGTGTGGGTCTGCAGCCATGTGATTGGCAACCTGTGCTGCGTTGAGTTTCCATGCATCCTGTCCCTGGTTGACCTGTCCCTGGTCATTTTCGGCCTGGTAACGTGTCAGGTCGGGGTATATGCCAGGGAAGGACACAGGCACCAGCGTTCCCGCGCCATCAGACCACTTAAACTCGCGGAAGAGATCCTGCGTATAGCTCGCGTTATCTTTACCGGTGTTTATACTGGAATTTTGGTCTACTTCGGCCGTCAGAACGGTATTGTACCCGCTGATCTTAGCATTACCCTTATAAAGGTTTTGCAATTTGAAGAGCTGCCTGGGGCTGGTAACGTCGCTGTAAACGTAGACATCTAGAATCTGGCCTGTGCCTTGATAGCGCACTGTCACCACTGCCTGTAATGTTGGGTTGCCGACCAGGTTGCCGCACGTTACATTTTCTACCTTCGTGACGCCGCTTTGTGTTGGTATTATAGCGTCCCAGTGTCCGGGCGCTTTTACTGCATCGGGGCAGGGTCGGGGACCTAAACCTATGCCTGGGGATACGGTTGCAGTTGAGCTACCTCCTGAACTGCCACTAGCTGTTGTGGCTTGTGGCGTTGGTGTAGTTCCGCCAGCGCTGTTGCTACTCCCGCCGCATGCTGCCAGCGTAAGAGTTAATAAGAAGGCAAAAGAAGTGCTAATGAGGAGAGATTTAGAATGCCGTAAGAAAGTCCCATGCATTGATTCATACCTCCCTTAATCAACAGAGAAAATGAGAGAGCTTTTAATAGGCCTTTATGAAGCATAGCATGAGACGACTGTTTTGTATGTGAATTATGTTACGTTTTTCGAGTGAGATCGTCACTGGATCAAAGAACTGAGATAGGAAACAGCGGCAAAGAGGATCACGAACACGATAGTAAGATTGAAAATCAATTTCTCTACACCACGCCGTGTCTTAAACACTGTACCTGCGCTGCTGCCACCGAAAACGCTTCCCAGACCTGCGCCACGTGCCTGAAGCAAGATAAAAACGATTACAGCTATACTAAGAATTATTTGTATTACGCGGATTGCTGGGAGCCATAGTTGAGACAAATTCTTCCTCGCTTTCTTATTTTCACCCCTAACGGGCAACAAATTTATCTGAAGTTAATGCCAATCATATCTCGATATGGATTTCCGTCTACTCTTACAAGGGAGGATTATATCATATCCCAGCGATACTTTACAACGTTTTTCCTGGTTCTATCATTTTTTATGCGCTCGCTCATGGCAGGTAGGGCACAACACCACAAAATACTTTTGATTATACCGGTCGAGCAAATTAGGAGAAAAGTAGACGGTATGCAGTTGCAATGGCTCGCACTCTTCCCCACATTCAGGACAAAAACCGTTAGCTTCTTCACTCAGCGATTGTTTCAAGGATTGCATTTGTGTCGCATGGACAACGTCCAGGCTCACATGAAAGAGCAGACCAGCGAGAACCAACCAGAGGAATCGCGAGCGGGTGCGCAGTGCAATCAATAACAGCGTGCCCAGTACTAGCGGGTGATGCAGCAACCGCGCTGCTTGACGTCGAGGAGGGTCAGCCTGTCCAAAGTATTGAATGGCTGCTCGTAAGCTCAGTGTGCGATACTTCACGGCATGCCAGATATAATGGTCTACATCGATCAACACGCTTGCCGTTAGCGGAATCCAAACATCTTTTCCCATCCACGGCAGTGCGACAGTCGCCGCTAGTGTCGATAATTTTAGGTGTTCCTGAACTCGCATTACTTCACAATCTACATGGAGATTATCGTGTATAGGGGTATGAGCTGTCCTTGTACCCCAGCCCTTCCAAAAAGTAAAGAACCCAAATTTGCTTCTTAGAGCGTTTGCTTGTTTATAGGCATGTTGTTGCATCGTTCCAGGCAAGTTTTTCTTGCCCTCGCCGGGAGACTCTCCCAGGCAATGTGAGTATATACTCTACTGAAGATGCCGTCAATAAACTCGCGTTTTGTTTTTTTAACCGCTTTTGCAAATTCATAACCATTTCATAACCAGAATGCTATGCAGACCAGAATGTCTCAATGGTATCCTTACCCTAACTCCTGTGGGGGAAATCAACACAATTATTGAGATACAGGCAAATCAATAAATGAATAGGTTGCAGATACCAAAGGCATATTTTCATGATACGGCGAGAACTTGCCAGTAACAAGCATTCTAAAGATACTATGCAAAAGATAGGGGTAGCGATAAAGCAAATCTATCCTGCAACTGCATGTGGCAAAGGAGATGCCTTTAATGGCAGCAAAAATCGTGAGTGAAGTACAGTTGGAACAGGTAATTGAGCATGTGCCGGGATCGGAGGAGTTTATCGGGTGTAGTGTTGGCATCATGGCATATAACGAAGAGGCCAATATTGGGCGTACCCTGCAGTCCGTTCTTGATCAGACAGGCCCGACCGTCCGTGTTGAAGAAGTGATCGTCGTTGCCAGTGGATGTACTGACCGCACGGTCCCCCTAGTAGCTGAGATTGCCCAGAAAGAGCCTCGAATACGCCTGTGCGTCCAGGAGAAACGTGAAGGCAAAGCCTCCGCGATTAATCTGTTTCTTAAGGAAGCCACCAGTCCCATTGTTGTACTGATCGGCGCTGATGTCATTCCAGAAGCTTTTGCCATAGAAAACCTGTGCGCACCCTTTGAAGATCCTAAGATTGGTATGGTTGGAGGTCGACCTGTACCTGTCAATGATGCTAACACCTTTATGGGACATGCAGTTCATCTCCTCTGGCGTTTGCATGACCGTGTAGCACGTGTGCATCCTAAATTGGGTGAGGTGATCGCATTTCGCAATGTCATTTCTGGCATCCCAACTGATAGCGCTGTTGACGAGATCTCTATCCAAGCGCTTATATTTCAGCTTGGCTATCAGCTCATCTATAGGTCAGATTGTATCGTCTATAATAAAGGCCCTGTCACCATTCGTGACTTTCTCAAGCAACGCCGTCGTATTTATTGTGGTCATCTCAAAGTACTCCAGCAACAGAACTATGAAGCTTCGACGATGAAGGTCACTCCTATTGCGAGGCAGCTAATCGCCTGCCGTCACTTTGCCCTCAGTACTCCCAGGCAGATAATGTGGACGATAGGAGCAGTAGCTCTTGAGGGGTATGCGCGCGTACAAGGCTATTTCGATTACCGGCGCAAGCGTGAGCACCACATCTGGCAAGCTGTGGCATCAACGAAAGATTTGGAAGCAGGACAGCGCAAAGTGCGTCGCATCTGCAATGCCCAGAGCGTCATCGTCTTTCGCTTTATCATCGAAGGCGCTAAACATAACGACGTCAATCGTGAACGCGAAGAACACGAGGCAACGGAGGTAGCACGAAAGTTGTTGCCCTATCTACGTACCAGGGTTCGCAAAGAGGACAATCTTTCAGTCAACGGACCTGGTATTATGACGGCCGTCATTCGTGCAGAGCAGCAAGGCGCCGAAATTGTGGCTCAACGCATCAAAGCTGCGGTTGAGTCGTCGACGGTACGTGTCGGGACCCGTGGGCGTGAAGTCAAAGTCACGATTGCTTATAGCTCTCTTACCTTTGCCTCAAAAGCGCCGAATGGAGACATGACCGTAAGTGGTCCGTTGCTTGATGAGCAACTGATAGCCCCCATTGCGGCCAGTCATGAGAATTAGCTTAGGATTACAGGGCGACCGCAAGGGTGCGCCCCTACTATACACGCATATCGCATATTACAGGTAACGTAGTATAGTAGGGGCGCACCCTTGCGGTCGCCCTGGCAATAATTCACAGACCGTGAACTAAACTAGCTATCCTCTTGTAGAACACCCATCTCTGTGGTACAATAGAATTCGGGCGAGGACAGAAGTCCCCGCCCGAACTTGTGAGAAAAGCGAATTTATAACACATGGAAATTTCCTGGCTTGGTCACTCTTGCTTTCAATTGCGAGGCAGGAATGTTACTCTGATTACCGACCCCTTTTCTCCTCAGCTAGGATACTCGCTGGGCAAGATCAGTGCCCCCATCGTTACCGTCAGTCACGACCATCCTGGGCATAACTATGCTTCTGGTGTAGGTGGTAATCCCCGTATAGTGCGTGGTCCTGGTGAATATGAGATCAGCGATGTTTTAATCACCGGAGTTGCTTCCTACCACGATAATAAACGTGGTCAGGAACTTGGTCGCAATACAATCTATGTCATCCATATGGATGATCTCATCGTCTGCCACCTTGGGGACCTGGGGCATATACTGCAGGAAGAACAGCTTGAAGAAGTTGCCGATGCTGATGTGTTACTGATTCCAATTGGAGGGCAGAATACCATCAATGCAGCACAGGCTGCTGAAGTCATCAGCCAGGTGGAACCTCATATTATTATCCCTATGCATTATCGCCCCTCGATAGGTGACGCCCCAAATCCTCTCGATAAATTTTGTCGTGAGATGGGCATTGAGGCTATAAACCCACAACCAAAATTGTTGATAACCCGTAGTGCGTTGCCTGCCGAAACGCAGGTCGTCATCTTATCAAGTCGTAGTTAATAGTACAACGCAATTCTGTCTAGTACCATGCTTAATACTCATTTGGTCTGTGTATTTTGTGCCCAATAGAACGGGAGATTCCGATTCGTTCGTCAGGCATTTCATGGCGCTTCTACGGCGGAGAACTACTGCTGTAGGGGGTATTCTCAATGAGTACCCTGTCTAATTATTGGAGGATCCAATGTCAAAGTTCATTTTTGTCACGGGCGGTGTGGCATCATCAGTGGGAAAGGGTATAACAGTAGCCTCTCTAGGTCGATTGCTCAAGAATCGCGGAATCTCTGTCTCTCTCATGAAATTAGACCCCTACATCAATGTCGATCCTGGCACGATGTCACCGTACCAGCATGGTGAAGTCTTTGTCACCGATGATGGAGCAGAGACCGACCTTGACCTCGGCCATTATGAACGTTTTACCGATGAACCCGCCAACCAGGCCAATAACGTAACCACCGGACAGGTATATGCCGCCGTTATCGGCAAGGAACGCCGGGGAGAATACCTGGGTGGCACCATTCAGGTCATCCCACATATCACCAATGAAATTAAAAGTCGTATTCATAATGTCGCCCGTCGTTCCGATGCTGATGTGGTTATTGTAGAGGTAGGGGGTACCGTCGGCGACATCGAGGGTGAGCCATTTTTGGAAGCTATCCGCCAGATGCGTAAAGACGTGGGACGTCGCGATGTTCTCTATCTGCACGTTACCCTCTTGCCCTATCTCATGGCGACCAAAGAGCTAAAAACCAAGCCCACACAGCACAGCGTCAAAGAATTGCTGCGGGTTGGTATTCAGCCCGATGTCATCCTTTGCCGCTCAGATTATCCCCTCAGTGACGAATTGCGCGAGAAAATTGCTCTCTTCTGCAATATCGAAGAACGGGCTGTCGTTCCTTTGCTCACCACCGATACCATTTACGAGGTGCCGCTCATTCTCGAAGAGGCAGGGCTGGGGCAATTTCTGGTACAAGAACTCAATTTGCCAGAACATAAGCCGGAGATGCAAGAGTGGCGCGAACTGGTTGCTACTATCAAACGCCCTCGACCTGAACTGACCATTGGCCTGGTCGGCAAATATGTCGAATTACACGATGCCTATCTTTCCGTAGCCGAATCCCTGCGCCATGCGGGTTGGTACCACGATGTGGATATACGCATCAAATGGATCAACTCCGAAGCACTGGAAAACATGGGCGAAAGGTACACCGAGGCCTTAGAAGATGTAGCCGGTATTGTCGTGCCAGGTGGCTTTGGCCATCGTGGCATCGAAGGTAAGATTAAAGCCGCCAACTTTGCGCGTCGCATGCGCATCCCGTACCTGGGTCTCTGCCTGGGTATGCAAGTCGCTGTAGTCGAGTTCGCGCGCAATGTGCTGGGGCTTGCCAAAGCCAATAGCACAGAATTTGATCCCCAGACGCCCTATCCTGTGATCGATCTGATGCCAACGCAGCGTCAAGTTGCTGACAAGGGCGGTACCATGCGCCTGGGTAACTGGGTGTGTTGCCTGACACCTGACTCGAAAGCCTACCAGGCCTACGGCGAAGCGATTGTTTTTGAGCGGCACCGCCATCGCTACGAGTTCAATAACGAGTTTCGCAAACGTATGGAAGCCAATGGTATGATCATTAGCGGGCGTTCGGCCGATAATACCCTGGTCGAGATCATCGAACTGGCAGACCATCCCTGGTTCGTCGCTTCGCAGTTCCATCCTGAGTTCAAAAGTCGTCCCACTCGTCCACATCCGCTTTTCCGCGAATTCATCGGCACATGTCTGAAGGTCGAGGAAGAGAAGCAACACGAGGCATACGAGGCGTTTGAGCGGGAGGCTGTAGGGGCGCAGTTCGTTACGCCTGAATTGCCAGATTCCCGCGTCGAGATGTAACAATGCTCTATCTTAGCCAATTACTTGGCGCACCTGTGGAAGATTCTCAGGGCGTGCGCATAGGTAAAATTATAGATATCGAAGAGACGCGATTTATCGCGCCCCTCTCCCAGTCAGCGACTGCCGCTACCCCGGCTTCCACTCCCGCGTCCCAGCCTACTCTTGTAATTGAGGGTCATACCGAACTTACCTGGTATGTGCCTGTCAAAGATGTGGAATGGCATGGTGACACCTTGCGCCTGCGTATACCGGTAGAGCAGCTTTCTACTCAACCTCTTACGCCATCTGTAGGAGACCAATTAATCATTGCTGTCAGCCTGGCACATGATGTGCTTGATAAACAGGTGATTGATATTGCGCGTAAAAAAGCCGTGCGTGTCAATGACGTATGCCTGGCTGACGATTGGCATATTCTAGGTATCGACAGCAGCACTCTTGGCCTTGTTCGCCGCCTTGCCCCTAACTGGTTGCTTGGTACACGACGGGGTTCGGTGAACCGATCCCAGCGACCCCCTACAAATCTGATTCTCTGGGATCATATCGAACTGATTGGTTCGCAACAACCCGATATTCATGAAATTCCTGAAAGCGATCAAAGTGTAGAGGTATCTCGTCCGGGCACACCAGAGGGCGTTCAGCCCGGTCATCCAACACGTATACAAAGCGGACAACTCGCGGAGCTGCGACCAGCGGATATCGCTGATATTGTGCATCAACTTACGCCGGGCCAGGGAGCGCAATTGCTCGAGGGTCTGGATATCAAGACTGCTGCTGATACCCTTGAAGAAATTGACACCGAGCGCCAGAGTCACATTCTCGAGAATATTAGCACCGAACGTGCTGCCGACATCCTCGATGCTATGGAACCAGATGAAGCCGCAGACCTTCTTGCCAGGCTGCCCGAGGAGTTTGCCGATAAGCTTTTGCACTTGATGGAGCCCGAAGAGTCAGAAGATGTAAAGGAATTGTTGGCATACGCAGAAGACTCTGCTGGCGGTATCATGACTACAGATTACACCGTAGTCAATGCAACAAAGAGCGTTGCAGAAGCATTAGAGGCCGTTCGCTCCAGTATACACGAGCAAGATGTGCGCCCTGCCTATGTTTATTGTGTCGCTGATGAGCTACAGCATGAAAGTAAACTTCTCGGCGTAGTCTCCATCTGGGAACTACTGGTAGCTCCACCTGCGCAACTTTTGCAGGAACTCATGGAGACCGATGTGATTACCGTGCAGCCGGATACCGAGCCGCGAGCGGTTGCGGAGATTATGGCGAAGTACAACCTGTTAGCTGTACCAGTCGTCAATCCCGAAGGAGTGCTCGAGGGCGTTGTCACTGTCGATGATGCCCTGGACGTACTGCTGCCAAACGAGCGACGCCGCAAGCCTACGAGGATGTACTGATCCCTGCACTGTTTGGCGTCAGTCTCATCTCGATTGGCCTGGCAGGTTACTTTGGGCAGTTTATTCCCGTTTACATCATCTATGCTGTGGGAGGCGTATCAATTGCGCTTTCCGGTCTGTTCGGCTGGTTTGCGCTGCCAAAAGAATATACCATGCCAAAACAATAATAGTATATCCAGGTGCATGTAAAAGAAGTGCCTCTTCCCCGTGATGAATTCGCGGAGGAAGAGGCATATTTGTTGTGTCTATAAACCTCTGCCGTTCAAAGCATGGGGCGGATTGAACGAATGGTATAGTTTGTTACACCGCCGGGGGTTGAGACACTTACCGAATCACCCTCCTGGTGTCCCATGAGCGCTTTACCCACCGGAGACTGATCGGAGATCAGGCCCGATTTCGGGTCAGCTTCGTATGTCTCAACAATCTTGAAGGCACGCGTCGATCCGGAATCACTCTCGACATCCACCTGCGTCCCGATACGGACAACGAGCGGTCCATCGATCTCGTCATGCATATCAGATGTCATTATCTCAGCAACTGCCAGCAATCGCTCCAGTTGTAAAATCTCACCTTCAACTTTGGCCTGCTCATTCTTCGCGTCTTCGTATGCGCTACTTTCGCTGATATCACCAGCTTCCTTTGCGTCATGAATATAATCAGCAATCTCTTTACGCTTCACAGTGCGCAAGTATTCCAGGCGTTCTTGCTTCTTAGCAAAGCCTTCAGGGGTTAAACGATAGATTTTCCGTTCTGGCCTTGCCTGGCTAGCTTCACTCTGTCCACCAATACTCATAGTATACTTCTCCCTGGTGTTGAAAGGAAAAAGGGGAAATTCGCAGGAAACTCACTCCTGTGCCCCGTTTAGAATACGATAAAAAGCTAAAAAGGGAAAGATAATTGGGAGCGTATACCGTGTCCACTGGCATGAACCCGGTACCCCCAAGACCCCGCAAGGGGCGCAGTCCCTGTAAAACCCTGTTAAAGACACGAAGGTGATTATACGTTCTGATCGCTCACCCGTCAAGTCATTGAAGCAGATATCTGCTGTTTGTTTCTCCTGAAGCGATGAAGATTTGAGCCACAAACCTCGCAGGTTCCTCGCACTGCCAAACGGCCATCTTTTGAAGTAACTTCGGTCGCGTTTAACATCCTTCTCTTCATTTTGCATTTCGCACAATAGGCTTCAACCGTGCTATTCTCCTCGGAAGCGGCAGCTTTTCGCTCTTCGCTCCATGAAAGGATAGTGGCTATAACCGTCTCGGGGTGCTCCTCGTGAACAGCAAGGCCTGCATCCGGCAGTAATTCCAGACGAGTATGTGCTTTCGTCCACGACGTGTCCTGCTGGCTTCCGATATGCCTGGTATTGTTGAGTCCCCTGGCTCCCCAGATAACCAATGTCGGTTGCTGTACTATCTCTAATTGCTGGGAAACATCCTGCTCAAGTTTTCCAGCAAGCAAAGCCATCGATGCGTGTTCAGCACCTGTTTGATGAGTACTAGCATAATAGTAGTCCATGTCGGCATCGCTTATGAGAGCGCGCTGCTTTGCCAGTACCGAGCGAAGTACAAAACGAGTGCTGAGCATCGGATACAGCAGCCATTTCACCGGCGCTGTCTGGAGCAATTCAGTCCAGGCATGCATAAGGGGAATCTCAGTTTCGCGCGCAGGTAAAAGAGATGTTCGCTCTTGTACGCCTTCCAGGGCCACGGGTGATATCAATACCAGGCGCTCGCAGAGACTAGGAGAGGTTGCCGCTGTCGCTATCGCATAGGTGCAACTGATTCTGCTTGCAACTACCGTTGCCGGTTGTTTTATAACATCAGTAAGAAAATCTCGACAGAGCGTCACGTAGGTTTCAGCAGAGTAGTCGATGTATGTAGGAGAAGCAATGGAGGTGCTTCTGGCGATCCCTGCACCTTATAGAATATATAACCACGCTTTGACTTATAGTAATGGGATTCTCCAGGCAAAGGGCTTTCCAAACGTATGGGAGTTTCTAACATATGCCGTATGGCGACAATTACAGAAAAAATAAGCGCACCTGAGAAACTGAGACCCAACAACCTGGCTATCGTTCTACTGCCACTTCTGAACCGTGCTGTTTTTGGCATAAGATTCTCCTTCATCTCTCCAAGAATGCGAACTCAGTGTCGTCTGCTCATCAAGTGCTAGAACAAAACGGGTCATTAACTCCGCCGTGTCGTGAATATCCTTGAGCGAAGGCAATCTGTGGTCTAATCTCGCAAGCGCTGGTGCGGACACCGCATGAGCCTGTTTCTTCCTGGACAGGCTGCTCGAAGCCCGATGGGCCTGGGCTAGAGATCAAACGACGCAAAAACTCCACACGAGACTCATTCATATGCGATCCTAGCGTACAACTTGCTTGAGTACTTCATCGACGCCGGGATGCGCACGATTCAGTCTGAGATCTTCTGCCCCGGTTGGGTCTGTCTGGACAAGTAAAATACCTTGCTGAATGCAGAGATTGAGCAACTCGCGTGCAGATTCGCGTGTGAGGCGTCCCCGGAAACGGTTTTTAGGATTTACCGGGTCGCCGATAAAGTTAGACACACCAATAATTGTGCGCCAGGACCAGTTGCGGTCAATATAATCGAGAAATTGAAGTAACTGTGGATCCAGCGCATCCATTGGATATGGCTGGAGCTGCGAGGTAGGCGCACCCAGGGAGATAGCAGGCATACCTCCAGTATTACCAGTCATGGACATCGAGCCAAACCCACTATCATTTATTCCCATAGAGACCGAGCTTCCTCCCGGCACTAAGGGCACAAATTGATTGGCGCTGCTTATCAGATCTCGGCTGACGGTTCCTGGGATACCAACAACAATCACAGTTTTGTTTAAACGTAGCTTTAGACGGGCACTGATACGGGTGAAATCCTTATCGCCAGTCATAAGAACAAATGTAGAGATAGTAGGACGATCAAAAACAGTTTCAATAATATCCATCAGCATATTTAAGTCAACGGTACTTTGGACCACCGTGCTTTGGACAATCGTACTCGAACCACTCGCATTAATTGCAGGCATATGACCTGTACTCCCGGTGGACTGACCTGGGGTAGAAGTGGTATATCCCAGAGGGCCAGTGCTACTACTAAAGCCAAGTGGGCCTGTAGGAGCAGATTGACTGTATGGGTTCTGGTACGATGCATTTTGTCGAGAAAGGTCGCGCTGCTGATATTCGGGCAACTGAGAGCCTTCGTCAGCCAACGTCTCGTCTTCGGGCAAAAGGTTCTCATCGATTTCCGGCCGCCCAGGCTCGGATGCATCCTGATACGGTACCCACTCGTTGCCGGTTCCTTGCGTAGGGATTGCTGGTAAGGGACCAGAATTGCTGAGTGGACCACTGGGCCATTGGCGCTGGTAAGGGGTAGAGGCCAGGCTGCCAGTTCCCTGTTCAGAAACCAACGACGATGAACCTAAGCCACCCGTAGGCGGATTGCCAGAGTAATGAACCGTTCCCATACGAATGCGATCTCGCTGTTTGGCAGGACAATCAACCCGGTCGATCATCGCAGCCGTCAAGCTTCCTTTAAAGGGTTCCGGTTGACGAGACCAATCCGCATAGGCGCGGGCTACCATAACAGTCCCATACCGGCGTGCAACCGCTATTAGTTCCTGTGGGTCTGGTTCCCGCCGCTGGATATTCAGCATACTATATCGGATGTTCTCAAAATCGATGAATAAAGCTATTTCTTCGGGCACAATCTTCTCCTCTCAAAGGGAGAAACCGCGCAGGCCAAGATATTTTATGATTGTTCAGGTGCTCGGACGCTTCTATTGCTATCCTATTAGCTATGAGCATATCATACTTTATTGGCAAAGTCGAGTGTCTGCGCTTTACAATTAAGTGGTAACTATGATATATTTTTTATTAGGGATACGTCAGGGCGTGTCCATACGGTCACCCTAAGTGTACAAGAGTCCACTATTATGGAGCTAACAACAACTATATCGCCTTCCCTGGATAATTCGATTTGTCCTGTTGCTCGCACTGCTAAGATTATCAGTGGAAAGTGGACTTTGCTTATTATCCGCGATTTGGCCTCCGGTGTCAAACGTTTTAATCAACTCGAACGTTCTTTGTATGGTATTAGCCCCAAAACTCTCTCCGAACGGCTACGCTACCTTGAGGAAGAAGGGATCATTCTTCGTCGGACCTTTGCGGAGGTTCCTCCTCGCGTTGAATATTCCCTCAGTGAGAAAGGGCACGACCTTATTGATGTAATAGAGTGTATGCGCTGTTACGGAAAACAATGGTTATGTGATGCCAACCAGTTACAAAAGTAACTTTTCACAATATACAAAAACCGGGACTTACCCCGGCTTTTTACGTTGATTACTTCTATTCATCTCTCCTGTCCTTTAAGATTGGATCGATGAATCAAGGCACTCTAAATGTCAGATTAGCGGGAAGCGCCTACTAGTTCACGCTTGTGGTCAGCGAGGAAGCGATGGAGTGTTCCTTCGTTTTCTGCTGTAACGTGCTCACTGTGATCTTCTACCTGATCCTCTGAACGACATACGAGGTCGTAGAGACTGGCGATGTCATAACGCATCTGTACCTGAAGTTGACCTTCGCCATTATACCCTTCGACGAAGAGACCATCCTCTTCCTCATGAATAGCGATACTTTTCACGCTGATTTGATCTAGCACCTGACCAACAGCGTGCAGGATACTCGCATAGTTGAACGTGGCCCGCATTGAATCCTCCCATTGAAATAGTTGGAGACTGACAATCATTGTACTTTGGTGGACTGCACTGTCAAAATGCAAAACGACTTAGCAAATCTCGCATCACACCACATAAGTTTACCATTACGTTTATCTAAACGTCAAGGAAATTTTGTACTTATCGAAATGTACGTCAATCCTCTAAACTGATCTAGTACATTCTGGCTAATTATCGTAAGCTTTATTAAATTGACCTGGAAAGCTGTTGACAAGCCCGGAAAAATATGGCATATTACCGAGGCATTACAAATTGCAGTACATTTACAACTGAATAAGAATAATTACTTCAATTTTGCCAAGGCAAGCAGAGAACAGAGAAGCAGAGGAAAGCGCGTGTGTGTGTGTGTGTGTGTGTGTGTGCGTGAAGTGCGGGCACAGCCAGTACAGCCAGCACACAGCAGAGCACAAGCGAGAGAGCGTACGCGGTGGATGCCTAGGCGCTGAAGGCCGAAGAAGGACGCGGAGACCGGCGAAACGTTCAGGGGGAGCTGCATGCGAGCGATGAGCCCTGAGAGTCCGAATGGGGCAACCCGTCCAGCGTGATGGCTGGACACCGCCTGCTGAATGCAATAGGCAGGTCGGGGGGCAGTGGGCGAACTGAAACATCTCAGTAGCCCGACGAAGAGAAATCAAACGAGATTCCCGTAGTAGTGGCGAGCGAGGCGGGAGCAGCCCAAACCAGTGGTTCTGTCACAGGAACGACTGGGGTTGTAGGACCAGCAGCAGGGGCAGTGAGCCGACCCGAAGGCGTTGGAAAGCGCCACCCGAGGCGGTGAGAGTCCGGTAGGGGCAGGCGAGCGGCTCTGGCTGGCATCCTGAGTACCACGAACCCCGGTGAGTTTGTGGGAAGCAGGGGGGACCACCCTCCAAGGCTAAAGACCTTCAGCGACCGATAGTGCACGAGTACCGTGAGGGAAAGGTGAAAAGCGCCCCGGGAGGGGGATGAAAGAGACCCTGAAACCGCGTACGCACAAGCAGTCAGAGGTCACTCTTGCGCAGCGCAAGCAAGGACTGATGGCGTGCCTTTTGTAGAATGATCCGGCGAGTGCATCATCGTCGCCCGGTTAACCAGCGCTAACGCTGGGCAGCCGCAGGGAAACCGAGTCTGAAAGGGGCGTGGTGTGGTGGCGATGATGGGACCCGAAACCACGTGAGCTATCCATGGGCAGCGTGAAGCGGCTGTGAAAGGCCGTCGAGGCGCGAACTCACCAGTGTTGCAAAACTGGGGGATGACCGGTGGATAGGGGTGAAATGCCAACCGAACGTGGAGATAGCTGGTTCTCCCCGAAATGCATTGAGGTGCAGCCAGGCGAGAGGACTCCTGGAGGTAGAGCGCTGGATGGGCTCGGGGCCAAGTGCTGGTTACCAACCCCAACCAAACTGCGAATGCCAGGAGCCCAGCCACGTCTGAGTGAGACGGCGCGGGCTAAGCTGCGTCGTCGAAAGGGAAACAGCCCAGACCCTCAGCTAAGGTCTCCAACTCGATGCTCAGTGTGAAAGGGAGTGCGTGCGCCCAGACAGCCAGGATGTTGGCTTAGAAGCAGCCATCATTGAAAGAGTGCGTAATAGCTCACTGGTCGAGTGCGCGGGCACCGACAACGTAACGAGGCTCAAGCATCGGACCGAAGCTGGGGATTGGTCGGACGCGTTCTCTCTGTGGAGAGAGAGGGCGTCCGAGCAATGGTAGGGGAGCGTTGTGCGCAGCCGAGAAGCCAGACCGCGAGGACTGGTGGAGCGCGCACAAGAGCGAATGCCGGAATGAGTAGCGCAATGGATGTGCGAACCATCCACACCGGAAGCCTAAGGGTTCCTGGGCAATGCCAGTCGACCCAGGGTGAGTCGGGACCTAAGCCGAGGACGTTACAGTCGTAGGTGATGGCAAGTAGGTCAGAGAGTCCTGTACCAGAGCGTATCGCGACCGAGCGAAGTGGGGACGCGGTAAAAAG
>WNGJ01001789.1_pt1 | contig 21348 bp, 12 predicted proteins | sample 5400611 | NCBI WGS metagenome assembly WNGJ01 (sample SAMN13153375, study PRJNA577476) | soil metagenome | isolation source: 40 cm soil or saprolite under Garry oak tree replicate 1 | place: USA:California | collected 2016-06-15
GGAGCGTCGAAGCTGTGCGTAGCGGGCAACGACGGCGCCCGACGAATCCGTTTCTTCAACGAGGTTGTCACCGTCATAGGCGTAGATGCTTGTGCCAGCTGATGGAAGATTTATAGATGCGTCTTCCGAACGGATCGTACTTGAAGGTCACCGTTCCGCCATTGCCGGGCAGGGTGGCCGAAGTGAGACGGTTCTCGAAATCCCAAGAATAGGTGGTCGTGCCGGTCGAATCGGTTTTCGTCAGTGTGTTGCCATTGTTGTCATAAGTATAGGTTGCAGTCGATGTGGGCGTGAGTTCGTGCTTGTGGTGGTCCCGGTCAGGCGCCCCATATTGTCGTAGGCAAGAACATAGGTCCCCGTGGGATCGTTCACCTGCATCACTTTGCCAACCAGATCGTAGATGTACGCCACGCTGGTCGTGTCGGGGTAGGTTTTCGACGTGAGCCGGTTCAGATCGTCATAAACATAAGTAATCGTCTGTCCTTTGCGGTCGGTCTTACTGGTCACGTTGTTATTGGCATCGTAGGCGTACGTTTCCGATTGAGAATTCGGGAAATTGGCATTCGTTTTAGTAGGGCGTGTGGTTCACCTATCGCTCACCGTTTTACGGCCATACGCGTCGTAAACAACAAGAAAAACTCAGCTCAGCCGCATGGGCTAGCGCAGCCGTCACTTCGCGTGATGAAACGCGGACAGTAGGAACGGAGGGATAATCCAGCGGCTTCGCTCAAATATTACGTGGCAGTTGACCATGGCCAAAGTTCCTAATATCAGCGCGAAGATATTGCCTCCGAGCGTCATTACTTCAAGAATCCGTATGGGCATAAAGCTGTAGACCAGTAGGTAGCCAAGTTCTCTCCATTCAAACCCTATTCCTGCCTCTGATCGAATCCACTGGGACAGGGTAGTAAATGACAGGGCTAAAACCCACATCCCGCAGACGGCAAAAATCGCCGTCGAAGGCCCTGAGCGCTCCGCTTTCCTAAGCCGCAGCACGACCACGTAAAACACAATTAACAGAGCAGGGCACGCCACTGTCACTGCGTATCCCTGCTCGTTACGGTCCAAAGCCGGGATTACCAAATCGGGAATCCAGAAAGCAGTCGCGCCCCCGAAAAAACTCACCAAAAACCATTTCCACGAGGACATGTTCACCTCAAAAAGAAACCCACAGATAGCGAGTATCTAACACCTCGGTTGTGAATTCCGCGCAAAATTGCAGGTCGTCCAATTCATTGTGACCAAGGACCTACGGGCGGCATGTAATTGTCTCCCGGATTATCGCAACTAAATGCCGTGCGGGCTGCGGTTGCGTAGATGCCGTGCTCGAACCCGCATGCATCAAAACAAGAACAATGTAATTTGGATTCATCACATTTGTACTTGTGCGAACTGGTGTCGTATTGGTCTAGCAGACATCCTCTTACGCACTTACCGATTGGGTCGTCACCAGCTAAGTGTTCGCAAGCCATCCGATGTACGAAATCCGTTATCGGATACGTCGAGCACTTGCTGACTGGCTGTGGGTTGTGGGTGTTCGGTGCCGGGCATCCTGGTGCAGGGCACAACCCCGATGGGTCGTTGACGTTAGTGGGGCTGTCAAGGCCATACACGTAAAAGTCAATTCCACCCTTGAAGCGAATGGGGTCTTCCGATATGAACCTCCCGGCCGCCGGGTCGTAATATCTGGCCCGGTAGTAGTATAGGTTCGTTTCCGAATCAAACTCTCGACCTGTGTAGTGGAATGGGTTCGTGAGCGACCCCGACGAGCCTGTCTGTTTGCCAAACGAATCCAAACTGTAGCTCTGAGTCGATGCACCTGCAACGTTGGTTAGCGAGGTGATTGACCCTAGTCCATCGGCTTCGTAGTAGCTGGTTGTCCCACTGCGCAACTCCACTACTGGTTCGTCGAGATTCCACGTGTGCGCATAGCGAGCCACGGCTGCCCCTGAGGCGCTCGTCTCTTCAATGAGGTCATAGTTGTCGTAGGCATAAATAGTGGTGCCTGAGCTGGAGGATTTATAAATCCTCCTTCTCAACGGATCGTACTTGAAGCTGACGGTGCCGCCGGCACCGGGCAGGGTGACGGAAGCGAGCCGATTCTCGTAATCCCAGGCATAGGTCGTCGTGCCGGTTGAATCCGTCTTTGTCAGCGTATTCCCGTTGTTATCGTACGTATAGGTTGCGTTCGAGGAGGAGGTGAGTTCATTCGAGTTGTTGTAGGCGTACGAAGCGACCCCCAAGGAACTCGTTCTGTTGCCCACGGGGTCGTAGCTGTAGCTTTCCGTCGTATTGTTCCCCTGCGCGACTTGCGTCAGTTCGTAAATCTGGTCGTAGGTGTAGTTGGAAGTCACGTTCGCCAGCCAGTCAGTTTTGGACGCTCTATTTCCTGCATTGTCGATGCCGTAACTGGCGCCGTCAATGGTACTCGCGCCCACCTGGTGCAACACACTCAACAGGCGCGAGAGATTGTCGTAGGTGTAGTTCGAGGTGACGTTATTCGGCCGGGTCATTTGCGTGCGGCGGTTCAGTGAATCATAGCTGAATCCGAATGAGCCGCTGCCGAAAGCCGTAGGCAGCGTAAGCGTCGCGAAGCGATTCAGGGTGTCGTAGGTGTATCCGGTCGTGCCGCCCTCGGGATCGGTGAAGCCGGTGCGGTTCGACGCCGCGTCGTACGAATAGCTCGTGGTGAAGTTTCGGCTGGTGAGGAAGCTGTAGCTCGTCGTAGTTCCGATCAGCCGGTCCATATTGTCGTACGCAAAGGCATAGGTTCCTGTGGGATCGTTCACCTGCATCACTTTACCAACCAGATCGTAGATGTATGCCACGCTGGTCGTGTCGGGATAGGTCTTTGACGTGAGCTGGTTCAGGTCGTCATAAACATAAGCAATCGTCTGGCCTTTCCGGTCGGTCTTGTTAATCAGGTTGTTGTTGGCGTCGTAGGCGTAGGTCTCCGATTGAGAATTCGGGAAATTGGCGTTCGTCACTCGGCCGAAAGCGTCAGGGGTGAAGAAGGTCGAGTGCGTATTGGCGTCGGTGATCGTGGTCAGATTGTTTTCGGTGTCGTAGCCATACGTCGTGGTGTGGGTCGCCGCATCAGTGACGCTGGTGAGCCGGTCGGCGTCATCGTAGGCGTAAGTGGTGGTCTTGGTATTCTGATCGGTGACGGAAGTCCGGCGCCCGCGAATATCATAGCCGAACAACATGGTCGAACTATCCGGGTAAGTGATTTTCTTCAGCCGATCGCCCAGATCATATTCAAAGGCAGTGATCTGATTGTTGGCATCCTTCACTGAGGTTCTGTTCCCATGCGGGTCATAGCCGTAAGTCGTGACGTGGTTTTGCGCATCCGTGATTGTGGCGACCAAGCCTGCCGGGGTGTACGTCATGGTCGTGACATGGCTCAGCGGATCGGTGATGGTCGTTAGCTCGCCCAGCGAGTTGTAGGCAAATTGCGTGACGCTGGCCGCCGTATTGCCATCGGGTGCGGGCGTGGTGACCGAGATGAGGTTGCCGTTCGACGGGTCGTAGGCGTTCGTCGTGACATGCCCGAGGGCATCGGTTACCGTGAACACCTCGCCAAAGCTGTTGTAGGTGTAGGAAGTGGTCGCGTTGTGCGTGGAATCCACAGGCTTGGTTTGGATGCGCAAGTCGTTTGTGGAATCGTAAGTATTCGTCGTGACGTTTCCCATCGGATCGGTGGCGGAGAGCACATTGCCCACGGCATCGAAGCTGTTATGAGTGTTGCCGCGTGCACTGCACGTGGAGCATCCCGATCCTTGTGAATCGGTGAGCAGCCATTCTCCTCCCACTACTGCCGACGAGTACGTCGACGTATGACCCAGCGAGTCGGTCAGCGTAACTGAGGTGGTCAGCGTGAATACAGGTCCCTGCGCGCTATTACCGGCCACCGTGGCGGAAAGAGGGCCCGTTGTGGTCCCGGCCGGCACAACGGCCACAATCGACGTATCGCTCCAGCTCGTGATGCTGGGCTGCGCCCCAGCGTAAAAGAAGCCTAACGAGCTGTTGCTTTGCGTGGGACCAAAGCCGGTGCCCGAAATGGTTACCGAGCTGCCGATTGGCCCGGCAGAAGGAGAAATGCCCGTGATCGAGAGCGCTTCTATCAGACTAAATTGCGCGGCGTTACTCACAATTCCGCCCACGGTGACTGTAAGGGGGCCGCTAGTCGCATTTGAAGGCACGATAACAGTGATACTTGTATCGCTCCAGGATCTCACCTGCGCCGTCAAGGCGTTGAACTGAACCGTGTTGCTGCCCTGGTAGGCCCCGAAGCCAGAGCCGCTTATCGTGACGTTTCCTCCAACCGGGGCTGCGGTCGGCTGCAGATTCGATATGACCGGGTTGTAGAAGTAGAACGTAAAGTCCCTGTTGCTCCCGATGCCGTTCACCACGGCCGTGACCGGACCTGTGGTCGCGGAAGAGGGCACAGAAGCAACGATTTGCGTATTGCTCCAACTGCTGATCGAGGTCGCTGCGGCGCCATTAAAGTAGACGTTGCTGGTTCCTTGCGTCGTCCCGAATAGCTGGCCAGTCAGGGTTACCTGCGCTCCGATTCCGCCGGAAGTCGGGGTCACATTGGTGATAACGGGAGCGGACGCTGGCGGTCCTGGGGTCATCGTCACGTTGTCGAAGGTTGCAGTCTCAATAGCGCCGGTACTGGCGCTAGTGGCTGTGAGTCCAATGTAAACATTCGTTGCCATGCTGATCGTCTGGCTCGTCCCATTCTGAGTCCAGTACACGCCGTCACTCGAGGTATAACCGGTGAAGGTGTTTCCACTGCGCGTTACCTTGACCCAAATCGGCAAGCCGGACGGACCCTGCTGGGTGGACGTGCTGCCGCCAGTGGTGGTTCGATACGTGAACCAACTGTAGTAGTAACCGCCACGGCTCTCATCCGCATGAGTAGAACTTTGAGTGAGTGTCTCTCGAATCATTACACCCGCTGATGGGCTGTTGGAAGTGGCCGATAAACTGCTGATCCGCGCGACAATCGCGCCGTCGCCTGCTAACGCTTGATAGACGAAATGGAAGCCATCGGCAGTGCTCCATATTCCCACGCCTTCACCCTTGACGGTGAACGTTCCGCTGGAATACGTCGCGCTGCCGGTCAGGGTTACCTGACCCACGTCAGAATCCAGCCACGAAGAAGGAAGTGGTTGCGAAGTCACCGTGAAAAAGACAGGGTTGCTATCCATTTCCGGAGCAACCGAAACCACCAGGTAGCCCGAAGTCGCTCCCGAAGGAATCGTGATCGTGATGGACGTGGCGCTCCAAGAATTGATCATCACGACCGATCCGTTCAATAACACAACATTGCTCCCCTGATTAGCTCCAAAACCTGAACCGCCAATCACGACTTGACTTCCAACCGGACCTGTCGTCGCAGAAATGCTGGTAATTAGCGGCGCCGGAGAGGATGTCGTACTTACGGAGACGTTGTCGAAAGTCGCCGTCCCAAGTGTTGATGTGTCGCCGCTATTGGCGAACAAGCCGATGTAAACGTTGGTCGCCATACTGATACTTATGCTGGACCCCACTTGCGTCCAATCTACTCCATTGGTCGATTCGTAGCCGCTGAACGTGCTGCCGCTGCGCACTAACTTCATCCATAGGGGCAGCCTTTCAGTATCACCGGAATTCATTTGTGCCGCCGTGCTGCCGCCGGTGCTGGATCGCCACATGGTGCTGGGATAATAACCGCCGAATCCGTTGTTGCCGTACTCCTCTGCCGCGTGCGTGGACCCCGGCGTTAGCGTCTCTCGGATCATCACACCTGCACTCTGCAGCAAACCCGTACCCTGCAGGCTGAGGAGTCGCGCCACGATCGTGCCGTCGCCCGAGAGAGACTGATAAGTGAAATTGAATGTGTCGGCGCTATTCCAGAGCTGCCCTCCGTTTCCGCTTACGCTGAACTTGTCGTTGCCGTAATTCGCGCTCCCGGCCACCCCGACAGCATTGATATCCAGATCTGACCACACCGGCGGAAATACGTTGAAGTACACGCCGTTAGTTGAGTCCTGAGACACCGTCACCACCACATTCCCCGAGCTCGCGCCGGGCGGAACCGTGACCACCAGACTCGTGTCGCTCCAACTCGTAACGTTCGCCAACATGCCGTTAAAGGTCACGAAGCTCGGCCCTTGAGTTGCACCGAAATGCCTTCCGGTGAGCGTCACGGAGGTGCCGAAATAGCCGGATGTGGGTGACAAGCTGAGGATGGCAGGACCTCCCTCGTCATAAAACGCCCACGGCGAACTTTGGTTGGTGTACTCAGCGGCGATCCAGTCAGCCGATCGGTCCACACCTTCCACCCTGATCTCATCCAAAACGCCGTTAAAATACTGGCCGAATACGGGCTGACGTCCAAACCCTAGTCCTGTTGAATCGTATGAAACCGTCCCGACTGCTGCGGTGGTAGTTCCTACTAACTGGCCATTCCTGTAAGCACTGACCGCCCTGGTTGAGGAATTGAACGTTCCAACTATGTAATACCAAACGCCTCCGGAAAAAGACCCACTCTGATAAGTCACAGCGTTGCTTACGCCGTCGGTAGTGCCAATGCCGAGTGATCCTTCGCTGCTATCAGAGCCGGAATCATTTAGCTGAAAACGATAGGAGCCATATGGCGGACCGGACCCCAGCCCTTTTTGAAGGGCGTGTGCCTGTCGCTCCTGAGGTCCCGAGCCGTTCATCCAGAATGAAAAAGTCAGATTCGGGGGTTTTAGGCTAGAGCTGTCCGCGGTTGCTATGTATTGCGAATTGTAATGAACGAAATTCGCTCCTCCATCGAAGTACCCTGCCGTAGCAGTCGGCCCGCTGATGCTCCCATTGTTTGCGTTGCTGGTCGAATCGTTTGCCGTTAACGTCGTTCCGTTCGGGAGATGCCAAACACCCTCATATTTGCTATCCCACGTACCGTTCTTATTCGACTGATCGGTGGTAACCGAGGAATTGCCGAAGAACAAGAAAATTACGGTATCTGTTACATGCGATAGCGAGGGGACCTGAACCCAGTAGTTTATTTTTCCGGTAGAAGGGTTATAACCGTCCTGTTCGAAAGGAAGGGGTACCGTGCCAGCGGCGTCCAACGTAAAAATGATGTCGTAACCACTAGAGTTCGTTACCCCGCCTCCGTTGCTCGTCGTGGCTAAGTAGGCGTACGTGCCCGAAAAGAGCATCGGAAAATCCTTCTGATCGGTGTTGGGAACTTTGGTGTGATCAATCGTGATGGCACGTCGATAGCCGTATCCGTTCGTCCAGACGCCACCGCCGGTTATTGTGAACGGCGCACCATTACTTGGTTGACCTGCTACTGTGACTACGACATTCCCTGATATCGCTGCGTTCGGCACGATGGCCAAGATTTCCGTTGAACTCCAACTCATGGCAGTCGCGGCGGCACCACCAAAGGCCACCGTGCTTGAGCCTTGCGACGAGCCGAAATTAGTTCCCGTTATGGTGACCCAAGTACCGATATCCCCCGAGCTTGGCGAGAGGCTCGAAATTTCGGGCCCGCTATAAGATGTAGGCGTGCCTGTAGCAAAGAAACTGGCAGGCGAACTCTGGTTATTGTATTCAACCGCAATCCAATCGGAGGAACGGGCTGCTGCACTTATTCTCACTTCGTCGATGTTGCCTGTGAAAGATTGGGGCCCATAGACGTTGTTGTAGCCAATTTCTGTTGTCTGGGAAACTGTAGCGATCGAGCCTGAAGCTGCCTCACTGCTGTCATGCGTGCCGTTAATGAACAACTGTAGATTGGAGCCGTCATAGGTTCCGACGACATGACTCCATTGGTTAAGAGGAACCGTGCCGGTCGAAACGAAGTAAACCATTGTGCCGCCCTGATCGAATCCAACGGCGATCTTGTGATCCGACGCGGAGTCAAGCTGTAGACTGTAATCCACCCAGGGCGAAGCGTTGCTGCTATACGCCTTCGCGACGATGCGGGCCGAATCTACGTAGGCCGTCGGATAAATCCACGCCTCAAGTGTAAATGCCGAACTTAGCGAAATATTTGGCAGGTCTACGTGATCGGGATGGGCCGCATTGAACTGATCGCTGCCGCCGATTTGACCCGTAGCAGATCCCTCGGCAGTTACACTCAACGCCGTTGAACTGTTGCCATTGGCGGTGGAGTCTTGTTGCTGCCGGGACGTTTCGTCCAGGTGCCATACCCCAAGATAATTACTGTCCCACACGCCGTTCTTGTTGGACTGATCGGTGGTGATAGAAGAATTGCCGTAGAACAAATAGATGACGGTATCCGATGTGTGCGAAACCGTCGGGATCTGGACCCAATAAATGACCGCACCAGTAGTTGCGTTGTAGCTCTCCTGTTCAAACGGAAGGATGTTTGTGCCATACGGATCAGAGGTGAAGATGATGTCATAGCCCTTCGAATTCGTTACTGCGCCTCCACTATTGGTCGTGGCCAGATCGGAATACGAGCCAGAGAACAGGAAAGGGAAATTGGTCTGATCGGTGTTGGGCACCTTCGTGTGGTCGATCGTAATCGTTCGGCGATAAGAGAACATGCCCAGCACTGTGAAGCTCACTCCATTGCTGTTCACCCCACTCGCAAATACCACCACGTTCCCTGACGTCGCCCCGCTCGGTACCGTCACCGCGATGCTCGTGGCACTCCAGCTGCTCACAGTCGCAGCCGTGCCATTGAACGAGACCGTGCCGCTCCCCTGACTCGACCCAAAGTTTGTTCCAGTGATCGTGACGGGCACCCCTACCGCACCTGTTGTAATTGAGAGGCTTGTGATCGTTGGGGTGCCAACGACTGTGAAGCTCACCCCGTTGCTGTTCACCCCGCTCGCGAATACCACGACATTGCCCGTCGTCGCTCCACTCGGCACCGTCACCCCAATGCTCGTGGCACTCCAGCTGCCGACACTGGCCGCCGTCCCGTTGAAGGAAACTGTGCCTTGAGTTGAACCAAAGTTGGTCCCGGTGATCGTCACCGCCGCTCCCACGGCCCCCGTCGTGAGCGAAAGGCTCGTGATGCTCGGCGCGGGAACCACTGTGAAGCTCACTGCGTTGCTGTTTACCCCGCTCGCAAATACCACCACGTTCCCCGTTGTCGCCCCGCTCGGCACCGTCACCGCAATGCTCGTGGCACTCCAACTGCCCACAGTCGCAGCCGTGCCGTTGAACGAAACTGTGCCGCTACCCTGAGTCGAGCCAAAGTTCGTCCCGGCGATCGTGAGCGCCGCTCCTACCGCCCCCGTCGTTGGCGACAGGCTCGTGATGCTTGGTGCCGGAACTGCTGTGAAGCTCACCCCGTTGCTATTCACCCCACTTGCAGACACCACCACGTTGCCCGTCGTCGCCCCGCTCGGCACTGTCACGGCAATGCTCGTGGCACTCCAGCTGCCCACACTCGCAGCCGTGCCGTTGAACGAAACTGTGCCTTGAGTCGAACCAAAATTGGTCCCCGTAATCGTGACCGCTGCTCCTACGGCTCCTGTCGTGATGGACAGACTGCTGATGCTCGGTGCGGGAACTACCGTAAAATTCACTCCGTTGCTGTTCACACCGCTCGCAAACACCACCACGTTGCCCGTCGTCGCTCCGCTTGGCACCGTCACCCCAATACTCGTGGCGCTCCAGCTGCCCACAGTCGCAGCCGTGCCGTTGAACGAAACCGTGCCCTGCGTGGAACCGAAGTTCGTCCCAGTGATCGTGACCGCCGCTCCGACCGCTCCCGTCGTGATCGATAAGCTGGTGATGCTTGGCGCCGGAACCACCGTGAAGCTCACTCCGTTGCTGTTCACCCCGCTTGCAGACACCACCACGTTGCCGGTAGTCGCTCCGCTGGGCACCGTCACCGCTATGCTCGCGGCACTCCAGGTGCTCACACTTGCGGCCGTGCCGTTGAACGAAACTGTGCCGCTACCCTGAGTCGACCCAAAGGTTGTCCCAGTGATCGTGACCGCCGCTCCTACGGCTCCCGTCGTCATCGAAAGGCTAGTGATATTGGGGGCTACCGTGAAGTTCACTCCATTGCTGTTCACTCCGCTCGCAAATATCACCACGTTCCCCGTCGTCGCCCCACTGGGCACCGTCACCGCAATGCTCGTGGCACTCCAGCTGCCCACACTCGCAGCCGTGCCGTTGAACGAAACCGTGCCGCTTCCCTGAGTCGAGCCAAAGTTCGTCCCCGTGATGGTGACGGCCGCTCCGACCGCACCTGAGGTTGGCGATAGGCTCGTGATGCTCGGAGCGGGAACGACCGTGAAGCTCACCCCGTTGCTGTTCACCCCGCTCGCAAAGACCACCACGGTGCCTGTTGAGGTCCCGCTTGGCACCGTCACCGCAATGCTAGTGGCGCTCCAGCTCGTGATGGTCGCCAGGACTCCATTGAACTTGACCGTGCCGCTTCCCTGAGTGGAGCCAAAATTTGTCCCCGTGACCGTGACGGCCGCTCCGATGGCACCTGAGGTTGGCGATAGACTCGTGATGCTCGGCGCGGGCACCACCGTAAAACTCACCCCATTGCTATTCACACCACTCGCAAACACCGTCACGTTGCCCGTCGTCGCTCCGCTGGGCACGGTCACCGCAATGCTCGTGGCGCTCCAGGTGCTCACACTCGCCGCCGTCCCGCTGAAGGAAACTGTGCCTTGAGTCGAACCAAAATTGGTCCCCGTAAGCGTGACGGCTGCTCCTACGGCACCCGTTGTGATCGACAGACTGCTGATGCTCGGCGCGGGCACAACTGTGAAGCTCACGCCATTGCTATTCACTCCGCTCGCGAACACCACCACGTTGCCCGTCGTCGCTCCGCTCGGCACCGTAACCCCAATACTCGTGGCACTCCAGCTTGTGACGGTCGCCAGAATTCCATTGAAGAAGTTGACCGTGCCGCTACCCTGAGTCGACCCGAAATTGCTCCCCGTAATCGTCACTGCCGCGCCGACAGCTCCCGTCGTGATGGACAAAATGCTGATGCTGGGTGCGGGCACCACCGTGAAACTCACCCCATTGCTATTCACGCCGCCTACATTGACCACGACATTCCCCGTCGCCGCTCCACTCGGCACCGTCACCGCAATGCTCGTGGCACTCCAGCTCGTGGCCGTCGCCGTCGTTGCACTAAACTTAACTGTGCTGCTGCCCTGAGTGGAACCGAAAGTCGTTCCCGTGATCGTAACAGCAGCCCCCACCGCTCCAGTCGTGATGGAGAGGCTGGTGATCGCCGGCGCTACCGTGAAACTCACTCCGTTGCTGTTCACGCCGCTCGCGAATACCACGACGTTGCCCGTCGTCGCTGCACTCGGCACCGTGACGGCAATGCTCGCAGCACTCCAGCTTGCGACGGTAGCCAGAATTCCATTGAACTTGACCGTGCCGCTGCCCTGCGTCGAGCCAAAATTTGTCCCCGTGACCGTGACGGCCGCTCCGACGGCACCTGAGGTTGGGGATAGACTCGAGATGCTCGGCGCCGGAACCACCGTGAAGCTCACCCCATTGCTGTTGACTCCACTCGCAAACACCACCACATTCCCGGTGGTCGCTCCACTCGGTACGGTCACCGCAATGCTCGTGGCACTCCAGCTCGTGACGGTCGCCAGAATTCCATTGAAGAACTTGACCGTGCCGCTCCCTTGACTCGACCCGAAATTGCTCCCCGTGACGGTCACTGCCGCGCCAACAGCTCCCGTCGTGATCGACAAACTGCTGATGCTGGGTGCGGGCACTACCGTGAAACTCACCCCATTGCTGTTCACGCCGCCTACATTGACCACGACATTTCCGGTGGTTGCTCCAGAAGGCACAGTCGCCACGATCTTTGTGGTGCTCCAACTTGTCACCGACGCCGTAGTTCCGTTGAATTTCACGGTGCTGCCGCCCTGACTTGAGCCAAAACCGCTACCGTTAATCGTGACGGATGCGCCGACAGCTCCCGAGGTCGCCGATAAGCTCGAAATCGTGGGCCCTGCGGCGAGAACTGAGCCGACACAACCCATAAACATCAAAAGAAGGAGGGAGAAGATAAGAATCGGTTTACTGGTCTTCAGCTGCATCAGCGGACCCTCCTCGGCTCGGCAGTTCGCAAAGGCCCTTACAACGCCTTCAGGCAGGAACACACGAAACGCAAATCAATCGCCGCTGCTATTAATAGGAAACGGTGATGGCTTCGACGCCACCAGCCCGAGACGATGTCAATCCGCGGCCTTGGCCATCGTAGGTATGGGATTCGAGAATCTTCCCCGCCGAATCCGTGACTGCCGTTATCATCGAATTGGGGTCATACTGGAATGTCACAAATGTCTGGTCCGGATTAGTGACCTGAGCCAGGCGTCCCTGGGAATCGTATGTGTAGGTTAAAGAGAGTCCGACGTCTGAAGTGACACTCGTTACGAGATAGCTAGAGTTGTTCGCATAGCCAAAATAGAGATGGCGTCCGGCAGGATCCGTGACGGTCGCGAGGCGGTTGATCGAATCATACGAAACTTGAGTGGTGTTACCGTTGCGATCCACGATGGCTATAAGGTATCCGCCTAAATAATTGAAGATTCTCTTTTCGCCATTCTGAAACGTCAGCGTCCAGTACGTAAACGTACTGTCTAGGGTCAATGTTGCCGTTACGTTTCCCGGAGACACGGGTGCATATGCAGCTCCGGCGTATGCGAATGACCAGAAACCCCCATAACCTGTGGCGTATTTGATGTAATTATCGGGGCCTACAAATACCCGCTCTTCATAGGTGGAACGCCAATTAGGCCCGAATAGGCCCACTTGAGGTGCAATCTGCGTGGGCCAGAGGCTATTCCAGGTCCTGACGAGCGTCAAACCACTGGAGAGGCCCGGTATTCGTATGTCCGTTTGCTGTATGTAGGTGTCTCCATTGCTTAAAATGATTGGTCTTCCGGCGGTGCCGACCTTCGGTCCGCCATTGCCCCCGGCGCCCCCGGCCCCGCCACAACCGCAACCTGCAGGTGGCGGAGCGCAAACAGTGGTCACATAAGTGCAAACAGACGACCACGGACCAATAACCTGACAGTTGTATGCGCCTTGAGGAGGCGTGGGTACACAGCCACTGTCGAACGAATACCAACCGCAGTACCAAGGCGCGGTGCAATTGGGGCTTTGGCCATAGACCGGCGAACCTGAAAAGCAATGGTAGATTCCAAACAGGAAGAACATGAGAAGGAGTCTCTTAATCACGGATCACCTCGAAGAGTTGGCATTGGCACACCACACCGCCTGCTTGGCCTTGAGTAAGAGAAAGCCGGGACGATCGAGTCAAGCAGTACAGCAGCCGCTATGTAGACAACGGCCTTTCTTGCTGCCCAGGGTTTCCAAGGGAGAAATCGGGCGGAACCTCATTATGCTTCTCGCTCGGTGCTCCATGCGGGCAGTTTTGAGGGTTTCACTGTATCCAAATCCGTGGCAGATACAGGATTCACCCTACGAACGGCGTGGAACGTACGCTTTATTAGCAAGGATGTCAAGTATATTCTCAGGTGATACACTGTAAGATACTATGAGACGTTATAAGACGGTTGTTTTACCCTCTTTTCGGGGACCTGCCAGGCTGAGAGTTTTTGACCAACGTCGCAAGCAGCCGCAAGTCAATCGCAGCGACTTTTCTGATCGAATTCAAACAGAGCATTCGGTGGCCGGTAGGCAATTCCCGATAATGAATAAAGCGGCGCTCCATCCAGCGATAAAATGAAGCCCTGCTCACGCCCGTAGCGGCGACCGCGAAATGAATCGGAAGGAACTTCGTTTCTTTACGGCACCGGCCGCAATAGAAAGTAGTGCACGTCAGAGCCATGTTTCCTCAACTGATCAACCCCTAAGAGCGTCGGAGAATTGGGAACAGCGCTTCCAGAATTCGGTTGCTTCGTTTCCCGCCTCCTGTGAATCCTGCCCTGCTGTACTGTAATCGTGCCAAAACCGCTTCCTGGTATATTCCCTGAGTTCCTCAATCTCTCTGCCTCGGCCCTAAGCGACGAACGCCCTCCGTATAGCCCCAAATCGGCGTGCCTGGCGGGGTGAAACTCATCGTAAACGGTCCGTTCGGTGATGGTCTGTCCGACTTTCGACTCGGCCTGCGATCTCTTCCAGAGCAATAGAAACGCTTGCGAGTCCGATGAAAGATCGGCCCATGCCGGACCAGGCAGCACATCGACCTCGATCAAATGCACTGCCATCTCGTTAGAAACATGGGTGACGCGGCGTACGGCTTCGATCCCGTGAGCGGAGCGACCCACCTTCGCATCGGCGCCAGAACTACTCATATTCCACCCCAAAATCGACGGCACCAGCATACACTGCTTGTCCCCATCAATCCCAACTTGGCCTCCCGTTACGACCAAACAGAGATGACACAAGTTGTTAGGTCATTGAAAGAACCCATCATGTCGTTCTACAAGACAGAACTACCAAAAACTACGAAGAATCTCGGCCCCTTCTACATCGGTCGCTACGAGGTCACCAGCGAACAGTACGCTCCCTTCGTTAAGGAAGCGGGTATCGCGAGCCTCAGTATTGGCGCTATCCTCAGTTGAACGGAAGCCGTCAGCCAGTGGTCGGCGTAGGGTAGAAGGATGCAAGAGCATACTGCAGTTGGGCTGGTAAGCGGCTACCTAGTGAAGAAGAATGGGAAAAGGCCGCTCGGGGAACCGACGGTCGGACGTGGCCGTGGGGGAATAGCGCCGATGCTTCCCGGTACAACGGTCCGGAGCAGATGAACTATGCCCCGGTTAATGTAGGCAGTTTCCACGCTGGAGACAGTCCGTACGGTGTAAGCGACATGGCTGGTAATGTCTGGGAGATGACATCCGGCACCTGGATCGACGGTTCGCAAGCGATGCGAGGGGGTTCATTCTTAAATACCAATGCTGATGTTCGTGTGACCGCCCGATGGGCGGCAACTGCGCCACATCAAGAACGAGGTGAAAAGTGGCTAGGATTCCGCTGCGTGATGGATGTTACGAATATCAATAAGTGATACTTGGGCTGCGCAAAAACCTCATCGGCCAGCATCTTTCCTAAGAATCAAGGCCTTGCACGTATTCGTCGTTCCACTTTTCCACATCGATGGAAAATGTTCTAGTCCGATTTCGGCGCTAGAATCGCACTCCCATGCCCCGAAAACTATGCTTTTTGGATTTTGGCAAGGACACAGGAGGGCCACCCAAGGCGTTCCGTCTCCAATCGAGTGGCGCGATCAATGGGTTTACTTCCTCATGGTCGATCGATTTAACAACTCAGTCGCGGGACCGCGCCATCAACCACTCGACGATCCGAATTTCTTTGGGGGCGCCAACTTTTCGGGGATTCAGGATCAGCTGCGCCCTATATAAGAAACCTCGGCGCCAGGCGCCACCTGCATGATAATGCCTTTTACCGCCGGCAAGGTCTTCCGAGACCCGACGACACGGTTGGCGATTTTGCATCCCTGAAGCAGGCCCGGACGGACCTCGTTCAGCTTCAACAATTCCTGATCCGAACCTACCAATACGTAATCGCCCGATTCGACGTTGACGGGTTCCGAATCGACACGTTGCGATATCTTAAAGGCGGATTCCCCACTTCTATTTGGCAATTCAATGCGCGAATTCGCTCTAGGCATTGGAAAGAAGAATTTCTTTACTTTCGGAGAGGTTTTTGTGGGCGATGCGGAGGAGGAGATCGCCCGGTTCATCGGCCGAACCATTACGAACCAGACGGACGTGGTGGTCTGGATGCAGCACTCGATTATCCGCTGTTCTTTAAGCTGAAGCCCTGATCAAAGCTTCTCCACGCCTTCTGAGTTGCTGAACATGTACCAGCTTCGGAAACAGATTGAGGCGGGAGTGCTCCGCCCGCCGGCCACGACGTGCCCTATCCACGGCGAAGGCAATCTCCACCGTGCAATTTCTCAGGGGCATTCAGGGGGCACTAAGAATTCCTTCTCTTTCCTTTCAACACCTTAGATATAACCTTTTTGGTACATCAGTGGCGAGCCAGGCTTGTCAAGCTTCGCGCCGACTGTGAGAATTCTCTCATCGGGAAACGAGGCGCCATTTCTTTCACGACAAACGTAAATCGATCCGCCGTGATGGCTCCACATGCCCACTCCCAAGCCGAAGCTCGTCATCTTAATTCCTGTTTTCAACGATTGGCCATCCTTCGGTTTGTTAATGAAGAATCTGGATGCACTCCTTGGGCAGCATGAGCGATCGGTTGAAGTGCTGGCTATAGACGACGGCTCCAGTGTTTCTCCCCGCAGCGTCAACTTTGGATTCGAGCACCTTAGAGCAGTTGACAAAATAAGCGTTCTGGAATTGACCAGGAATTTGGGGCACCAAAGAGCCATTGCCATCGGTCTAGCCTACATTGAGGCCAATATTTCCTGCCTTGGTGTGCTGGTCATGGATGGTGATGGGGAGGACGACGTCGCGGACGTGCCGCGATTGATGCAAAAATGCGATGAGGATGGATGGAGAAAGGTCGTCTTTGCACGTCGCGCAAAACGGCACGAGGGCGGCGGCTTCCGGCTTCTGTACTGGATTTATAAAAGAACGTTTCGACTGCTGACGGGTCAGTCTGTCGGCATCGGCAACTTCAGCATCATTCCCTACTCCATTCTGCGCCGGCTGGTATCCGTCTCGGAGATCTGGAACCACTACGCTGTGGGGGTGATGAAGGCCAAGATTCCCGTTGTTGAGATTGTGACCGATCGAGGGAAACGCCTGGCTGGCAAATCCCGCATGAATCTCACCTCACTCGTCGTGCACGGATTGAGCGCGATCTCCGTATTCGGCGACATTGCCGGAGTCCGGCTGTTGATTTCTACGCTCTTGCTGATAACGCTTGCCATCCTGGGTATCGGGGTAACCTTCTTCATCCGGTTATCCACCGCATTGGCAATTCCGGGCTGGGCAACCTACCTCAGCGCAACGCTGGCCGTGATTGCCTTACAATCGTTCGTCCTTGCGCTCTGCTTCATCTTTCTCATTCTAAACACGCGCAACAGCGTCGGCTTCTTGCCGTCGCGAGACTATGTCCCTTTCATTCTTAGTCAGCAGACGATCTACCCGCGCGCGCGGATCGATTCGAGTGAGCTGCAGGTTGAATCGTTGATTCGTGCATGACCAACTCCTCCTATGCCGGCACCGAGTTGGAGACCTTCGCTCTGGCGTCGAACTGGAAGGCGTACTACCGCGACTTGCTCAGTGAATATATAGCCGGAGACGTCTTAGAGGTCGGGGCCGGGATAGGGTCAACCACCGTCAGCCTTTGCCGATGCGGCCATCGGCGATGGGTTTGTCTCGAACCGGACCCGGAGTTAGCAAAAAAGATTGCGATTTTGAGAGAAGCTAAGCAGCTCCCAGATTGCTTCGAGATTCGGGTCGGGACCGTTGAAGACCTGGACGAGCGCGAAAAATTCGACACCATTTCGTATATAGACGTCCTAGAGCACATCCAAGAAGACGGGAAGGAAGCACGCGAGGCGGCTAGGCGGCTCAGGAGTGGTGGCCACCTGATCGTGCTATCGCCAGCGCACCCGGCGCTCTATACCACTTTTGACGCCGCGATCGGACACTACCGCCGTTACACAAAGCAGTCTCTCTCCAGAGTCGTTCCCGAGGAGATGAAGGTTCGCAAGCTCTTCTATGCGGATTCGATTGGGTTGATCGCCTCTCTGTCGAATCGTTATGTCCTGAAGAGCGCCATGCCAACTCGCTCGCAAATACTGTTGTGGGACCGGGTGTTGGTGCGCCTTTCTCGTCTTTTTGATGGCTTGTTCTTCTATCGGATCGGCAAGTCAGTAATCGGTGTCTGGCAGAAGGTCTGAGTGCGCACTTAACGCTCTCGATGAAGGATGAAGTTACGAACGCGTCATGGAAGCTTCCTATTCCACTCCCATAGAGCGCGAGCCGGCCGGAAGTAACGACTATCTGTATGCTCGCCGTTGGCGAGCATCAGATGCTGCATCCATCATCACGATTTTGGTCATTCTCTCGGGATTTCTCACCGCGTTTCTATCTCCGCGCCGCGATTTAATCGGTGGTCCGTTCACCATAGAACACGTCCTTCTGCTTCGGATGACGGACAACGGTCCGCAACGTGCGACCTATGCCGTTGGCATCCTCCTGCTTGCGATTCTTTGTACGCTTGCAGCTGTTGCGATACGGCGGCCTGAGGCTCACGCGCCGGCTTTGACCAGAGCCCTTCGGACAACGACCAAGTTCCTCAAAAAGTGGTGCGGGACGTTCTTGATTGCCGCAACAGTAGTGGTTCTTGTCTTCGATGTGCACAGCACCGCTTTGCCGGGGCCAGACGGCACGGGCTTCCCCGGCGCAGACAGTCGGACATTGCGACTGATCTTCTGGCTTGCCTCCGCGTGCTTCATGGTGCTGTTGCTATTTTGGATAAGGGAGCGACGAACGCGCGGGTCCGGCTTGGCGGTTTGGTGCTGCGTCTGCGCATACTCATCCTTTCTTCTCATACCGGGCCTGATTCGCGTTCCTTTCCTATCGGAACCCCTTCTCAATTGGGCAGAGTGGCACTACAGCGTGACGCTTGCGCAAGGAGACAGGTTGGCTGCCGGCCTTCGGCTGGGGTCCCAAGTCAATCTCAACTATGGTTTGATCCACACGCTCGTATTGGCAATTTTGGAACGAACCGTGGGTATTCTCAATTTTGGTCAACACATCCAGCTGGTGCAGGGTTCCCAGATCGCGTTTTTGGCGGTTGCATTTCTGGCTTTCCGCCTGTGGAGGCCGGCCAATCCGATGTTTGCACTTTTTGGCCTCGTTTTAATCGGACCATGGCTTAGCACCAGTCATTTGGCCGTTTATTATCCCAACCTCGCTGGGTGGCGAAATTTAGGCTTGGCTGCTGGAGTGGCGGTTCTGCTGCTTTGCAAGCAATTGCAGGGTCGGACAGCGTGGTTGCTGGGAGCTACTGCCGGCTTGCTCGTGCTTTACAATCCGGAAACCGGCATCTGTCTGACATTTGGTTACGCTCTGTTTTTGCTATCGCGCCAAGAGAATGTAACGTGGAATCAACTCGGCGGACTAGCCTGGCGAGCCGTTGCGGGAGCTCTCACCAGCTTTGGGCTTCTTCTTATTTTGTACCGTGCCGGGCTTGGGGTATGGCCTCCTTTCGGTGCCACCGCGCTATTTGGCTTCGTCACCCGATTCGGCCAAGGCTATGGCGGCCTGCCTCTCTATTTCGATCCTTTGGCGGTTCTCATCACTGTCCACTGCGTCTATTTGGTTAGCGTGTTACTTCTGAGATGGCGAGTACGCGATCTTACGTGGAAGGAGAGCTTTGAGCTTGGAATCTCCGCCACAATCCTCCTCTGGATCAGCTATTACGTGAACCGGCCGTACCCCTGGAACCTTTGGACGCACCAGTTTCTCTATCTTTTTCTAATCGCTAATCTCTTTCAGATGGGGACTCTCCGGCGGCTGGCTAAACGCGGAATTCTTGCCCTTTGCGACTCCAGAGTCGCCGCATTAACATTCGTGTTAATGCCCGTGCTTTTGTCCAGCAACCATTTCATTCTTATTGCGACTGTGCGTCCAGCCGGGGAACCTGCAATAAGCACTCGAGTTTCGGGCATTTCCTTGCCCCGGGGTTTGGCAGGATCTTTGGAGGCGAAGGCAGACTTTCTGTCGAATCAAGACCCTTCCGATACACTGTTTTTCAGCCGTCATTCTTATTCCTTGTCTCTGCTTACTCAGCGCTTTGACGCACTGCCTGTGCAAGATGCCTTTGCTGAAACGATTACCCATTTTGATTTCGAACGGCTGGTCGAAGAAATAGATCAACGTTCCCCGCGAGTGTTACTCTTCGACGCTCCCGACAATCTCTCCTTAAGCTATATGCATTTTTTCAAGCGGATGGAATCTCGTCTAGCGGGCCGCTACTACGAAGACGAGATCACCAACGGTTGGCAGGTGTGGAGATTGCGCTCTCCGGCCCGGAGTTCCGATATTTCTAACGGAATTCGGCAGCCCTGAACGTCTTTCAGTGACCTGCACATCAGCCTGTTTTGAGCTGTTGGACCCTTTCGTTGACCACTTTGTTTGTCGGCAGATACACGATGCGGAAAAGCTGTCGCCAGGCACGTTGGTAATAGTAAACGCAATCGCGGATCGTGTTGCAGCAGCAGACTGGCGTTGGGACGCAAGCCGGGTCAACGGTAATTTGACGCGACAAAAACACACAATTCTAAAGGCCCTATTCCTGGTGAATGTTGCGCACGCGGCTGGAGCACGTCGCTTCGCAAATGGCGATTGGTCCGAGATTGCTGTTGTGATTCCGTCTCTCGATAAATTGTTTCAAAGCATTGCCAGCGTCACGGGAGGGCTTCTTTATTTTTTGAAGTTAGCGGAACGAAGTATTGACCACTATCCGGCTAATGCTCTGGCCGACACGCTTACGAACTTCCTCGTGGCCCAGGAGAATAAGCCGGCGGCACTGCGGTCGATTTCTGCACCGGAACAGATGGCACTTGTCCAGACCATTGCCACTCGTGAACACCCGCTTTCGGAAAGCCTTCGTGCAAAACTGCTCAAGCTCCTCGATATGCTTGTCGAACTCGGCGACCGACGAAGTGCCGCACTCCTCGGTAGTGAGTGGTTTAAAACTGTACGCCGGGTCTCGGCGTAGGGAACGGCCATCATCTGCCTTAAATGAGCCCGAGTATGAAAGCCAAAAAAGACGCCTACGACGTCGCACCAATACCCGATGCCGACCTCACTGAGAAGGAGCTTGCAGCCTGCATTGCGGTCATTAAGAAAGGGCAGGCCGTAGACTGGCGATCAGCCCTGAGAGAATTGCCGCTAGCTACCGCCGTCGTGATCGCGCGGAAAGGCAGGGAAATTGTTGGCGTCGGAGCAATAAAACGCGAACGGCAGGAATACGCTCAAAGATTTCGAGGGATTCAGACGTTCCATTTCCTTTGGACACGCTCGAACTGGGATACGTGGCTGTAGATCCCGATCATCAGGGGCATGGATTATCGCATCGCATTACGAACGCACTGTTGTCACAGTACAAGGGACGATTGTTTGCGACCACTTACAACAAGCGTATGAGGAGGACTCTGGAGACTGCCGGATTCGAGAAAAAGGGGAAAGAGTGGAAAGGCCGGAGCCAAATGTTCTCGTTTTGGGAGAAAGGCGCTGACGTAACGGAGAAAGAGTGAGTAAGAAATTCAAAGGGCAATGTAGTGCTCCCCGCTAATTTAGACAGTCAGGGCCTCGTTTTTTAGTACACCTGCGAAAGCCAAGAAAGCCTCGTGCGGAGTGCGATTTTGCACTCCGCGGTGCGGCCGGTCGTGATTGTACTCCTCGATCCAGC
>WNGJ01001792.1_pt1 | contig 21339 bp, 20 predicted proteins | sample 5400611 | NCBI WGS metagenome assembly WNGJ01 (sample SAMN13153375, study PRJNA577476) | soil metagenome | isolation source: 40 cm soil or saprolite under Garry oak tree replicate 1 | place: USA:California | collected 2016-06-15
CCCCCATGGCAGGCCATCATGCCGACGTCGCCGACGCTAGTGTGGGACCTTGGATAACGACACGCTGACGTGCGGAAACAGCAATTCAGGCCACGCTGGCCGACGTTGCGGACGGGTGGCTGAGGACGCCGGATAGATCGACTCCGAGCACTGTCACCGTCCCGGTCTGCGGGTCGGGCAGCGCCATGATCAGCCTCAGCATGCTGGAGCGGCCCGCCGTCAGGTCCAGCCCCGGCGCCAGCCGCGCCCCGGCCCGGCCGGCCAGGGCCAGCGCGATCACCGTGAGCATCCGCGCCAGCGGCGGGGTCCGCCGGGCGCGCCGCGAGGTCAGGCCCTCGACTTGCTCGGCGAACGTGACAGCAGGGCAGCCCGGGTTGCCGCAGAAGAACCGCCGCACCGCCAGCCGGACCAGCACCTGGTGGCCGCCGACCGGCGCGTCGGCCAGCCGCCGCCCGTAGGCGCTGTGCACCCGGCTCGAGGACCAGCTGCACCTCGGGCATACACCGTGATCAGCGCGCGCACGCGCCCATATGCACAGCAGGCCGCCCGTGACCTCGGCGGCGTCGGCGATCACCCCGGCCAGGTGCGGCAGCAGCCGCTCCAAGCTGATCCCGTGCTGGCATGACAAGCACCCGCTGACCTGCGACAATGACACGGCGTACTCCTGGGAGGACGGCTGGAGTAGACAACCGCCGGCCTACCAGGAGTCCCTCTGCTTCTCCAGCACAACACGCCGATAACCGGTTAGAGCAGACCGGATCGTTACACGCTGCACATCCCGCCGCACGGGCTTGTTACCGTCACGAAATACGGGTCAGATCCATTTAAGAGTGCTACGGCCACCGGGAGCGTTGCAGCGCTCCGCGATGAGCGCCAGCTTCGCTGGGAACGGATCGCCGCGCGCGTCTTCGGGGATGCCCGGCGAGTTGAGGAGGTGCGCAGCCTCTACGACCAAGCCCATGGGCCGGGCGCTTCCGCACGCTCCTACACCGGCCGTGGCCGCCGCTTCCCAGAAATGGAGCCATAGCCGATCCGCAACTCGCCCGCACCGCCGGGGCCAGGACTGCTGTGGACGGCTTCGCCGTCCTTGCCGCGGAAGCCGAGGTACTGGCCAGCCACCTGCGATCGTGGTTGTAGCCCAGGCCACGCCGCCAGCTGCTCGGGCAGAACAGTCAGCTCGGCCTGCGTCTGGCATCAGCATCGCCGAGGCCCCTCATGGCCCCGACGGCAACGACAGATCGATCGTTCGGGTGCGATATGGAAGGGTCTGTCGGCTGACGGGTCAGCACGCCGAACGGCGGTCCAGGATGTGCTGCGCGCAGGCCATCTGGTTACCTTCCATAACGAGCTGGCGGTTTGCGGGCATTAGCAGGCCGGCCAAGCCTGTTACGGGTGATCATGACAACTGGCCCTCTGGCGACCCGTGCGATGGCGTGCAGTCCGGGCGATCCGGGGTCGTCATGCCGCGTTCTTGAGTTCCCTCCGACCGTGTCCCTCACCTGACAGGCCTTCCAGCCATGAGCCAACCGGGCCGCAACCTTGGAGATCGGCGCCCCGCTCCGCGTATACGGACCATGTAAAACGAAATCCGCCAGCCTCTTTTGGTCGTCTGAAGACTCCCCGCCGATTACCGGCCGCGAAACGGGGTCAGTGAACACGGCGGTCAAGTTTGTCCCGCGAATGATTTGTCCAAGAATGTCGCCAGATTTATGTCATATCGACGCCAGAAAAATGAGACGAATAGGCCGATATGACCTGACCACTGATGAGGCCGGGCTATCATGGCCCTCAGTTCCATATGGGGAGATGGGGTGGGGACTAGGTGCCGGTTACCGGATGTGGTAGGGCATGGTTTATGGGGGCGGGAAGGCGCCGTGCATCCGGGTGGTGGGCGAGGTGAGTGAGGCGGGCCGGGAGCGACTCAGGCTCGTGGAGCGTGCCGTCCGCACTTGGACGGGGGAACTGATCGATCTTGGCGGCCGGAACACGCTGCTCTACTACCGGGATCTCAAGCAAGGAACGCTTGACATCGGCCCGGGATCGCTTGCTGATGGCGGCGTTGTCGATGCGCTGCTGTCCTCCCGGACTGTGCGGCTGTCGATGTTGTTCGGGCAGGCATCTATCGCAGGCGCGGCCCGCCGGGCCCGCGCTATTAAAGCCAAGGCCGCGGAGAACTTCGAGGAACGCGGTCTGCAGACGCTCTTCCTGGCCTGGGGCATGGCGACATGGACCAACCTGAAAGGTACGGCTATCCCTGCCGCGCCCGTGCTGCTCCGCCAGGCTGGGCTCGCAGCCCGCGGCGGCACGGGCGAGGATTTCGATGTCAGCCTGCCAGGCGAATGGGAAGTGAATCCCACGCTCCTGCACCTGCTCAAGACCGACTTTCAGATCGAATTCGATCGTGCCGCGAGTTTGGATCTGCTTGACCAAGACCTCGATCCGCCAGACCCGGTGCGACTATTTGAGCAGTTCACCAAGACGTGCTCGGCTGTTCCCGGCTTCTCGGTCTCGGGGCGGGTCGTCCTGGGGAACTTCTCCTATGCCAAGCTCCCCATGGTGCTGGATCTGGAGACGTCAGCGGACACCTTGATAGGTTCGGAGCTGGTCTGCGCGATCGCTGGTGACGAGCAGGCGCGGGACGCCGTGCGAGCCCGGCACCCGAATGTGAGCCCCAGCCAGCCTGATGTTGTCCCGCCAAGAACCTCGAAAGGGTCCAGGGCGACGAGCGGGACGCCGTCATCCTCACGATCGGCTATGGCAAGAACCCCGACGGGCGGATGCTGTACCGCTTCGGCCCCGTCAACAACGAAGGCGGCGAACGCCGGCTCAATGTCGCCATCACCCGCGCACGCGCGCACATGACCGTCGTCTCCTCGTTCTCCGCCACCGACATGGACCCCGCCAGGCTCCGCTCCGAAGGCGCTCAGCTGCTCAGCAGATACCTCTCCTACGCAGAATCCGGCGGATCCGACCTCGGCAACGTCGCCAAGACCAAGCCGGAACTCAACCCATTCGAGCGCGACGTGGAAACTCAGCTCCGGACCGCAGGCATCCCGCTGATCGCCCAGTACGGATGCTCCGGCTACTGGATTGACTTCGCCGCCCAGCACCCCACCCGGCCAGGCCAGATGGTCCTCGCGATCGAGTGCGACGGCGCGACCTACCACTCATCAGCCACAGCCAGGGACCGGGACCGGCTCCGCCAAGAACACCTCGAACGCCTCGGCTGGACGTTCCACCGAATCTGGAGCCAGGACTGGTTCTACCACCGCGAAACCGAGATCACCCGGGCCGTCGCCGCTTACCATGCAGCTGTATCGGCCGCTGACCACGACAAAAGCCAGGCCCAGGCCTCTGCAGCACCAGCAGAAACAATCATGACCGCCCACCCCGCCGCGGCCCCGGCAACTAACCGGGTCGGCCCGTGCCCGATCTGGACGCACCGCGGCAACATCGACGAGTACGACCCAGACGAACTAGTCGCAGTGATCAAGTGGATCGAATCCGACACGCTATGCCGGACCCAGGACGAGCTACTCAACGAGACAGTGCGAACGCTCGGGTTCACCCGCAAAGGGTCAAGGATCATCGCCGCCCTCACCGACGCGATCGCCCTAGCCCGCGCCCCCAGCTACCAGCCTCCGTTCACAACGGCAGGCAAATTGCCGCCCACGCAAAGCACTGGCGGGCCGCCCTGGCAACGACCCCGGTAACCGCTAACTGCCGCGTACAAAAGCCGCTAGGTTCCCGCGTGTACCTGCCATGCCGATTAGATCAGTAGCCCGAAATCAGCCGGTGACGCTAACGGCGCCGACGGCAACCGCTCCCGGCCACGCAACGTAAGCGTGACAGCGGCACTCGGGTGTCAACAGTCATTACATAACGCCGAGTATGAGCGCGAGGACTACCAGACGCCAGCATTGCTGGAGGTGCGCATATTGGCCGATTCTGTGTCCGGCCAGGCGGGAGAGTTGGCGGCTGCATTGGACGGCCGGGTCGGCGGGCAGGAAAGACCCCGGGCGGTGGTCGGCGGACAGGGCAGGTGGGGCGTGGCGGTGATCTTCCTCCGGACGGTTGGAGTGGCCGTCCAGGGTGATCTCGCCGATGTGGTCAGTGGGGCCAAGGGTGTGGGCAGGGCTGGGTGCCTGGTTGCTGTCGCCAGGCCTGCCACGAGGTTGGCGATCGAATCGGGCGGCATAACCATGGCGCCGTTGCTGTCGGCTGCGACCTTCGAGCGGCCTGGCTTTGGGGATGGCGGTGCCGATCATCCATCCGCCGCCGCCTCCGATCGCTCTTCTCGGTACGCCGGCCTGTCATGCAGGAGTGCGGAGCTGCTGTAAGGCAGGAGTGCGAGCGGGCGGTAAGGACGGCGGCGAGTCCGGCTGTGGCACACCAGTTGGCGGCTCGGTGATTCGCGAGGAGGAGCTGTCTAGGTGCAGCAGCAGGGTGCCCCTGACTGGCCCCGTCTCCCATGGCCGGGCCGTTTGCCGGATCGGAGTCGCATTGCCGGTCATGGTCTTCCCTCCCCGGCTGCGGCGCTGTGGCTCTGGCGCTTTAGCCCGTTGCGCCGCCGTATGGATGTGGCGTGAACGTGTCGAGCAGGATCTTGTAGTCGTGGGCGAAGCTGGCGGCGGTGGCCCCGAATCCTTCGAAGATGTAGGCCGACGAGCCGAACACCACGACGCGGATCTGCCCGGGCTCTCCCAGGACGGATATGGCGGCGTCTTCGGCGGGCTGTCCGTGGTAGGCGAGCCGGTGGCGGGAGACCACGTCCCCCCCGGGCAGGGCTGAGGCAGCCACGTTGACGGCACGGTCAAGCCTGACCCGACCCGATGCGGGCACCGGAGCGCAGATGATCCCGACGGCATGACCGGGAAGGTCGGCTAGGTAGACGATGACAGTGGTGGTTCCCGCGGTCTTCTCGATGCGCAGCGGTTTGCGGGGGAACAGCGCCGTGAAATGGGAGTCATGGGCCACCAGCAGGTACCCGGCAGCGGGCCTCGGCGGGGACGAGGAGACGGCGCGCACGATCACCGTCGCCCCGATCGAGCCGGCGAGCAGGACGATCCCGGCCACGATTGCCCAGCGGGGCAGCCTGCGCGCGGTGCAGGCACCGCGGGCCGCGGCCAGCCGGGGCCACGGTGACCCGGCGGCGGCAGTCGGGCCTGACCGGGCGCCCGGTGAGCTCGGCAGGCGAGCACCGGTGCGGCTGCGGAGTGCCTGCTCTCGCATTGTTCTCACCACCGGACGGGATCGCGTGATGGGAGCGCGGGTCCACTTGCTGGCAGCAGGACAGGCACCATGGGCGGCGCACCGCCTGGCCGCTGTTGCGGCTGACCCACAATCCGGCCGAGTCTGGCTGGCAGCGGGTGCAGAGCTGGACGGTGTACGGCAGCAGGCGCGGTGCAGGCATCGTGCGCCGCCGAGGCATCGTGGTGGTGCGAGCGGGCCAGTTCTGGCCGGTTGCGACGTTGGCGGCTGCCGCTAGGTCGCGGATGAACCACCTGGCGAAGCCGTCGCGGCCTGGCCGGCTGGCCAGGTGGCGTCCGTGGCCTTCTGGGCTGGCTTGCGTGCGGCTCAACTCCGCCAGCTGGGCTGGCGCAGCGGGCCATTGTGCGGCGGAGGCGGCGGATACGGTTCATGATGGCCTCCTTTTGGGCGGGGTCGCTGCGGGCCGGTGATGGCGCCAGATGTCCCGCCTGGCAGGCAGATGCCTGCGCCGGCTTGGGTCCCGATCACGGGTGGCCGCGGGCTCATGAGCCCTCTGACAAGGCGGCCACGGCCAAGGCTCCGCCCATGGCCGGCGTCGCCGCAGCGGAGGCGAGCAGGGCTCCGGCTCGCCTGGGCAGGCCGGCCAGGCGGCAGCAGAGGCACGGGATGCCGTTCATGATGACCTCCGTGTCGTGCGGGGCGGGCGGGGTGGCGGGCCGCCGGGGCTGTTTCCACTGTTGGCGGCGGCAGCGGCGTTCACCACACATGACCGGCCACAGGACTGCCCACAGGAATCCGCCGCTAGGCGCTTCCGGTGATCGGCGGAACGCCAGGCGCCGACCGTGTGCGGCCGCAGCGCCCTGGCTCCAGCAGACTCCGGCCGGGTTTGGTCACGCTGCCAGCGCAGGTGGCGGCCCGTCCCCTTGCTGGCCTGGGCAGCGGGAGATGGCGGCGGCGGGTGGGGCCGGATACTGTTGGTGCAGGGTCGGTTCCGCCCGGTGCGGGTAGCCGCGGCGGAGGGTAGCGAGAGGATGCTGGGGGCCGGTGGCGGAGCCCGGGCTTTCTTTCTCCGGGCTGCTGCGGCAGCTGCGGGCCGAGACCCGGCTGACCCAGGAGGAGCTGGCGGAGGCGGCGGGCCTGTCCGCGCGGTCGGTCAGCGACCTGGAGCGGGGGATCAACCGTACCGCGCACAAGGACACGGCGCTGCTGCTGGCCGGTGCCCTGAACCTGGCCGAGCCGGTGCGCGAGCGGTTCGTGGCGGCGGCGCGCGGACGCGGGCCAGCCGCCGACGTGCTGGCGGCCAGGGGTGGGCCGGGGGCGTTCGCGGCCGCGGCGACCCGGGCGCTACCGCGTGATATCGCCGCCTTCACTGGCCGCCAGGCCGAGCTTACGCGGCTGATCGGTGGGATTGACGCGCTGGCTGCGACCGGAGGAGTGGTGGGCATCCACGCGGTCGGCGGGATGGCCGGGGTCGGCAAGACCGCCTTCGCGGTGCACGCGGCGCACCGGCTAGCCGGGGCCTTCCCGGACGGGCAATTCTTCTTGCCGCTGCATGCCCACACCGCAGGGCATCGGACGGTGGACCCGGCCGATGCGCTGGCCAGCTTGCTGCTGACCGCCGGGCTGCCCGCGGCGCAGATCCCGCCCGGCCTGGACGCCCGGGCCGGCCGGTGGCGTGACCAGGTGGCGGACAAGAAGATCCTGCTGCTGCTCGATGACGCGGCCGGACACGAGCAGGTCCTGCCGCTGCTGCCCGGGAGCGCGGACAGCCTGGTGCTGGTCACCAGCCGCCGCCGGCTGACCGCGCTGCAGGACGCCACGGTGATCAGCCTGGACACCCTGCCCCCAGGGGAAGCGGCGCAGCTGCTGGCGCGGCTGGCTGGCCGCCCGGACCTGGGCTCAGCAACGGGTCCGGGCGGGGAGATAACCCGGTTGTGCGGGTACCTGCCGCTGGCGGTCGGGATGCTGGCCAGCCAGCTGCGCCACCATCCCGCCTGGTCGGCCGCCGGGCTGGCCGCTGATCTGGCAGCAGCGAAAGACCGGCTAGCCCTGATGCACGCGGAAAACCTGTCGGTCGCCGCGGCGTTCGACCTGTCCTACGCCGACCTCACCGCAGGCCCGCAGCGGCTGTTCCGCCGGCTTGGCCTGGTCCCGGGCCCCAGCTTTGACGGGTACGCCGCCGCCGCCCTGGACGGCACCAGTCTCGGCGAGGCCCGCCGGCACCTTGATGAGCTCTATGACCAGCACCTGATTACCGAACCCGCCCCGGGCCGCTACGAGCTGCACGACCTGCTCCGCGAGCACGCCCGGGCGCTGGCCGCTGCCGGCGACCCCGCCGAATCAGACGCCGCGGCCGATCGGCTGCTGGATTACTATCTGCACACCGTGCTGGTCGCCAGCCGGCACATTCCCACCTGGGATACCGCCCACCGCCGCCGGCCGGATGTCCGCTGGCCCGGCGACGCCCCTGATCTGTCCACGCTCGGGCGGGCGGCCGCCTGGCTGGAAGCCGAGCGCCCTAACCTGCGCGCCGTGGTCGGTTACGCCGCCGGGTCCGGGCGGCATCTGCACGCCGTGCAGATCCCCGCCGCGATGGGCGGCTTCCTCCTTACCCGCGGTCATTGGGATCAGGCCGCCACTCTCTATCAGACCGCCCTGACCGCAGCCCGCCAGGCGGACGACCAGCCCGGCCAGGCCCACGCGCTCTACGACCTCGGCGCGATGGGAACGCTCACCGGGGATTACACCGCCGCCGCCGCCAGCTTGGCCCAGGCGGTCGCGCTCTACGGTTGTATCGGCGACCGGGCCGGTCAGGCCTACGCCTTGTGCCAGCAGGGCATCGTGCAACGCTGGACCGGCAACTACTCCGCCGCCATCGCCAGCCATGAGCAGGCGCTAGTACTGGCCCGCGGCTCTGATGACCAGCGTGCAGAAGCTTGCGCCCTCCAGCTCCTTAGTGCTGCGCAGATAGAGGTCGGCGACTACCTGGCCCCTGCAGTGAATCTGGCCGGCGCGCTGGACATGTACCGCAGCCTGGGTCACCGGCTCGGCCAGGCCGAAACAGTCAGACGCCTCGGCAGACTGCTAATACGGACCGGCGACTACCCGGCCGCCGCCGCCAAGCTCCGTCAGGCCCTGGAGATCTTCGGCGACCTGGGCGATCGGCCCTACCAGGCCTGGACCCTCAACGACCTCGGCAGGGTGCAGCAGCTGACCGGGGACTACCTGGCCGCCGCTGCCAGCCATCAGCAAGCCCTCGAACTGTTCCGCGATCTCGGGGAGCCGCTCGGCCAGGCCGCAGCACTGAACCGCCTTGGTGAGCTCTCGCTCCGGACCTCGGCCACCGGCCAGTCACGCGACCAGCACGTCCGGGCCCTGGCCATCGCCCGCGACCTCGGCGCGTCCCCGGAAGAAGCCCGCGCCCTAGAGGGAATCGGCAACAGCCACCTCCACGACGGCAACTCCGGCCAAGCCGCGGAGTACCTGCGGCAAGCACTCGCGATCTACCAGCGCATCGGCGCCCCCGCCACCCAGCGCGTGCAGGAAACCCTCCAGAGGCACCAGCTGCCATCCACCACCCCCGATCCCCAGCCAGCGGCTCCAAGCAGCGAAGACCATACATCGCACACCACCGCCCCACCCCGGGGCAAGCCATCAGAAAGGCCGGCCGTCTAGGGACACGCCCCTAGCCGGGAGTGCGACAGAACAGCCTCCCACGGTGGAACCGTCTGTCAAGAGAGCATGGTGAGCTGGCCGGTGACCTGCTGTCGCCGGGCTGGCGTGGGACTGTTGTGCTGGCCTTCGTCGCAGCTGCTGGTTTCGCGCCGCCGCGCGAGCCGTGGGTCAAGCGAGAGCGCCCGCAGCGGTAGCCCCCGTCAGAGCGCGGCGGGAAGGAACGAGCTTGACGGCGGCAAGCCGTGGCCGATGTTCGCAAGCGAGGAAGAGCCTGCCGGGTATTGGCTGCCGGGCAGGGCATGGGCTCTCCGCCCGGTCCAAGGCCTGGCCGGCCCGGACCGGACACAACTGATCAGCCGCCGGCGCGCAGATTCACCAATCTGTGCGGCCAACCGTGTCCATCACCGAACCGCTGATTCCGACCATATCGGCGGATCCGGCGCGTCAGGATGCCGAGGCACAGCTGACGCAGCGTGATTGCGGGCTGATCAGCATTCTGCCGTCTCTTCTGGCAGGGGTCGGCGGGTACGCGCCTTGAGGCTCGGCATTGCCGTGCCGACCGAGCGTAGCGGCGTGACGTCTGCTGCCGGCGGTGACAGCGGATCGGCCCGCTGGGCGTTTGACGTCACCTTCTTGTCGCGTGCTTCGCACGCCCTGATGTGACCGTCCGTTGTTACAGTGTGACCGGCCGGAGCATGGAGTCAGCGCACGGCGGCTGTGCTGGTGAGCGCGCAGGCGGCTGCCCACGCCGCGCTGCCGTATGGCGTGCCACGGCCGGCGTCCCGGCGGGCCCACCTGGCGCACGCGCCGATCGCGTCGATGAGCAGGGCATAGAGCATCGCGTCGGGCTGTGGGACGCACGCCCGCGCGATCCCCTGCACCGCGGCGTGGACAGAGGCGGGCGCGGCATCCCGGCGGAAGGCCTGCGGCGAGATCACGATGTCGCGGGTGAAGCTGCGCGCCCATTGCGCCGCGTGCGGAGCCTGCGCCAGCGCCTGCCGGCTCTGCTCCTCCAGCCAGCCCGCCGGATGGCCGTCCAGGCCCGCCAGCACCCGCTCGCACGCCAGCACCGACACCGCCATGGTCTGCTGCCGCTCGGCCGCCGCTACCGGCAGCGCCCGCCGCGCGCACTCCAGCGCGATCCGCGCATCGATATGCAGATCGTCGCCCGTCAGCCCGATCACCGACGGGATCAACCCGGCCAGCCGCGCCCGCCCGGCATCGGAGGTGTAGTCGTTGACATCGCGCGCCGCCGCCGCGAGCAGCGGGTGCGTGCAGGCCGGGTGATCACTCCACCGCTCCCCCGCCAGATACGACACCAGCTCCATGAAACACGCGCCCTTGCGCGGGCTGCGGTGCTTGCCCCGCGACAGAATCGGGACCAGCTCGGGTGGATGAGCGTTAAAACCAGCCATCGGCACCTCCGCAGGATCAGCGGAGCCAGTACGACCAGTCTGCGCCTTTCAGCGCACAAGCCACCACACCGGCCCCCGGCTATTGCACCAGCGCGGCGCCCGTGCCGTCGCGAGCACGAAACCATGCCTACCCGCGCCTGCGGGACGCCGGAACCACGCCACAATGCCGGGCACGGATCAACCGCCGACACGACAGAACGCCCGATCTTCGTCATTAGCCATTAGTCGCTCTTGGCCCTCCGAAGATACCTATCAGTGGGTAGGCGCGCGCCGGGGCGCCCACCGTCGTTGGTTACAAAGAGTCACCAGGTTCCGTCGCGCGCGGCAGCAGATCGCCGAGTTCGGCGTGGCACCGGTACTCCTCAGCAGCCCTGCCGGTGACGTATCCGGCAGCGGTGAGGCACGGGGGGACATTCCCGGCAGCTGGTCACGCTCGGTGAGATCCGGGATCTCGCGCCTCGGGCCGCCGCCATGGCGTCGTGCGGGGCCGTCTCGTTCTGCGACCCGCCGGTCAACCCGTCAGCGCGGTGGATCCAGGCTAGGCCAGCAGACGCCGCGTCGTTACCACGATGGGTACCGGAAACAGCCTGGAGAACTCTGCCGCGGATCCGAACAACGCGCCGATCCGCTCGGCGTACTTGGCTCGGTACTCGTCGTGGTGCTCGGCGACCGGGATGCTGGTGTCGACCTGCGCGACACCCTCAATCCGTATCATGTCACGACCGACGTCCGTGACGTCCAGCCCCAGGCAGACGTGAGGGTTGGCGGCAATGTTGGCGACCTTCTGCTTGTCGCGCCGCGAGTAGATCAAGATGCGGTCATCCGCCAGGTGCAGGAACCATACCGGCACGCTGTGCGGTCGGCCGAGTGGATCGACCGTGGTGAACCATGCCATGAGGTTGCTGTCCAGTCGCCTGCGCACGTGCGCTCGCCGGAGGTCATTGATCTCGACGCTGCTATCCAGGTCACTTGTCGGCATGCTCGCACTATAGAAGCGGAGCACGACACCGGCGCCCGGCCTCGCGTTGTCAACGGCAGCTGAGCTCAGCGCGGTCGGCGCGGCTCCCGCGACCGCGCCCTGGCGGTAAGACGGTGCCATCGCGGACTGGCGCGTGCCGAGGTTCTCCGCTTCGACGGCGTGTCCAGTATCGCCTGCCATGCTGGCGTCACGGCGGGCCAGGTAACTCACCGAACCGCGCTGCGCCCGGCGCCACACCACCAGGTACCTGATCGCCAGATCTGAACGGCCTTCGTCTTGATCAGACCCCGCTCAGCGTGCGCGCCGAACGGCTACGCGCGCGGCGGCCACAGCCAGAGGATCGTAACGGAGGGTGTCAGCCATTCTGCAGCGTGAGTGACGTGATCGCCGACTATGAGTGGCTGATCAGCCGGAACGGCCGCGCGGTGGCTGCACGCAGATCATCCAGTTCCGGACGGCCTGCTGGCCCGTCAGGCGATCGGCCCGCTTGGGGTCCGCTACACGCTTGCGGAAGGGGCGGCTGCCGGTCGCAGCATCAGCGCGGGTTCTTTGACGCGGCGAGCATCCTGCGGGCCTTTGACTGCGTGGCTGCCGCGCCTGTGCCAGGACCCAATCTAGACATCGCGCAGGGAGCCTTCCAGCCGGTCGCCCTATGCGGCCGGGGCCGGTGTTCTCGGTAGCAGCCGGCCGGATGCCCGGCTGCGCCGGTCGAGCCGCCTGAGTCCGAGTTCGCTGGCGAACCCGGCGGCGAGCTCGTACTCGTCCCGGGCCAGGTGCCGGTTGATCTCGGGGTAGTCGTCACGCTGGTTCCTGCCGACCAGCCCGGCCGGGTGGTACTGCGCCATCAGGTCCACGTAGGTGCCGGTGCCGAGCTCGGCCGCGACAAACCGCAAGATCTCCCGGGTTTCGTCCAGCATCCCGGGCATCACCAGGTGCCGCACCAGCAGGCCGCGGCGGGCCAGCCCGTCGTCGCCAAAGCGCAGCGGGCCGACCTGGCGGTTCATCTCCGTGACCGCCGCCTTGGCCACCTGCGGGTAGCCGGGCATCCGCAGGTAGCGGCGGGCGCGCCCGGGTGTCCAGACCTTGAGGTCGGGCAGGTAGATGTCGACGATGCCGTCCATCAGGGCCAGGCTGTCCGGGCTGTCGTAGCAGCTGGTGTTGTAGACGATCGGCAGCCGCAGCCCGCCGTCGATGGCCCAGGGGAGAGCCTGCAGGATCTGCGGCACGACATGCTCGGGGGTCACCAGGTTGATGTTGTGGCAGCCGCGGTCTTGCAGCTCCAGCATCATCGCGGCCAGCCGCTGCGGGGTGACCGGCTGGCCGCGCAGCTGCCAGGAGATGTCGAAGTTCTGGCAGAACACGCACCGCAGGTTGCAGCCGGCGAAGAAGATCGTGCCCGAGCCGTTCTTCCCGCGCAGGCAGTCCTCCTCCCCGAAATGCGGGAAGTGCGAGGCGACGATCGCCTGCCGGCCGATCGCGCACAGGCCGCGCTGATCGGCGAGCCTGTTGACCTTGCACAGCCGCGGGCAGACCCCGCACCGGTCCGGCCCCAGCAGCCGGCGCGCCGTCCCGGCCCGGGCAGCGATCTCCCCGGCGCCAACGCCAAGGTAGGCCGGCCACGACGAACTGCCCATCGCGCACCACCACCGCGACAACCATAACCCGACTAGATCCCCGGCGGCAGGAGCGTCTAGACGCACCTTAGAGGGTCACCGCGACGGCCGCCCGCGGTCTAGGGTCGATATCGGCAGGCAGCGTCCGCGGGTCTGCGGAAGGAGGCGCGATGAGCGCACAGCAGCGGGTTGGCACAGCTGCCGACCTGCCTCCGGGCACGGTGGTTGGCGTGGGTCGCTACGCCGTCGGGAACGCCGGCGGGCGCTACTTCGCGGTCACCCGCCGATGCCGCCACCTGGGCGCTGACCTGGCGGGTGGCAGCATCGATGAGGACGGCTGCCTGGTCTGCCCGTGGCACCACTCGGCCTACGACGTCGGGACCGGCCGGATGGTCCGGGGACCGCAGGGGATCTTCGCCAGGGTGCCCGGCCTCGACTTCGGGTACCGCATGCTCACGCGGGTGCTGCCACTGGGGCGGGCGGCGGTGGCCGAGCGCGACGGCGAGCTGTACGTCGGTGGCTGAGCCCGGGTGCGCGGCTACCCGGGAACTCCAGGCGCGATTGCGTCTCTTGCGGACGGGCGCGGCCGGTGCCCGCCGCCGGGAGGCCGGCCTCCTGAGCCGACTGAGAGGGACCTGCTGGGGACGTCCGCGGGCGTCGGCTTCAGTGGTGACGCTAGCGTCGCGCGGGCTGCGCCGAGGTTGGCCCGCTCGGCCGAGCCCGCCAGCCCGCCCGGCGTCTGTGAGACCATGCCCGCATGCACGAGGAAATCATCGCGATCCTTCGCGTCGCCAACGCCGCCGAGGCGGTCACCTGGTATCGGCGCCTGGGATTCACCAAGGAGTGGGAGCACCGCTTCGAGCCCGGCATGCCCGCGTTTGTGTCCATCGCGCGGGGCCGCGCGCGCCTGTTCCTCTCTGAGCATCAGGGTGATGCCCGGCCAGACACCCTGGTCTACCTGGTAGTGGATGATGTCGACGCCGTCGTGACCGAGTTTGGCCGGCCCGCAGGCGAGCCTCCGTATGGGTGCGAGATCGAACTTCGCGACCCTGACGGTAACCGGCTGCGGATCAGCACACCGGCAAGCTGAGCGCAGCCGCCGCCGACCCGGCGGCACCGGGCACATCTCGCGATTGCCAGCCCCCTGGCTGCCGCCACCCGAGTTCGGCGAACTCATGACGGTGAAGTCGCCCAAGACGTTCGGTAACCCTGAACCCTTGGGGCCTGCACCTGTGCTTGCTGTGGTCCTTCCCCACCACCGCCGGGGCTGCGGGCCCGGGTCGGCGGCTCACCGGGCATGGGTGCCGGCGCCGGCGATGCGCTGATGCAGGGCGGCGCCGTGACCGCTGAAGGCGCGCCGCCCGCGCGGGCTGAGCCGGAGGTGGGTGCGCCGGGTGCGCCCGGCGCCGGCTCCTGACAGCCCGGCCCCTGGCCGGGCTCGGCACCGGCTTGGTGATGGCCTGACCGCGAGCATGATCCCCGACTCGGCCCAGGCGATCTGAGCCGACTCGCTCTGCCAGCCAGCACCGTCCTGTCGCCCGGCGCCGGATCGTGGTGGCAGCCGCTGTCTGTGGTGGGCTAGGCGCCGCGCTGGGTGTCCTGCCCGGCAATCCGGCGCTCGCCCGGCTGCCTCGTCCTGGCCTGGAGCTACGTCCAGGCGCCGTTCGTCTCCACGCTGTCCCACTCGGTCTGCATCTACCTACCTGGCGGGGGTCTCTGGGACAGCTCGTCTCAGCGCATCACGACATTCCGCCCGGCGGTTGGCGGCGTCATTCCTCTCGCCGAGGCATTACTCATGACCGCATCGGCCTTGGTGGCGCCGTGACCGTTCCTGAGGAAAGGTCCCGGGTCTTGCTCGTTGGACCGCCTCCCTGCCTGCCAGTGAGGGAAGCCAGGGCGTCTCGTCGAGTTATAACTTGACTGTGCCGCGGCCCCGCGGTACGCTGCCGATATATCGTGACCGTATCGTGAGAGGCGGGCGGAGAGCGGATGATGGCGGCAGCGGCCTGGGGCGCCGGGGACGTCAACCCCGGCCCGTTCGGGGTACTCAAGTGTGCGGGCGACCTGCTCGGCCAGGTTCGCCGCGGCATCCGGGCAGCGTCGGGCGGCCACCGGCACGGCCGGGCGTGGGAGCGGGGCTTCGGGGGCCGGAAAGGCCCGGGGCACTGGGGCGGCGGCTTCGGCGGGCCGTGGGCCGACTGGTGGCCGGGACCGCCCGGTCCGCCAGGTCCGGCGCGGGGTCCGAAGGCCGGCCGCGGCGACGTGCGGGCTGCGATCTTGGCCTTGCTGCGGGAAGGCCCGCGCACCGGCTACCAGATCATGTCCGAGATCGAGGAGCGCAGCGGCGGGGCCTGGCGGCCGAGCCCCGGCGCGGTATATCCCGCGCTGTCCCAGCTCGCCGACGAGGGCCTGATAGCCGGGGAGGAATCGGACGGACGGCGCACGTACAGCCTGACAGAAGCTGGCCGCCAGTACGTGGAGCAGAACCCCGAGGCGGCGCGCGGTGCCTGGGAGTCGGCGGCCCAGCAGGAGGCCTGGCAGGTGCCTGGCCTGCTCGCCGAGGCTGCCCGGCTCGGCGGCGGGATCATGCAGATGGCCCACGCGGGGACGCCCGAGCAGGTCCTGGCAGCGGAACAGCTGCTGCAGCGGACCCGGCGCGAGCTGTACCGGATCCTCGCCGGGGAGGCCGGCGGGCCAGGCCAGCACGAGCAAGAGATCTAGGCGGCCGGGCAGCATGACAGATGATCGGATCCGGATTTCCGACGCCGACCGGGAACGTGTGGCGGCCCGGCTGCGCGAGCACTTCGCCGAGGGCCGGCTCTCCTCCGATGAGCTGAACGAGCGGATCGCGGCGGCGCTCAGCGCGAAGACCGTCGGGGACGTGCGGCCCATCATGGCCGACCTTCCCGATCCGGTGCCGGTGCCGCCGCAGGCCCGGCAGTCTCCGCCCTGGGCCACTGGCCACGGGGCCGTGTCCCACAGGGAGCCACGGATCTTGCCGCTGGCGATCTTCGCGCTGATCGCCGCGCTGGTAATTCCGGGTGCGGGATGGCTGTTCCTGGCGTTCGTGCAACTCGTGGTGGTGCTCTGGCTGGCGGCCTGCCTGGCGGGGATCTTCGCGGCAGCCCGGCTCCGTCGGCATATCCGCCGCTCCTGGCAATCCGGTGACGGCACCTACTGGCGCCTGGACCAATGACGCGGCGGGTAACCCGCAGGGCCGTTGCCGGCCACGGCCAAGACAAGTCGTAGCACGATCAGCCGGCCGCGGTTACCCCTGACGGCTGTCCGGCCCGGCCGGCCCGCCTGCCGCACGTGGAAACACCGCAGGTACCCATCCGCTCGTCACGCAGAGCCGAGGATCCGCTCACCGGCTACCTGGCGTCCACTCCGCCGCCAGCACGGGTCCGGCGAACCCAGGAAATGGACCAGCGATCGCTTCGGCACCGCCTTCTTGGCGAGCCGAACGCCCGGATCTGCGCAGTCGGGGTCTGGATCAGACTTCCGCCGTGCTCCGGATATTCACATTGCGTGCATAACGGCGTTCGTGCTTGCTCTGCGGCACAGGCAGGGACGCGGCTACCGGGCGTCGCGCCTGGTGCCGGAGACACCGGGGTTGCTGCTAGCGAGCCGGCACGATCAGCTCGCGGCCTCGGTAGAACGCTTCCTGCTCACCGAGGATATAGGGAGCCATCGCCTCACGTCGGCGCGCTTCCGCCTCGGATGCCCGCCACGCATCGCAGGACTGCTTCGAAGCCCAAACGCCACGCCTATCACTTGCTGCTCGTCATCAGACCAGTACGCGAAGGCGCGCGGCATGCCATCTGGATGGGTGCCCGGCCGCCGGGCCCTCTCGAACTGTGCCAGCGTGTCCGGCTTGATCCGGCGCGTGGTCGTCCAGACGACGTGCTCTTCCATGGCGGCCTCCTGCAGGACTGGCGCGGTGGCCGCCGGCGCCCGGGGTCGCGGCGACCTCGTCCCGATTATTTCCTCCCGTGCTAGCTGGGCGGGGAGCCGGGAGGCGACGGAACAGGATGGTCGTACCTGGACACCATCGCCCCCGGGAAGGCGCCCACGTGCAGGCCGGCGAGACGGCGCGGCCGGCTTCCGCCGAAGTCCGGTCGCGATTGCGCCCGTCCGCGGGCGGCTTTCCTGCCGCTGACCGCCGGGCCCGTCACGTGCGCCCGGCCGGCTGGGCAGGTCCTGGCCTGGATGTTCCCGGCAAGGACGGGCATGACGGCGCTGCAACGGGGCAGGACCCGCTCATGCGGTACGTGGAGCTGCGCCGGCACACCGACAACGAGGGCGATCACCTGACCCCGCAGGGGGTGGCAGACGCCGAGATGATCGGCCGGGACCGGCTGCACCCGCCCTACGCCGCGTTCGTATCTACCGGCGCGGCGCGCGCCACCCAGATGCTGGAGATCTTGCTGCACGCGGCCGGGCAGGACGACACCCCATCGCCCCGGCGCCGGGGTTGCGGTCCTCGGTCGAGGACCGCTGGCGCGACGCGTCCAGGGCAGCGGGGAAGGGCGCGGACCTCGTGGCGATCCGGGCCGTCGACCCGGACCTGGTCGAGCGGGAGTCGGTGCTGCTCGGATCGGCGCTGCGGCGGGTGATGGAGCAGCTGCCCGACGGCAGCCGGGCGCTGGTGGTGGGCCACAGCCCGACCGACGAGGCCGCCGTGCTCGGGCTCGCCGGCCGGGTCGTCCCGCCGCTGGGCAAGGGCCAAGGGGTTCTGCTGATCGAGGAGGGCGGGGACTACCTGGCCGAGCCGCTGGACTCGAATGGCGGTGAGCTATTCCCGCTCGCTGCGCGATGACGATGTTCGGAGCTTGCCCGGCGAGCCGCGAGGTTGCCGGCTGTCCTGCCAGCCAGTTGCTGCCGCAGCGGAATGCGATCCCGTATCGTCCGCGAGCGCGGCGGGGCTGCTGCGGCGACGGCAGCCGGGCAGGAGCCTGCCACACAGGGTGACCATTCGCCGGGCGCCAGCGCCAGCGCCGTTAGCGCCGATCGATCGCCGAATACGCGCGGCGGACAGCTAGGCCGAATACGCGGGCTGGCTGGCGCAGATCATCGAGCTTTGCGTGTACCCAGTCGCCTGATTTGACGTCGGGTCATTGCCTTATCGACCTGAACGCCACCGGGCTGGCGGGCGCGACGGCCAGCCAGAACCGCGCCGTGCGCACCCGCCGGCCAGCGCCTGGCCTGGCTGGAGTCCCGGGGTGCCGCAGTCACCCTGGATGTGCAGCATGCCCGCTCGCGCAGCGCCCGGTCACGACTTGGTCGAGTCCGGGCTTAGCGCGTTGCAGTCTGCCGGGCGCATGCCGATGTGTCGCGCCGCCCGGCTGGACCGTGCGGGCCGTTCGTGCGCTAATCGGTGCAGACGCCGGCTGTGGCGTTGTGAACCGTTCCGGTCATCATGCGGGCGCGATCGGATGCGAGCAGGACCGCGCCGTGGGCCGTGTCTTCGGTGTGCGGGGACACCTTCAACATCGTGCCTTCGTCGAGGGAGGCAAGTACTTGCTCGCTGGTGAGGTTCATCATCTTGCCGATGGTGCCGGCGGTGTCCTGGATTGTCCGCGTGTCGGGGTTTGCGGCAGTCCGCAGGCAAACTACCCGTATCCCGGTGCCAGTGAGTTCCAGTGCCATGGCCCGCATCAGGTTCTCGATGCCCCCGAAGGCGGCGCCGATCCCTGAAGCACCTGGGACATGGGGCCGTGCCGGGCTGCCGGTGAGGAAGATGATGACGCCGGAACCCTGCGGGACCATGCGCCGCGCCGCACCGCGGGCGGTGATGAACTGAGAGGTCAAAACGGTCTGGGCGACCGTAAATTCCGCCACGGGCAAGTCGACTGCGGGCTTGCCGTTGCCGTATTCGGTGATGCGGGGCCCGGTTGCGTTGAACTCGATGTCGATTCCTCCAGCCTGCTTAACGACCCGGTCGAGGTACTCGTCAACCGCGCTGTCGTCGAGGGCGTCGATGACCGTGTAGCTGGCCCGGCCGCCAGACTCAGTGATCTGCCGGGTGACAGCAGCGAGAGTGCCCTCGGTCCGGCCGGCAAGGAAAACCTCGGCGCCTTCGGCACCGAACTTGCGGGCCACAGCCGCTCCGATAGAGCCGCCGGCACCAAACACAACGGCGCGCTTGTCGTTCAAGATGGGTGAGTCGTTCATTGTTTCCTCCGCACGGTTGACCAGATGAGGTGCCGGTGATGGAGACGGGAGCTGCCCGGCGAAGTGGGCGGCGGGCGGGCGCCCAGTTCGCATCCGGCGACGTCTACACAGGCGTACTCCTGCCGACAGAGCTGGAGGACAAGGGCGATGGGAGTGTGACGTGGCGGCTATGGACCTGCTCGCCCGGGCGCAGGCGGGGGATGGGGAGGCGTTTGGCCAGCTCGTCGATCCCTACCGGCGCGAGCTGCAGGTGCACTGCTACCGGATTCTCGGCTCGGTGCACGACGCCGAGGACGCGCTGCAAGACACGCTGCTGTCGGCCTGGCAGGGCCTGGCCGGGTTCGAGGGACGCGCGTCGGTCCGGACCTGGCTGTACCGGGTCGCCACCAGCCGCTGCCTGGACGCGCTGCGGTCGGCTAGCCGGCGCCCGCTGATGAGCGCGCCACCGCCCGGGCTGGACCCGCCCGAGCCCACCCGGCTGGGCGAGGTGCTCTGGCTCGAGCCTTACCCCGACGTCCTGCTCGAGGGGCTCCCCGACAGCGCACCCGGACCCGACGCCCGGGTTGAGGCCCGGGAATCGGTCTCGCTGGCCTTCATCACCGCCCTGCAGCTGCTGCCGCCCCGTCAGCGCGCCGTCCTCATCCTCCGCGACGTCCTCGGATTCCACGCCAGCGAAACAGCCCAGATCCTCGGCACCACCCAAGAGTCGGTGACCAGCGCGCTCAAGCGGGCCCGCGCCGCCCTGCACCGCCAGCCGCCGGCAGGGGAGCGGGAACCGGCCCCGCCGCCTAACTCCGCCGCGGAGCAGGAACTGGTTGAGCGGCTCACCAGGGCCTTCGAAACCGCCGACGTGGACGGCATCGTCGCCCTGCTCACCGACGACGCCTGGCTGACCATGCCGCCGCTTCCGCTGCAGTACCAGGGACGCGAACTGGCAGCCCGGTCCCTCACAGCTACAGCATTCCCGGCCAGGCTGGACCTCCCGGCTCATTGCGACCAGGGCCAACGGCCAGCCCGCGTTCGGCTTCTATGTCCGGGACCCGCAGGCCGGGGTCTCTCATGCGATCGGGCTGCTGGTCCTCACCCTTTCGGGCAGCCGGATCTGCGCCATGACCCGCTTCGACAACAGCGTCCTGCCCCGCTTCGGACTCCCGCGAACCCTGCCCGGGTGAGCACGCATCACCCCGGACTCGCGAGCACGAGCACTGCAGACGCCGGAGACCTACCCATGACCGGCGCCAGAGCCTCGAGCGCCGTTGCGCGCGTACAGAAAGTTCGTTCTACGCGCGGCGGTCCGCCAACAGCCCCTCAGTCGCAGGCGCGCAGATCGGCGGCCAGTGTGCGCGTTGCTCCAGACGAGTGCTGATTACGCAGCGCGACGAGGACCGTCCCGCCTCAGGGAGCCGACTCTGCGCTCGGGTTGCTGGCCACCTTGTCGCGACGGTCGGCGCGCCGATCGTCTGGATCTGTTGCCCTGCGCCGGCCTGGATCTGGCCCGGGTGCGGCGTATCGGGGCCGCGCCGCCTGTGGGATCGCGGCCGGCCGGGCGGACCCGGCGAGTGCTCTGTAGCCGGGCGTGCCGGCAGACGGTCGCGGCGCTGTCCCGTATGCGGGCCGACTACCGGCGCTTACCGCGTCATGTGCCGGTCGGTCGGCCGTTCGCGGGGCGGCGCGATCTGCTGGTCAGACGGACTCCCCCTCCGGCGAGCCGTATTGACCGGCGAGCTCTGCGCCGATGCGGGCCAGCTCGGCCTGCACGATCCGCGGTTCGATGACTTCGATCATGGCGCCCCACCCGGCCAGGTTCCTGGCGATGTCGAGCGGGGTGGGTGCGGCGATGCGGACTCGGGCGCGTCCGTCGCCCAGCTGGCTGTCGGTGTGGCAGTGCCGCCCGAAGTGATCACGCAAGACCGGGACGAATCGCGCCTCGATCAGGACGGTCGCCCAGGTGCGTGAGCGCCGCTGTTCGACCTCGCCGACGACCTGTTCCCATGCGGAGGCGAGGGTGAAGTCGTCCGGCCGTGCAGCGGGCTGTCCGGTTGGCTCGGCTTCAAGGATCCGGTCTACCCGGAAGGTTCGCTGCCCTTGTTCCGTGCCGGCGAGCAGGTACCAGATCTCGTCCTTGTCGACCAGGCCCCACGGGTCGATCAGCCGTTCGCTTCGCACTCTGGCACTGTTGGCGTAGGTCAGGCGGACTTTCCGCTGGCGGATCACGGCGGCCTGCAACCGGTCCACCATCTCCGGGCGGCTGCGGTCACGCTCGCCCCACCGG
>WNGJ01002999.1_pt1 | contig 21339 bp, 7 predicted proteins | sample 5400611 | NCBI WGS metagenome assembly WNGJ01 (sample SAMN13153375, study PRJNA577476) | soil metagenome | isolation source: 40 cm soil or saprolite under Garry oak tree replicate 1 | place: USA:California | collected 2016-06-15
GACGTGCTCAAAACGCAGTTGGGATTGGACCTACTCCGAGAGCTCTTCTTAAGTGACTTCCAGGCAGATACGGACAATCACAACACGGGGAGTAATGGGACTGCCAATGCAATAAGAATGGATATGCGAACGCTGCTAGGACGTCACAGGCGGAACGGACAGCATATGCAGGATGCTCCAGCAGCACCCGAACGGCTCAAGGCAACGGCATTGGCGCAGCCAGCGGTGTTTGTGATCGAGTATGCGCTGGCTCAACTCCTGATGGAATGGGGTATTCATCCGCAGGCCATGCTGGGCTACAGTTCAGGCGAATATGTGGCAGCATGCTTGTCTGGAGTGCTCTCGCTGGAGGATGCTTTGATACTGGTAGCGCGCCGCGCTCAACTCATCGCTCAGGTACCAGAAGGAGCGATGCTGGCAGTAGCTTTGTCAGAAGAGGCTGTGCAGTTATTCCTGGATGAGCAGATCTGCCTGGCCGCGGTCACGAGTACAGCAACATGTGTACTGGCTGGGCCAGTAAAGGCCATCGAACAAATGGAAGAGCGGTTGAGCGAACAGGAGATCGTGTCAAAACGTGTCGAGACGATGCGTGCCTTTCATTCGATGATGCTGGAACCATTGCGCGCGTCCGTAGAGGAATTGGTACGCACTGTCACGTTACATGAGCCAGAGATTCCTTATATTTCCAATGTGACAGGGACATGGATTACGGGGTCGCAAGCAACCGATCCTGCGTACTGGGCGGTACATATGTGTCAGACGGTGCGCTTTGCCGAGGGCGTCGGGCACCTGTTGGAGCAGAGCGACCGTGTGCTATTGGAAGTGGGACCAGGGCAGTCCTTGAGCGCATTTGTCAGGCAACATCCCGCCTGTAGCAGCGAGCGGTTGGGGTTAGTAGTAGCAACAATGCCTGTTGGAGGCGAGCGGGGCAGCGGCAAGCAGAGCTCATACATTTCTGCAGACGGCCAACGGCAGCTCGCGCAAGCAGATGTACTTACGGCTCTGGGCAAGTTGTGGCTTGCGGGAGTGACGATTGATTGGAATGGGTTCTATGCCCGGGAGCGGCGGCGACGGGTTTCGTTACCGACCTATCCCTTTGAGCGGCAACGCTACTGGATTGAACCGCCCCGTACACGAACTCTGGCGGCCCTTACGGCTCGTGCATTCAAGGGTAAGATGCCGGATATGGCTGACTGGTTCTATCGAGTGACGTGGGAGCAAAGCTCCTTGCCTGCTGTAACACAGCAGCAAACGAGTGAGGGACCCTGGCTTGTCTTTGCGGATACATGCGGGCTGGGGATGCAGGTGGTCGAGCGTTTGGCACAGGAGGGGCGCACTTGTATTTGTGTGCAGGCGGGCAATCAGTTTGCTCAGGTGGATGAAAAGCATTTTATCATACGGCCACAGGAGCCTGCCGACTACCAGTCCTTGTGCAAGGCGTTGGACTTAGCGCGACAAATGCCCAAAACTATTCTGCACTGCTGGAGCCTTACGCAAAAGGTTGAGGCATCAGAAGATCTGCGGTACTTCAGAGAGATACAAGAACGTGGATTTTACAGCGTACTGTTTCTGACGCGAGCTTTGGGAGCACAGGTGTATGCTGAGCCACTGCAGATGGTGGTAGTGTCCAATTACATGCAGGCTGTGACCGAGTGCGAGGTGTTGTGTCCTGAGAAGGCTACACTTCTGGCTGCTTGCAAGGTTATTCCACAAGAGAATCTAAATATTACTTGCCGCAGCATCGATATAGCGGTTCCAGCCTCAAGGGCACTGACGGATACGCGACTGATTGAGCGCATCATAGCAGAGTGTACAGCTTTGAGTAATGACCTCGTCGTGGCTTATCGAGGCGCTACCCGCTGGATACAGACCTATCAACCAATGCGGCTAGAAGCCCCCGGAGAAGATCCGCCGGTATTGCGACAGCAGGGTGTCTACCTGATCACAGGTGGCCTTGGGAACGTTGGACTGGTGCTGGCCGAACACCTGGCAAAAACAGTGCACGCCAGACTCGTCTTAGTGGGGCGTTCAGGTTTGCCTGCTCGTCATGCATGGAGGCAGTGGTTGGAGAACCACGAAGCGACGGAGAGCACGCGCCGCAAGATTGAGCGCATCCAGGCTTTGGAAGAACTGGGAGCGGAAGTAGTAGTGCTACAGGCGGATATAGCGGATGAGCGTCAGATGCAGGCAGTGATGGGCCAGATCGAGGAACGCTTTGGCGTCTTACATGGCGTTATCCATGCAGCAGGCATCTCGGATGAAGCGGCCTTCCGAGCAGTGCAAGATATTGGGCGCAAAGAGTGTGAGTGGCATTTCCAGCCGAAAGTCTATGGTACCTACGCCTTAGAGCATGTGCTGGAAGGGCGCGCACTCGATTTCTGTGTCGTGTTCTCTTCGCTGGCGGCGGTGTTGGGCGGCTTAGGCTTTGTGGGTTACACAGCAGCGAATAGCTTCCTGGATGCATTTGTCGCAAAGCATAACCAGGTGGCAACTGTGTCGTGGATCAGTGTGAATTGGGACAGTTGGCAGGTTAAAACCGAGGCGCATGGCGAACTGGGAGGAACGATTGCCGCCTTTGCTATGACGCCAGAGGAGGGTGTGGAGGCCTTCACGCGGCTGCTGGCCAGTGGAGCGACCCAGATCATTCAGTCGACGGGAGACCTGCAAGCGCGCATTCAACAGTGGATCAATTTAGAAGCTTTACAGGAGCGCGGCGAAACTGCTCGACCTGACGCCTGGGCGGCATCTTCTGCTCGACCAAACCTTCCAAATGCGTATGTGGCCCCCAGTGGGGAGTACGAACAGAAGATTGCCGAGGTCTGGCAACAGGTGCTGGGCATCGAGCAGGTAGGCCTCTACGACAATTTCTTCGACCTGGGAGGTCATTCCTTGATGGGGACGCAGCTCATTTCTCGTCTGCGCCAGTCCTTTCAGGTGAATTTGCCCTTAGCGACGCTCTTTGAAGCGCCCACTGTGGCAGAGTTAGCTCTAGCCATCAAAATGCTGCTCATAGAAGAGATAGAGAAATTAGATGAGGAAGAAGTGAAAAGCCTACTGTAGGGTCTGAATTGCACTCTCCTGTGGAGAGTGCGAGTTGGGCCTCGCTGATTAGATTCTTTGAATCAGCAAGTCTTTTATGAAACGCCGCATGCGCGCAGCAAAGGGAAACAGGATAAGAGGGGTTATGACAAATCCGATACTTCAAGATACTTCCTATGAAACAGCGATAGCGATCATTGGTATGTCGGGCCGATTTCCCGGTGCGGAGAATGTCCAGACGTTCTGGCACAACGTTGAGGCAGGCGTCAAGTCTATCCGTTTCTTTAGTGAGGAAGAATTGGCGGCGGCAGGAGTGGATCCGTCCTTGCTACAGCATCCCAACTATGTCAAAGCAGGAGCGGTGCTGGAAGGGGTCGAACAGTTTGATGCCGCTTTCTTCGGATTTACGCCACGCGAGGCGGCAATCGCAGATCCACAGCAGCGATTGTTCCTGGAGTGTGCCTGGGAAGCATTAGGGGATGCAGCCTATATCCCGGAAACCTATCGGGGACTTGTAGGGGTGTTCGGCGGTTCAGCTTTCTGTACCTACTATGTGAATAACCTGCTTTCAAATCCCACTTTCATGGACATTGTAGGCCCTCTTCAGGTTGGAGGGGAAGACGAAGATGGCGCTCGATCCTATACAGTCGATAATGATCATGTGAGCCTTACCGTCTCGACCGGAAATCAGAACGACTCCCTGGCGTTAACGGTATCCTACAGGCTCAATTTGAAAGGGCCCAGCATTACAGTACAGTCCTTCTGCTCTTCTTCACTGGTGGCAGTCCACCTGGCCTGCCAAAGCCTGCTCAACTATGAATGCGATCTTGCTCTGGCGGGAGGGAGCGCCATCTCGGTACCACATGTGACGGGATATGTCTACAAAGAAGGGGGCATCGTCTCTCCTGATGGAGAATGTCGCACCTTCGATGCTCAAGCGCAGGGCAGCGTGTTTGGTAGTGGAGTTGGAGTAGTGACGCTGAAGCGGTTGGCCGAGGCGCTCGAGGATGAGGATCACATCTACGCGGTGATCCGCGGCTCGGCGATCAACAATGATGGCAGCATGCGCGTGAGCTACACCGCCCCCGGACTGGACGGACAGAGCGAGGTGATTGCCGAGCGATCAACAATGATGGCAGCATGCGCGTGAGCTACACCGCCCCCGGACTGGACGGACAGAGCGAGGTGATTGCCGAGGCGCTCGGACACGCCGGCGTGGCAGCAGAATCGATCAGTTACATCGAGGCGCATGGCACGGCGACCAAACTGGGCGATGCGGTCGAACTCGCCGCCATGAAGAAAGCCTTTGGCTTGCAGACGGACAAGCGCCAGTTTTGCGCCATTGGCTCCGTCAAGCCCAATGTCGGGCACCTGGATCGCGCCTCGGGCGTGACCGGCTTGATCAAGACGGCCCTGGCCCTGCAGCATAAGCAACTGCCGCCCAGCCTCAACTTCGAGCACGCCAGTGCGGAGGTGGGCTTGGAAGCAGGTCCCTTCTATGTGAACACCCAGTTGCGCGCGTGGGAGAGTAATGGGGCGCCCAGGCGAGCGGGCGTCAGTTCATTCGGGTTGGGAGGGACCAATGCGCACGTGGTGCTGGAAGAGGGGCCGGAGCGCGAGCCGAGTAGCGCTGCGCGTCCCTGGCAGCTGCTCCTGCTCTCCGCCAGGTCTGGGTCAGCTCTGGAACAAGCAACGGACAATCTGCGACGATATCTGCAAGAGCATGAAGAGCACGAGCTAGCTGATGTAGCCTACACGTTGCAAGTGGGGCGCAGTGCCTTTAATTACCGCCAGGTCGTCGTGTGTCGCGAGCGAGAAGAGACGATCAAGGCCCTGGAAACAGGAGCTTCACGGCAAGTGTTACGCAGTTATCAGACGCAGAGAGAGCGTCCGGTAGCGTTCCTGTTTCCAGGAGTGGGCGAGCACTATGCCACCGTCGCTCAGGATTTGTACGAACAGGAGCCGAAGTTCCGCGCGGTGGTTGAGCAATGTTGCGACGTGCTCAAGACGCGGTTGGGATTGGATTTGTGTGCAGTGCTCTTCCCAGATGGAAAACTGGCTTCAGCCGCCAGCCAGCGGCAAGTAGGGCAGGGGCAAGCCCTGCCCGTACATTTTGATGTTTGCGAGGCGCAGTCGGCAGTGTTTGTGATTGAGTATGCGCTGGCTCAACTTTTGATGGGATGGGGTATTCGTCCGCGGGGAATGCTGGGATACGATGTAGGTGAGTATGTGGCGGCTTGCCTAGCAGGGGTGTTCTCATTGGATGATGCCCTGGTGCTGGTGACCCGTCGAGCGCAATTGATTGCGGAACAGCCAGAAGGAGCGATGCTGGAATTGTTGCGTGATTCGATGAAGGAGTTAGTGAGTGGCTTCACGCTCAATGCGCCACAGATTCCTTTTATCTCTAGTGCAGCGGGATGCTGGATCACGGAAGAGCAAGCAACTGATCCCGCGTATTGGTCAGCGCCTGTATGCCAGTCGGCGGGTTTTGCTAAGGGTATCGAGCACTTGTGGGAAGAGAACGAATATGTATTCGTGGAGGTAGGGCCGGGTCAGTCCCTGAGTGCCCTTGTTGAACAGCATCCAGCTTGTAATAGTGAACGGTTGGGGTTAGTGGTAGCAACGATGCCGCCAGTCTGTGAGCGGCACTTCGCGCAAGCAGATGTACTCACGGCTCTGGGCAAGTTGTGGCTGGCAGGTGCCACGATTGATTGGAACGGTTTCTATGCTCAGGAGCGGCGACGACGGGTTTCATTGCCGACCTATCCCTTTGAGCGGCAACGCTACTGGATTGAACCGCCTCGCCCAAGCTTGCAGGAAAAAAGTCCTGCTGGCTCATTAATTGGCAAGAAAGCAGATATAGCGGATTGGTTTTACCTGCCACATTGGGAACAAGCTGCCTTGCCTCCTACACGACAAATGGAAACGGGGCAAGGTCCCTGGCTGGTCTTTGAGGATGGGCTGGGGCTGGGTACAGAGGTGGTCGAACGATTAATTCGTGAGGGTGGTACCTGTATCTGCGTGCGGATAGGAGATGAGTTTATCCAGACGGATGAGCAGCATTTCGTCCTGCGGCCACAAGAAGCTGCGGACTATCGGGCTCTGTGCGAGGTGTTGAGTAGCGCTGGGCAACTGCCGAGAAGTATTCTCCACTTGTGGAGTGTTACTAAGCCTGGGGAGACTGGGGAGGCTGCGTCAGGGCCAGATGGCTTCAAGGTATTGCAAGATCGAGGGTTCTATAGTCTGCTGTTCCTGGCACAAGCACTTGGAGCACAGGGATATAGAGAACAAATACAGATCAATATGGTTTCCAATGGCATGCAGGCGGTGACAGGGAGTGAGGTGTTCTATCCCGAAAAGGTAACGCTTCTTGGTGCCTGCAAGGTCATAACGCAAGAATACCACGACATCAAGTGCCGCAGCATTGATCTTGATCAGAACATTTTATGCGAACAAAGAGTCATAGATCAACTGATGGCGGAATGTGCAGGGCAGGGGCAAGCTGGCCGTGGGCAAGCCCTTCCCCTACATTTTAATGTTTCGGACGGTGAGCCAGCTGTAGCCTATTGTGATGGTGTACGTTGGGTACAGACCTACCGGCCTGTACGCTTAGGGGTATCCAGTGTCCATACTCCAACTTTGCGGCAGCAAGGAGTCTACCTGATTACAGGTGGCCTGGGGAATGTTGGACTGGTGTTGGCCGCACACCTGGCAAAAACAGCGCAGGCCAGACTCGTCTTGGTGGGGCGTTCGGATTTGCCTGCTCGTCATGCATGGGAGCAGTGGTTGGAGAACCACGAGGCGACGGAGAGCACGCGCCGCAAGATTGAGCGCATCCGGGCTTTGGAAGAACTGGGAGCGGAAGTATTGGTGCTGCAAGCTGATGTGGCTGATCAGAACCAGATGCAGGTGGTAATTCAGCAGATTTATGAGCGTTTTGGAGACCTGCATGGCGTGATCCATGCTGCGGGCATCTCAAACGAAGCGGCCTTCCGAGCGGTGCAGGATACCGGGCGCAAAGAGTGTGAGTGGCATTTCCAACCGAAAGTCTATGGTACCTACGTTTTAGAGCGCGTACTGGAAGGGCACGCGTTGGATTTCTGTGTCGTGTTCTCCTCGTTGGCGGCAGTGTTGGGTGGCTTGGGCTTTGTGGGTTACACGGCGGCCAATAGTTTCCTGGATGCGTTTGTGGTCCGGCACAACCAGACAGCAACTGTGCCGTGGATCAGCGTGAACTGGGATAGTTGGCAGGTCAAAGAAAATCCACATGGCGTCCTTGGTGGAACGATTGCCGCCTTTGCTATGACGCCGGAAGAGGGCATGGAGGCCTTCACGCGGCTGCTGGCCAGTGGTGAGAGGCAAGTTATTCATTCCACGGGGGACTTGCAGGCCCGCATTCAACAGTGGATCCAGCTAGAAGCATTACTGGAGAGCGATCAAGGAGAGCAACCTGCGACGGCAGGAGGTGTTAGGAGTGCCAGGGTGCAGAAGCTCTCAAGTAGGAGCGAATGCGAACAGAAGATCACCGAAATCTGGCAACAAGTGCTAGGCATCGAGCAGGTGGGCCTCTCCGACAATTTCTTCGACCTGGGCGGCAACTCGCTCAGCGCCTTGCAAGTGCTGGCCAGGCTCAAGAAAGCGTTTCACGTACAATTACCCATGGTTGCTCTCTTCGAGGCGCCTACCATCAGCGCCCTGGTCGATTACTTCTTGCCCGCTGATCAGACGGAAGCTATTCAGGAGCAGGATGTGTTGACGCAACGCCGTCAAGAGGCGCGGCAAGCGGTGGGGCAGCACGAGATCGCCATCATCGGTTTGAGTGGGCGCTTCCCAGGCGCTTCGAGTATCGAACATTTCTGGCATAATCTGCGTAACGGAGAGGAGTCCGTGTGTTTCTTCTCTGATGAAGAACTACTGGTAGCAGGTGTTGCTCCGCTGCTGCTCAAGGAGCCGAACTACGTCAAGGCGCGTCCAATCCTGGAGCAGATCGATCAGTTCGATGCAGCCTTCTTCGGGTACAGCCCACGCGAGGCAACTCTCACCGATCCACAACACCGCCTCTTTCTGGAATGCGCCTGGGAAGCCCTGGAGCAGGCAGGCTATGATGCCTTCCGCTACGAGGGGTTGGTAGGTGTCTTTGGCGGGACCAATATCAGCACCTATTTATTGGGTCTGGCCAGTCAACCCGAAGTCCTGGGCAGTGCGGATACCTACCAGATGATGATCGGCAACGATAAGGACTCACTGACCACGAGTGTATCGTACAAGCTCAACCTGAAGGGACCGAGTCTGGCGGTGCAGACGTTTTGCTCGACCTCGTTGGTGGCGGTGCATCTGGCCGCGCAGAGCTTGCGGCAGGGCGAGTGCGACCTGGCGCTGGCTGGAGGGGTTTCGATACGGGTACCGAGCGTGAGCGGACACCTGTATCAAGAGGGAGGGATGGAGTCACCGGATGGGCATTGCCGCACCTTTGATGCACAGGCCAAAGGCGGCATGTTTGGCGATGGAGTGGGCGTGATAGTGCTCAAGCGGTTGGCGGAGGCGCGCGAGGATGGGGACCAGATTCTGGCTGTGCTTAAAGGATCTGCCATCAATAATGATGGCTCGCTCAAAGTGAGCTACACGGCACCCAGCGTCACAGGACAGGCCGAGGTGGTCAGCGCGGCCTTGGAACAAGCAGGAGTCGAGGCGGAGACGATCAGCTATATCGAAGCGCATGGCACCGCCACCGAACTGGGTGATCCCATTGAAGTGACATCGCTGACCAGGGCATATCGTCGGCAGACCGATAAGGTGGGCTATTGTGCGATTGGCTCAGTGAAGACAAACATAGGGCACCTGGATCGTGCAGCAGGCGTGTCAGGCTTGATCAAGACGATCCTGGCCTTGCAGCATAAAGAGATCCCAGCCAGCTTGCATTTCCAGACGCCCAACCCTGAGATCGACTTTGCCAGCAGTCCCTTCTATGTCAACACTCGTCTACAGAAATGGACGCGCCAAGGAGGCGTGCCGAGACGAGCAGGCGTTAATTCGTTAGGTATGGGAGGCACGAATGCACACGTGGTGTTGGAGGAAGCACCGGAGCGCGAGCCGAGTGGACTCTCACGGCCCTGGCAACTGCTGCTGCTCTCAGCCAAGACCGAGACGGCCCTGGAGCAGACGACGAGGAATCTGGCTGCACACTTGCAGTCGTATCCTAACCTTCCGTTGGCAGACGTGGCCTACACGTTGCAGGTGGGACGTAGTCGGTTTGAGCAGCGGCGCATGGTAGTATGTCGTGACCGCGAAGAGGCGCTGCACCTCCTGGAGCAGAGAACCACCACGCATGTTGTCAGCCGGTCCGAGCAGCGCACAGAGCGTGCGGTCGCATTTCTATTTCCAGGAGTGGGCGAGCAATACGTAGGTGTAGCCCAGGAGTTGTACGAGCAAGAGCCGATCTTCCATGAGGCGGTCGAGCGCTGTTGTAATGTACTCAAAACAAAGGTCGGGTTGGATCTACGTGAAGTGCTCTTCTCAGGTGAACAGCAGACTTCTAGAGGCAATCATCATGCGAATGGGCATAATGGAACTTCTAAAGGAAGGATGGATTTCCGTGCGCTGCTGGGACGTGCTGGCAAAGATGCGACATTTTCACAGCAGCATACAGCACTGGCCCAACCCGCCGTGTTTGTCATCGAGTATGCCTTAGCCAGGCTGCTCATGGAGTGGGGCATTCGCCCACAGGCCATGCTGGGCTACAGTCTGGGTGAGTATGTGGCGGCTTGCCTGGCCGGGGTGTTCTCCGTGGAAGATGCTTTGATGCTGGTGGCGAAACGAGCCCAACTGATTGCCCAGGTGCCTGCCGGTGCGATGCTCGCGGTTGCCATCTCAGAAGAGGCTGTGCAACCATATCTGGGTGAGCAGATCAACCTGGCGGCGGTCAACAGCCTAACAACCTGTGTCGTGGCGGGTCCGCTAGCAGCTATTGAGCAACTGGAAGCCCGGTTACAAGCTCAGGGGATTGCGGCACAGCGGGTGGAGACGACGCATGCCTTTCACTCTTCGATGTTGGAGTCGCTCTATGAGGCTGTGCAAGAGTTGGTTGGCACTGTCAAGTTGCACGCTCCACAGATTCCCTATATCTCGAATGTAACGGGGACATGGATCACAGCTGAGCAAGCGACTGATCCGGCGTATTGGGCCGCTCATTTGTGCCAGACAGTGCGCTTCACTGAGGGAGTCGGTCACCTGTTGGAAGAGGTTGGATATGTCCTCGTAGAAGTGGGACCTGGTCAATCCTTAAGTTCGTTAGTCAAGCAGCATCCAGCTTGCAGTAATGAGCAGTTCTCACTGGTAGTGCCGATATTGCCTGCACTGTATGAGCAGCAATCTGGGCAGGCTTCATTGCTCATGGCTCTGGGGAAGTTGTGGCTGGCCGGTGTGACACTACATTGGAGTGGGTTCTATGCGCAGGAACGGCGGCAGCGCGTGTCCTTGCCCACCTATCCCTTTGAGCGCCAACGCTATTGGATTGAGCCGAAAAAGCGCAAGCAAGCGCTTACTCGCGCAACGACACATGTGGATTTTGTGGACGAGGAACTGGAGAGAATGCCCGATATGGCAGATTGGTTCTACCTGCCATCGTGGAAGCGCTCTATGGCAGAACTTCCCTTCGCAGCAGGCAAAGGAGGGGATGACAAACGCTGCTGGCTGCTTTTGCTAGATGAATGTGGCATTGGTGAGCAGGTGGCGGAGCAGTTGGTATGCCATGGGCAAGAGGTAATTACCGTGCTGCCAGGGGCAAGCTTTAGCCGCTTGAGCGAGCACGCCTATCTCGTCAATCCAACAGCGCGAACCGATTATGAGAGCGTCCTCAGAGCTTTGCAAAAGCAGGGGAAAATACCTCAACACGTAGTGCACCTTTGGTCAGTATCCCGGGAGACGACTGGCCATTACGCAGCGGATAACAATCTGAGCGCAACATTGGCGCGCGGGTTCTATAGTCTGCTGGCATTGACTCAGGCAGTAGGAGATATGGAGCTAGCTGCCTGCCAACTGGCAGTGGTGTCCAATAATGTGCAGGATGTGACGGGAAACGAACAACTCTGCCCGGAGAAAGCTACCGTGCTCGGGCCTTGTAAAGTCATTCCGCAAGAATACGCAAACATCCAATGCCGGAGTATCGATATTTGTCTAGCGGAAGCAGGTAGCCGTCAGGAAAAAGAGTTGATGGAGCACCTGATGGGGGAGCTGACTTCGGCAACGGAGGACCCGGTGGTGGCCTTGCGTGGCAACCATCGGTGGGTGCCGACTTTTGAGCGTGTGCCATTGCCTGGCAAAGCAGACCAGGTCGCTCAGTCCCGCCTGCGGAAAGAAGGTGTCTACCTGATCACAGGGGGGCTGGGTGGCATTGCTCTCGCCATGGCCGAGTACCTGGCTCGAACCTTTCAGGCTCGATTGATTTTGACGAGCCGCTCGGAGTTGCCGTCCAGAGATGAATGGGATGGATGGTTAGAGAACCATGAATTAACCGATAGCAATAGCCTTAAGATCCGACAGGTACAGAGCCTCGAAACACTAGGGGCTGAGGTGCTGCTGTTACAGGCGGATGTGTGCGATGAGGCGCAGATGCGAACCGGGATCGAGCAGGCCATCACAACCTTTGGCATTATCCATGGTGTTTTTCACGCTGCCGGAGTTCCCGCCTCAGGGCTTATACAACTCAAGCAGCCGGAAATGGCTGCAAGTACATTGGCTCCCAAGATGATGGGTACCCTTGTGTTAGAGCGTGTCTTGAAAGACCTTCCTCTCGACTTCCTGGTCTTGTTCTCGTCCATGAGCTCAATCACCGGAGGTGGGCCAGGACAGGTGGATTATTGTGCGGCCAATGCCTTCCTGGATGCTTACGCGCGCTGTCATTTCTCGCGTCATGGTATGACCGTCGCCATAGATTGGGGAGAATGGCAATGGGATGCCTGGCAAGCAGGATTGCTCGGATTTCCCGAAGAGGCGCAAACCTACTTTAGAGAGAGACGGCATACGTTCGGTATTACCTTTGAAGAAGGCATGGAGGCGCTCACGCGCATTCTGACAAAGAAGCTTCCACAAGTGGTGGTGTCGACACAGGATTTTGTGAGCATGGTTGCAGGTAGTAAACATTTTTCAATAACGACCATAGTGGAGAAAACTCAGCAATTACGACAAGTCAAACCGATGTACGCAAGATCAATCCTGGGAACACCGTATGTTGCTCCTGAAAATGAGATGGAGCAGGAGATTGCAGCAATCTGGAGCGAGTTGCTTGGCTTTGAGCAGGTAGGTATCCACGATAACTTCTTTGAATTGGGAGGCCATTCTCTGATGGGCATGCAGATGATTTCGCGCCTTCGCCAGGCTTTCGCAGTAGATGTGCGACTGACAACGCTCTTTGAAGCGCCTACCGTGGCCGAGCTGGCTCTAACTATAGAACTTATGCTCATAGAAGAGATAGACAAATTAGACGAGGAAGAGGTGCGGAGCATCGTGGAGGGAGTCCCTAGCTGAACCCTCGTTAGCCGTTTTTGATTGTAACATTCATTTAGGAGGTGCGAAATTGAATTCTTCAGTTGTTGGCGTTGTCGGAGCCGGAGTAATGGGCGTTGGGGTCGCACAGAGCCTCGCCCAGACAGGCTATCGCGTGATCATCCTGGATATTTCAGAAGAGATCCTTAAGCACGCGCGCGAGGAAATAGCAAAGAATATCCGTTTTCAACGGCTTTTGTCCAAAGCCAGGGATCAGGAAAGTGTTGATGCTGTAATGGAGCGCATCAGGTTTACCACCGAGTATGCTCCGTTCGCGGATGCAGATTTTGTGATCGAGAATGTGACAGAGAAGTGGGACATCAAAAAGAAGATTCACGAGCAGCTAGATACCGTTTGTCCTGAACATTGTGTATTTGTAGCCAATACATCTGCTATTTCTATTACCCGCATTGGTTCGGTCACAAAGCGACCAGGAAAAGTCATAGGTATGCACTTTATGAACCCCGTGCCAATGAAGCCCATGGTTGAAGTGATTCGCGGATATCACACTTCCGAGGAGACGATCGCGACCGCTAAAGAGTTATTGGCGAAGATGGGCAAAGAATGCGTGGTCGTCAAAGATATGCCTGGCTTCGTTTCTAATCGCGTGCTGATGCTCACGGTAAATGAAGCAGTGTTTCTTGTCCAGGATCAAGTAGCCGCAGCAGAGGAAATAGATACAATCTTCAAATCGTGCTTTGGTCACAAGATGGGCCCTCTGGAGACAGCCGACTTGATTGGTCTGGATACCATACTCTACTCCATCGAGGTTCTGTATGAAAGCTTTAGTGACAGCAAGTATAGGCCCTGTCCTCTGCTAAGGAAAATGGTAGACGCCGGCCTGTACGGTCGGAAAAGCGGCCAGGGTTTTTACACCTACAAATGAAAATGTATGGTGAGGTGGTGAGGCAGTCACTTCCCGGGGACAACAAAGGTTGCCCTATTCCTTATAGGGACTAGATAGAGACTAGCATTTCAGGAGGAGCAAGCAACAATGGAAGACATCCGCACAAAAACGAAAGCATTTCTCGCACGATTTTTTCAAAACGTTGACCTGCAAGATGACCAGGATATCTTCGCCATGGGATTTGTCAATTCCCTGTTTGCGATGCAACTGGTTCTTTTTGTAGAGAACCATTTCGGCGTAGCGGTTGAGGATGACGATCTTGACATTGATAACTTTAAATCGATCAACGCGATTGCGAGCCTGATTGAGCGCAAAACGGCCACACGCCTCAATGTCTGAGGAAAAAATAACACAGGTCGTAGGAGCTGAAAGGACGGCGCTGTCGCTTCTTGAAATCCATCGCTGCAACGACGCTTCCGCGTCTACCTGCGGTCAGCAACTCTGAAAGGAAAATATATGAAAATCGAATTGACCCCTCAGCAGAAAATCGATCAGGCTGCATTTCGGACCTTTGTGCAGGAGGAGATTATTCCTGAGGCGGACCGCTACGACCAGGAAGAGTATACTCCGACCGAACTCATTAACAAGGTAGCGCAGCAGGGGTATTTAGGCTCTCTTGTCGCTGAGGAGAGCGGCGGTACCGCTATGGATATGATTACCTTCGGCCTCTTACATGAAGAAATGGGCCGCGGGTGCTCTTCGATACGCAGCCTGTTGACGGTTCATAGCATGATTACTCACGCATTGCTCAGGTGGGGGAGCAAACAGCAAAAGGCGTTCTGGCTTCCTAAATTAGCGACAGGCGAGATTATTGGGGCCTTCGCTTTGAGTGAACCGAACGTCGGTAGTGATGCAAAAAGCGTAGAAACCACGGCGAGACTTTGTGATGATCACTATGTTCTCAATGGACAAAAGAAGTGGATTACCTATGGGCAAATCGCTGATCTCTTCTTGGTATTTGCCCGGTGCGAAGGGAAGGTCTCAGCTTTCCTGGTAGAAAGAAATTCACCAGGATTCTCAACAAAACCCATTAGCGGCATGTTGGGTACCCGCGCTTCTATGCTGGCCGAGTTGTACCTGAACGAATGTGTCATACCAAAGGAGAACCTGGTAGGGGGGCGCGGCCTCGGATTGGCTACCGTAGCGACTTCCGCATTAGATATTGGCAGATACAGCGTAGCCTGCGGATGCATAGGTATCGCACAGGCCTGCCTGGAAGCCTCCCTGCAATATACAAGCGAGCGAAAGCAGTTCGGTAGCTATCTCAAGGATCATCAATTAATTCAACGGATGATCACAGAGATGATCACGAACGTGAAAGCGGCAAGGCTACTTTGCTACCAGGCCGGTTATCTGAAAGAAATTGGTGATCCAAATACTATCATGGAGACATGGGTGGCCAAATACTTTGCTTCCACGATAGCTGTTAAAGCGGCAAACGATGCCGTACAAATCCATGGCGCTAATGGTTGTAGCAATGACTATCCAGTGCAGAGGTATCTGCGAGACGCCAAAATTATGGAGATTATCGAGGGCAGCACGCAACTTCAGCAGATGACGATTGCCGGCTATGGGTATCAAGCGCAAGGGATAGGAGAGGTTAGATGAGGACGGCTTTACAAGAAAGGATTTGAAAAGATGGTCAACCAACAGGTTGATAGCACCGTAGGAAAGCCAACTGCAAGCGGAGAATCTGGGAAACTTCCTATAAAAACGAAGAGACAGTCCATTAAATGTGTGGTTTGGGACCTGGATAATACCCTCTGGGATGGGGTGCTCCTGGAAGATGGCCAGATATCATTGCGCACTGACGTGGTGGATGTCATTAAAACATTGGACAGCCGCGGTATCTTGAACTCGATTGCTAGCAAGAACGACCATTCAGCGGCGATGGAAAAACTGGAGCAATTGGGTCTGAACGCGTATTTCCTCTATCCGCAAATTAACTGGAACTCAAAGGCAGCCTCGATTCGGGAGATTGTCAGGTCTATAAATATTGGCATCGACGCACTTGCCTTTATTGATGATCAAGCATTTGAGCGCGAAGAGGTCGCTTTCTCCCTACCGGAAGTGCTCTGCATCGATACAACAGATGTGCCGGGATTATTGGACATGCCAGAGATGAATCCTCGCTTTATCACTGAGGATTCGCAGCAGAGAAGGTTGATGTACCTCAGCGATATAGCGCGCAACAAGGCTGAGCAGGAGTTCGTTGGCCCAAGCGAAGAATTTCTAGCCACCTTGCAGATGGCTTTCACCATCGCTCCAGCAAAGGAAGAGGACTTGCGGCGCGCAGAAGAACTGACGTTACGCACTCATCAATTGAATACGACGGGCTATACCTATTCTTATGAAGAACTGAATGAGTTCCGGCAGTCGGATACGCATAAACTGTTCATTGCAAGCCTTGATGACAGACACGGAACGTATGGCAAGATCGGATTGGCTCTTGTGGAATGCCTGGCGGATGTTTGGACGATCAAACTGTTGTTGATGTCGTGCCGGGTGATGTCCAGGGGAGTGGGTACCATCATGATACACCATATCATGAACCTGGCTAAGAAGGCTGGCGTACCTTTGCGTGCCGAATTCGTCTCGAATGATCGAAATCGCATGATGTACATCACATATAAGTTCGGCGGTTTCAAAGAAGTGGAGAAGGTCGACAACCTCATAGTATTTGAGAATGATCTGAGCTATATTCAACCGTTCCCCGATTACATAAAAGTGCATTTTGAGTAGGAAAAGACCACTGATAGTTGACTTAAGAGAAGATGCCGAGGTTAGCACATGCATAGAGAAAGCACCTTTTTGAAACGCCTGGCGGACCTTTCGCCGGCAAAGCAAGCGCTGCTGGAGAAGAGGCTGCGCGATGAGCGGCAACAAGAAGGGGACAGAACGACCGATATTCCGCGCCGGGCGCAGGAGGAAGCCGCTCCGTTGTCGTTCACGCAACAGCGGCTGTGGTTTATGCAACAGTGGGAGCCGGAAAGCGCGGTCTACAATGAAGTGGTGGCCATTCGCTTGAGCGGGCCGCTTCATGTGGAGGCGCTGACGCAAGCTGTGCGCGAGATCATGCGCCGCCACGAGGTGCTGCGTAGTACCTATCCAACCATCGATGGGCAGGCGCAGCAGTTGATAGACCCATCTGTGCATGAGAGCTTAACCATCGAGCTGATCGATTTGCGAGAGGTCCCAGCAGGGGAACGGGAAGCAGAGATGCAGCGTCGCATAGCCCGGGAGGTGCAGCGTCCCTTTCACCTGGGCCAGGAAGTGCCGTGGCGCAGGCTCTTGCTGCGCCTGGATGAGGAAGAGCATATCGCTCTCACTGTGATGCACCACATAATCACTGATGCCTGGTCGATGGAGGTGTTGGTCGGGGAACTGACAACCCTGTACGAGGCTTTCAGCGCTGGGAAGGCTTCCCCCTTGCCGCAGACCCCGTTGCAGTACGCTGATTATGCCTGCTGGCAGCGACAACGGTTAGAGGAGGGGAAGCTTGAGAGACAGCGAGCATATTGGAAGGGCCAGTTAGGCGGGACGTTGCCGGTGCTGGAACTACCGACAGATTCTCCTCGTCCAGCGGTACAGACCTTTCATGGCAGGCGTCATCCGGTGATGATAAACCGGTCATTGAGCCAGAGCCTGCAAGCCCTGGGCCGACAGGAAGGGGCAACGGTGTTTATGACGTTGCTGGCCGCCTTCCAGGTCGTGTTGTCCCGCTACAGCGGGCAAGAAGACCTGGTGGTAGGTACAACGATCGCCAATCGAACGCGGCCTGCACTGGAGCAACTGCTGGGATGTTTCGTCAATACGCTGGCGCTGCGTACCGATCTCTCGGGCAATCCCGCCTTTCGCGACCTTTTGCAGCGAGTGCGGGAGGCGACCTTGAAGGCGTATGAGCACCAGGATGTGCCCTTTGAGAAGGTAGTGGAGGACGTGCAAGTGACACGCAGCTTGAGGCACGCGACGCTCTGCCAGGTAATGTTTGAGCTGCAAAATGTGCCCCTGGCGGAGCAGGAACTGGCGGGGCTAACATTGAGACCTGTGGAGGTAGAGCATACGACGGCCAAGTTTGAGCTGTCACTGTGCCTGCGCGAGAGCGTGCAGGGGTTGAGTGGGTACCTGGAATACAATACGGACCTGTTTGAGGGCAGTACCATTGAGCGCTTCGTGGGGCACTTCCTGACCGTGTTGGAAGCTGTGGTGGCTGATCCGGGTCAACGCATAGCCGACCTGCCGCTTTTAACGGAGGCCGAACTGCAACAGATGCTCGTAGAGTGGAACGCGACTGCGGCACCATATTCACATGAGTCGTGCTTTCATAGGCTTTTTGAAGAGCAGGTCAAACGAATGCCGGAGGCAGTTGCCGTTGTCTGTGGAAGGGAACAACTTACCTTTCGACAATTGAACCAGCATGCTAATCAACTGGCCTACTACTTACAGGAGAGAGGGGTTGGTTCCGAGCACGTAGTGGCGCTGCTAGCGGATCGTGGTATTCCTTTCTTAACAGCCACACTGGCGATCTTCAAAGCAGGAGGAACGTACCTTCCGCTGGATCCGCAACATCCAGCTGCACGCCTGCGCTATGTTTTAGAACATAGTCGTTGCCGCATCATTCTGACTACCTCAGCCTTTGCTGCTACTATTAAACCTGTGCTAGAGGAAATGCTGACAGAGGAACGGTCACAGATCATTGTTTTGGAGAGCGTGCCTGAACAGCCACGGGAAAATCTTTCTACTGAAACAGCACCCTTGCACCTTGCGTATGTCATCTACACCTCAGGCTCAACGGGTAAGCCCAAAGGGGCGATGGTCGCGCAGCGTGGGATGCTCAATCACTTATATGCCAAGATCGAGGCGCTGCAACTCAAAGAAATTGATAGGGTGGCGCAAACAGCTTCACAGTGCTTCGATATCTCGGTGTGGCAGTTCCTGGCAGCGCTGTTGATTGGTGGACAGGTGCAGATTTTCCCGGACGAGGTGACGCATGATCCGGTAGCGCTTCTGACACAGGTCGAACAGCAGAACATCAGCATCTTGGAAATCGTACCCTCGATGTTGCGCGCGCTGATCGACTTGCTGGAGAGTACGAGGTCAACTCGACCAAAGTTAGCAGCGTTGCGCTGGTTGATTTCTACGGGAGATATCTTGCCTGCCGAACTGTGCCGGCGCTGGCTGAGCCTCTATCCTCACATTCCATTGTTGAATGCCTTTGGCCCTACCGAATGCTCAGATGATGTGACGCATCACCTGATCGAAGTATTACCTGCTCAAGCAGCCAGTTCTATGCCAATAGGCCGTGCGATTGGTAACACGCGTCTTTATGTACTGGATGACGGCATGAAGCCAGTGCCAATCGGAGTGAGTGGTGAATTGTACGTGGGTGGTGTCGGCGTCGGGAGAGGGTATCTCGCCGAGGCAGCGCGGACGGCAGAGGCCTTTGTGCCTGATCCTTTCAGTCAGCAGCCCGGAGAGCGATTGTACAAGACGGGAGATGTGGCACGTTACCTGGCGGATGGCGTACTGGAGTTTCTGGGACGGCGAGATCACCAGGTGAAGTTACGAGGCTATCGCATCGAACTGGGAGAGATCGAGGCGGTGCTCAGCCAGCAGCCAGAGGTGCGTGAATGTGCGGTGTTGGCAAGAGAGGATATTCCGGGCAATACACGCCTGGTCGCATATGTAGCCAGGCAACCAGAACGGGCATGCCTGGCAGAGGAATTGCGGAGCAGGATGAAAGAGATGCTGCCAGAGTATATGGTGCCCGCGGCCTTTGTGTTCCTTGAAGCGCTGCCGCTCACTCCCAATGGCAAGCTGGATCGACAGAGCCTGCCTTCACCTCGTGAGAATCAGTTGATGGCGGAGACGACATACGTGGCACCGCGCACTCCTATCGAGACGGAACTCGCTGCACTATGGAGCCAGTTGCTGGGCGTGGAAAGGGTGGGCATTCATGATGACTTCTTTGAGGTTGGGGGCCACTCTCTGCTCGTTACGCAGGCCGTTGCCCGCATACGGGATATCTTCGAGGTAGAATTGCCCTTGCGAGTGCTCTTCAAGGTTTCCACAGTGGCGGAGTTGGCACAGACGATTGAAAGAGTGAAGGCACGGAGCGAAGAACTGCGCAAGCCAGCGGTAGCGCCTGCCGCGCGCGAAGCATACCGCTTGAAGCGTTTTGCCCTCGCAGAAGTCAGCGAAACATCGCCAGTGAAAATGGAAGGATAGGAAGATGATACAGCCTTTTTTACCTGATCCGCTCACTACCAGTCAAAACACACCTGAACCTGATGCTTTGGAAGAAGATGTCTTCGTTTTGCCAGCATCCTTTGCTCAGAGGAGGTTGTGGTTCCTGGATCAATGGGAACCCGGCGTGTACCACATCACAATGGCTGTGCGTCTAACAGGACGATTGAATGTGACAGCGATGGAGCGGGCTTTGCGAGAAGTTGTGCGGCGTCATGAAGCTTTGCGTACTTCATTCAAAATTGTGGATGGAAATCTCTTTCAGGTGATTGTCCCCCAGGTGCATTTCGCGCTGACTGAGGTGGATTTGCAGAAATTCCCAGAAGATGTGCGGCGGGTGAAATTGAGACGCCTGGTGCGCGAGGATATCCAACGCCCCTTTGACCTGCGGCAGGGGCCAGCATTGCGTGCAACTCTGCTCCAGTTGGGAGAGCAGGAGCATGCCTTCCTGCTGACTATGCATCATATCATTTCAGATGCATGGTCGATGGAGGTGTTTTTCTATGAGTTGAAAACGCTTTACGCAGCCTATGTCTTTGGACAACCTTCCCCATTGCAAGAGTTGCCTATACAATATGCAGATTATGCCATATGGCAGCAAGAGTGGCTACAAGGTGAGGTACTGGAGAGGCAACTGACCTACTGGAAGCAACAACTAGACGCCCTGCCCATGCTGCAATTGCCGCTCGATCATCCGCGTCCAGCCGTCCAGACTTTCCGTGGCGCTGCGCAGATAGTGATACTGCCAAAAGCGCTGACCGATAAACTGAAAGCGCTCAGTCGGCGCGAGGGCGTGACGCTGTTTATGACGCTGTTGGCCGCTTTTCAAACTCTGCTCTTCCGCTATACTGATCAGGACGATATCGTGGTTGGTATTCCAATTGCCGGGCGTACTGATAGTAAGTTGGAGAAATTGATCGGCTGCTTTATCAATACGTTGGCATTGCGCACCGATCTGGCGGGCAACCCGACCTTCCGGGAACTGCTCAGGCGCGTGCGAGAGATGACGCTGGATGCCTACGAGCACCAGGATATTCCCTTCGAGAAGTTGGTGGAGGAGCTTCAGCCGGAGCGCGACCTGAGCCGCAATCCACTCACGCAAGTGATGTTTGGCCTGCAAAATGTGCGCCACGAGGTGGTGAACTTGCCCGAGCTGACGCTTAGCCCCTTAAAGTTCGATAGCGAGACTGCGATGTTGAAGCAGGGGGATGCAAACTGGATAAGCAGGCAACAAAGCTTTCTCGACAATGAACCTGTAATGTGCGACCTTGATCTGACGATGTGGGAAAGAGAAGATGAGCTTGCTGGAGAGATCAAATACAACACGGACCTGCTGGACGAACCTACCATCATCCGTATGAAAGCCCACTTTCTGAATCTGCTGGAAGCAGTGGTTGCTGATCCTACGCAGCACATCACCGACCTAGCATTGTTGTCGGAGGCTGAGCGCCAGCAGATGCTAGTAGAATGGAATGCGACATCAGTAGCGTATCCAAAGGAAGAGACTTTTGCAGCACTCTTTGAGGCGCAAGTCGATCGAACTCCTGAAGCCGTCGCTGCTAGCTGCGAACAAGCACACATCACGTACCGGCAGTTGAACCACCAGG
>WNGJ01004488.1_pt1 | contig 21335 bp, 22 predicted proteins | sample 5400611 | NCBI WGS metagenome assembly WNGJ01 (sample SAMN13153375, study PRJNA577476) | soil metagenome | isolation source: 40 cm soil or saprolite under Garry oak tree replicate 1 | place: USA:California | collected 2016-06-15
CGCCTCCGCGACATCCGTGACATAGGTCGCGCGCCGACCCTTGAGGTACCTGAGGATCGCATTCCGTGCCTTCCCGTCCGTCCAAGACTTGACGACGACGACGCGAGCTTCTCGGAGTTCGTCCACGTACGATTCGACCACGCGCTCGAGGAACTCGGTGCGTGAACGCATCCGTGTCCTCCGAACGAGCTCATCGATTTCGTCGAGGAGGGGTCGAGGTCCGGTCCGCCGAAACGCTGAAACCGCGAACCGAGTGTACCCCTCGCGGTCCTGTCATGTCCGAACGCAAACGCGCATCCCACATGCCTCCCGGATTCACGGCCGTAACACCCTATCTCACCGTGGACGACCCCGACCGTCTCGTGGCTTTTGTCAAGGAAGCCTTCCGGGCCGAGGAACTGGAGGACCAGCGTGCCGTCGGCTCCGACGGAAAGATAGCGCATGCCGCCCTCCGCGTCGATGGCAGCATCGTGGAGATCGGCCGGGCCGCAGCTCAGTGGAGAGCCCTCCCGTCCGGCATTCATCTCTACGTCCGCAATGTGGACGCCACCTACAAGCGCGCCCTCAGGGCGGGAGGGGTGAGTCTTCATGACGTGCGGGATATGGAATACGGGGAACGCGCGGCCGCCGTTCGCGATCCCGGTGGCAACCACTGGTACATTGCGACGTACACGGGCCCGGTGGCGAAGGAATCCGACTGAGGATTGCCAAGAGTACCTCGCCTGATTGAATCATCCCCGATGGCTGAGACGGCGTGCGCATTCGACGATCGGGCCGGTCACTTGCGCAAGATCAGGTGGCTATCCCCGAATTCGTGCCAGCGGTATCCGTTCGCGATCGCCTCACGGTACGTTTCCATCACGCGCGGCAACCCGATGAACCCTGCCAGCATTGCGAGATGACTCGTGACCGGATCGTGGAAGCCGGTCAGTAGGCCGTCGATCGCGCGGACCGGATTGCCGGGATGGACGAACACGCGCGTGAATCCTTGGCGGGGCCGCATCCCGTCCGGCGTCCACGCCGACTCGAGCGCGCGGACGACCGTCGTGCCGATCGCGACGACGCGATGGCCCGCCCCCCGCGTGGCGTTCACCAGTCCCGCCGTCTCCTCCGATACCTCGAACGGCTCCGGGTAGACGGCTTGCTGTTCGACAGCCTCCGCCTCGATCTCGAGGCTGCTGACGCCTGCATGGAGCAAGATGGACGCGAACCGAACGCCGGCGGCCGCGAGGGATTTCTGGACCCGTGGCGTGATCGGCCGAGCCGCCGATGGCATCTCGGCGCTGCCGGGGATGCGGGAGAAGAGGCTCCGGTACGCGTCGAGAGGCCAGGCCTTCGGGACGTACCCGTAGTGGATCGGGGCTCCCTCCCGCTCCAGGATCGGCTCGAGCGGCCGGTCCGCGTGGATGAACCACAGCCGCGGGATGCCGGGATACGCCGCGACGAACGTCACGGTCGCGTCGCCAACGGCGGCGTCCTCCCCCGCGCGGATCGGCATCGGTCCCGGAAGAGCGGCGTCCCACCGGGGCTCCGCGAGCCAGAGGCGCTCCGCATAACGCGTGCTGAGATTGAGCGTGTACGTTCCTGAGGCGCCGCGGGCCACGAGGCTCGCGGCCAGGGTCGCGCTCTCATTTGCCACGAGGAGATCGCCTGCGGACAGGAACCGAGGCAGGTCCTCGAACGCCGCGTGGGCGGTCCCTTCCGGCGTTGTGACGAGGAGCCGCACCTCGTCACGGGAACCGCGCTTGAGTTCGGCGGGGGTCGATGCGAACAATTCACGAGGCTGTTCGAACGCGAGTTCCTGTCGATTCAAGCAGGTACCTCCCAGACGGCGCCTTGCGCCTCAAATCTCTGGCCCGTAACCCGCGCCGGGTCTTGCCCCTCGAGCCAAGCCCAGAACGGGAGCGTCACCTCCGGCAGAGGTCGGTCCCGGATGTCCTGGCCCGGGAACGCGTCCTGGTGCATCTGGGTCCGGAGGTCGCCCGGGTCCACCGCGACGACGCCGACCCCCGCATCCCGCAACTCGTTCGCCAGGGTCTTCGAAACGAGCTCGAGCGCGGCCTTGCTGGAACCGTACCCGCCCCATCCCGGATAGCCGCCACGCGCCGCATCGCTCGTGACGTTCACGACGAGGCCTCGCGACGACGCAAGGAGCGGGAGACAGGCTCGGACGAGGGCGATTGGCGCGAGCACGTTGACCTCGAAGACCCGCCGCAGGGCGGGGAGGGTGTGTTCCAGGAGGGGTGGGAGCGGAGAGGCCCCGAGCTCCGACGCGTTGTTGACGAGGAGATCCAACCGGCCCACCTGACGCACGGCCGCGGCGATCGAACGGCGATCCCTCGGCCGCGCGACGTCGCCGGGGACGGCCGTCACGATTGCGCCGGCGGCCCGCAGGCGATCCGCGGCCTCGGAGAGCGGGCGCTCATGACGCGCGGTGACGATCAGGCTCCACCGTTGCCGCGCGAGGAATTCGGCCAGCGTGTAACCGAGCCCGCGGCTGGCGCCCGTGATGAGGGCGACCCGTTCGATCGGGCCATGGCTTCGGGGCCCGTTACGATCGAGATTCGATGGACCGTCCATGGGCGACGAACGCCGTCCGCGATTTATCTCAGTTCTGGTTTACAAAATCTACAAACGAGGAAGCTTCCCGGACGATCGTGATCACGGTGCCATGGACCGGGTGCCGCGAAGGTTTCGCGCAGGACTGCGGTCCTCGTGCTGCAAGCGGGCGTATCTCGCTAGGTTCTTGTCTCGGCTCGAGCTGACGGGATCGGTCATGACGGAGACGACGTCGTCGGACCGCCTGAATCGTCGGCGGGTGCTCAGCGTCCTCCTCGTCCTCGCGGGAGCGGTCGGCTTGGTTTCCGGGCAGCCGTACACAGGCCTCTGCGTCAGCGCCTGCACTGGGCCTCCTCCTCCGTCACCCGCGTTCCTCTTCGGGTGGGATGTGTCGTTTCTCGCGGTCCTGATCCTTGGCATCGCGATCGGGCTCCGAGAAGTCCTGCGACATGCCGAACCCGACCCATCGTTTCCCCGGATCAAACCGTAGGCTTATAGGCCGGACGGTCTCTCGGCCTGCTGTAAGGAGCCGCAGCGAGTTCGATGGCGGAACCGATTCTCGTCCAAGAGAAGGCGCTCCGGCAATTCTGCGAGCGAGTCCTCACGAAGCTCGATGTGCCTCCGGAGGACGCGCGCGTCACGACCGACGTCCTCGTCCTCGCGGACCTGCGCGGCATCGACTCGCACGGCGTCGCGCGACTCGGCCGCTACGTCGGCGGGTTGAAGGCCGGCTACATGAAGCCGCACGACGAGAGCCGCATCCTCAAGGAGACGAAGGCGACCGCGCTCATCGACGGCGGCCAGAGCCTCGGCCAGGTCGTCGGCAAGAAGGGGATGGACGTCGCGATCCGGAAGGCGAAGGACACCGCGGTCGGCATCGTCACGGTGCGGAACTCGAATCACTACGGGATCGCGGGGTACTACACGCTCATGGCGCTCGAGCACGACTTGATCGGCGTGAGCATGACGAACGCCGCGCCGCTCGTCGTTCCGACGTTCGGCCGCATCTCCGTGCTCGGGACGAACCCGATCTCCCTGACGGCGCCGGCGATGAAGGAGAAGGCGTTCGTCCTCGACATGGCGACCTCGACCGTGCCGCGCGGCAAGGTGGAAGTCTACAACCGCCTCGGCAAGCCGATCCCGCCCGGTTGGGCCGTCGATGAGACCGGACGGAGTTCGACGGACCCCACGCGGGTGCTGAAGGCGCTCGCGACCCGACTCGGCGGCGGCCTCCTCCCGCTCGGAGGCGAGGGCGAGGACCTCGGTGGGCACAAGGGCTACGGGCTCGCCCTCATGGTCGACGTCCTGTGCGGCGTGCTGAGCGGCGCGGCGACGGGCCTGCAGGTCTACGCCGACGAGAAGCGGCCCGACGTCGGGCATTTCTTCATGGCCCTCGACCCCGCGGCCTTCCGGCCGCTCGACGAGTTCCGGCGGGACATGGATCGACTCGCGCGCGAGCTCAAGGACAGCCCGAAGGCCCAGGGACAGGACCGCATCTATGTGCACGGGGAGAAGAGCTACGCACGCACCGAGGCACATGGGAAGGAAGGCATCCCCCTCGGTCCGAAGGTGGCGGAGGAGCTGAAGAAAATCGGGAACGACCTGGGCGTCCCCTGGCCCGGGTGAATGCCCCGTCGGGTTGTCGAGGGGTCCGCACGGGCGAAACGCGGCGGCTGAACACCTTCGACGTGACGAACCTCGTCGTCGGGGCGATCATCGGCGCGGACGTGTACGTGGCCACGGCGATCGGCGCGCGGCTGATCGGCCCCGCGTCCCTCGTCGTCTGGGTCCTCGCCGGTCTCATGGCGGGCGTCATCGCGCTCTCGTTCGCGTACTGCGTCATGTTCCTCCCGAAAGTCGGCGGGCCCTACGCCTACGTCAAGGCGGTCTCCGGCCCGTTCCCCGGATTCATGGTGGGCTGGGGCCTCTTGCTCGCGGAGTGGTTCTCCCTCGCGGTGTTCCCGGTCGCGTTCACCCAGTATTTCGTGGCCCTCGTCCCGGGGATCGACGATCTCGGACGCGCGCTGCTCAAGGCGGTGTTCATCGCGATCGTCCTCGGGACGAACGTCGTCGGGGTCAAGATGGCGGGCCGGGTGAACGACCTCCTCACGATCGCAAAGCTCAGTCCGCTCGTCCTCGTGATCCTCGGAGGGCTCGTCTTCGTCGGCCTCCGGCCCGACACGGTCGTGTCGAACCTCACGCCGTTCTTCGCCGGCGACGTCCGCGCGTTCGGGCAGGCGCTCGTGCTGATCTTCTGGGCGTACGCGGGCTTCGAGCAATCCACGCTTCCCGCGGACGAGATCGAGCGGCCCGCGCGGACGATCCCCAAGGCGATCATGTTCGGCATGCTGATCGTCACGGCGTTCTACCTCCTCACGAACTTCGTCGTGATCGGCGCGGTCCCCCGGGGCACGCTCGCGTCATCGAGCAGCCCCTTGATCGACGCGACGGCCGCGATCTTCGGGTCGTCGGGGATGCTGATGGCCGTCGCGATCGGCGTGGTCGGCGTCGGCGCACTCCTGTCGATCACCGGCGCGGACGAGTCCGGTACGATCGGCACGTCGCGGCTCGCGTACGCGATGTCCTTGGATGGATTCCTGCCGAAGGCGTTCAGTCGGCGTCACGGGAAGTTCCGCACGCCCTACGTTGGCTTGACGGTCCTCTGCGCCGCGGCGTACGTCGCGAGCCTCGTCGGCGGGTTGGCGGCGTTGATCAACGCGTCTGTCTTCCTCCTCGCGGTCGCGTATCTGGCGACGTGCCTCTCGGCGATGCGCCTGGCGAAACGGCATCCGAGGATCGCCTCGGAGCTGCGCGGGAAGATCGTCGTCCCCTTGTTGGGGGCGGCGTTCTCCGTCCTCCTCATCGTCCTCGTGGATCCGCTGCAGATCGCGGTCTCCCTGGCCCTCTTCGCCGCCGGGATACCCGTGTACGTGTTCTTCGCCCCGAAGGTCGAGATCCCGGAATTGAAGGAGGTGTTCCTGTCGGCGGATGAGATTCGCCGGCGGGCGCTCCGCCAAGCGACGAGGTTCCTGGCGTACCCATTGCACGTCCTGCGGTCGGCCCTCCGCCGCGTGCGTACGCAGGGATAATAACCCGGGGCATCTTCCGCTCCAACGGACCATGGAGCCGTGGGACGTCACGGTCATCGGGGGCGGAATCCTCGGCACGTCGTTCGCGTACTGGCTCGCCCACCGCTACGAGGGCCGGATCGCGGTCCTGGAGAAGGAATCCCAGGTCGCGCAGCACACGTCCCGACGGAACACGGGCGTCGTGCACCGGCCATTCTACCTCGATCCCGTCGAGCGAAAGGTGTTCGCGCGGTCGTCGCAAGTGGCGTATCGCATGTGGAAGGAGTACGCGGCCCGCCGCGGGCTCCCGTGGATGTCCGTCTCCACGTTCGAGGTCGCGACCCGCGAGGATGCGGTCCCTCGGCTCGACAAGTACCTCCAATGGGGCCTCGCGAACGGGATGGGCGAGGACGAGCTCGAAGTGCTGACGCCGGCCGAGGTGCGGCGGCACGAGCCGAACATCCGCTGCCACGGCGCGATCTGGTCCAAGACGGACACCGGCGTGGACTATCCCGCCTTCACGGAAGCGATGCGCGACGAGGCCGAGCAAGCGGGGGCGCGATTCCTGCTCCGAGCCGAGGTCGACTCGATCGAGGTCGCGGGGGACGCCCTGGAAATCCGCCTCGCCGAACTCGGAGGCGGCGCGACCTACCTGGACCCACGCTCCCGGATCCGCGTCCGCGCCGGCCGGAGCTCCGCGCCGATCCGCACGCGCTTCCTCATCAACTGCGCGGGCGGCAACTCGATCGACATCGCGCACATGCTCGGCGTCGGACGGGAGTACACGGACTTGCACTTCAGGGGGGAGTATTGGGAAATCGACCCGGCGTGGCACTCCCTCTCGAGCCGTAACATCTACACGGTGCCGAAACACCCGGAGCTCCCGTTCCTCGACCCGCACTGGATCGTCCGCGCGGACGGCCGGCGCGAGATCGGGCCGAACGCGGTGCCGGTCCCGCCGGTCCCTGGGCCCTTCACGTACCGAGGGTGGATCGACGATCCGAAGGAGGCCGTCGCGAAACTCCTCGAACGGCCCTTCCGGAACAAGTTGCGGGCGATCGTGAACCCGGACTTCGTCACGCTTGCGTCGGAGGAGTGGGCGTCGTCCGTCTCGAAACGCGTCATGGCCGATCGGGTGCGGGAGTTCCTCCCGGCCCTGCGGGACGAGTACCTCACGCGACCGGGGACTGCGGGCGTGCGGGCGCAAGTGATCGACCGCCACGGAACGTTCGTGAAGGAGGCAATCGAGATCGTGGGCCCGCGCTCGTACCACATCACGAACTACAATTCGCCCGGGGCCACGGGCGCGCCCGCGTATGCGGCGTGGACCGTGAACCGCATCGCTCGGAGCGGCGCGCTCGACCATCTCAAGCCGAAGCCGGCGAAGGCCACGGGCCACCCGAAAAGTTAACCTTAAACAAGGTTAACCGGAGACGGGAGCTGACGTTCACACCACGGCCTTGCGTCGTCACCTAAAGCTTCACGAGCCCGCTCCCGATGCCGTCCCAATGCCGTCCCGGTTGCGGCTTACCGTCCGGCCCCTCGGACGCGCGGACCCGATGGCGCTGTTCCGTCGCGTGCGCCGAGGCCGACGGCCCTTCTTCCTCGATTCCTCCCTCGGCGACCCCGAGCTCGCACGGTACTCGTTCCTCGGGTCGGATCCGATCGGCTGGTTCCGCAGCCGCGGCCGACGCGCGGCCTTCGCGGGACCGTGGGGCGAGGAGTCCCGACTCGGCAATCCGCTCGAAGCCCTCGGCCGATTCCTCGATGGACTCCCGTGGGCCACGGCCGGCACGCCCGCGTACCCGTTCCTCGGGGGCGTCGTCGGCTACTTGTCGTACGACCTCGGACGGATGCTCGAGACGCTGCAGGATCGCAAGGCGCCCGACCTGCAGATCCCGGACATCCATCTCGCCGTGTACCCGAGGGTCATCGTGATCGACCGCCTCTGGGGCGAGGCCTTCGTCATCGCGCCGCGCGACCGGATCGCGTTCGAACCCCCGCCGATCCCCGAGGACCTCGCGGTGCCCGCGGATCCCGAGCCGATCGAGCCGCTGCCCGCCGAGGTCTACATCGACACGATCCGCGAGGCGAAGCGCGCGATCTTCGAAGGCGAGATCTACCAGGTGAACCTCTCGCATCGACTCGCCCTCCCGATCCAGGGCACGCCGGAGTCCGCATACGAGCGTCTGCGTTCGCGCACGCCGTCGACGTTCGGCGGGTACCTCGACGCGGACGACCACCGCATCCTCTCCGCGAGCCCGGAGCGGTTCCTCCGCGTCCGCGGGCGGGACATCGAGACGCGGCCGATCAAGGGCACGCGCCCCCGGGGCCGGACGCCCTCGGAGGATCAGGCCCTCGCGGACGAACTCCGGTCGAGCGAGAAGGACGCCGCGGAGAACGTGATGATCGTCGACCTCGAGCGGAATGATCTCGGGAAGGTCTGCGACTTCGGGAGCGTTCACGTTCCGATGTTGCGGGGCTTGCGGTCCCTCCCGAACGTGCATCACCTGGAGAGCATCGTCCGCGGGAGCTTGCGCGCGGACGTCACGATCCCCGACTTGATCCGCGCGACGTTTCCCGGCGGCTCGATCACCGGGGCGCCGAAGCCGCGCGCGATGGAGATCATCGAGCGTCTCGAGCCGCATCGCCGGGGCGTGTACACGGGCGCCCTCGGGTACGTTTCGTGGGACCGCTCCCTCGACTGGAACATCGCGATCCGGACCGCCACCGTCATCGGTCCGACGGCGTACTTCGCGGTCGGCGGCGGCATCGTGGCGGATTCCGATCCGGAGGCGGAGTACCAGGAGACGCTCGACAAACTCCGCGGGCACGCGGAAGCCCTGACGGGCGACCGCGTGGAGGTGACCTCGGACGGCCTTCGCGTGGCTTGACGGCGTCGTCGTCCCGGAGGAAGAAGCCCGCGTCCCGATCCGGGACCGCGGTTTCGCGTACGGCGACGGCTGCTTCGAGACGATCCGCATCCATCGCGGCGCGCCGTTCCGACTCGAGACTCATTTCGCGCGGCTCGCGAGGAGCTTGGAGGCGCTTCGGATCGTGAGGCCGTGGTCCGACACCGATCTCGGAAGCGGGGCACGAAAGCTCGTCGAGGAGAATGGTATCGTCGAAGGACTCCTGCGGATCACGATCACGGCCGGCGAGCGAGCGACGACGAAAGGCTCGGCGACGATCACGACGCGAAACCTCCCCGACGTCCCGCCGGACCCGGCGCTCCACGTCGCGACCTCCGCGCGACGGATCTCCGGCCCGCTGAGCCAGTGCAAGTCGATTGGACGCACCGCGGAATCCGTGGCCCTCCGAGAAGCGGAGGCGGAGGGCGCGTTCGATGCGATCTTGTTGAACGAGAAAGGCAAGGTCGTCGAGACGACCGCGAGGAACCTGTTCCTCGTTACGGAAGGATCGCTGGTCACGCCGCCGACGTACGACGGCGCGCTCCCGGGCGTCACGCGGGCGACCGTCCTCGAGATCGCCTCGCATGAGCGGATCAAGCTTCGGGAAGCGTCCCTGTCCGTGGACCGGCTCCGCAGCGCGGACGAGGTCTTCCTGACGGGCAGCGGGGTGGGCGTGCTTGGGATTGCCGCGGTCGATGGACACCGCTACACGGTGCCCGGGCCGCTCACGGAACGTCTGCGTGCCGAATACGAGCGGGCCTTGGAGGCCGAAGCGAGCTGGTAGGACGGCCCGGCGTGGTCGCGCGGCCAGGCCGTCCCGAAATCGTGCCTTGCTTCAGTCCGTCGGCATGAGCTGTCCGCGGATCTCCCCGCCAGGGAAGTCGCCGGGACCCGTGCCGGGGGGAGCCACGCCGTCGTTCGTGTGAACGTTCACGTACGTGTCGCCCCCTCCGATCGCTGCGAACACGGCTGCGAGATCGGTCCATCCGCAGGCGTTGCCGGAATCCGGCGCGTCCTTCGTCCCCGACACGAGGACTCCGTTGAATCGCCCCTGGCCTGCGGCGCCCATGAAGAGCGTGACTCCGACCGGGCCTGCAACATCCGGCGAGCCGCAATGAATGTGCGCTGCGACCACGTTGTTGATGTTCGCGACGAGGATCTTGAAACCGAGCGTGCCATCGTCGTTCATGAAGATGAGGGCGACCCCGTGGGCCGGTGTGTCCCTGGGCGTGGGTCTTTCGTTTGCGCCATTCATGTGTGCGATCCAACCCGCTTCCTCGTCGTCACCGCGCGCTCCCGCCACAGCAAAGATGCTGACGAGGAACAATGCCGCAATTCCGATCCCGACAATCCGTGCCCGGTTCACGACCTCCACCCGAGCTGGGCACCGCTCGCGGCGGCGATAAGCGTTTCCCCAGATATCGACCCGTTCTCAGGACCGAGAACACGAATCCATCAGCGGGCTCGCGCTCGCAGGTCCGCCATCCGGGATTTCCCACGGACAGCCGCCGTCCAGGCCTTCTCGAAGATCTCGAGGTGGGCCTTCACGAAGTCCGGGCTGTTCGTCCAGAGCGCGGTCTCGCCCTCTCCGCGGATCGTTCGCTCGTCCTGGATCAAGAAGGCGAACATCGAGTCGCGGTCAACGAGGATGAACCGCCCCCGTTGGCGCTCCAAGTGCCGCAAGGGGACGTTCTTCGCGACGCGGGCCATGAGCGCGACGTTGCTTTCGTTGATGTCCGCGATGAGCCGCGGTTTCACGCCGCGCCGCATCGCCTCCAGCAAGGCCTCGTTGATCCCCGCCCGATATGAACGTTGCAGACCCTTCGCCGTCGTGAAGGCGAGGACTTCCGCTTTCGCGGAGGCAATCAGCTGTCGAAGGGTGCGGTAGATCTGCGTGCGGCCCTTGATTACTTGGAGCCGTACGGAAGGGGACTCGCGTCTCTGGCCAGAAATCCGGGGCCACGCGCCGGACACGCTCTTCCGGACCGCATCGAGCCTCTCGAGCTCGGCGCGCTTCTCCTCGGCGATCATCTCGAAGACATCGTCGATGGCCCGCGCCGCGTATCGCCGGGGGCGGTCGATCGTGACCTCGACTAGTCCGCGCGATTCGAGGCTCTCGAGGGCGCGATACGTCTGCACGCGGTTCACGCCGCTCGCCCGCGCCAGCTCGCCGGCCGTGACCGCGCCCGAGCGGGCGAGGTTCACGAACACGAGCGCTTCGTAGCGGCTCAAGCCTACTCGCTCCAGCGCCTCGCTGGCCTCGGACAACTTCATCCGAAGAAGGATGCGACCCGCCCGCTATTAACTAGGTTGTAACGACGGCTGTTACAGCGGATCGCGCCCTCCCTATCCGGATGTGACGGACTTGTCGCGGCGGATGTTTCAACGGAAAAGGTCGAGCGGATTCGCCGCGCGGAAAGGAAATAGAAAGAGGAAAAAAGAGGTTCCGTCTGCCTTTCGCGTCCCTATCGAGTGGACGCTAGGCTCCAGATGGCCCCGGCGAGGAGGAGCAGGCCTGCAAACAGGCCCGTCTGCGTCGCCACGAGGACCACCAGCGCCAGACCGGCGATGGCGGCAACGATGGAGCCATTCTGCACGTTCTGCTTCGCCACGCCGTAGGCGATCAGCCCAACGATACCGAAGATGACCATATAGGCCATCTCGGGCGTCGCCGGCACGATCGCGCTGGCATTCGCCGCAGCGAAGAGATAGGTCAGGATGCCCACGAGCAGCGCCACGATCGAACCAAGTACGATGGGCACTTGGTACGTCGGGGTGTGCGCGAGTTCGCGCCACGATTGGCCGAACCCGGTGGCTGACCGCGTGCGGGTCGCTTCCATGGTGCTTTCACCTCCTTGGCGCCACCCACCGATGGCGGGTCTTAGCGGTATTGGGACAATTTTCGAACTGCGGGTCCAGGGTCTTAAGGGTGACGTGGCGCGGACCCTGACAATCCCTTGAAGAGGCCCCCTCCCGCACCGGTGGCTTGATGAGGCCCCTTATAAGGAGGCATTCCGGGGCACTGCGGTACGAAAGCTGGGAATCCCGAGCGGGGACCGGCCCCGGATCGCCCGCCCGACGTTCTCAATCGTGGGAATGCTCGTAGCCCTCGTACGGCGTGGCGAGGTACGGGAAGCTCGTGAGGAACGGGAGGTCCTCCTTCGTGCCGTCCGTCAGCAGGCCGGCGGCGCCGTCTGGGACGAAGCCTGGCGCGACGAGCGGGTATGTCACGCCCGCGATCGCCCGCAGTTCCACCGCGGTGATGTTGTCGAACACCCGCCGACCGTTCGGGAAGCCGTCCGCATCCCCGCCGAGCAAACCGAACCGCTTCGCACTCGAGCCGTCCGGATTGATGTCCCCGGGCGCATAGCTCGGTGCGATCGCGACATTCAGCCGCAACTCGTCGGCGAGGGTCGGGCCGTTCGTGTTCGCGAACCCCGGGATGATCCCGGGCGGGATCCCCGTCAGGAGGATCGCGACGAGGTCGGCCCGCGAGGCGCCGCTCGCGGCCAAGCCCGCGAGGTTCGGGAAGACGCCCGGATAGAGGACCGGGAGCAGGCCTTGCAGCTGCGGGTGCGCGTAGTCCTCGAGGAACTGGGAGTCGCCTACGGGCGCGGCGCTGTTCCAGAAGTCCTTCTCGCCCAGTTCGATCACGACCTCGTTGATCAGCGGCTCGCCGAGCCGTGAGACCTGGACCCACGGGCCCGTCTGCACGGTGCGCCCGTCCTTCTCGCGGACGGTCGCCTTCCGGCGGCTCGCGGCGGACCACACGCCAATCGTGGACCGCGCGTCCAACACATCGCCGGGGCCGGGGTTGAACCCGCCCTGCGTCAAGTCCGTCTTCGGCACGCGGATCGCGATCGTGTGGACGTTGAACCCTTTCGTGCCGTCCTTCCCGTCCGCCGCGGGCGTGGGGATCAGATGCAGGTTCTGGAACGGACGCAGGGCCCCGAGGTCGAAGATCGATCCGAGGTCGACGTAGAAGCCTTCGCCGCGCTGCCCCGCGAACACGGTCACCCCGTTCCCGAGGTCCGTCACGGCGGCGCTCGCGAGCCCATCGTAGCCCGGCGTGGAGCGCGGTCCGATCCGCACGGGCGGCGTGGGGATGTCGGACCCGAGGAGCATCGAGGCCCCGGTCCTCCGGGGCCCGAGGACCTTCGTGACGGAGTAGAGCTGCCGCATGTTCCAGTTCGGATCCGTGAGGGACCCAATCGGGCCCGTGTTGTAGAGGAACGTCGCAGGGTTCTGTGTGAGGTTGCGGAAGCGGAACTGGTAGGTGACGTCCTCGACGCCGTCCCCGTTGTTGTCGATGAGGATCTCATACAGGACGTCGTCCCCGAACTGGAAGAAGTTCGGGCCGCCGGCGGGCTCCTCGAGCGGGATGAAGTTCGAGAGGATCGTGACCTTCGAGGTGTCGACCGGGTCGACGAACGCGTACAGGTCCGTGTTGTCCGCGACGGGATCCTTCGAAATCGTCGGCGCCTCGCGATGGGACGACACGGCCTTCACCCCTTCGTGTACGTCGCGAGGCGGGAGACGAGGGCCGAGTCCTTCGCCACGAACTCCTTCGTGCCCCACATCACCACGACGGTGCCCGTCGAGGCGTCTTTCACGTACGCCATCAGCGGTGCGCTCGGATCTCCCGCCGGTAGGGCACCTGTCGCATTCTCCGTCACCTGCAGGATCGTCGGGGCCGCTGCCACCGCCGCCACGGCCGCCGCTCCCACCGCGGTCTTCTTCAGGAAACTCCGTCGAGACATGCCCGGTTCGTCGTCCGCCATATGTATCCCCTCCGTCCCGGAACGAGGGGCGGAACCGCTCCCCCCGCGCCTCTACGTCGCCCGCACACCGGAGCGGGCGGTATTTTGTCGTGTGTAACATCCGCTGTTACAATCCCGGTCTTTACGGGGCGCAGGCGGGCGGCGTCGACGCAAAGACCGGACGCCGGTGGATGTCGGGGGCGGGATTTGGACCCGCGACCTCCGGATGCCTCAGGAGCGCCGTGGTCGATCGCACGGCGAAACCCTATGAGTCCGACGCTCCCCCAGGCTGAGCCACCCCGACGCGCCGCCGAAGACCCATCGCGGTATAAAGCATGCGACGCGTGCCGTTTCTCGCGAATCTTCCCGACCCCATTAAATACGTCCAAACTCGTCGTTTCATCGTGGACCGCGACCGACCGATCCGCGATGCGCGCGCCGTGGAAGATCCGATCGCCGCGATCTTCGACCTCGCCGAATCCGTGGACCGCGAGACGCCGAAGATCCGCAAGACGCTCCGCTACGTCCGCTGGTTCGTCTCCCTCTGGCTCCTCCTCGACTTCTTCCTGATCATCGTGCTCTCCGCCATCACCGGCTTCCCCGCGGTGACGTTCCTCCTCTTCATCCCGATCGTCGCGATCCTGCTGGGGATGCGTCGCATCTCCGGCCGGAACGGCCGGCTCGCCCTGCTGGTCTTCGCGGGGATCTTCGGCGCGTTGCAAATCGTCTCGATGGGCGGCCTCCTGTTCCTCGGGATCGTGCTCGTGGCCCTGTTCATCCTCGGCTTCCTCATCTTGGAGTTGATGCAGGACCTGCGGTCGTTCTTCGACTACTTCGCCCTGCGGCATCGCGTCATCCAGCGCGTGCGCCAGGCCGATCCGGTCGTGTACGTCCCGGAGGGGAAGGACGCCGTCCAGCGCATCCTCACCTACTTGGCAGGAACGAGCGCCGATGTCCGCGGGATCCTTGCGACGCCCGGATCCGTCGCCGTCCCGGCCCTACTGACCGGGAAGACGGGCCTCACGTACTCGTTCGATGCGTACATCCGACAGCCGCCCACCCCCGTGTGGCGCGTCCTGAACGTCGGCCTACCGGGATTCGCGGTCTTCGTGAAGGCGTTCGATCACGCCCCGACCCTCGCGGACCTGCAGGCCCTGAAGGCCGCCGTCGAGGACGTGGCCGTCGCGACCCGGATCCCGCCGGCACGGATCCTCGTCCTGTGGCGCGCGAAGAAGGACGAAAGCGTCACCCCGGACGTCTACGATTTCTTGACGAAAGAGGCCGTGCGGGTCCGGATCCGCGGGGCGACGTTCGCCTGCTCCCTCGAGCTCGCCGTGGAGCGCGCCGACGGCACCTACGACTTCATTCCGCTCGTCGTCGACTCGGCCGTGCCCTCCGGTGGCCGGCCCGCGCCCGCGTGAGCACCGGACGCCCGTCGCGGGGGCGCTCCACGCCTGCGTGCCCCCGGGGCTGTGTTGCAAACGCACCGCCTTGAATCAGAGGGGATATTACCGCGGGTGAGAATATCACCTTTGAGAATCGAGCGTAGCCGGTCGCCAGATGACGAAAGCGTACATCGAAGTCGAGCGGTGGACCGCGGAGCGCCTCACGGCCGAGGCCTCCCGTCGCGGCAAGACGGCGTACGCCCTCGTCAACGAACTCCTCGAGGCCGCCCTCCGCCTGTGCGCCGATGGGGGCAGCCCGGCGGAGATCCTGCCCGCGTGGAAGACGATGCGGGTGTCGAAGGACGTCGGCGGGATGCCGCTGCTCCCCCGCACGCTCATCGGGAAGATGGTCGACCGCCTCTTCGAGACGGACCCGGAGTGGCTCGGGAAGGAGTGGTTCCAGGCCGGGAGGCAGTTGGGCGACGTCCTCCGGGTGATGTACCCGACGATCGAGGACCTGCAGCTCGGCGCCGAGAGACTCCTTCCGCTCGTCGCGGAGCGCCTCATCGACGTGCGGCGGGCGGGCGACGAAAAGGGCCGCTCGAGGATCCGCATCCGCGTGGAGACGGACCTGACACCTGCGACCTCCGCGGCCGGGGAGCGGTTCCTCGCAGGCATGCTGTCCGCCTATCCGTTCCGCCCGACCGAGGTCCACGTCGGGGAGGGGGCGATCGAGGTCATCGGCGTCTACGAGGGTCGCCAACCGCCGAAGCCGCACTCCGAACCGGAGGAGGGGGCGGCCGAGCCGCCCGAGACCAGCACCCACGAAGCCTAGTCGCGGAGCCAGAACGGCGCCTTCGTGAACCGATAGTGGTCCCGGATCTGCTCGTCGTAAATCTTCCGATAGAACTCGTTGTATCGGCGGATGTGGAGCACACCGTCGCGGGTGATGCGGATGCGGTAGTGCCCGTCGACGACCTCGACGGTCACGTGCCCATCCTTCTGCAACCCCTCGATCACGCGGTCCGTCATGAAATGGTTCGACTTGATCTCCCGCTTCACCTCCTCCTTCGAGAGGCCTTCCTGCGTCGGCAAGAGTGAGTCCAGCTTCGCCTCGAGTCCGTCCTGGTACAGATCGATCCGCATGTCCGCCACGAGCCGGTTGAGGACGAAGCACCCGTAGATGACGAGGTCCTTGTACGGCCGCGAGGGCATGGAATGCCGCCGATGCGGAGGCCGCTACTTAATGCGTTCCGTGCGAGCAGGACGGAAGGCGTGCGCGACGCGAAAATGCAAGGATTCGGCACGCAAGACGACGCTCGTGATAATCAGGCGCGCGAACGGAAATTCGGCTCCCGCACGCCGGACCAGATAAATCCATCGGGAAGACTCTTGCGGGCCTTGATAAGCCATCCCGCCCGCGTACGCATCGCAAAGGTGGCAATCCCGATGCAAGCGTATTGCGTCTCGAAACGTCCGCCACGCGCCCTCTTCCTGGCGCTGGCCATTGCGCTAGGAGTGGTCGCGGTGAGCGCTGCCGTCCTCCCGAGTCTGGGCGGCGGCCTCACGCGCGACGGAACGTACCTGCGCCTCCTGGGCTACCGGCCCTCGAATAGCGGCGCAACCCTCACCGCGCTCGGCGCGCAGGACGCGAGCCAGGGCCGCGTGATCCTGTCGGCCTCGTCCGCGCCCGCCGCGACGCCGGCCCCGCCCGCAGGGGAGGTCGCGTCGACGGGACCTTCGGACGCGCCCGCGAACTCGACTGCCGCGCCGGCCAGCGAGTCGGAGCGGAACCCGGATCTCGTCGGGACGGACGTCCCCGCTCTACGGGAGCTGAACGAGACGCGGGATGATCTGAGCAACGTTTCCCTCGACTCCCTCGGATTCGGCGTGGTGCCGCGCGACGCGGACGCCGTGAGAGGCGCGCCCAACATCGAGCACTTCGTCGCCCTGCAAACCTCGGACGACGGCTGCTCGTGGACGCGGGAGATCACCGCGACGGACGCGAACCACGACGGACACCCGGAGTACGTCCACGTCCGCATGCTCGGCACGTGCGTCCTCGACGAGGACCACGACGGAGCGGCCGAGGCGGGCCTGACGATCGCGCGCGACTTCCAGGTGTGGGACAACGACTCGAACGGAAAGTTCAACGCCCTCGAGGGCCGCCAAGGCGTCGAGGCGTTCGCCGACCCGAATGAGAACGGCGTGCACGAGTACACGGCCCGCGCGCTGTGGACCGCCAGCATCAAGGACGCGAACGAGGACCAGAAGCCCGAGAGCCTCATGGCGACGTTCGCCGGCGAGCAGCGCTTCGACCGGAACGAGTCCGGCAACGCGGAGTTCGTCCGCACGGTCTCGGCAGAGGTCTGCATGACCGACGCCGGGAGCGACGGCACGCAGGACGCCGTGGACATCGAGATCCACGTCTTCCAGACGTACGACATCGGCGACGACGGCACCGCGGAGTACCGCGGGGCACTCGACCTCGCCGCGAGCACGCGCGACGCGAACAGCGACGGAAACAACGAGACCGCCTCCGTCAACGTGACGGCGTACGAGGCGCTCGACCGCAACATGGACGGCTACGATGAACTGGCCCACGGACTCGAGCTCTCCTTCGCCCGCACGGACGCGAACTCGAACGGGTTCGCGGAGGAACTCGACGGCCGCATCTATGTGTACGGCCGCGCGGACCTCAACTCGGACGGCGTGATCGAGGTGCGCAAGGCGCTCGAGATCACGGCCCTCGCGACGGACTCGAACGACGACGGCTTCCCGGAGCTCGCACGCATCGCCCTGAGCGGCGCGGTCGTCCGGGACATGGACCAGGACGGCACCGCGGAGTACCGCGCGAGCCTCGACGGGGCCTTCGAGGCCACGGACGAGAACTCGAACGGCATCTTCGAGCGTGCCACCCTGACGATCCGAGCGGAGGCGATCGTCGACCGCAACGACGACGGATTCCCCGAGGATCACTCCTACGCGACCGTGGACGGCGTCGTCGTGAACACGATCGAAGACGCGAACCCGGACCGGGCGGAGCTGCACCTCGTCGCGACGCAGGAGCTCGACTTCAATTCCGACGGCATCGTCGACGAGACGCGCGGTGCGACCATCGACCTCGTCGCAATCGACGAGAACTCGAACGGCGCGGTCGAGAGCGCGAACGTGACGATCCACGCGAGCGCGGTCCGCGACGCGAACCACGACGGCGTGCCGGAGTACGTCGCGGCGTTCGTCCTCTACGCACAGGCAACGGACGCGAACGACGATGGGCATCCGGAGCTCGTGACGGTCACCGCGCGAGGTTCCGAGGTCCTCGACGAGGACCAGAACGGCGTGCCGGAGATGACCGCGTACCTGCGCCTCGACGCGCGGTGGACGGACGCGGATTCCAACGGCGTCTTCGAGAAGGTCGACCTGACCTTCCGCGCGGAGCGGATGACGGACCCCAACCAGGACGGGACGCCCGACACCCACGAGTGGATCTCCGTCGACTACCACGCGGAGGACATCGACCAGGATGGCACGATGGACAACGTGTATCTCCTCATCGAGAAGCACGTCGAGCCTCAGGCGTAAGCCGTAGAACCTCCTAACGGGGCCGGCGCTCGATGGGCGCCGATCCCCTCTTTCTCTTTCACCGACCTGTCCGAGACGTCTATATTATCGTATATACGGTATCATTTCCCATGCCTCTGGTCACGCTCAGGGTCGATCCCGAGACCAAGGCTCGGATGGACCGCTTAGAGGCGGTCAACTGGAGTCGCGTCCTGCGGGAGCGAATCTTCGAGGTCCTGGATCGCGAGGCGCGGAAGAACCGGATGCAGGCCCTGCGTAGCATCGACCGGTTGCGGCGGAAGCCGGCCTCCGGCTGGGACAGCACGAAGTTCATCCGGCGCGCCCGGGAGACACGTTATGGCCCGCGCGGTGATCGACGCTAGCGTCGCCGTGAAGTGGTTCCTGGATGAACCCGATACGGAGGCTGCCCTTCGCCTCCAGTCCGATTTCTTCGAAGGTCTGCTGAGCGTGAGAGTGCCTTCGGTCTTTCCTTACGAAGTCATGCACGCGCTGCACTCCTCTCGGCGCTTCTCTCGACGGGAACTCCTCGAGTCGGCCCGTGACGTCGACCGATCCGGCTTCCAGACGGTCCCTCTCTTCGGAGACTACCTCGAGCGGACGGTCGACTTGGCCGCCGCATCGGCGATCACGGTCTACGAAGCGAGCTACCTCGCGCTTGCGGGCTCGGAGCAGTGCCCGCTATACACCGCCGACGAGGCCCTGTTGTCCTTCGACGGCTCGCGAACCGCGGTCCGCCACATCCGAGGCTATCCCTCGCGCGACTGAAGGCCGACCGCGACGGTTCCCTTGGATTCGACCCCCTCCAGGCGAATTCGGGCCAAGTCACCGAGTCTCATCCCCCGCCGCCCAGCTCCGGCCTTTCGCCGAAATGAGCCCGCTCGCGTGTCGTCACGCCGCGCGAAGGTGGACGGCGAGTCGCTCGACGAGCCGGTCTACCTGCCGCTCCGTCACGATGAACGGCGGGCAGAGCAGGAGTGAGGATCCGTCCGTGTTCGTCGTCACGCGAATGCCCTCGTCACGCAGGCGCTTCCATATCCGCGCGACGCGCCTCCAGGCGGGATGGAGCCCGCCGCGGACCGGCCTGCGCGACGGCGCCCGCAGTTCCATCGCAAGGAGGAGACCATGGCCCCGCACATCCCTCACGACGGCCGGATGCTCCTGCCACAACGCCTCGAAGCGCCGCTGCAAGTACCCGCCGACCGCCTTGCAGCGCTCTACGAGCCTCTCCCGGCGCAGAATCCGGATTGTCTCCCGTGCGGCGGTGCATCCGAGGGGATGCGCGCCGAACGTCAGTCCGTGCGGGAAACCCGTCTTGCGCAGCGTAGCGCCCCACGACCGCTCGAAGACGGCGGCGCCGAGCGGGGCGTATCCGCCTGTGAGACCTTTCGCCACGACAATCGCGTCCGGCTTCAGCCCGACCGTCGTCGAGCCGAACCACGCGCCGGTCCGGCCGAACCCTGTGATGACCTCGTCCGCCACCAGCTTGATCGCGTACCGGTCACAGAGCTCGCGGAGGCCCTTCGGGAGGTCGGGGGACAGCGGCACGGCCCCCGCCACGCCCATCACCGGCTCGACGACGACGCACGCGAACGACCGCGGGCCGTGCCGCCGCATCGTCGTGCGGATCCCCTCGAGCGTCCGCTCGCCCGCGTGCTCCCACTCGCCTGAGGCCTGGAACGCGTCGTACGGGTCGGGCGTGTGGACCGCCCAACGCCGGATGTCGCCGTAGGGCATGACGCCGCCGCCCGACACGCTCTCGACGGTGATCGTGTCGCCGTGGTACGAGTTCGCGAACGTCAGGACGTTGCGGCGGCCCGTGACCTTCCACGCCGCGCGGATCGCCGCCTCGATCGAGTCCGACCCGCCGATCCCGTAGAACGGCGTCGTGAGATGGCGGGGCATGACGGCTCGGAGATCCTCCGTCAGGGCGAGACGCACCTCCGCGAATTCGGCGGGCGAGAGCCACGACATGCGCGCCGCCTGATCTGCGAGGGCCTTCGCGACCTCGGCCCTTCCCATGCCGATGTTGTTCACGAACACCTGGCCGGTCCAATCCTCGAGGGTCGTGCCGTCCGCGAGGGCGATCGTCATGCCCTCGCACCGGACGTATGTGTTGTCCGGCGAAGCGAAGCGCTCCGCAGGCGTTCCCTCGTACCAGACGGGCAGGTAGAACGGGCGGCCCCTCCCTCGTCCCATCGAGCCGAGAGCGGCGGGCGACGATTAAAGGACTCTCTCGGACCGCGACAATCCTCGCAGGCTCAGAGCTCGTCGATGTCGTCCGGCTTGAGTTCCTCGGGGGCGAGCTCCTCCGGGGACGGCTCGGGTGCGGGCGTTTCCGGTGCGGGCTCCGCGACGGGGGCGGGCTCCACGGGAGCCTCTACGGGCGCGGCCTCGGTGGGGGCTGCTTCCTTCGGCGGCGGGAGCTCGCCCATCGCCCAGACCTCGGACTTCCGCACTTCGACGCGGGAGACAGGATGGATCGGCTTGCAACCCAGGGCGATCGTCTTCGCCAGGTCGCCGCTGATGATCCCCTTGACGAACTCGCCGATCGACTGCTTCGCCGCGACGTCGGACACGATCTTTGCCATGATCGCCCGGATCACCCGTTGCTTCGACGACTGAATGCGGCGGTCCGTGATCGCCATCGGTTTCACGCGGACGTTCCACGCGTCCTTCGTGACGACGTCGACCGTGAGATCTGTGCGGGTCCGCTTCCTGCGGGTGAGCCGGCGGATGTAGTCCGACGTCATGTCGTGCCCGACGAACTGCGTCTGCGCGTCCTGGCCCTGGACGTGGCTCACGCGGAAGGCGAGCTTGATGTGCATCTTGCTGAAGTCGCCGGTCAGGTCCTGCACCGTGACCTCGGTCACGCGGCCGACGAGTTTGTCCGGCGTATCCGTCGGCGTCTCGCCGAGCACCTGCTTGTTGAACATCTCCGGTGCGAGCAGGTTGTACCACACCTTCGCCTTCCACTTGTCCTTGATCTTGCGGGCGGCGGCGCGGGACTTCTTCTCGGCCATGCGGGCCGCTCGAAGGGGAGGAGCCTATTTAAGGGTGGCGGGCCGC
>WNGJ01021819.1_pt1 | contig 21332 bp, 18 predicted proteins | sample 5400611 | NCBI WGS metagenome assembly WNGJ01 (sample SAMN13153375, study PRJNA577476) | soil metagenome | isolation source: 40 cm soil or saprolite under Garry oak tree replicate 1 | place: USA:California | collected 2016-06-15
CGCGCTTGACCATCTTGGCCGGTCCCTTGATGACGAGGGCGAGCTCGGCTTCGTGCATGAAGATCCACGGCTCGGTGAATTCCGGCAGGACGATGGTGTCCCCGGGCCCGATCACCGCATCCGAGCTCTTGAGAAACATGTTGAGCGGCCTGGCCTCGAGAGCACCATGCTCCCAGTAGTTCGCGATGCAGGCGAGGATCTTGCCGGGCCGGGGCAGGGGCGCGCGTAGGCGGACGGAGGACAGGGGCAGGGTCTCACTCGTCCTGACCCGCCGCTCCAGCTCTGGACGCAGCCGATCGAAGTCGTCGATGATGCCCTGCATCGTCAGCTGGGGCGAGTGGCCTACCCGCACCGCATCGGCCACATTGACCACGCCCTGATCGGTGAGCACGCCCGGCCAGACGTCACCTCTTCCCGGAAGCTCGAAGAGAACCAGCTTCACGATGCGCTCCTCAAGGGACGCCTCCGTTGGCTCGCCGTCATCGCGCCTTGAGCTTCAGATCCTCGTAGGGAGCGGAGTATCCGTGGTTCGTGATCAGGCCCAGCCCGGACTCCGCCACCCGCGGACCCACACCGTTCAGGAAGGCGGGCTCGAAGAGCGGAGCGAACATCGCCTTCTCGTGCATGAGCTGCTGGATCCGGTGGAGGATGGCCTCGCGCTTCTTGCGGTCCGGCTCGGCGGCCTGCTCGCGGAAGAGCCCGTCGATGTCGGGGTAGCCGCCGTAGGCGTACATGCCCTCGCTGACCACGAAAGCCTCGATGCGAGTGGCGGCGTTGCCGAAGGCGGCGCTGCCCTGGCGATGGAGGTTCTTGAGCTTCTTCTCCTGATTCGCCTTGATGATGGCGGCCCGCTCCATCGGTCGCAGCTTGACGCGGATACCTACGGCCCGCAGGGAGTTGCCGACGAGCTCGGCGATGGGGGCGTACACCAGGTCCGCCGAGATCTGGCCGGCATCGAAGCCGTTCGGGTAGCCTGCCTCCGCGAGGAGCCGCTTCGCCTTCTGCGGATCATAGGGATAGAGCGGCGCGGGCCAGACGAACTCGAAGGCGACAGGAATGATGCTCCCCGTGACCTTGGAGAGGCCGAGGTACTCCGCCTGATTGATGGCCTGGCGATCGATGGCGTGGTTGGCCGCCAGCCGCACGCGCCGATCCGCCCAGGGGGACTTGGGGTCCCACTGGTCGATGAAGACGACCCATTCCGTGAACGCGCCCCCCGTGGGCTTGAGGGCGAGGCCCGGCGTCCGGCGGATTTCTTCGGCGAGCTCTCCGCGGATCGAGTAGGCGATGTCGGTCTCTCCGCGCTTGAGCATGGCCAGCCGGGTGGTTTCGTCGACAACCGACTTGAAGACCAGGCGCCTCACGCTCGGGGCTTTGCGCCAGTACTGCTCGTACGCCTCGAGCACGAGCTCGACGCCGGGCGTGAAGGAGACGAACCGATAGGGACCGGCGCCCACGGGCGCTTTCTTGAACCCATCGTCGCCGACCTTCTCGACGTATTTTCTGGGCACGATCCAGGCCGCCCCCGTGGCGGGTGTCCCGTAGAACGTCATGAACTCGGGCCACGGAGTCTTGAGGCGGAACCGGACCCGGAGCGGGTCGACGATCTCCACGGCCGCCACGTGATTCTTCAAGGTCGTCGCCGCCGCACCCTTGTAGCGCTCGAACGAAAACTTCACGTCGTCGGCGGTGACGGGGTCGCCGTTGTGGAATTTGACGCCTGGCCGAAGGGTGAACTCGTAGACGAGGCCGTCGGGGGAGACGCTCCAGGACTCGGCCAGGCTCCCCGCCTGCGGCTTTCCCGGCATGGGCTTCACCAACGCGTCGTGAAGCGCGTACAGGACCAGAAAGGGCGTGATGATCCCGGGGGTCTCGGCAGGATCGAAGAACGTCGGGGCCAGCGAGAAGTGGATCGCCCAGGTCAGCTGACCTTCGGAGGCGGCAGCGGGCGCGGCAGCGACGGTCGACAGCACCAGGATGACCAGCGCGGCGAAGAGCCCTCGGGCGCATTTCATGATGCAACGAGCGCGGCGAGGGCTTCCACTTGCTCGGCGTAGCGGCAGACGGGGTTGAGAAGGAGGTGGTTGGCGCCGAGAGCGACCAGCTTTTCCAGGCGCTCCCTCACTTGGTCTGCCGTGCCGTGGATGCCCGACGCGTCGGTCCCCGCGGGGTTCCGATAGACGGTGGTGAACCATCGGTTGAGCTCGTCCCTGGCCACGTCCGCGCGTTCGTGCACGGACATGAACACGCGCTTGGAGATCGGGTACGTCGCCGGATCGCGGCCGGCCTTCTCGAGCTCCGCCCTCAGTATCGGAACGCATCGTGAAAACGTCTCCGTGCTCGAGCCGCCGGAGCCCATCCAGCCATCGGCGACGGTCACCGCGCGGCGGACCGCGTCGGGATGGTCGCCGCCGAGCCAGATCGGCGGGTGCGGCTTCTGCACCGGCTTGAGGACCATCGTGCCGGCGTCGAGCTTGTAGAACTCTCCCCGGTAGGTGACCTTCGGCTCGGTCCACAAGGCCTTGATCAGCTCGACCCCTTCCTTGAATCGCCGCACGCGCCGCTCCGTCGGGATCTGGAACTCGGCGTAGTGATGGTCCCGGCCCAGCCCCACGCCCAGGATCGCGCGGCCGTTGCTCACGTAGTCGAGCGTAGCCACCTGGTGCGCGACGTGGATGGGATTGCGGATGGGCAGCACGGACACGGCCACCCCGAGGCGGATCTTCGTCGTCACCGCCGCCGCGTATGTCAACACGACGGCAGGATCGAAGGAATACACGTGGTCCACCGCGTTCTCGGTCACCCACAGGTCGCGGAACCCCAGGGCCTCGGCGCGCTGGGCGACCTCGCGCACCGCCGTCATGTCGATCGGATCGGGAGAGCGATGCGGCAGCGACATTCCCAGCGGGATGTTCATGTCAGTGATTCTCCAATCTTATCGCTTCTCGAGCGTCAGGCGCACGAGCCGATCGGCCCGGTCCTGGCCGTCGAGGTCGCGACAGGTCGCGATGATCTCCTCGAACTGCGCCGCCGGGATCGGCAAGGCGGGCACGATCTCGCGAATCCGTCGAACCTCCTCGTCGAAGTCCCACATGAACTCGCGCCCGGTGGATTGCTTGGTGTAGGTCTTGCCGTCCTTGGTGTGGATCGTGATGCGGGGACCGAAGAGCGTCATGGTGTGCGACGGAATGATCGTCACCCGCTTCATGAGCTCCAGCACCTCGGGCGGATCGCCGGCGCCACTCGGGTCGGCCTGTCGCACCGCGGAAAATCCGCGCTTCACGGCGCCGTACGCGGTGAAATACGCGGTGCTTCCCGGCTCGGCCACGGTGTCTTCCCGCCGACTCGGGAAGGCCGGGCTCGGATACTGTGTCTCGAGCCAGTTCACCACGGCCTCGATGCGATCGATATCAGCAACGCGGATGTCGTGCTCTTCGCAGAGCTTCGCGGTGACGTCGACGTGGGCGATATTGTAGCCGGCCGTGTAATAGATCCGGTAGAGCGTCTCGAGGAACATCCAGTCCGTCCCCAGTCCGGCGGTGATCTTGTCGAGGCTGGTCCGGGTGTCGCCCACGAAGCTGTACGCGAGCTGTCCACGGTTGTTGCCGGCGTAGGCATGATAGAAGCCGGCGTCGCCCTCGAGCACGGTCTCGCCGCCGGGATGTCCTTCCTTCGCGAGGGCGACGGCCAGCATCGCGTTGCGCACGGCCGCGCCCTCGCGCAGGGCGCGCCCACCGCTCCGGGCCCCTTCCAGATTGCCGCTCGCCAGGCTGGCGCACAGAGCGATCGTGCTGTTCACCTGGTCCTCGGTGAGCCCGAGGATCTTGGCGGCGGCGACGGCGGGCCCGAAGATCCCGAACACCACCCCGGCGTGGAACCCGCGCGCCATCACGGTGGGGATGAAGTCGGCGGCCATTCGCTCCATGACCTCGTAGCCGGTCACCAGGCCCGTGATGAAATCCTTTCCCGACACCCCCGCGGTCTCCGCCGCGATGAAGGCGCCCGGGAGGATGCTGGTGCCCGGGTGGGTCAGCATCCGGAACGTGTCCCACTTGCCACCCGCCATCGCCATCTCCGCATTGGCAAAGGCGGCCCCGCCCTTCGTCACCGTGGCCCCGTCCACCATGATCGTGGCGCCGCTGCGCACGCCCGCTTCTTCCTCGGTGATGAGCTTCACGGCCTGCCGGCCACCGGGCGTCCGAGAGCCCAGGAGCACGGAGGCGAGGCTGTGCAGGGTGACGCCCTTGGCCCGATCGACGACGGCCGGCGGCAGGTCTTCATAGCGTAGCGCAGCGACCCACCGGGCGAGCTGGCGGCTGAGAGACGTCATTGCCGTGGATGCCTCCTTCGATCAGGGCGGCCCGTGATCTGCCTTGTCGGATACCAGATGAACCGGAGTCGCATGTAGCCCGCAACCTACCACCACGGCGCCAGCGGCGCTCGCGTTGCCGGAGAAGTGTCGTCGGGCAACTTTACAAGGCCAGAAAGGTCCACCATCGGCCCGCGCATAACCTCCGGAGAACACGGCGATCGATCACGTGGCATCCGGGATGCTGCCGAAGGAAATCGACGGCCGGAAACCTTGCTCTTGTTCAGCTTTTCGACAGGGGATTCGAGTGGTGGCTTTGCTCTCCTCGTTCCGTCATCGCCGTGAGAGGCCACTGACGTCTCGAACCCAGCGAGTGGTGCGTCGGAGTTACGCGGTCGGTATTTTCTTCCTCGTTGCTCTCGTTGTCTCGGTGATCTGTCTCGCCCACGCTAGCCCGCCCGATCCGACCTGGATTCCCGGCATCTACGACCACGGCGACTTCGATGACGCCGTCCTCGCTCTGCTCTCCATCGACGGAGTGACGATTTCACCCTCCGCAGTCAGCGAGTCATACCCGACAACACCTGGAGTAGGAACGTCCTGGTTGGCGAGCCTCGTCTGAGCGCTGCCAAGCCCAGGGCTGGGGGCAGTTGCACATGCCCGACGGGATGTTCGTGGTTGACATCCTTCTCTCCCTGCTTCGGCCACGCAAGATACCGATGACGGAGAGATTGACAGAATCATCGCCTGGAGTGACGAGGCACCCGAGAGTCCGCACCGTCCTCATAAGATCAAGGAGACCCATCGATGCCCCGCAAAACGACTTGGTCGCTGCTCTTGGTCTTGCTCTTCCTCATGCTTGGGCTCGGCGCCGCCCCTGGTCACGCGGCGCCGGTCTACGTCCTGCTCACCACCATCCCGGTCCCGTCCAACCCGGCGGGGAATGTCCAAGGCGGAGCCTTCACCGGCTACGACATCGCGTATTTCGACGGGACCACCCAGTTGATGTACCTTGCCGATCGATCCAACGCATCAGTCGACATCTTCTCTGCGCAGACGAATAGTTTCGTGGGAAGAGTGGGTAGCTTCGTCGGCATCCAACCCCAGCCTGTCAATCCCGCCACCGTCAACAACGACATCTCGGGGCCTGACGGGGTGGTCGTCGCGAACTTCGGCGGCGCCAAGCAGCTGTGGGCGGGGGACGGTCCCAGCCTGCTCAAGGGGTTCGACCTCACAGTGCCGGGCTCGCCGCCACTCGGTGGCACTCCGATCAACACCGGCGCCGTGCCGGCCACCCGCGTCGACGAGATGGCGTTCGACCCACGGGATCATTTGCTCCTCGTCGCCAACAACGCCGCGGACCCGCCCTTCGCGACACTCGTCGACACGCAGACCAGGGCCATCGTGACGAAAATCACCTTCAATGGAGCGAACGCCGACGGGCACAACGCCCCCAACGCTACCAATGGCATCGAGCAGGCGGTGTGGGATCCGAGCCACGGCGGGAGGTTCTTCATCTCCATCCCGCAGCTCAATGGCGGGGGCCCTGGGGGCGTCGCCATGATCGACCCGCTCACGGGGAATGTGACGAAGTTGTACGACTTTGCCACCTTGAGCGGTGGGGCCGTCACCGCCTGCTCTCCCGCGGGCCTGGCCCTGGGGACGGGAGGCAAGCTGATGGTCGGCTGCGGCGTTGCCAGCCAGTCGATCCTCCTGGACCCGAATGCGAATGGTGGGAACGGGTCCATCAAGACATTCCCTCAGGTCAGCGGGGAGGACATGGTGTGGTTCGATCCCACCACTAATAGGTACTTCCTCGCCGCCCGTCTCAACCCTGGCGGGCCGGTCTTGGGTATCATCGACGGCTTGACCGAGACTTTCTTGCAGAATGTACGCACGACGCCGGGGGACCACTCCGTGGCGGTGGACCCGGTCTCGGGCGAGGTCTTCGTGCCCTTCGGCGGCAGTTTCGGAACCGCCGTGAACAACATCTGCCCTCTCGGTTGCATAGGCGTCTTCGGTGTGCCCGAGCCGGGTTCGCTCCTGCTGCTTGGCGCCGGGCTGATCGGATTGGCTGGCCTGAGCTTGCGTCGGCGGCTCCGCTGATCGGAGGACACACCTCCGTCAATGACGCCGGTCCAACCCTGACCGTCCACGGGCGCCGAGCCTCCTCGGCGCCCGTGGTGTGTCGGGAGCGGCCGTCGGCGGCCGCCCCATCGCGACCAGGGATCGTGCGCTGCCGCGTCGGGTGCGCGGTGATTGGGCGTAACATGCTGGCTGCAGACAACTACCGACGAGGGGCCAGGGCCCGCGACGCTGCAGCTCCTGGCCTGCGAAAGGGGAAGGCCCATGCCGCGCGACATTGGGCGACGGTTCGCCCTGGTGCTCTCTGCGGGCCTTACCGTCGTTGCCGCCCTCACGCTCCTGATCCTGGGGGCGCCGCCGGGAGCGGAGGCTCAGCGCAAGAAGGTCGTGAGCATCGCCGCCAAGGAGCCCGACACTCTCGACCCGCACTCGAGCACCATCGGCCAGTCGCAGGCGATCTCTCGCTTCCTGTACCGGGGGCTGACGCGGTTCGCCATCAAGGACGGCAAGGTCACGACGGCCGAGGTCGAGCCGGATCTGGCCGAGAGCTGGACGATCTCGCCCGACGGCACCCTGTGGACGTTCAAGCTTCGCCGGGGGGTCCAGTTCCACAAGGGCTTCGGCGAGCTGACGGCCGAGGACGTGAAGTTCAGCTTCGAGCGGCAGATCAGGAGGGCGCCGGGCACGCGCTTCGGCGTCAACCTCGAGGTGATCAAGGCCATCGAGGTCGTCGACCCGTACACAGTGCAGATCACCCTCAAGGCCTTCGACCCGGTGTTCCCGCTTCGGATGGCGGGCTACCAGCAGGGCTACATCGTGTCGAAAAAGGCCGTCGAGAAGCACGGCGAGCAGTTCAAGTGGAATCCCATCGGCACGGGGCCCTTCTACTTCGATCGGCATTCGCCGCGCGAGAAGGTGGTGCTCAAGGCCTTCGACCAATTCCGCGGGGGCCGGCCGCAGATCGACGAGGTGCACTGGTTCGACGTGCCCGAGGACGCCACCAAGCTGATCGGTCTCGAAAAGGGCACGTTCGATCTGGTCTACCCCGAAGCGGTCACCGCCGACTTCGAGGCACAGGTCCAGAAGATGGGCGCGGTCATGGACCGGCGGGGCCCGGGCAGTCAGGAGCGCTTCTACATCAACATGACCAAGCCGCCTTTCGACGACATCCGCGTGCGGCGAGCGTTCATGCACGCGATCGACCGCAAGGCCATCAAGGAAACGATGTACCCGGGCCGCCTCGGCCGGCTCGCCGTCAGCCCGGTGCCCGCCGGCTACTTCGGGCACGTCCCGGTGGAGCTTCCGGAGTACAACCCCGACCTCGCCAGGAAGCTGCTGGCCGAGGCGGGATACCCGAACGGCTTCACGGTCAAGAACTACTTCGTCAGCAAGTCGTTCTTCTTTCCAAAGGTGGCGACCCTGGCTCAGGAGCAGCTCCGGAAGGTGGGAATCGTCGTGGAGCTTCAGATCGTCGAGCACGCGACGTACCACGAACACATCAGGAAGAACCTGAATCCCTTCGTGCTGTACGGCGGCACCCGCCTCCCCGACGCCGACCCCTGGCTGTCCCTGTTCTTCCACTCGAGCGAGATCCCCGACCCCGCCACCGGCAACAAGGGCTCGAACTTCGCCCACTACCGGGGGATCGACGACCTGCTCGCCCAGGGGAGGCAGGAGCGAGACCCGAAGAAGCGGGCCGCGATCTACCACGAGGCCCAGCGTCGCATCGTCCGCGACGCGGTGTGCCTGCCCATCAGCGAGGTGCCGGGCGAGTGGGCGCGCAATCCCAGGCGCGTGAGCACTCCGTTCGACCCCGAGTACGGGGAAGATTCCCTGCACTTCAGCTACAACTACCCGGAGCTGCTCAAGCTTCTGTACTGACAGGCCGCCGGGTTTCGCTGTAAAGGCGTTCTTACAGTTCGCCCTGCTGTATTGCGACCCCATCTAGTCTTATTGCTAACTGATCCTCGAAATGGTCACGTCGTGGAAATTGTAAAGGCCGGTGCCGTCGACCGTCAGTGAGAGAACGGCCGTGCGATCCGTGCCCGCCGTGACGACGAACAGCGCATGCCCCTGAGCATCGGCGCGGACGACGGTCCCGTCGTATGATCGCACGAAGGGCTGGGCCAGCGCCGAGAGACGGACATCCAGCAGGTAGCGGCTTCCGGGGGCCGCCGGCGCGGCTCGGACCACGATGAATCCTCCCGGTGTGGCGCCGCTCATCATCATGATGACGCGATCGCCCTTCGAGAAATATTCGAGGGCGCCGTAAAAATACAGGTCTCCGACCCCGCTTATACAGGGTTCGCGCGCGGAAAGTTGAGGATCGCCTACGAGTTTGCCCACGGCAATACCGACTCGGTCCAGGATGGCCAGCTTACGACTTGGTGTGTAGCGCACGGGAATCTTCAGTTTCGACAGGCGCCGTAGCGTGGCTGGCTTAACCGGTTTCATATGAGGATTCGCGCCGGTGAATCGAGAGCGGGCGTGACCAGGGGCATGTGGGTCAGACGGCCTTCCGCCAGTGCTCCGGAAGGATCGCCTGGACATCCTCGATGCCACACTGCGCGGCCATCCACCGCTCGGTGGCGAGACCGTCCTTGTAGAGCGATTGTGCGGATTCGTGCACCGTCACCGGACCTCGAAGCGCCGTGATCAGCGGCGCCAGGGTGACCCGATCGAGCAGCGTGCCGGGCGCGCCGGCGATCACGAGCGTGGTGGCGCTGACGCGCGGCGCGAAGGCACGCAAGTCGTAGTGAGCCAGCGTCGCCCGCACTGCCTCGGCCTGCGCCGGGAATGCCCTGAGGTAGTCGTTGATCTCTTCCAGAGGGTAGGCGTGCGTCTTCGGCGCGAGCGCCATCGTGTCGTAGAAGAGCGCCGGCGCGGTCACCACGTGCGTGGCTCCGGGGGCCAGGGCCGCCGTGATGAGGGCAAGGTCGGTCCCGGACACGACGAGCCGCGTCGCATCCAGCTCGCGCCGGGTCAGCAGGAATTGCAGGCCCCTGATGCTGTCGGCGACGATGCTCCTGAAGACGTAGGAGGCGGCATCGTCGATGCGCTCGGTGAGCAGGCCGGGGAACATCGCCGCGTAGGGCGAGTCGGCATTCCGCTGACCGCGTCCGGCCAGCGAGAAGGTGATGTAGCGGCTCCGCTGCAGATTGGCGGTCCCCTGCGGGATGATCTCGAGGACGCTCTGGTACTTGGGCGAATAGTAGATCGCCGGGAAGGGCCCGGCGCCGGCCGGGATGCTCAGATAGCCGAACAGACGATAGGCCCCGACGCTGGTGAGCCGTACCCCATACAGCGTGGCAAACGGGGTGGTCCGGAGTGGAACGACGTCGATCTCGGGCCGCGCCGGATAGCGCGCCAGCGCTTCCAGCGTCTCCTGCCAATAGTCGCGAAACCCGGAGGGTGTCGGATCCATCACTCGCTCAGCTCGCGGCCGAGGAGATGGGACGCGAAGAACCGGTCGACGACGGCGCCGTGGCTGGCGCGTCCGGCGTCGTGGCCGTGACCGTCATAGGGATACAGGACCTTGTCCTTGGCGCCGATCCTGTCGAACAGCGCATGGCCGGTCTCCGGTGGGCATACATTGTCCTGCAGTCCGATGTTCACGATGATCGGGCAGGCGATCCGGTCGGCGAAGTTGATCCCGTCGAAGTAGGCGACGGTTTCCTCGACTTCCGGTCGGCGCTCGGGGTGGCGCCTCACGTAGTCGTTGATCTCCTCGTAGGGATACGTGTGCGTCAGCTCGATGGCATCGACGAAGCCGCAGAGGTACGGGGCGCCCGCGGCCGCCGCGCGCACCTCCGAGCGCATGGCGGCCGTCGTGACCGTCAGCCCGCCACCCTGGCTGCTTCCGGTGACGCCGATACGCTCCGGATCCACCTCGGGCCGCCCCAGCAAGAAATCGATGCCGCGCCAGGCGTCGACGTAGAAGCCACGGTACGCGTAGGTGTGCCGGTCGACGATGTTGTGCGTCAGCAGGTTCGGATACCCAGGATTGAACTGGCGCATGCTACGAAGCTTGCCGCGCGGGGCCACCGACAGCGCGAGGTAGCCCTTCCGCGCCCATTCCTTGGGAATCGGCGGGTCCATCTGATAGCCGGGCAGGAACATGATCGCCGGCGTGCGTGCCGCGCGCCGCGCCGGGCGGCAATACCAACCGGCCACCCGCACGTGCTCGATGCTCGTGTAGAAGACCTGGAACACTTCGACGTCGTCCGAGGTCCGGAGGGGGTCGGGCACGACCTCCGCGTCCAGGGGAATCGCGGCCGCCTGCCCCAGCACATCGCTCCAGAAGGCGTCGAAGTCCTGCGGCTTGCGCACCCTCGACCGATACTCCGCGGCTCCCTCGTTCGGCATCGTTCCTCCTCCAGGAGGCCATGTTACGCGATTTCGGAAGCCAAGCAGGTGCGGTCAGGTCTTGCGGCGAGCGTATCGTCGCTGAGACACGTCGCTATGGCCGGTTCGCAACTCAAGGTGTGAACGGCGAGATACTGGGATTTACCCTCTGTTGGATTGCAAGACCTGACCCCATCTCGCGTTATGAAGTCTGCGGCTCGGACGTGGAGGACAGCGCGGCCAGGGTGTGCCGCGCAATCATCAGGTCCTCGTCGGTCGGGATGACGCGGACCGTGCACCGACTATCCGGCCGGCTCACCGTGTCGGCATGGGCCGTGTTGCGCTCGGGGTCGAGCCGGAGCCCGAGGTGCTCGAGCCCCTGGCAAGCCTCCCAACGGACGGGGGCGGCCCGCTCGCCGATGCCGCCGGTGAAGACGAGCAGGTCGAGCCCGCCCAGCGCCGCCGCGAAGGCGCCGATACTCTTTCGGAGCTGATAGCAGAACATGGAAACTGCTTGGGCGGCGGCCGGCTCCCGATCCCGCCGCTCCAGCAGCGTCTTCATGTCCGGGCTCGATCCCGAGACGCCCAGCAGGCCCGACTCGTTGTTCACGAGCCGCTCCAGCCGGTCGGCATCATAGCCTTTCCCTCTCAGCAGGTAGATCGCGATGCCGGGGTCCAGGTCTCCGCTGCGGGTTCCCATCATGAAGCCGCCCGCAGGCGTCAGGCCCATCGTCGTGTCCACGGGCATCCCGTCCCTCACCGCGGCCATGCTGGCGCCATTACCCAGATGCGCGATGATGGTTCGTCCACGGGCGGCCGGCCCGAGCCGCCACACGATGTATTCGTAGGAGAGGCCGTGGAAGCCGTAGCGTCGGATCCCGGCATCCCAGAGCGTGCGGGGCAGCGGCAATCGCCGGGCCAGCTCGGGCATTCGATGGTGGAACGCCGTATCGAAGCAGGCAACCTGAGGCAGCGCGGGGAACCGCGCGGTCACCGCCTCCATGACCGACAGCTCGCTGGGAAGATGCAGCGGGGCCAGGGGGACGAGCCCGCGGAGAGCCTCGAGGAGGCGCGCATTCACGCGTTCCGGCGCCGTGTGCTCGGCTCCGCCGTGGACCAGGCGATGCCCAACGGCGTCCAGCGCGGAAAGCCCGCGGCGCTCCAGCGCGTCGAAGACCGCATGCACCGCAGTGGCGTGGTCAGGATAGTCGCCCGCCGTCTCCGTCGCGGCCGCATCGCCATCGTTCAGCCGGAAGCGCCCCTCCTTCAGGCCAATCCGCTCCACCGCGCCCGCCACCAGCCGGCTCTCGTCGCCCCCTGCCGCGGCGGCCTTGTGTTCGTAGACCGCGAACTTCAGCGAGGAGGAGCCGGCGTTGAGACAGAGGATCCCGCTCGCCTTCGCCGTCATGTCTCCGTCCACTTCCACTCGCGCACGTCCGGCATGTCCTCGAGGTGCTCGCGGATCCACGTCTGGTGGCGGGCCAGCATGGCCTCGCAGTGCTCGACCAGCGCGGCCGCCCGCCCGGCCATCGGCGTGGCCCGCCGCACTGCCTCCAGGGCGAGGTGATAGCGGCTCATCTCGTTCCTCACCACCATGTCGAACGGTGTCGTGGTGGTGCCTTCCTCGTTGAACCCGCGCACGTGGAAGCGATCGACGTTGGGGCGGCCATGCACCATCTCGTGGATGGCGCGCTGATAGCCGTGAAAGGCGAAGACGACCGGCGCGTCCCGTGTGAAGAGCTCGACGAAGGCGGCCTCCTCCAGCCCGTGGGGATGGAAGCGGCGGGCGAAAAGTGTCATGAGATCGACGACGTTGACCACGCGCACCCGTAGCTGAGGCGCGAAGCGCCTCAAGAGCCAGGCCGCCGCCACTGTCTCCAGCGTCGGGATATCGCCCGCGGCGGCGAGGATCACGTCAGGATTCGTTCCCTCATCGTTGCCGGCCCAGGACCAGACGGACGCCCCCCGGGCACAGTGCTCGATGGCCGAGGTCATGTCGAGCCACTGCAGCTGTGGCTGCTTGTCGATCACGATGAGGTTGACGTAGTTCCGGCTCCGGAAGCAATGGTCGGCGACGGAGAGGAGGCAGTTGGCGTCCGGGGGAAGATAGATGCGCGACACAGTGCCCTTCTTGGAGAGGACCACGTCGATGAGCCCCGGCCCCTGATGGCTGAACCCGTTGTGATCGTTTCGCCAGCAGGTGGAGGTCAGCAGGATGTTGAGCGAGGCGATGGGTGCCCGCCAGGGCAACTTCGTGCCCTCCTCGAGCCACTTGGCGTGCTGCACCGTCATCGAGGCCGACACCATGGCAAAGGCTTCGTAGCTCGCGAAGAGCCCGTGCCGCCCGGTGAGGACATAGCCCTCGAGCCAGCCCTGGCAGTTGTGCTCGCTGAGCACCTCCATCACGCGGCCCTCGGCGGAGACGTGGTCGTCGGTGGGGATGGTCCGGCCCACGAAGCAGCGGTCCGTCGCCTCGAAGACGTCACCCAGGCGGTTGGAGTTGGTCTCATCGGGGCAGAAGAGCCGGAAGTTGGAGGGCTTGGCATTTCGCTTGAAGATGTCCCGCATCATCTTGCCGAGCTGCCGCGTCGACTCGTGCCACTCCGTCGCGGGCTGCTTCACCGCGAGCGCGTAGTCGGTGAAGTCCGGAAGATCCAGGTCCACGAGGACTCGGCCGCCATTGGCATGCGGGTTGGCGCCCATCCGACGGTCGCCCGCGGGGGCCAGGGCGGCGAGCGCGGGGGTGAGGCGGCCGCGCTCGTCGAACAGCTCCTCCGGCCGGTAACTCCGCATCCAGGCCTCGAGCATTTTCAGGTGCGCGTCGTTCTCCTTCACGGTGGCCAGCGGGACCTGGTGAGCACGGAACGTGCCCTCGATCGGCACCCCGTCCACGACCTTCGGTCCGGTCCAGCCCTTGGGTGTCCGCAGCACGAGGACAGGCCACCGGGGCCGCCGGCTGCGAGCGCCGCTCCGACGCGCCTCGGCCTGGATGGCGCGGATCTTCGCGTAGCAGGCGTCCAGAGTCTCTGCGAACCGCGGGTGCATGACCGCCGGATCATCACCCTCGACAAAGTGGGGCTCGTAGCCATGGCCTTCGAGGAGGCTCGAGATCTCCGCGTCGTCGGACCGGCCCAGGACGGTGGGCCCGGCGATCTTGTACTCGTTGAGGTGCAGGATCGGCAGCACCGCACCGTCCCGGACCGGGTTGAGGAAGCTGATGCCCTTCCAGGCGCCCTCCAAGGGTCCCGTCTCGGCCTCGCCGTCGCCAATCACGGCGGCCACGAGCAGGTCCGGGTTGTCGAAGGCCGCGCCGAAGGCATGGGCGAGCACATAGCCGAGCTCACCGCCCTCGTGGATCGAGCCCGGCGTGGGAACGCTCACATGGCTCGGCACGCCGCCGGGCGTGGAGAATTGGCGGAAGAGTCGACGCATGCCGTCGAGGTCGCGAGAGACCTCCGGGTAGATCTCCGAATACGTTCCCTCGAGGTAAACGTTGGCCACGATGGCGGGCCCGCCGTGCCCAGGCCCCGCCAGGTAGATCGCGCTCGTGTCGGTTTCCTTCACCAGGCGGTTGAGGTGCGCGTAGATGAAACTCAGGCCCGGCGACGTCCCCCAGTGCCCGAGGAGCCGCGGCTTGATGTGCTCGGGACGCAGCGGCTCCCGCAGCAGCGGATTGTCCTGAAGATAGATCTGGCCGACGGTCAGGTAGTTGGCCGCCCGCCAGTACGCGTCGAGGCGCTGCACTTGCTCTTGGGACATCCGCATACGCCATCTCCTCTCGCGGGATCAGCCGGCGGATCCCGGGATGGTTCTCAGCAAACCAGGGCAACCCGGCAGGAGCGGCTCAGGCCTATGCGCGCAACCCGCATGCCAATGGGGACTGACGGGAATAGGGCCGGTTCAAATGGCATTTGAGGCAATCTCGACACCCATCGGGAAGCCTGGCCGTGTTCCCTAGAGAAGTATCTACCCAGCAAACCATACACGCTGGCCGAGTCCTCGGTGCTGGTTGCGGAGGGCGGAGGTCCGACATAGGATGAGCAGCCGATAGCGCTCGCAGGTGCCGATCTCGCTCATTCAGCAGTGAAAGGAGCCCAGTATGGCCGTCAAGATCCTCGTTGGCCCCCGGCAGGACGACTCGATCCTCGACATCGCGCGATCCCTGACCCCGCCCGGTTTCGAGCTGGTGGTGGCGGACGTGGGGACGCCCCAGTTCTATGAAGCAGCGGCCGAGGCCGAGTACTATCTCGGCTTCGCGCGCCAGATGGGCGGCGAGTTCTTCCGGGCCATGCCGAAGCTTCGCCTGGTCCAGCTCACCAGCGCGGGGTACGACCGGGTCGACATCGAGGCGGCGCGCAAGGCTGCCGTGCCCGTGGCCACCAACGGGGGCGCCAACGCCATCGCCGTCTCCGAGCACACGATCTTGCTCATGCTCGCCGTCTACAAGCGGCTCGTCCGGTATCACAACGACGTCGTGGCGGGGAAGTGGCGCTCGCCCAACCTGGCCGAAGGGCGCGTCTACGAGCTCTCCGGCAAGACGCTGGGGATCGTGGGCCTCGGCAACATCGGCAAGAAGGTGGCCCGGCGCGCGGCGGCCTTCGACATGAGCGTCCAGTACTACGACATCGCGCGCCTCAACGAGGACCAGGAGGACGCCCTCGGCGCTCGCTTCGTCCTCTTCGAAGAGCTGCTGCGCACCTCCGACGTGGTCAGCCTGCACGTGCCGCTCACCGACAGCACGCGCAGTCTGCTGGGCTCGAAAGAGTTCGCGCTCAACGTCACGCTCACGCCGCACTCGGCCGGGCCCACCTGGGAGAACTGGACGGCGCGGTTCCGCAACGGCTTCGACAACATCCAGCGCGTGGCCAGCGGCGAGCGGCCGCGATGGGTCATCCCCGAGCTCGCCTGACGGGTGCTGTATTCCTCTCCCCCACTGGGGGAGAGGGCAGGGTGAGGGGGCGGGCTCCGCTTATTCCGCGGAACGAAGCTTGCGGGTCACGTCGAGGACGCGCCGGATCTCCGCGGTACTCCGGACCATCTGCCGGTCGCCGGCCTGGGACCACCGCAGCCGGCCCTCGCGGTCGATGACGAAGCTCGAGCGGTACGCGACGTTGCGCTCTTCGTCCCAGACCCCGTAGGTCTGGATCACCCGCCGGTGCACGTCGCTCAAGAGCGGGAAGGGCAGCGTGTGGCGCTTCTGGAACTCGGCATGCGAGAACGGCGAGTCGCCGCTGATCCCGAGCATGACGGCGCCCGCGGACTCCAGCTCCTTGGCGACCCCGCCGAGGTCGCAGAGCTCGGGCGTTCAGATGCCTCCCCAGTCGTAGCAGTAGAAGAGCAGCACGACGTCGGACACACCCTTGAACTCCGCCAGCGTCACCTCGCGGCCGCTCGTGGACGGAAGGGAGAAGGCGGGCGCCTCGTAGCCATAGCGCAGCATAGTCATTGCTCCTAGAGATGTTTGAACTGCACGGCCACCATCTTGTCGTAGGCAAAATCGCTCTTCACCACGCCCGCCTGCTTCTGGAACTGATTGACCGTGCGGAGCGCCTCTTCCGTGATGGCCGGGAAGTACGCCTTCTTGTAGACGCCGATGATGCTGCGGAGGAGATCGGGGTCGAGGGCGGGGAAGATCTTCTGGGCAACCCCGACGGCCGCGTCAGGATCCTCCCGGAGGCGCTTCTGAGTCTTGACCACCGCGCGGACCGCTCGCTCGACGATCTGCGGATTGCTCTGGATGAAGCGGTCGCTCGTCTGGAGCGTGGGGAAGGTCATGTTCCGGAGGAACGGCGGCCCCTGGTCGCGCATGGGCTCGATGAAATAGCGGCCCAGCTTGAGCTGGTGCACGATGATGGCGCCCCCGGGCTCGCCGCCCATGAAGCCGTCGATCTGCCCGGCGCGCAGGGCCGCGGCGGCCGAGGTCGAGCTGCCCACCGCGATGACGGCCACGTCGCGGTCCGGCTCCAGCCCCGCATCCCGGAGGAGCGCGCGCAGCGCGAGGTCGGTGGCGCTTCCCGCTCGCGTCATGCCGAGCTTGGTCCCCTTGAGCCCCTTGACGTCAGTGGCGGGCAGGCTCTTCCTGAGCACCAGGAAGATCGGGTTCCGGTTGAGGATGGCCAGCAGACTCTTGGATGCGAAGCCCTTCTCGGCCAGGATCATGGGCCGCTCGACATAGGTCCCGGCCAGATCGATGGAGCCGCCCACCAGCGCGGTGGTCACCTCCGCGCCGCCCTCGAAGTCCGCGAACTGGGGGCTGAGCCCTTCCGCCTTGAAGTAACCGAGCTGATCGGCGGCGTAGAGCGCGAGGAAAGTGACGGCCGGCGTGGTGCCGATCCTGATCGTCTGTTGCGCCCGCGCCGGCGAGACGAAGGCGAACAGCGCGACGAGCAGGCAGAGGACGACGGTCATCCTACCGCCACTCGTCGATGGACACGGTCTTCTGGTAGTTGGCTCCCATGATGCGCCAGTAGCCGTTGGTCTCGCCGCCGACCACCACCACGTGAATGTCCTCGCGGCGAAACATGGGGATCAGCTCGTCGGGCGCCGCCTTGAGCTTCGAGGCCCACGGCTCCTCGCCGAAGGTCGCGCGCGGATAGATGTAGTTCTGGATGAGCTGGTAGTCCCAGTACTCGCTCGCCGACATCTTCGCCGTGCCGTAGAGCCAGTCGATGAGCGCGTCCTTCTTGGTGAAGCCGCCGCGATCGATGAACTGCCGCGCGGCGATGGGGTCGAGGAGGAGCACGGGCGGGGTGTGCGGGTCCATGCCGCGCAGCATGTTGGCGCAGTGCTCGCGCCAGTGCTTCTCGCGCAGGCCCAGCGTGAAGGCGGTGGCCCGACAGCTCGAGAACACGCTCACCGCGCTGTCCGTGGGCTGAAAGCCGTGCTGGACGTGGAAGGGCTCCCAGGGGCTCCGCTCCTCGTTCTCGGCGAAGGTGAGGCTGTTGTAGTTGTAGTTGTTCCCCTGATTGCCCATGTAGCTCAGCCCCGGGATGGACCCGCCTTGGAGATTTTGCGAGAGGAGACCGTAGGCCCGCCCGATGGTGGCATTGGCGTGGTTGTACGGTCCGAGGGCGCCCGTGCCCGAGTTCATGCCGATCTCGTCCCTGATCGGCCCGTTGACGAAAGACATGCCCGCCACCGCGCTCGAGCTGCTTCCCCGCGCCGTCACGCACGAGGCGGCCAGGGCCAGGATGACCGGCAAGTATTCAGGCCGCGCCCCCGCCATCACCGCGTTCACCGCCACCTTCTCGACCGTGTACTCCCAGTACTCGCGGAAGTGCGTCGAGCGCATGCGCCCGACGATCTCATCGGCCTTGCGTCGTGTTCCCGCGAGCATCGCCTGCACGCGCTCCTCCGTGGGGAGCACGATGGGCAGCATGTCCGTCCAGCGGTTCTCGAGAAACAATCGCTCGAGGTTCTCCGCGGCGTCTGGCTCGACGAGCCGCGGCGTCGAGCGATCGAACTCGACCGGGCCCAGATCACCCTCGTTGAAGGGCTGCGTCAGCCCCTCGATCACTTCCTGCATGACGGGCCGACCCGTGATGGGATCCGTCCCGTCGATGTACGCGCGGAGCTGGGCCGCCGTCTTGCCCATGATGGGCTGGGGCACGAAGGCCTGGCGAAGCCCGGGCATGCCGTTGACCGTCGCCACCGAGCGGACCACCCGATCGAACTTGTCCGTGTGCATGGCGACCGTGGGGACGCCGTACGTGGCCTCTACCGTCATCGCGTGCGCGGCGACCGCCGGCGCGCAGGTGCTTCAGTGGCCAACGCCGAGGATCGCGGCGTCTCCCTTCGCGCGAATCTCTTCCCAGGTGGCCGGATCGTCGACGAGATAAACGCTCGAGATGGGCTTGAACACCGTGCGCACCGACGGCATGTGCTCGGCGAACCAGGCCTGCATCTGCTTGAGGAAGAGATCGGAGTCGTCGAACCGGCAATCGACCAGATAGACGGTCTTGCCGTTCAGCGTCTCGAGCCGCGGGGCAAACGCTTTGCGAGCAACCTTGGGGGCGAAGCCGACCGGGTTCAGAACCGTGATCTTCTCGTTCGCGCTCATGGTGCCTCCGCTGGATCAGGGGTCGAGCAGGCCGCTCACGCGGCGGCGCGGTAACGATACCACGGCGGCGGGGACATGATTTTCATGGAGGTCCGTCTACGCCAGGTGCGGGTCCAGGAGGTCTCGGAGTCCGTCCCCCAGGAGATTGGCGCCGAGGACGACGAGGGAGATAAAGAGGCCCGGCGCCGTGGCGAGCCACCAGGCGTTGGACAGGTAGTCGCGCCCCTCGGCCAGCATGAGACCCCAGGAGGGACGCGGAGCTTGGATGCCCATGCCGAGGAAGCTCAGTCCGGACTCGAGCAGGACCATGGTGGCGAACTGGCTCGAGCCGATCACCAGGATGGGCGCCACGGTGTTCGGCAAGACGTGGCGCAGGACGATCCGGAGATCGGTGGCGCCGAGCGTGTAGGCGGCCTCGACGTACTCGAGGCTCCGGATGGTCAGCACGTGCGCGCGTACCGTGCGCGCGTAGAGGACCCAGCCGCTCAGCGCCAGCACGCCGACGAGAGCGAGCGGATTGGTGCCGACCACGGCCACGATGGCGATGGCCAGCATGATCACCGGGAAAGCGAGCTGGACATCCGCCACGCGCATGATGACGGCGTCGGCCCGCCCGCCGCCCCAGCTGGCCACGAGGCCCACGAGCACGCCTACCACGGCGGCGATCAGCACGGCGCTCACGGCCAGGGCGAGCGAGATTCGCCCGCCGTAGAGGAGTCGCGCGAGGATGTCCCGGCCGAGGTTATCGGTGCCGAGCACGTGCCCGCGCGTGCCGCCCAGGCCCCAGGGCGGAGCGAGGCGCTGGCTGAAGCTCGGCTTGAGCGGATCATACGAAGTCAGGGCGGGGGCGAGAAGGCTGGCGAGGACCACCAGCCCCAGGAGCGCGCCGCCGATCACCATCGTCGGATAGCGGCGCCCGAAGCCTCCGATCGCCACGGTCTCGAGCTCGGCCGTCATCACGAGTACCGGATGCGAGGGTCGAGCACCGTGTAGAGCAGGTCGACCATCAGGTTGATCGCCACGAAGACCGTGGCGGAGAGGATGAGCACCGTCTGCACTACCGGAAAATCGCGGAAGAAGATGGCGTCCACGATGAGCTTGCCCATGCCCGGCCAGGCGAACACCGATTCCGTGATGACGGCGCCGCCGAGGAGCGCGCCGATCTGGAGCCCGATCACCGTCAAGACGGGGATGGCGGCATTGCGGAGCGCGTGCCACAGCACGACGCTGCGCTCGGTCAGGCCCTTGGCCCGCCCGGTGCGGATGAAGTCGCGATGGAGGATCTCGAGCATGCTCGAGCGCGTGAGACGCGCCACGAGCGCGGTGGGAAAGGCCGCGAGGGTGACGCCGGGCAAGACGAGGGAGGTCCATCCCGCGAAGCCCGAGGTGGGCAGCCAGCGCAGGGCGACCCCGAAGAGCAGGATCAGCATGATGCCGAGCCAGAAATTGGGCAGGGACTGGCCGAGCACGGCCAGGACGGTGCCCGCGACGTCGTACCGCGTGCCCCGACGCACCGCGGTCACGATGCCGATGGACACGCCGAAGACCACGGTGAGAAGCATGGCCACGAGGGTGAGCTGCACGGTGGCGGGGAGCCGCTCCAGGACCACCTGCAGGGCAGGCGCCCGGTACTGGAATGACTGGCCGAAGTCGCCGCGGAAGACGCTGCGCAGAAAGATCAGGTACTGCACGGGCAGAGGCTCGCGGAGCCCTAGGTGGCGATTCAGCTCCTCGACGGCGGACTCGGGGGCGCCGTCGGGCAGCAGCATCCGCGCAGGATCGCCCGGCAGAATGCGCAAGATCACAAAGACCAGCACGGAGACGCCGAGCAGCGTCAGGGCCGACTGGCCAACACGCCGGAGAACGTAGACCCTCATGCGCCGGGCGACCCGCGCGGGCGCCCTGGAGGCTCAAAATGAATCCCTCTCCCTCGGAGAGGGAGAGGGCAGGGTGAGGGTGGCGTTATCTCGCGATTCTCCGCGCTACGCGATGGAGACGTCACTCAGCAGGACGTAGTAGTCGCGCCGCGCCTCGAAGTTCCGCAGGCGGTCGCTGACGCCGTAGATCGCGACGGTGTAGTAGAGCCAGAGCTCCGCCTCGTCGTCCCAGATGATGCGCTCCAGCTCCTCGTACTTGGCCTGGCGCACCTTGGCATCGGGCACCCGCGCCTCGGCGATGAGCTGCTCCACCCGCGGGTTGGCGTAGCGCGTGAGCTTCTCCGAGCCCGCCTTGGTGAACCACTGGCCAAAGAACCAGTCGGGATCGTGGGGCATGTGCGCCCAGCCCGAGAAGAACATGTCGTAGGTGCCGGCCGTCCGCTGCTCGCGCGCGGTGGCGATCTCGAGGTTCTTGATGTTGAGCTTGATGCCCACCTCGCCCAGCATGGCTGCCACGGCCTGGGTGATCTCGAGCTGCTTGGGATAGAGGTCCTTCATCAGGACCATGTCGAGCGAGATGTTCGTGTAGCCCGCCTGCTTCAGGATCTGCCGCGCCTTCTCGGGATCGTAGGGCTTCAGCGGTAGACTCGTGTGGCCG
>WNGJ01001794.1_pt1 | contig 21324 bp, 12 predicted proteins | sample 5400611 | NCBI WGS metagenome assembly WNGJ01 (sample SAMN13153375, study PRJNA577476) | soil metagenome | isolation source: 40 cm soil or saprolite under Garry oak tree replicate 1 | place: USA:California | collected 2016-06-15
CGGCCAACGGCACCACCGGCAACAGCACCAAGGTAGGGAGCACCGGCTCGACCAACAGCGCAGGCTCGGCCAACGGGACGACCGGCAACTCGACTCAGGTCGGGAGCACCGGTTCCACCAACAGCGCCGGCAGCGCCAATGGAACGACCGGGAACAGCACCAAGGTCGGCAGCACGGGCTCGACCAACAGCGCCGGCAGCGCCAACGGCACCACCGGCAACTCGACCAAGGTTGGGAGCACCGGTTCCACCAACAGCGCCGGCAGCGCCAACGGCACCACCGGCAACTCCACTCAGGTAGGCAGCACGGGTTCGACCAACAGCGCGGGCAGCGCCAGTGGCACCACCGGCAACTCGACCCAGGTCGGGAGCACCGGCAGTGTCGGCAGCGTCGGCAGCGTTAGCGGCACGACCGGCAACACCACCAGCGGTGGCGGCACGGGCGGCACCGGCGGCACCGGCGGCACCAGCGGCACAACTACGGCAGGCGGAAGCGGCCAGGTCTCTGGCGCGACCGCGACCACAGGCGGCACAGGCCAGGTGCTTGCTGCCACGGGAATGCCCATCGTGGGCGGTATCGTGGGCGGCATCATGGTCCTGCTCGGCGCCCTCGGACTGCGTAACCGGCGGCGCTAAACCAACGGCAAGAGACCGGGCTCGCAACGCGCGGGCCCGGTCTTTTTGTGCCCGGTCCGCTGAATTCGGTTTGAGCTCGGTAGGGCGGGACTCCAGGGCGTTTCTTAGGTGTGCCTGCCTCGCAAGAGGCGGGCACACCAGTTTCCAGGCCAAACCCCGGCCCAATCTACCTCACTTGTACGGTGACGAACCCACCCCCAATTCGATTTGATGTAGGTCGGAAAATCGCGCCCAGGGGGAAGAGTGGAAACAGCTGAGCTGGCGGTGGCGGGCAAGGTAGCGCTCGGCGCCAACGGCGTCCCGCGCTCAAAGCGCTCCGCCCAGCAGGTTGAGCGGTCGCACGAGTCGGCGCTGGCGGCTGTGGCCGCCGTTTCTTCTTATCTGGACTCGGACGAGGACCTGCCCGCCTTCTTTGCCCGCCTCGGCGCCACCATCGCCAAGCAGACCCACGCCCGCCGGGCAGCGTTCTGGCGTCTCGGCCCCCGCGGCACTCTAGCCCTGCAACCGGTTCCCTTTGGCTTTGCGGACGAGTCGCCGGTGCATGAAGTCCGGCTCCATCTGGGGGCGAAGGGCGAGGGGATAATGGAGCGCCTGGTCTTCGCTGACGAGCTCGAGCTCTTGAAGGGCACCTCGCCCCAGCTCGATGCGATCTGGCGGGAGTCCGGCCTGCATGAGGTCAAGAACTCGATCGCAGCGGCGTGGCGGGCCGGTGAGCGACACATCGGAGCCATTGCCGTTTATGACTCACCGCACGGCTTCACCGCGCACGACCTATGGCTGCTGAGACTCACCGGCGCGGCGGCGGGACTGCTGTGGCAGTACAAGGAAGCCGAAGACGAGCTCGGCCACACCGCCGGGCGCCTCGAAGAAGCGATGGCCGCCCGCCGGCACCTCCTCAACAACATCGCGGCCGGCGGCGACGAAGCCCGGCGCCGCTTCGCCAGCACGCTCCACGACGACTCGCTCCAGCTGCTGACTGCGGCTGAGCTGCAGCTCGAGCGCGTCCGCGCCGACTCCATAGGGAGTCACCAGGCGGTCCAGCTGGAGCAGCTCCGACACACGCTCAGAGAGGTCGAGGATTCGCTGCGCCGGCTGCTCACCAATGTCAGCCCGGAGCCGCTTCAGCTGGCCGGCGACCTACGCGACGCGATCAGCGAACGCCTGGAGACCATGCGGATCCGCGCCGGCATCCAGCCCCACGTCGACAGCCGCCTGCCTGCAGATGTGCCTCCAGCGATCCAGGCGATCATGTTGAAGAACATCGCCGAGGCGCTGAACAACGTGGAAAAACACGCCCGCGCCACCAAGGTGACGGTGATCGCGGACCAGGTCGAGGGAGGAGTTCACATCTCGGTTCACGACGACGGCACGGGCTTCGTCGTGTCGGAGTCGGTGCGTGTGCCCGGACACATCGGCCTTGTGGCCATGCGGGAGCGCGCGCAGCTTGCCGGCGGCTGGTGTCGCATCGAAAGCGACCCGGGTAACGGCACGAAGATCGAATTTTGGGTTCCGCTGAGTCTATGAGCCACCAAACGAATCACTAGGCAAGGAAGGAAGGAAGAATGGCGACCAAGGCAGCAGTCAAGACCGCTACCCGTCATCTAAATGGCGTGGACAGGGCCGGCGGAGAGCTCGACAGCAAGGTCGTGCTCCGCGTCCTGGCGGCAGTCCAGCGCGGCGATTTCTCCACGCGCATGCCCAGCGATTGGACGGGCTCCGCCGGCAAAGTCGCGGCGGCTCTCAACGCGGTCATCGAGTCGAACGAGCGTCTGGAGCACGAGATCCGGCGCCTGAACCGTCATGTCGGCAAGGAAGGTCAGGTCAAGCGTGCGGGCATCATCCACTCCGGCGGCGCATGGGCTTCCACGCTCGATGCCGTCAACGACCTCGTCGAAGACCTCGCGCGGCCGAACACCGAGATCGCCCGCGTTATCAGTGCCGTCGCCAACGGCGATCTGTCGCAAACCATGGCGCTGGAGATCGACGGCCGGCCGCTTCAAGGCCAGTTCCTGAGCACCGCCAAGACTGTCAACACCATGGTCGGGCAGCTCAACGCGTTCGCCGGCGAGGTGACGCGCGTCGCGCGCGAGGTCGGCACCGAGGGCAAGCTCGGCGGCCAGGCCCATGTCCGCGGCGTGGGTGGCGTATGGAAAGACCTCACGGACAACGTGAACCTCATGGCCGGCAACCTGACCAGCCAGGTCCGCAACATCGCGGAGGTGACGACCGCCGTCCAGAAGGGCGACCTCTCGAAGAAGATCACCGTCGACGTCCGCGGCGAGATCCTCGAGCTCAAGCAGACCATCAACACCATGGTCGACCAGCTCAACGCCTTCGCCAACGAGGTCACGCGCGTCGCGCGCGAGGTGGGCACCGAGGGACGCCTGGGTGGCCAGGCCGAGGTCAAGGGCGTCGCCGGGATCTGGAAAGACCTGACCGACAACGTCAACTTCATGGCCGGCAACCTGACCAGCCAGGTCCGCAACATCGCCGAGGTCACCACCGCCGTCCAGCAGGGCGACCTCTCGAAGAAGATCACCGTCGACGTCCGCGGCGAGATCCTGGAACTCAAGCAGACCATCAACACCATGGTCGACCAGCTCAACGCGTTTGCCAAGGAGGTGACCCGCGTCGCGCGCGAGGTCGGCACCGACGGCAAGCTCGGCGGCCAGGCCAACGTGGAGGGCGTGGCGGGGATCTGGAAAGACCTGACCGACAACGTCAACACCATGGCCAGCAACCTCACCGACCAGGTGCGCGGCATCGCGCGCGTGGTCACCGCGGTGGCCAATGGGAACCTGCGCGGCAAGCTTACCCTCGAGGCCAAGGGCGAGATCGCCGAGCTCGCCGACACCATCAACAGCATGACCGCCACCCTGGCGGTGTTCGCTCAGCAGGTGACCACGGTGGCCCGCGAGGTCGGCGCTGAAGGCCGGCTGGGCGGCCAGGCCAACGTGCCTGGCGCGGCCGGCACCTGGCGCGACCTGACCGACAACGTCAACCAGCTCTCGGCAACGCTCACCACCCAAGTCCGGGCAATCGCGGAAGTCGCCACCGCGGTCACCAAGGGCGACCTGACGCGGACGATCCGTGTCGACACGAAGGGCGAGGTTACGAACCTCAAAGACAACATCAACGAGATGATCCGCAACCTCCACGACACCACCGAGAAGAACACGGAGCAGGACTGGCTGAAGACGAACCTGACACGGTTCACCCGAATGCTGCAGGGGCAGCGCGACCTGATGACCGTGTCAAAGATGATCCTTTCCGAGCTCGCGCCGGTGGTCCACGCCGAGCATGGCGTGTTCTATGGGATGGTCGGCGCGAACGGTCGGCCGGCGTACCTCGCGCTCCAGGCCGGTTACGCATACAAACAGCGCCGCAACGTCCCGATGGAGTTCGTCCTCGGCGAAGGGCTGATCGGCCAGTGCGCCCTGGAAAAGAAGCGGATCGTCGTCAGGAATGTGCCGAAGGACTACATCAAGATCAACTCGGCTCTGGGGGAGTCGGTGCCCGCGAACATCATCGTCCTGCCGGTCCTTTTCGAAGGCGACGTGCGCGCTGTCATCGAGCTGGCGTCGTTCGAACCGTTCAGCGCGACCCATATCGACTTCCTGGATCAATTGGCCGAGAGCATTGGCATCGTTCTCAACACGATCGAGGCCAACAGCCGGACCGAAGATCTTCTCAAGCAGTCGCAGTCCCTCGCCACCGAGCTGCAGAGCCAGCAGGACCAGCTCCAGCGCACAAACGAAGAGCTCGCCGAGAAGGCCCGTCAGCTGGCCGAGCAGAATGCGGAGATCGAGCAGAGGCGGCTCGAGGTCGAGTCGGCCAAGGTCCTCGTCGAAGATAAGGCCGAACAGCTCGCGCTCACATCGCGCTACAAGTCCGAGTTCCTGGCCAACATGTCGCACGAGCTTCGCACGCCGCTGAACAGCCTGTTGATCCTGGCCCAGGAGCTCGCTGCGAACCCGGATGGCAATCTGCTGGCCAAGCAAATTGAGTACGCGACCATCATCCGGTCGTCGGGCACCGACCTCCTGAAGCTGATCAATGACATCCTGGACCTGTCCAAGATCGAGTCCGGGACGGTGGCGTTGGACATCAGCAACTGGCCGCTGGACGAGCTCAAGCCGATGCTGGAGCGAACCTTCCGGCACGTCGCCGAGGCGACCAAGCTCGCTTTCCAGATTGACCTCCGCCCGGGCCTACCTGAGACGAGCCCGACCGATCCCCAGCGTCTGCAGCAGATCCTCAACAACCTGCTCAGCAACGCGTTCAAGTTCACGGAGAAAGGCAAGGTCGACTTCGTCGCTGAGATGGCGACCGCCGGGTGGGGCCCGTCCAACGACACCCTGAACCGCGCGTCGCAGGTCGTCGCTTTCCGCGTCATCGACACCGGGATCGGCATCCCGTTCGACAAGCAGCAGTCGATCTTCGAGTCTTTTGCGCAGGCAGATGGCTCCACGAGCCGCAAGTACGGCGGCACCGGCCTCGGCCTGTCGATCTGCCGCGAGCTCACGCGGCTGCTCGGAGGCGAGATCCGGCTTCAGAGCGAACCCGGCGTGGGCAGCATCTTCTCCGTCTACCTGCCTCTCATCACGCCCATGCACCAACGCCGGCACGTTCCGGTGGATGACGTGGAATCCAGGTCTGGGGGTGTTGCCGAGATCGCTCCGGAACCAGTCCTCGTTTCAGCCGGAAGCAACGGCCAGTGGCAAGCCGAGCCGGTTTCGACGGCCTCAGAAGGCCGCCGCGGGGAGGTGACCCATTCGCTGCTCGTGGTCGAGGACGATCCCGTGCAGAGGCAGTTCATCACCGACCTGATGGCGCCCACCGATACGAGGACGACCGCGGTCGCCACCGGCGACGAAGCGCTTGCGGTGCTGCGAAGGGAGCGGTTCGATTGCGTCGTTCTGGACCTCGGGCTCCCAGGCCTCAGCGGGTGGCGGGTCATCGAGGAACTTCAATCGACCCAGGCCCTTGGCTCCACGCCCCTGCTCGTTTACACCGCGAGGGACCTGTCCCGAAAAGAGGAGATCAAGCTCGGCAAGGCCGCCAAGGGCATCGTGATCAAGGACGCCAGGTCCCCCGAGCGCTTGAAGCAGGAGATCGCGGCCATTTTCCACGAGGCCGAGGTGAACGGGGAGGCGGCCGCGGAGTCCGGGTCAAACGGCACCGACGCGGCGGGCGGCGCGCTCGCAGGCCGGAAGGTATTGATCGTCGACGATGACATCCGAAACATCTTTGCCCTGACCGCGATGCTCGAGCGGCAGAAGATGGAGGTCGTCTCGGTGGACTCCGGGCAGGAAGCGTTGGATTTATTGACGCAGAGCGATGACATCGATATCGCCCTGGTCGACGTGATGATGCCCGAGATGGACGGCTACGTGACGATGTCGAGGATGCGAGATCTCAACTCCTTTGGCGAGCGGCCGATCATCGCGCTGACCGCCAAGGCCATGAAAGGAGACCGCGAGAAATGCATCGAAGCGGGGGCATCCGACTACATCGCCAAGCCGGTCAACAACGCGCAACTGCTGTCCATGCTCAAGTCATGGCTGGTGCAGTGAGCCGGAGTGCGGGGGCAGCAGCGCTAAGGCTTGAAGGGACCGGGACGGATGTCGAGGATATCGAGATCCAGCTCCTGCTCGAGGGCATCCGCCTCTGCTATGGCTACGACTTTCGTGAATATGCGCTGAGCCCGCTGCGGCGCGGGCTCTTGACCGCGATGTCACGCGAGGGCGTGGGCACGGTCTCCGCCTACCAGGATCGCATCCTGCACGACGCGGGCAGCATGCAGAGGTTCCTGGGGATCGTGGGCGTGAACGTGACCAGCATGTTTCGCGACCCGGAACTCATGCGGTGCGTGCGCGAGGAGGTGATCTCCCTCCTCAGGACGTATCCATCGACGCGAATCTGGGTCGCCGGCTGCGCGAGCGGCGAGGAGGTGTATGCGCTTGCCGTCCTGTTGGAGGAAGAGGGACTCCTCAAGCGCAGCAACATCTACGCGACCGACCTCAATGAGGACGTGCTCGCCGTAGCCCGGCTGGGCTCCTACCCGGTGGAACGGGTCCGGCGATACGAAGAGCCTTACCAGTCCTCCGGCGGACAGACCAGCCTGGCCGACCACTACTCCGTCACCGGCCGCACCGCCCGCTTCAATCTGGGGCTGCAGAACAGCATCACGTGGGCTCGCCACAGCCTGGTCACCGACGGATCGTTCAACGACTTCCACCTCATCGTCTGCGCGAACGTGCTCATCTACTTCCGCCCAAACCTCCAGGAGCGCGCCCACCGGCTGTTCTACGACAGCCTGGTTCGCGGCGGTTATCTGGCCGTCGGCAAGCGTGAGTCGCTCCTCTACTGTCCGGATCGCGACCACTACGAACAGGTGCGGGACGGGGTTAACCTGTTCCGAAAGATCAGATGGTGACGCGGCCGCGCAGCCCTGCTCGGGAGGCGGAACCGGTGGCGCCGACCGCCAGGGCGAAGGTCAACATCCTCGTCGTCGATGACGACGCGACGAAGCGCTTCGCGCTCAGGACCGTCCTCGCGCCGCTGGACGAGAACGTGGTTGAAGCCTCGTCCGGCGCCGATGCGCTGCGACAGCTCCTGCGCAACGAGTTCGCCGTGGTCCTGCTCGATGTCCGGATGCCGATCATGGATGGCTTCGAGACGGCGCAGCTCATCCGCCAGCGGCCTCGCTCGGAGCTCACGCCGCTCATCTTCGTGACGGCGCTCGACCAGGCCGAGACCGACATGGGACGCGGCTACAACCTGGGCGCGGTCGACTTCGTTTTCGCGCCTGTCGTGCCCGCGATCCTGCGCGCCAAGGTCATCGTGTTCGTCGAGCTGTACCGCGCGCAGCAGGAGTTGCGCCGGTACCGGACGCAGCTGGAGACGCTGGTTGAGGAGCGCACGATCGCACTCACCGCGATCAACCGCGAGCTGGAAGCGTTCAGCTACTCGGTCTCACACGACCTTCGCGCGCCACTGGTTGCGTTTGACGGGCTGAGCCAGACGCTGATGGAGAAATACGGCACAGCGCTGGACGCGCGTGCCACGGACTACCTGCGGCAGATGCGTGACGCGAGCGACCGCATGACTTCGGTGTTCGACGGGCTGCAGATGCTGTTCCGCCTAACCAGCGGTGAGATGAAGCGCGAGGAAGTCGACATCAGCGATATGGCGGCGCAGGTGGTGGAAGAGATGCGGACGGCGAATCCCGACCGGCAGGTCAACGTCGACATCACGCCGGGCGTCTCCGCGTCGGGCGACCGGCGCCTTGTGCGCATCCTGCTCACCAACCTCGTCAACAACGCCTGGAAGTTCACGAGCGCCAAGGAGACGCCGATCATCGCCGTCGGCCGCGAGGTGGTGGATGGCGAATCGCGCATCTTCGTCAAGGACAACGGGGTCGGTTTCGACATGATCGATTCCCACCGGCTCTTCGGGGCGTTCCAGCGCCTCCACAGCCAGAGTGATTTTCCCGGGGCCGGGATCGGCCTGGCCACAGCGCGGCGGATTGTCAACCGCCATGGCGGCCGCATCTGGGCCGAAGGCGCCGTCGGAGAAGGGGCGACGTTTTACTTCGTCCTTTAGCGTGACCAGGGCGTTCTACAAAACGAGGTGCACGCCCGCCGTGCGTTTGTTCAACGTGCCTTGGCAACCGCTGCGGTTCGCCGGGGCCGCATCTTCTCGATGCTGTCGTTTGCGTGCCTGATCGTAGGGCTGATCCTGCTCAGCACCTTCGGATATGGCATGTGGCGGGGGGTCTCCGAGCAGCAGCACATGAACCAGGTCTGGAGCTACCACGCCCGCACCCCAGGCTCGGTCCACAAGGCCGTCGATCCGAGCCTCAAGCGTCCGGTCGACGGCGTCGACTTCGCGATCCGCGTGCCCAAGCTGGACTACTTCGCCGCAGTCAAAGAAGGCGTGGACAGCGGTGTGCTGTACGCCAGCCCGGGCCACTATCCGGCCACGAGATGGCCGGGCGATCCTGGGACGGTCGGCGTCGCAGCCCACAACGTGTACTGGATCAACTTTCCGAAGCTGTCCAGAGGCGACGAGGTCGACATCGAGACCCGCTACGGCACCTACCGCTACCAGGTCAACAGCGCCGAGATCGTCAACCCCGACAACCGAACCGCGCTCGTGACCGACGCCAACGGATATCACCTGGTGCTCACGACCTGCTGGCCCCTGTGGGCCGGGGCTTTCGCAACCCAGCGGTACGTGATCCACGCCGACCAGGTCTGGCCGGTGCCGCTCCGCCCGGCCTACACCTAGCCGCCTCTCATCCCGCTTCCAGCCGGTGGCCGAACCTCGGCCGGACGAGATCCAGGACTAGCCGCCCGCTATCGCGCCAAGGATCAGGAAAGGCTCTTTGCCGGAAGCCACCTCCTCAGGCAGCGGCGCATCGGGCGACTCGTCGGAGAGATCTTCCTCGCAGGCAAAGAACCGAATCATCGGCCGGCGCTTCTTGGAGACGTGATCTCGCATCGTGCCCAGCAAGGCCGGGTGGCTCGCCTCGAGCGCGTCGAGCACCGACCGTTGGGTCGCCTGCCCGCTGACCTCCAGGTGCACCACGCGTCCGACGCCGGCCAGGATCTGTAGGTTCGTCGGCAAGACGACCTGGATCACGACAGGGTCTGAACCTCCACGGATAGCACGCCTGGCAGGTCGCGCACGATCGGAACCCAGCTGTCGCCGCCATCGGGTGACGCGTACACCTGCCCGCCGCTGGTGCCGAAATAAACGCCGCACGGGTCGAGCGAGTCGACCGCCATGGCGTCCCGCAGCACATTGACGTAGCAATCCTTCTGCGGGAGACCTTTTGTCAGCGCCTCCCATTCGTCGCCCCCGGTTCGGCTGCGATAAACGCGCAGCTTGCCGTCGGGCACGAAGTGGTGGGAGTCGCTGGTGATCGGGACCACGTAGATCGTCTCGGGATCGTTTGCATTGACGTCGATGACGAAGCCGAAGTCGGTCGGCAGGTTGCCGCTGATCTCGCGCCAGTTATCGCCGCCGTCGTCGGTGCGCATCACGTCCCAGTGTTTCTGCATGAAGAGGACGTTCGGACGCGAAGGATGCATGGCGATGCGGTGCACGCAGTGGCCCACCTCGGCGTCGGGATCGGGGATGGTGTTCGATCTCAGGCCACGGTTGGCAGGTCGCCACGACCTGCCCGCGTCATCCGAACGAAAGACGCCCGCCGACGAGATGGCGATGAACATCCGGTCGGGCTGGAGCGGGTCGATGACGATCGAGTGAAGGCAAAGCCCGCCGGCGCCCGGCGTCCAGTCTGGCGCGGTCTTTTGCGTGCGCAAACCGGAGAGCTCGCTCCATGTCTGGCCGCCGTCGTTGGAGGCGAAAAGGGCGGCGTCCTCGACGCCCGCGTAGATCATCTCCGGGTCCTTCAAGGACGGTTCTAGGTGCCACACCCGCTTGAACTCCCAGGGATGAGGTGATCCGTCATACCACCGGTGGGTTCCTGGCGTGCCGTCATAGATGAACTGGTTGCCCGCGGCTCCCCATGTCTTGCCGCCGTCGTTGGAACGCTGAAGGACCTGGCCGAACCAGCCGCTCGACTGGGAGGCATACAGGCGGTCGGGATCCGCGGGTGAGCCCTTCACGTGGTAGATCTCCCAGCCCGCGAAGTGCGGGCCCTCAACCTCCCAGCGTTTGCGTCCGGCATCCGAGGTCAGGACGAAGGCTCCCTTGCGCGTGCCGACAAGTACTCGAACGCTGCTCATGGCATCATCCTCATGTCTTCGTAGACTTCGCCCCACAGTAAAACTCATCGGTCACGTCCAGGTTGGCAGGGCGCCTCCCTAACAGCCTGTGGGTCGGGATGGATCTAAAAGCTGAGGATAAAGGCTGCAGGATCAGCGCTTGGCCGCGAGATCCGCGCGCAGCCTCTCGCCCATCGCCTTCAGCACCTTGAGCATCAAGCCGTCGTTGGCCTTGATCGCGTCGCGGAACTGGGCGTGGCTCATGACGAAAAGGCGAGCATCCGTCAGGGTGGTAACGGTGGCGGTGGCAAGCCCTCGGTCCACCATGCTGATCTCGCCGAAAAAGTCACCGGGGCCCAGCAGGCGTCTTCGCTTGCCGTCGACCTTGACCTCGGCCTGGCCCTCCAGGAGCACGTAGAAGGTATCGCCCGGACGCCCCTGCCGCGTGAGGGTCCCGCCGGCGGGGACCTCGACCTCGTCCCCCTCACGGGCGATGAACTCGAGCTCCTTCTTCGAGCAGTGCGCGAAGAGGGGCACCCGGCCTAAGGCCTGGAGCTTGGGGTCGGCCATCGGATGCAGCATATTCTGCTCACATGGTCAGGGCGTGCACGGTGTGCGGGCTGCCGATTCCCGAGGGTGCGCGGTACTGTCCCAACTGCGGCGCCGCGGCGGGATCGCTGGTCGAAACCGAAGAGCGCAAGGTGGTGACAGTCCTCTTCGCCGACATTGTCGATTCGACAGGCCTGGCGCAGCGGTTCGACGCCGAACGTTCGCGCGAGCTGCTCGGCCGCTTCTTCGACGCGGCCTCCGACGAGCTGACCGCCCTCCGAGGCAGGCCGGAGAAGTTCATCGGCGATGCGGTGATGGCGGTGTTCGGTCTGCCGCATGTGCACGAGGACGACGCCCTGCGCGCGGTCCGGGCGGGCCTGGCAATCCGGGAACGAGTGCGGCGGCTGGGCGGCGAGCTCGGCCTGGATCTGCCGCTGCAGGTTCGAATCGGGATCGAGTCCGGCGAGGCGGCGGTCGGCAGCTCGCCGACCGGCCAGCTGCTCGTCACAGGGACGGTGGTCAACGCCGCCGCGCGCCTGCAGGCGGCAGCCCAGCCGGGGCAGGTGCTGGTCGGCAAGACGACGCAGCTGCTGACCGCCACCAATGTCGCCTACGGCAGGCGAAGGCGGATCCGGGCCAAGGGTTTCAATTCTCCCCTGGAAGCATTTCCGGTGGATGAGATCACCGCCCGCTCGGCTCGGCGCACGATCCCATTCGTCGGCCGGGCCAGCGAGCAGGCGATCCTCGGCCAGAGCCTTGGCCTGGCCAGCACGACCGGCCGACCAGTCCTGGTCACGATCATCGGCGAGCCCGGCATCGGCAAGTCGCGGCTGGCGGATGAGCTCGCGGCGGGCGTCAGCGCGGCGGTCATGATCCTCCGCGGGCAGTCGCGGTCCCAGACCGATACCGCCACCTTCTCGCCGGCGGCCGCGATCATCGCCGACCTCGCCGCCCTCGGGCCGCGCGACGGCGCCGACACCATCCACGATCGTCTCCGCGAGCTGGCAGCCCGGACCTCCGACGCGGCGGCGGCGGCCAGGACTGCGCAGCGTCTCGGTCTGCTCTTCGGGCCGGGCGAGAGCAGGGACGAGACCGCTTTCGTCCATGAGGTCCAGGCAGGCTTCACGACCGTGATCGATGGGCTCGCCGGCGACCACGCGGTGTTGATCGTGTTCGAAGACACGCACACCCTGAAGGCGCCGATGCTCGATCTCATCGAGCGGACCGCCACGCGCGCCCAGAGTTCTCGCCGCGCGCTCGTCATCGCTCTCGCGCGAAACGAGCTGCTCGAGCAGCGGCCGACGTGGGGGTCGACCACCAGCAACTCCGTCCTCATCCGACTGGACGCCCTCTCCCGCGATGAATCGGTCCAGCTTGCGCGGCATGCCGGCGGCGGACGAATCGGCGACGTCGAGGCCCTCGAGATCGCGGAGCGGGCGGGCGGGAATCCGTATTTCATCATCGAGACCACGGGCATGCTGATGCCGTCGAGCGCCGGCGCCGACGGTCAGGGCAGCCGGACCGTGCCGCCGACAGTGCAGGCGGTGGTGAGCGCGAGGCTCGACGCGATGCCGCCGCGGCTTCGCGAGCTGGCGCGGCGGGCGTCCGTTTTCAAGTACGCGTTCGACCTGACCGAGCTCGCGGTGGTCGACCCGGAAGCGAGCGCCGAGGAGCTACAACAGCTCGAAGACGCGGAGATGATCGTGCGCGACCCGCAGCCTGGCGAGCCAGAACTCTGGCGGCTCCGCCACTCGACCCTGAAGGAGGTCATTTACGCGAGCCTGGCCAAGCGGGAGCGTCTCCGGTTGCATGAGCTCGTGGCGCGATTCCTCCTCGACGGAGGGCATCCCTCCCTGGCCGCGGACCACCTCGAGCTGGCGGCTTTCGCCTCCATCGATCTCGACCCCAACGACCGGACCGTTCCCGACCGCGCAGCGGATGCGCTGCTGGTCGCCGGCGACCGCGCCCGGCGGCGCATGGAAAGCCGCTCCGCGATCGACCGCTACCAGCGAGCGCTGGCCCTGGCCGGGCCCGAGCCGCGATGGAACGTGCGCGAGGCGAGAATCCTTGCCGGCATGGGCGAAGCCCACTATTGGCTCGCCGAGTATCCGGCGGCGACCCAGGCCCTCACCCGAGCGGTGACGCTTGGAGAGGCGCACCAGGATCCGTTCGCGCTGGCGCTCGCACTGCGTTTCCTGGGTGATATCGCGATCAACTTCGAGGCGGACGTTGACAAGGCGGAGCGGCTGCTCAGCCGATCCCTCCTTGCGGCCGAGCAGCTCGGGGATTCCTGGGCGATAGTGCGGTCGCTGCTGTTCGCCGGTTGGGTGCCCTGGACCAGGGAAAGGTTCGAAGAGGCGGACGCGATCTGGCGCCGGGCGCTTGATCTCGTCGATCCAAACGATCACTGGGCCCGCGTCCGCGCGCTCACCGCACTGTCGATCAACCGCAGCGAGATGCACGATCTGGCGGCAGCCCTGCAGCTCATCGACGAGGCCAGCGCGCTCGCCGAGGAGGCCGGGGACAGGTTCAGCGTCGCCAACACCTCGGTGCAGAAGGGCCGGGTCCTGGACGATCTAGGGCGCGCCGCCGAAGCGCTGCCGTGGTTCGATCGCGGGGTTTCGATCTTCGGCGAGCTGGGCGCGAGATGGGAGATGGCTGACGCGCGGGCCGCGCGGGGCATCGCCAAACGAAACCTGGGCAGGCTCGACGAAGCGGAAGAGGATCTTCGGTTTGCGATCAGGGTGGCCGAGGAGCTCGGCGACCGGCAGCTGCCGGCGTGGACCTGGCGCAACCTGGCGCAGGTGGCCGAGCTTCGCGGCGACAAGGCGGCGGCGGAGGAGCTCCTGCAGCGGTCAAAGGACGCCGAGTCACGCGGCCCTCACTGAAAGCTGGAGGCGGAACCGGAAACACCGGCCCCGCGTAGTAGCGGCGTGGGGCGGACCATCTGGTGGAAAGTCGCGGCGGGGGCGGGATTGGTCGCGGTGCTGGGGACAGCCGGCGCGATCACCCTCCTGTACCACGGCCGGGTGCAACCCCTGGGTCTTGCTCAAGCCGGCCCTCGATCGCCGGCCGCCTCGCCGTCCCCCGACGATCCGCTGACGCTGGCCTGCCGCCGGCCCGCGGTCCCGGGCACCGGGACCACCGGGGTCGCGGGCCTATGGGAGATCCAGCGCGGTTCCATCGCCGGTTACCGCGCGCACGAGAGATTCGCCGAGCTCACCTCGCCCCATGAGGCGGTGGCGCGGACGGATCAGCTCAGCGGCTGGGTCCTGGTCGCCGCCGGCAATGCTTCGATCCAGATCCAGACAGGCTGCATCGCTGTCGACGTCCGGAATCTGAACAGCGTCGACGAGCTTCCCGGGTTCAACACCGCCGACCGCGACCAATCGGCGCGCGACATGCTGGGTTCGCGCTCGCATCCTTTTGTGGTCTTCGAACCATATCCGTCGACCATCGCCGTCGACCCTGCTTCGGCAGCCGTCCAACACATCCAGATTTCAGGGGACCTCGAGATCAGCGGAGTGACGAAGCCCGCACGTTTCGCCCTTGACGTCCGGCTCCAGAACAGCCAGCTGACCGCGGCCGGGAGCACGACGGTGCCGGTCGGGGACTTTGGGGTTCAGGTGCCGGAAGAGGTGGGCGGCTTCGTCCAGGTGGATCCGCACATCACGCTCGAGGTCTCGCTGATCCTCCTCCACAGCCGGCACCCCGCAGTCGCGGCCAACCAGGACGGGAGCCCACTCCAACCGAGCTGACCCATTGGCAGCCGCGAGGGGTCGAGACAGCATGGGATCGGGAGCGGCAGGCCCGTTGGAGCCTCATCTCGCGAAGGCTCGACCCGTCTGAGTCCGCGAAAAGCCTGCCGCGCCCGCCACCGTCAGCGCCGACGCGCAAACCGGGACTTATGACCTATGAATAATCGGGGCAAAACTTCTTGCGTCTGCCAATGGAGTGGCTAATGTTGCTGTGGGAGTCGGAGTTGTCTTTGGTCGCGTTCGCACGCGCGGTACTCAGGCGGCTCGACGCTGCGCTGCGCTCCGCGGCGCAGGTGTGCGATCAGTGGCGTTCTATGTCCGGGAGCGAGCTGCGGACAGGCGAACGCATCACGCTCGAAATCGGATTTGTGATCATTCTGGTCGCCCTCAGCGCAGGGCTCGAGCTCGGTCGGTGGCCGGCGTGGAGCGGCCTGGCCGCGCTCGTTGGTTACCTGGCCTGGACGGTGCTCTACTCGGAGGCCACCATCCAGGCCACGCGCCGGCAGCTCGGTCGGAATCGACCGCTGCAAGCGCTATCTGCCGACCCGGCCGTTTCTCCAGGCTAGGAACACAGCCCCGCCCAGCCCTGTCCCCAACAGGGAGCCGATCACAAGCAGCAGCACGCCCAGGCCGCCCGGAGACCCTGGCGCCTCGGGTTGGTTGTTGGCGGCCGCCGGCGTCGGCTGAGTTTCGACAGGCTCAGAAGGTTCGGCGGAGGCCGGCGCTGACGGCGCCGTCGTCGGCTGGGAAGGCGAGGTTGTGCTCGGAGGCGCCGGTGCGGCCGCGCCGCCGCCGGTGGTCGGGGAAGGCGCGGGCGGTGCCGTCGCGGTGACATTGGCCGCGGCGCCCGTCCAAACCCCGCCCGCAGCGTCGCGGACGGTCAGCGTCGCATTGAAGCTGCCCCCGGCATATGCATGCGTGGCCGTGGCGCCCGAGCCGCTCGAACCATCGCCAAACTGCCATGTGAACTGGTAGGGAGGCAGGCCTCCGGACGCCGAACCGGTGAAGGTCACCGACAGCGGCGCACCTCCCGACGTGGGCGTCACAGACGAGGTGACGCGGAGCGGGTCGTACACGGTGACCTGGAACGACGCATGCGACGTGGTGCCTTTGCTGTCCGTGAGCGTAAGCGTCGCGGTGTAGGTCCCGCGTGAGGAGTAGACGTGGGTCGGGTCCGCTTGCGCCTTGGTGGTGCCGTCCCCCAAGTCCCAGGCGTAGCTGTAAGGCGGCACCCCGCCGGCGGCCGAACCTGTGAGGTTGACCATCATCGGCGCGTCTCCGGTAAGCGGCGTGCCGGCAGCCGTCGCGGCCAGCGGCCCATTCACGGTCACGGTTCCCGCCAGCGCGGTGGCGGTGGCGCCGGTGCCGTCGGTCACTGTCAGCTGTGTCGAATATGTGCCGAGCCCGGTGTACGTGTGGGTCGCATTCTGCGTGCTCGCCGTCGAGCCGTCGCCGAATACCCACGCGTAGGTGAAGGGCCCGATGCCTCCGCCGACCGTGCCGGTGAATGCAGCCTCAACCGGGGTGACCCCGACTGTCGGTGCGACGCTTGCGGTGACGGTGAGCGCCGGGTAGACCGTGATCGATAGCAACGTTGGCGTCACGCTTCGTCCCGCCGCGTCGCTGACGGTCAGCTGCGCGGAATATGTGCCCGCGGCGTAGGTGTGGGTCGGGCTCTGGCTGGTGGAGGTGGCGCCATCACCGAAGGTCCACGAGAACGTGTATGGGCTGGTGCCTGCCGAGGCCGAGCCGGTGAACCGCACGGCCAGCGGGCCATCGCCAGCGGTCGGATTCGCGACGGCGGTCGCGCTCAAGGCAGGGTTCACCGTCACTCTTGCGGTCGAGCTGACGATATGGCCGGCAGCGTCAGTGACAGTGACCTGAGCCGTGAAAACGCCGACCGTGCCGTAGGTGTGCGTCGGATTGGCGGTGGTACCCGATCCACCGTCACCAAAGCTCCACGCATAGGTGAATGGCGCGGTGCCGGCCGCGACAGCCGTGTTGAAAGTCACCGGCAGAGGCACATCGCCTGCGGCCGGCGAAACGGTGGCGGTGACAGTCGGCGCGGACCTGACGACGATGGTCAGGGCGGTCGCCGTGGACTTGGCCTGGTTGGCGTCGGTGACGGTCAGGACGGCCGTGTAGGTGCCCGCGGTCCCATAGGTGTGACCAGGGTTCTGCGCGGTCGAGGAGACGCCATCACCAAAAGTCCAGGCGTACGTGAACGAACCAAGTCCGCCGCTGGTGGTGCCCGTGAACGCGACCGCGAGCGGCGCTTCGCCGCTGAGCGGAGTCGCTGAGGAGGATGCGCTGAGGGCGGGCGAAACCACCACCGTCACGGTGGAAGACGAGACGGCCGCGACCGCATCTCTCACCGTCAGGGTCGCCGTATAGGTCCCTGCCGCCGTATACGTGTGGCTTGGGTTCTGCGTCGCAGATGCGGCTCCGTCGCCAAACGACCAGCCAAATGCGTAGGGAGACGTCCCGCCCGTGGCTGAGCCGTTGAAGCTCACCGTCACCGGGGCGTCACCCGCAAGCGGCTGCGCGTGCGCAGCCGAGACGAGCGGTCCGGTGATCGTGATCGTCGCCGTGGTCGCGGTGACGTTTACCCCCACCGCGTCCGTGACCGTGAGGGTCGCCTGGTAGCTCCCCGCGACCGTGTAGGTGTGGCCCGGACTCTGTGCGGTTGAGCTGGCGCCGTCCCCAAAGCTCCATGCGTAGCCGTAGGGCGTGAAGCCACCGGTCGCTGAACCCGTGAAGCTGACCGTCAGCGGCACGTTGCCCGCGGTCGGGCTCGCCGCCGCGGACGCGGCCGGCTTTGGATTCACCGTGACGGTGACGGACGCGGATGCGCCGTGGCCGGTGGCGTCAGTGACGGTGAAGACAGCCGTGTAAGTGCCTGGCGTGGCGTACGCATGGCTTGGGTTCGCGGCGGTTGAGGTTCCCCCGTCACCGAAGACCCACGCGTAAGTGTTGGGAGCCGTGCCCCCGGTCGTCCCGCCGGTGAAGACGACCGTAACCGGCGCGTCCCCCCTTGTGGGCGCGGCCGTCGCGGTCGCGGTCGGCAGCGGGTTCACGGTGATGGCCACCGTCGCGCTCGAGCTGCGGCCGGCCGCATCGCGGACGGTCAGCTGGGCGGTGTACTGGGCCGCCGCAGTGTAGGTGTGGCTTGGGCTCTGAGTGGTCGAGCTGGCGCCATCGCCGAACGTCCAGCTATACGTGAACGGTGCCAGGCCGCCCGTGTTGGAGCCCGTGAAGGCGACCACGAGTGGCGCGTCCCCAACTCTTGGCGAGGCCGATGGCGTCGCTGTGAGTCCGGGCGTCACCGATATCGAGACCGTGGCGGCCGAGGTCTTGGCGTTGGCGTCCTGCGCTGTCAAACGCGCGATGTAGCTACCGGCTGCGGTGTACGTGTGGCTGGGACTGATGCTCGTTGAGCTGATGCCGTCACCGAAATCCCAGGCGAAGGTGATCGGCGCAAGGCCTCCGGTTGCCGAACCTGTGAACGCGACGGCGAGCGGCGCGTCGCCGCTGGTCGGGCTGGCCGAAGCCGCAGCAACCAGGGCCGGCGACACGACCACCGCGGCGGTGGCGCTCGCGGTGCGGCTGCTCGCGTCCGTGACGGTCACAGTTGCGGTGTATGCCCCTGCCGCCGAATAGGTGTGGGTGGCGTTTTGAGTGGAGGCTGTCGCCCCGTCACCGAAAGCCCAGCTGTAGGAGTAGGGACTGGTCCCTCCGGCGGCGGAGCCCGCGAAGGCCACCGGCAGCGGTGCGTCGCCGGCCGCCGGCGAAGCTGTCGCGGATGCTGACAGGAGCAACGGTGCGCTGCTCGCGGTGATTGTCAGGGCGGCCGCGGCTGCGGTCGCGCTGTTGGCGTCGGTCACCGTCAGGTGGACGGTGTAGCTGCCCGCCGAGCTGTACGTGTGGCCTGGATTCTGGCTGGTCGAGGTGCCGCCGTCGCCGAACGACCACGAGAAGGTGTACGGCGATCTGCCGCCGGACGCGGTTCCCGTGAAGTTGACGGCGAGCGGTGCGGTTCCTGATGTGACGGATGCCGATGCGGAAGCCAACAGCGGAGGCGGAGGTGGGGCCGAGGATCCGAAGATATCCGTCATCGGCGATGCCGACGCATCGTTGCTGGTCAAAGTCGCAAGACCCCACGAGGCCTCGACCGTCTTGAGGAACGAGTAGTGGTCGTAGGCGACGCTGGAGGTGTAGGCCGTCTTGACGCCGTATCCCACGGCGACGAACGCGACCTGGTTGCCCTGGGTTCCGTCGTCTTCGTCCCACACGAGGACCAGCAGCGAGTGCTGAGTGGTGAACGCAGGCGAGGCAAGAATCGCGGGCACGTGCTGGCTCAGCCATGTGTCACCGGTCTGCACGGAGCAGTCGTGCATGTCGCTACAACCGTTGGGCGTGATGAACGCGTAGGTTGGCGTGCTGCTGGCGGAAGCCAGGTCCGCGGTCATGTTGCTGAAGTCGACGACGTGGCTGTTGCATCGGGTCGCATTGCCCGTGATGCCCGTGAAGTAAACGAACGGGTTGTGCCGCGCGTAGTAAGAGCCCGAGCTGCTCAGCTGGCATGGAGAGCCCATGCTCTCCGCGTACTCACGCCAGGTCTTGCCCGATGCCTCGAGCCTGTCCGCGATGTTCGTCGCGTTGGTCTCGCAGCCGGGGCCCGCGTCGCAGTCGGACGGCGCCCAGCTGTAGCTCTGGCCGCTGGTCAGCTCCATGTAGTTGGGCAGGCTCGGATGATCGAGGGCGAAGTAGTTGCCCGCGATCGCGCCCTGCGTGGCAAGCCTGTTGACATACGGCGCCGCCGAGTTGCCGATGATGCTCGAGTACGGCGTGTTCTCCATCACGATCGTGAAGATGTGGTCGTAGGTGGGGACACCGCTCGGGCCCGGGCTCGGTGAAGGACTTGGGCTTGGGCTTGGACTCGGACTCGGACTCGGACTGGGCGAAGGACTTGGGCTCGGACTCGGCGTCGAGCCGGATGCGGGCGGCATGACGTTGCCGGCCCACCCGGTCTGCAGCGCCGCGATCATGGGACTCCACGGCGAAGAGAAGTCGCCCGCCGAATAACTGCCATAGATGCCGAACCCCTGAAGGTCTTCGCGCATCACGAAGTGCGACCAGCTGATGCCGAGCGAGTTGTAGCGGCTGATCTCGCTGCTCGTAAAGCTGACCGCGGTGGAATCCGTTCGCAAGCCGCCGAACTCGCCGATGATCAGGGGAGTGTTGGCCGGCTCGCCGCTCGGCAGGTTGTCGCCGCCGGCGTAGTGGTGCACCGAGTAGGCCACCTGGGCGGTCTGCGTGAAGCCGCTCAGGTCGCTGCCGCCGGTGTCCTCGATGATCACGATGTGGTTGTGGTCGACCGCGGTCACCGTGTTGTAGAGGCGGCTGCCGAAGGAGACCCATTCCGAGAGTGAGGGTGGAGCGGGCTCGTTGAAAAGGTCGTAGCCGAGCACGTTCGGGTTGCTGGCGAAGTGGGTCGCCATGTCCGACCAGAATGTGTTCATCAGGTTCTGATTGGTCGAGGCCGTCGGACAGTCAGACCAGATGCAGTAGCCGTTGGCGTGGGACTGGTCGTAGCCACCCGAGGCGCCGCCGGGGACCATGTAGAGGACGAAGTAGACCCACAGCTGATACTGGGCCGCCCATGCGACGTGTTGATCGAGCACCGAGAAGAACTGCGTCTTGTTGCTCGCGTACCACGCGTAGTCCATTCCAAAGCGGATGTGGTTCGCGCCCAACGTGTGTATTTGTGCGTAATCAGACTGACCCGCATTGATCAGGTTGATGTCAGGCCCGCCGCAGCAGGAGTTGGCGGGCTCGTTGTTGAAGTTCTCACCGCGGAGCAACACGGTCTGCCCCTGGTACATGAACTTGGAGCCCTGCGTGGTGAGGAAGACCGGGGCCGCGCCGGCGACGAGCGGGCGGGTGGCAAAGATGACAGTGAACACGAGGAAGAGAAGGACGAATGGGGCCAGCTGGCGGACGGCATGCGACCGCATTCCGGAGCTGACGTGTCTATTTACGTCGGTTGACTTCCTATCCCGGTAGTCAACGTGGCCATACCCGACTTTTTGTTTGGTCCGCGCAGGAACACGCATCTGGTTTTCCCCCAGAGCAGAAATCCATATCGGCTTTCAGTCGGCCGCTAATGGCAGCACGACCCATATCGGCTTGCAGCCGGCCGCTAAAAGCAGCACGACCAGTCGGTCTCTCGTAAACCGGACTAACCTCGGGACCGGTACTTTCTTGCGTTTCTCAGCAGCTAAAGAGAAGTCAAGAAGCCCCGAGCACCGCGATTCCTGCGATCGCAATTGCGGTCAGAAAGCGCGGCAGACTGGGCCAATATGCACTATTAGGGCCGTCAGGTCAACAGTCCTTTACCCGAACTTGCTCGGTGTGCGAGATCACGGAGCAAAGTTCAGGGGCGGACTCCAACCTCCATTGCATGCTGATGTTCCAGCTCCGGGATTGACCGCTCCATTCGAACAATCGATAGCGCCGCCGTCTGTGTAGTGAAACCTCAGCCTGATCGATCCCACCGTCGGAGACGCAGTGACGAGAGTCTGCAGCGTCGCGCTGGTGATGATCATGCCGCCACCTGGTCCGCATGATGCAGGCGCGGGC